>Ga0163155_10004081_pt1 | contig 15269 bp, 28 predicted proteins | sample OliLakLV19SP4G1_FD_148611 | JGI IMG/M metagenome (GOLD analysis project Ga0163155, IMG submission 148611) | Freshwater microbial mat bacterial communities from Lake Vanda, McMurdo Dry Valleys, Antarctica - Oligotrophic Lake LV.19.SP4.G1 | ecosystem: Environmental > Aquatic > Freshwater > Lake >... | reverse complement strand
ACGCTTGCTTAATAGCTGCTATGGCTGGTACATTAGCTGTAGGACTAACTAAAGAAGTTATGGATGGCGGGAAGAATACGGGCGAGCAACATGCAATGGATATGCTAGCCAATACCGCTGGAGTTGCTTTAAGTGCTTTAACTATTAAGATTAGCTTTTAACCTTAACTAAGACTATTTACAATTAACCTTGGAGAATCTTATGACAACACGAATGTTTACAACAGGACCTGAACCTAAACGATTACAGATTGAACTGCTTGATGATGATACTTATAACTTCCTTTGTGAGCTTAACATAGTATGCTACGGCATTTACATCAACCTGATTGGCTTCGCCGTCCAAGATCCTTCAAGAGTCTATCAAACAATCTTATCAGTAAAGAAATCGTGGCCGCATTACTTCGCTCATCTTAAAGTTAATCCATTCCAAATTGTTATGGCCGTTCGTAAAGGTGCTCTTCCTTTAAATCACTTCTAATAAGTCTCACTAAGAGTACAAGACTCTCTCTCATAGAACATAAGAATAGGCTCTTCTCCTGGTCTACTATTAGGATAGCGACTAGCGAGAAGCCTAACCTCAAGAACATCTTGCTGCTTAGGATCTCTTTGAAGAGTAATAAAGTTATGCGCAAACATAGTAGCAGCTACTCCGCCGTAAGGAGTCTCAAGACCAAGCTTCATACCAGGTACAATCTTAGGAGCTTGAGCAACAATGATTATGTGTACATTATAGCGTTTAGCTGCAAGAGCAAGATGACGATAAACTTCAACATGCTCATCAGACTCTTTAGCACTCTTAACTAAGAACAGTGTGTGATCGACCGTTATTACTTTCGTGCCAGTATTAGCACAATCTTCAATGAAACGTACTATAGACTCAACTGATACGATATTCATCTGTTGATTAAAGAAAGAAAGATACTTTAGTATGTTATCAGCTTCTGATAGCTCAAGCTTATTTATTCGGTTAATCGCTGATTCATGTCGTATATTCTTCTTAAAGTACATGCTTTGTAATGACGGTATCAAGTCAGTGGCTGGTGTCATTTCAAACGATGCAACTCCTACCTTAATTCCTTGAGCTATTAAATTATATGTAATCTGATTAAGGAATGTAGTCTTACCAGTCTTAGCCTTAGCATGTACAATAGTTGTTTCACCCATTCGCAAACCCCCACCAATTCGAGCATCGAGTGTAGGTAATTGACAGGCTATAGTAAATGTATTTACATTCTTCTCAAACAGATACGACTCAGTCTCAGCTTTAATATCTTTATAGGAAACTGGTGGTATGTGGTCAATGTTAGAGAGTTGGTGCTGCATCCACAGTGCCGCGTCAGCCGCACCTTTATTTAAGAGTACTTCATTGATGTCTTTGCATCCAGAAGGATAGGTGAAGACTTTGGTACTTTTATACTTGAAGAATGAAAGAACTTCTTTAGTGCCTTTCTTACCCGCCTTGTCGTTATCAAGAGCCATATAAATTTTGCGGTACGAAGTACGACATCGCTCTACCACATCTTCTTTGATACCAGAGGTTTGTAATGCTAAGATATCTCCGGGGAAGCCGAGGAGTCTTGCTGTTATGGCGTCTATCTCACCTTCAGTAATGAGGAGGTTAGTAGACTTGCCGCCCTTCTCGAGTAGAAAGTAATATCCTATCTCACTACCAGGTTCCGCCGTATACTGCTTATATTGCATGACACGATACTTGATAGCTCGAAGCTGCCCGCTCCAGTCGTAACAAGGAATTGCTAACATAGAATCTTGTTGGTATAAGAGACCTTCCGGTATCTTAAAATCCAGGAACCTTTCAGGGTATGAGGTAACCGCCGTTAAAGAATTGAGGATAGAGTCATCAAGCTCCTTCTTCTCAATCTCCTCGTGTACGACCAACTCTTCCTCTATGGAATCGAGTGTACCACTGGTGTGACACCTATGGCAAAAGTAGCAGTTCTTATCCATGTTAACATAGCACTGAGGGTCATACCGGCCCGTAAGGCTTAAGTTATCACACTTAGGACAGTCTATTCTAACTTCCGAGCTTGCGCTCATTTAGCTTCGCTTTCTTAGCTAGATAGTAATTAGCTAAATACGTCTTCCTAGATTGGTTCTTTGCAGGCTTCTTCTTTACCTTAGCAGCTGGATTAACCTTAAAAGGAATTCGCTTGAAAGTTCCTCGGTTTGCTGCTCTTAAAAGTTTAGAGGCTTCTTTTTTAGTATGATCCATATTTGTCTCTGAGTCAACGAGACAAGAGGATGAGCAGAAGAGAGTCTTCTTAGCATGGAGAAGCTCCTGCTTAACTGCTTCCTCTACCGGATCTATCCATGGCTTCCAAGCCTTATCGCCGTCCGATGATACTCTATGAGAGTAAGAACGATAAGCATTTCTAGAGTTATTGATTAGGTCTCCGCAGTATCCGCAGTCTTTGTTTATTTCCATCTTTATAGCTTAGCCGGCTTCCGCGGATTCCGCCAGGGGGGAAACACAAGAAGGTTTTATTATATGTATATAATGGGCTGAAGCGAGGAGGCTCGCCGCTTCTTCGCTTCTCTAAGAAGAAGAATAAGAATTTTAACCTAGATTCGGAGAAAGCTTCCATAGCCCCCATACCCCCGTTGAAAAGAAGTAGAAGAAGCTTATCCGCTTATGAGGTTAACTTTAACCTGAGTTCATCGAATAGCACATCCGGTTCTCTGATATAGCTCTATTCACCTAAGCTTAAACCCACCCTTTTATCAAGTAAGCTGTTTCTTAGACTGTGGCTATCCCCTACCGATAGAGATAACTTTAATAATATGCCTGCAGCTATGAGTGACCGGACTAAATGGGACATTTCTCTATCCCGAATTACTCCCCGCGGTATGCAGGCTTACTATTAGTATAGCACACGGGTTTCTCCTTTGTAAAGAAGGTTTAAACGACGAGGCCCACCAGGGAGGCCTAGAGGACTCAATTAATGTAATTAATGTAGCAAAAGCCTTCTTTGAGGATCTTAAGACTCATAATAATAATAGCTTTACCCTATTGTGTTTCTATTTCATGTATGGGATATTGGTTATATGATGACTATTATTTATGCAGTAGCAATTTGGTGGATTCTTGACAAATTCATTAACGGTTAATAGAGAGGGTATTTATGATAATGAATATTAAAGAGTTTTTAGCATTATACCTAATACTGCTGCTATTCGCAGTGGTTGCTGCTGTTCTAGTTGCTTGTTTTATTGGCCTAGGCGCAATAGAGATGGCAAACGTACGCTATATTAGGTGATGCAAAAGGCGAAGTGATTTCTCTTAATAGCTTGACGGCAGACGGCGAAACTGATAATCTAGTTAGATGAAACAATCAGACTGCCCGGCTTATAAAAAGCTTCTTAAAGATCTGAACCTCTTAAATCTTAAAAGCTCTAAGAAACCAAGCACTAAGCCTAAAAAGAAAAAGAAGAAAGCGACGAAACCGCGATGAGCCTAACCCTGTTCCCATCAACAGCACTCAGCTTATTCGCAGCCATCTTTCCAGTGGACGAGAGATGTGAAGGAATCAACGTCGAAGAAGCCATGAAGATCGAGATTCAGATGGACCGCGACTATGCTACCCTAGAGAAACTGGGTACCTACAAAATTAAACCCTACAAGGCTAGAAGACAGACGGCGATTAACGGCGAGATGTGGGATGCGGCAGGCTACGGCAATGGCCTTGTAACGCTCATAATCCCTCTAGGTTCAATCGTATACGCTAGAGTGGACCTAGACCTCAACCAGGTAGATATCGAGCTCCTAGGGAATCCTGTAGCAGATAGCCAGATAATTACTACTTCAGTTAGTTACTGGAGAGGAATCAGACCTAACTTCCATAAGCTTAAAGACAACAAGGTGTATGCTTCAAAAGAAGAAGAGGAAGCCGGCTTAGCCGTAAGACGTAATACATGAAACGTTAATCACGTTCTATGTTTATATATGAGAGCTCAATAAAATAAGCTTGCACGGATTCCCGGCTTCTGCTAAGATAAGGCATGAGCAAGCTAATTATAGGATTTTTACTTGGAACCGTGTTTACATACTGGGTACATCCCTTCGCTAGGGTTGCGACGTACGTTAAGACGTATAAAGAAGATTTGTCCGTTCGATCGGATAACTATAAGAAGTGTGCTCAGCAAGAGTTTCACATGAACGGAAGGGGAATCCCTGAGATTAAGTGGGAGTGTAAGAACGGCGACGTGTTTTACACCACCAGTGAATTCAGAGTTTACTACGAAGGAGCTGATAAATGAATCCTAGTAACAAAATAAAGCAAGAAATTGTTACAGAGTTTAAGCGCTGTCTTACCTGTAAGAATGAACTTGAGGCTAAGCAGATGCGAAAGGGGCAGATCCGCTGTAAGAAGTGTCAAAGGGAATACGGCAAGGTATGGCCGGAATCTTCTAATGATTTCTATGATATGTTTAAAGGCCAGATATGAGTAAAGTAATCAATATAGACCGCGCAACTGATATCTCTCTTAAGTTTTTGCAGGCCGTTTTAAGGTTTCAAAAGCTTGAGAAGTCAGGTATTAGAGACAGCGATATTCTTCCGCCAGATCTTCAGTATGTCCAAGGCTATGTTAAAGCTAGAGCTTTTGTACGGGCGATGACTAAAGAAGGCTCTATTGCATCTTATGTGAAAAGGTGTAATAATGAGGTACGGGAACGATTAACAAAAAGGAACCAATCATGAAATACTGTCTACTCTTATTTACTTTAATGATTTCAGCTTGCGGTACTGATAATTATGTAGAGAAGCTTATTCCAGGGCCTCAAGGAGAACGAGGGGAGGCTGGTAGTAACGGCGTTGGTTGTGTTGTTACTTCAGTCCCAGTTGATATTCTTACTCCTAACGGCGGAGCTTTAGTTACATGCGGATCTTCATCAGTTCTACTTGTTAACGGTGAGCCAGGGGAAGACGGACAGGATGCTCCTCAAACTCCTTATTCTATAGTATCTGTTATTAATCCTTGCGGTATTAATGGAGAACAAGACGAGGTATTACTTAAATTTGCCAACGGGACTATTGTATCTAGCTTCAGTAATAATGCTCAAGGTGCTATGACACGCTTCTCGATTCTGCGGCCAGGCTCTAACTATATGACGACTGATAATACCGGTTGTTACTTCTCAGTAGATAGTGCAGGAAATATCTACAATGAACATAACTAAATTAGTTTATATCCTTAGCTTTAGCCTTCCTGTATCAGGATGTGTCCTTACTTCTTTTAAGGTAATACACCACGGAAACCAAGGTAAAGCCTATAGTAGAACTAATAATGCTGAGTGTGATCTAGTTTGGACATCTATTCTAGAAGATGGTGTAGTTGAAGATGTTTACGGTGAACCTTGTTTTACAGTAATAAGGTATAAAAAACAAAATGGCAAGTAATAAGAAATGTAGTCTATGTAAAGCTCCTATAGATAAGCATTTCTGTATACGATGGAAAAGCTATATCTGTATACCTTGCCATGAGGTTGATAAGGAACTTCGTAAAGTTCTTATCGCTTCTATGAAAGATGGCGTTGAAGAACTGATTCCTATGGATGATAGATACCAGTTTGGTGTACTAGCTTCAACCGAATCTAGAGCCAGAGCAATTGTTGAGCAGCACTACTACCATACCCCAAGCGGAGAAGACAGAGAATGTTAAAAAATATATCAATAAGACACGCCAATCGACTAGATGTTTTAGATATTCTTTCTTGGAGGAATGATCCAAAAGTAATTCGCGGTGCTATTGATAAAGTACCTATTGAGTTTAAGAATCATGTTAACTGGTTTGAGAATCAGCTTAAGAATAAGACTTTGTTTTTAGCTCATCTTGACAATAGACCTCTTGGAGTGGTATCATTTACTGAAGAAGCAAAGGGCTCCTACAGTTGGAGCTTTTATGTTGTACCTGAACAGCAAGGTAAAGGAAATGGAGTGCCTCTTATGGAACTTGGTCTTCTTATTGCAAGAAATATACTTGGAGCAGATAGACTTCAAGGAGAAGTACAGCACACTAATCGTAGATCTAAGGATCTTCATAATAGACTTGGATTTATTCATATTCTTAATGATAATAATTTAGCTATCTATATTAAGGCACTAAAGTAATGGCTCACTATTCTGCATACCTAATTGATAAAGACGGAAACTCGGTCTTTTACATGGACAAGCCTGACCTTTCTAAAGGCGATCTTTATATCAGTGTTTCTCAAGTACTATCAATGCTTGGCGGCGGGGACTTCTTAATCCGATGGGCACTTACTACTTTTGGTGGTTATGTAGATCCGCTTAAGGCTCAGCAAGAGTACATGGATAAGGTTTCAACACTTGGAACTAAGCTACACAAGTATGTAGAGTATGATCTTAAAGGAGAAGTTTATCCAGATAGTGAGCTGTCTGAAGACATGTTTGACGGTATTCTTTCTTGGGATAAATTTAAAGCAGAGCATAAGGTAGAGCTTTTAGATTCTGAAAGAGTTTTACATTCAAAGAAGTATCGTTTTGCTGGCACACTTGATGCTAGACTTAAGATTGACGGGAAACTTTATATAGTTGATTTTAAAACTGGATCTGTCCAGGATAAAGCTATGATTCAACTTATGGCATATAAGACCATGATGAAAGAGATGAGTCTTTCTGATGGATCTGAGGAGCTTCTTATTTTAGGTGGTGGAGACTCTAAGTCTAAATGGGCTGACGGCGGTAAGATTTTCATGCACACTCTTGATTCTAAGTTTGGAGGCCGCGTTTCTGAGCAAGATCTCTTTGTCAGACTCATGTGTCTTAGAGAGCTATGGTTTCAAGAGAATGTTAAGAGCAGAAAGTTTCAACCAATAATTAAAGGAATGCAGGAGTACATCGACCCTATCATTCAAAAATTCAAAGATCAATTCTAAAGGAGAAAACAAATGACAACAATTCTAAAACTAACTTCATTAACTACCGGCGATTCAATCACAGGACAAATCTTGCGAGCTGAATCTAAATCAATTACAACTAAAACAGGTCAAAGCTTTGAAGGCGTGTACATTACCTTAGCAACTGACGAAGGTGAAGTAGAGCTTCAAACAGCTGGTAACGTAAAGAAGTTCTTTAAACAAGATTCTGAACGTGGGATGTATGACGTGGGCCGAGTTGTTACAATTACTCGCGGTGAAGACGTAAAACTAAAGAATGGCTTTAGCACTAGCAATTTCTTCGTTGAAGCAGCTAACCAACCACAAACAACACCAGTTAAAACTGCAAATCCTGCTCCTGCTGTAAAAGCAGCAACCCCCCTTTCCAAAAAAGCAGAATTAGAAGCTAAGCTTGCAGCACAACGAGGACGATAATAGTGAAAGGCCCAGTCTCTTTTGTGCCAGGAGTTGATGATGATACAGAAGAGATTGAGGTATTCACTATTGCTGACTGGGAGAAAATGAACTCTCCTAGTTGTACCTGTGGTGGATGGAAAACCTATGGCGAAAAAAATGATCGCTATTTCCATTCACATTGGTGTGATGTAGTTCTTAGATGGACTCCACCGAAAATTGAGCGGTAATCTTATATGATAACTTTAGATATTAGAACTTGGTCTTTTTGGCTAGGAGTATATAGTTATACTCTTAAGGAGAAACAGAATGTTAATAGTTTTAGAAGGCCTAGACAAGATGGGCAAATCGACTTTAGCCAAAGCTCTTCAGATAGCTTTGCCGGATTCCCAGCTAACCAAGGAACCAGGAAGTCCGCACGTCTCTTGCAATCCATCAATCCGGTCTCTAGTACTTAACGACACATCTTTATCTCCAGTAGCTAGAGAGCTACTTTTTTATGCAGATGCTCTTAACCACCGTTTATGGGCTGAAAACTGCCCTCAAGAGCAACTGATTATCTCAGACCGGGGACTTTGGTCACATTTAGCATACCTTAGAGGATACCTTAAAACAAAGCAGATTGACTATGAAGTCTATAGTGATCTTAGAAGGCTTCTTTTAAGGCATATAGCCGCCGTTCCAGATATCGTTTTCTACGTTAAAGGAAGCCTAGAGCTTATGTATAATCGACAAGAAGCTATGGGTGAAGTTAAAGACGCTATCGAAATTAATTCTATTCAGTTTTATCAAGCCGTAAGCGATGAATATGACACTTTATTTACTAAAGCTCCTAACCAGTTCCTTTTAAATGCAGAAACCCCTATTGACCAAAATGTGAGAACCATGGTATGCTTGATTCATAGTTGGAGGGTTGCCAATGAATCGGGAAATAATAAATGACTACATTCTACAAAAGCGTAACTGGTCAGATCTTACAAAAAGTACTGCACGTGCTAAGCTTAATACTCTTTGTGATATTGGTTTTATTCCTGACAAGTGCTACACTTATCTCAATAATCGGGATTACTCTCGGTATACCATTAAAAGTTATTTTGTCATCGCTGCTGGGCTAGACGTCCAGTTCTCTGACTTTCTTAGAGAAAACTCTAATCTATTTCGTAATGCTTATCAGTCTAAAACAGATGTAGTTAAAACAGGGACTGTAGCTAGGATATTAGCTGAAGCTACGGAGATTGACAGTCTAACATATAACCTATTGTACCTTATGGCTTTCTGTGGACTTCGTCTTTCAGAAGCTGAATCTGTTAAATGGTCTGATGTTAAAGACCAGACAATTCTTACGGTTATTGGTAAAGGTGAAAAGTACCGCGAAGTGCCGGTTAACCAGTCTAAACTAGTTTCCCCAACAACCCCTAGCCCTGAGGCTGCCATTGCTGGAAAAGGATGTAAAGCACGAAAGCTACTTTCCCGGCACAACCTCACACCTCACAGTCTCAGGGCTTTTTATATCACTAACTGTGTAAGGTCAGGTATATTTGATCTTGATGAAGTACAGAAGGCTGTAGGACACTCTTCTCTTATGACTACGCAGCGATATCTTAGAACAGATATTAACTCTATGGTTGAAAAGTTTCTGAGGAGTGGTTTATGAGTAAGGTTAGATTAATTGCAGAATGCGGATCCACACATATGGGTAAGTTAAGTCGCATCTTAGAAGCTATTCATCGCTGTCAAGACGGCGGGATTGATGCCCTCAAGCTTCAGCTCTTCCCTAATGAAGCGCCGTACGTACCTACTAATATATGGCTTGATCCGGAGATTTTTGTTACTGCTTTTAATTATGCTAAAAAACACAGCTTTCAGCTATCAGCTAGTTGTTTTGATCAATCTTCTTACGAGCTACTTAAGACATTAAATGTCCCTTTTATCAAACTTGCATATGGCAAAAAAGAACAGTTTAGCTGGATTGCTGATGATGGACAAGAAAGAATAGTCTCCTGTGATGTTATGACAGATCATCTAGTTCCGAGCTATGCAACTAAGTTATACTGTATTCCAGAGTACCCTGTTAGATACGAAGTAGCTTTTGATGGTCTTTTTCCTAGGTTTGATGGCTTCTCTGACCACACAATGGGAATCCGTCAAACAGTGCGAGCTATAGAAGCTGGAGCTAAAGTTATTGAAAAACATGTCAGATTAGGGTATGCTGATGAAACATGTCCTGATGCTAGATTTGCAGTAACAATTGAAGAGTTTGCGAAAGTGAGAAAAAATGACTGATATACAAGCACTGCTAGAACAGATGCCTTTATTTGAAAACCCCCACTTTGCCATAGAAGGACGCGGCTTCATCGATGAAACGCCGTTTAAGGTTCTTCAGCAAATAATGGTACAGGCCGCTAGATTCGGTGACATTAAACCTTCTTGCCACGTACTTGAAACTCTTGACTTCTTTGAGGTTCATTTATTTGACCGTGCAGGAATTCCACTTGAAAACTCTTCTTTAATGTTAATAAGTAATGCAATAGTAGAGACCTCAGTTTTTAAAGGAGAAGAAGGAGCTTTGCCGTACCGAGAAGTTATTATTAAGTTTAAGAGAGCTGGCGGAGTTGAGACTAACGATTCATCAGGAGATATATTATGATACGCAAATGGTGGAGATTTACCTTTTGGTTTATGAGAATAGTGGATGACGACAACTGGAATAAAAGAGCCTACCCGTTATGGTATATAGAATTACCTAGATTTTACAAAACTAAACGAGATATTGGATTATATACAGGAATACTGCTTAGTAGATCAGTATCAGTATATTATAGGAGAAAGAAATGAAGATAAATAAAGACTTTATAAAATTAACGGATTCCCTGATTCAGCAGATATCCGAGAAGAAAATCACATTCGGTAATGGGAATGTACTTATTGCTAAACCCTCAGTAGAAGAGCAGACTCGCGGCGGTATTATCATTGCAGATGAAGCCCGTGAGCTTGAAGCTAAAAGAGCTGGATTTGCTAAGGTAATTGCTCTTCCTAATAACATGGATCCAACTGGTGGAGATATTCCAGTTAAGGTTGGAGACTATGTTTGGTTTACATATGTAGCAGATAATCCACTTTACTATAAGGCTTTAACAGAAATCACTGGAGTAGTCATACCCAAAGAAACACTGTTCTTTACCAGCGATTCAGAACTTGTGGCTGTTGTTGATAGAAGTGAAGTAGAAAATGAAAGAGATTAAATATTTTGTATTGAGTAAAGACCTCGGACCTATAGAGTACACAGCAAGTCTTAATTCGGATAATCACTTAACTGCTTTATCTTCTCCTTCTTTTGTCGCAGTAACCATTGGAGATGGAGCTACATGGGAGTTTACCTTTAAGTATAAGTCAGAGCCGAAAGCAAGAAAGATAAAACTTAACTGGTGCCAGATAGATGATATCAGAATGCTTGCAAAGATTTTAGGCGATGTGGAGCCTGGATGGAATACAGAATCTGAAGAAACTGTAGTAAAAGCAGAGAAGGTAATTTGATCTATTCATTAGATATAGAAACCTCTGGACTAGACCGGTTCACCGACCAGATTCTTGTCATCGGAGTTTATTCTCCTTCGGAAGGATTCTGCGGATTCAGCAGCGTCGCAGAGTTTGCGGCTTGGAACAAACCAGAGTATCAATATATAATGCACAGCGGGAGTTTCGATGTTAACTTTATTCATCATTTTGGTCTCGATATCACTAGCCAGCTGGCTTATGACACTAGGAGTATTGCCAGTATATTATGTCCTTGGCCTAGAATTGCAGAGGGCCAAAAGAATGCGTTTGGCCTTGAAAATCTTAACGTGGTTTTGCTTGGTGGTAGCACTTATAAGCTTGACCGATCTAAAATGACCTCTTACTCCAAAGAGGAGTTATGGGCGTATAACAAAGAAGACTGCGAGATTACATATAGACTGTTTGAAAAGCTAATGGCGCTTCTTCCTGATAAGAGCTGGGACTTTGTGGAATCTTGGTTAGGTCCTGCTACTAGACTTTGTGCAGAGTTAGAGTATAATGGGATCTACGGCGACTGGAAAGGCCTGGAAGAATATAAAAAAGAAATTGAGGAGATTCGTAAGAGTCGACTTGAAACTCTTACTGGACTTACAATCGGACCTAGAAAACAATGGGAAATGCAGCAGCTAAAGGAGCTAAAAGATGCCTACGAAACAAAAAGTAAAATTGCGGTTAGTAAAGCCAAAGACCCGGTTAAACGTGCTCAATTCTATCAAGCGCTTTACGAGAAAGCTAGCAGCAAAATTAAAGCTTTTAATTGGAACTCTCCGAAGCAACTAGTCTGGCTGTTAGGTTCCTACTACAACCTAGATTTACTTAATAAGCGTACTGATAAGATAACTACGGACGACGAGAAGCTTAAGAGTCTGGGGCATCCAGTTACTAAGGCTTTAGTGGATTATCGAGAAGTAGAGAAACTGCTGACTCAGCAGATTCCTGCACTTCTTGACGGCGTTAAAGCTGATAACTGTGTGCACGGTCGTTTTTCAGTAGGTGGTACCCGGACTGGACGATTAAGCTCTAGTAAACCTAACCTTCAGCAGATCAGTGCTCGTAAACCTTTAGGTAAGAAAATTAGATCTTTTGTACAGGCTAGGCCTGGCTATACTTTAGTTACAATTGATTATGCTCAGATTGAACCTCGTCTTATTGCTCACGCAGCTAAAGAACCAAAACTACTAACAGTATTCAAAAATAAAGATGACGTGTATTCATTATTTGCGAATGAAATATTCGGTCTTAATGAGACTAACTTCAGTAAGAAACATTTTGCTGAAAATTATTCAACGGAAAGAGCTTGCGGTAAAACAGCAGGATTATCAGTGCTTTACGGAACTGGAGCAAAGAAATTTGCTGAGATGGTTCTTAAAGAAACTGGTGTAGTTATACCGGAAACTAAAGCTAAGAAGCTTGTAGATACTTTTAGAGCTAATCTATCCTCCGTTGTTGAGTTTAAGCAGATTCTCGAAAAAAGACTGGCTAATACGAATATTGTTCGAAATCTACTGGGACGGCCGATCTGTATTGAAGACAATGACGATCTTTATATGCTTTCTCTTAATACTTATATCCAAAGTTCTGCTAGCGATCTTGTCGTAGATAGTCAAGCCAATGTAATCATTCCTAAATTAAGAGAACTTGATATAGACTTTAAGCATCGACTTCTGGTGCATGATGAAACTGTTCTTGAACTTAAAGAAGATGAAGCAGATCAGTTAGTTAAAGAACTTATTATTCCTTTAATGACTACGGGAATGAAAGAGCGCTGGAACCTTGACGTTCCTATTGAAGTAGACTATGCTATAAGCAATAGATGGGAAAAATCCTAATATGATTAAAGAATTAACGGTTTTAGGTCGTCGAATCCAGGTTAAGCATGTAGCTCTTCCTGAGCTCCGAGAAATATACCCGGACCCCGCTGAAGAAATCTTAGGGTGGTTCTCGCAGTCTGATAGCTGTATCTATCTTTGGAGCGGACTAGAACAAGATGCGTATAAGCGTGTATTACTTCATGAGCTTACTCACTCCTATATAGCTGTTTCCGGCTTATCTAATCTTATTTCTGATGATCAGGAAGAAGCAATCTGTGACTTATTTGAGAGTTTTGTAGAACAATTTCAGAATAAAAAGTTAGTAGAGGAGTTAAACGGATGAGCCCAACGTATAGTTTTATTTGTGATAATGCTGACTGTGAAACACACGAAGTTGAGCATTTCTGCTCTATGAAAGATAAACCTGATGTTCTTGATTGCCCTGAATGTGGCAGACAATGTCAGTCTTCTATTTCTGCCCCTCATTTTCGTATCTACGGCGCTAGTTTTGCTAACGGCTATGCTGGACCTTCTAACTATGTTACACTAGATAAGCTTAAGAAAGCAAAGAAAGATAAGCACTGATGATTCTAGCTATTGATCCAGGAACGAATAAACTCGGTGTTGCGTTGTTTACGAATAGCAGCCACTTTTTAGTAGCTTTTTCTATTCAAGCAGAGTCTAAGTCTCCAAACAGGAGAGAAAGATCTGTATATATTATTAAAAAATTGGTTGACTATGTAACGGAACTACAGCCAGAGGATCTTGAAATCGCACTTGAGGAGCCTCTTCTCAGAGGTAACTCTAATAAAGCTATGGAGAGACTGCTAGGAATGATCGAGTTTGTTTTTAAGAATTACTTAATCCATTACTACGCCCCTATGACAGTTAAAGCTGCTATGGGTTCAGGATCTTTTGATAAAGATCAGATGTATAATGCATTGATAGAAGTAATGCCTGATAATACTAGAATAGAAGCTCTTAAAGGTGACTATGACGCTGTCGACGCTGTATGTATAGGTCTTACGCATTTTAAGAAGCAAAAGGAGAAGCTAAATGATTCTACTAACAAACAACTTCCCAACTCTACCAAAACGAAGAAAAGACGGCTCAAGGCCAAGACTACCTTCTCCAAAAACAAAAAACGGATTACCAGAACTTCCTCCTGCAAAAAGAAAAGAAAAAAGTAAGGGGGACAAATGAAGAAGTTTATAAGAGCCTTCGGAATGAAAGATGTAGCAGCCAGGGTGCATGATTGGAAATTTGATGCGCTCATCGGTCAGTACGTTATTAATGTAGCCTGGATTAATCTTCTTGGAGCATACGAGGATCCAAAGCCGTTCTATATGTCTAAGAATGGAACCTCTCCAGCTCTCGAAGAGATAAGAATCTCTAATACTATATTTGAAAATCACTGGGAGAAATCAGATGATCTAGAGGAGCTTCAAAAAAGCGCTAAGTTTTATAGAGCAGCACTTCGAGTTAGCAAAATATGATTAATCTAGATCAGCTTAAACTAGCTCTTAATCTGCATGTGGTTAGACGGTGGCAAACACATCGGCTTCAGCAGACTAAGAGTGTTGCTGAACATAGTTTCAGAGTAGCTGCCATATACGCCTATTTAGGTGGTAAAGAAGTATTAGCTGCCATGTGCCATGATATAGAAGAGGCTGTTACCTCCGACATACCAAGCCCCATAAAAAAGAACCTAAAAGGACTTGAAATGTATGAGTCCTTAAGACCTTCTTTTCAGAATGCTGACGAAAAGAAACTAGGTAAAATCGCAGATAAACTTGAGCTCGTACTTGATCTAAGAGAGCAGCTTGATGATATTGGCAGACTTCCTAAATTACTTATGGAAATCTATGAAACGGAACTTGAGGCTGTTCTTGACTTATCTAAAGAACTAGGTAAAACTAAAGAAGTAAAGAAACTACTAAAGGACTTATCATGAAAGCTATACTTGAATTCAATTTACCAGAAGACGACAATGCTCATAAAGATGCTATAGAAGCAACTACCTTTAAAGGAGCAATGCAGGAGTTTGATGACTTCTTGCGGTCTATTAATAAGCACGGCCATGAAGATTTTAAAACGGTAACTGAACAACAAGCTGCTCAAAAGATTAGAGCTGAACTACATAAACAACTAGAAAATGCAGGAGTAAAATTATGGGACTAAAATATCAAATGGTTAAAATACCAGCAACTCAAGGAAGTATTGCAGAAGTAGTACGAGATGATATCAACGGAGCTACCATTGTAGTTGCTTCTGGAGAGATGGCCGCTCAGGTTAGGGTTAAAGATCTTGTTGAGTATCTTAATGAACTTAACCAAGAAGAAATTAAAAATGCTTCCGATTTGGTAGAGATTCTACCCGATCAGGTAGAATCTGCCGTTAATTCCTAGTAATTATACCCGAGAGGGGTTTTAATGAAAAAAGATAATAATATTTTAATTATCGGAGATTTACATGCTCCGGTTTTTCATAAAGATACAGTTAGATTTCTTAAGGCATTAAAAAAGAAATTTAAACCAAAACGAGTTATTCTTACAGGAGATGAAATTAACTG
>Ga0163155_10004079_pt1 | contig 15275 bp, 12 predicted proteins | sample OliLakLV19SP4G1_FD_148611 | JGI IMG/M metagenome (GOLD analysis project Ga0163155, IMG submission 148611) | Freshwater microbial mat bacterial communities from Lake Vanda, McMurdo Dry Valleys, Antarctica - Oligotrophic Lake LV.19.SP4.G1 | ecosystem: Environmental > Aquatic > Freshwater > Lake >... | reverse complement strand
CCATTATCAACCGCGTCGGCCAGTGCGTGCTTACCTGCCCGGGCACGGCGTGCTTTTCAGGCCTAGAAACGGAACAACGCATCAAGCTTGGCGCTAATTTGCGCTATTTCGGCGACGGCTTTCAAGCCTCCAAGCAGATCGGCGGCAAACGCTACTGGCGCGTTCCCGTGATGGAAGGCGAGTTTGTGTGCGAGGAAAACACCGGCGTCACCGGCGATGCGGTCGGCGGCGGCAACCTCCTCATCATGGGCCGCAACATGGCGGAGACGCTGGCGGTGACGGAAATCGCCGTAGAAGCTATGAAAGAAGTGCCGGACGCCATTATGCCTTTCCCGGGCGGAGTTGTGCGCTCCGGCTCAAAAGTCGGCTCAAAATATAAATCCATGCGCGCGTCCACGAACCAGGCCTATTGCCCGACGCTGCGAGGCCGGGTCGATACCGCGCTCGATCCCGACATTGGCTCCGTGCAGGAAATCGTCATCGACGGGCTGACAAGCGCGGCGGTGGCAAACGCCATGCGCGCGGGGCTAAAAGCCCTCATTGAGGCGGGGCCGCACGGCGGGTGCTTGCGCATCGGCGCTGGTAATTATGGCGGACAGCTCGGTCAGCACTATTATCATCTGAAAGACCTGCTGCCATGAGCGGTTTAACGCTGACGTTAAAGTCGCCGCCAGCGCAACGCTTGAACCTCGCGCACGTCACGCCGGGAAAACTGAAAGGCAAAAGCGAGCGTGAGATCGCGGCGATCCCGGTGGGAATAACACGCGAACCCGTGCTGCTTGGAGATGCTTTCACGCTCCGCATGGGCGACGTGGACGATATTCACATTGTCGGCTCGACTGAACGGATCGATCACATCGGCTGTGGGATGAGCGCGGGAACTATCGCAATTGAAGGCGCCGCAGGAGCTTACTGCGGTTGTTACCTTTTGGGCGGCTCGCTCACTATAAAAGGCAGCGCAGGGCCGTGGGCAGGCAGCGGCCAGAGCGGCGGCAAAATCGAAATTACAGGGGACGCGGGCGATAGCGTCGGCGGTGCGCTGCCCGGCGCTGGGTCAGGCATGCGCGGCGGCGTGCTTATCGTTCGCGGCAAGGCTGGGGCAAGGGCGGGCGATAAAATGCGGCGCGGGCTGCTAATGATCGAGGGCAAAGCCGGGGATTATCTCGGCGCGCGGATGATCGCCGGCACGATCATCGCCATGCAGGGCGCAAACGTCTATCCCGGCTACCTTATGAATCGCGGCACGATCATTCTGGATCGCGGCGGCGTTGAATTCGGCCCTGGCTTTATGGACTGTGGGCTGCAGGAACTTGTCATGTTACGGGTTATGGCCAAAACCATTGCGCCTATGAACAAGCAGCTCGCAGGCCGCTTAGGCGCATCTGTGCGGCGCTATGCTGGAGACATGGCGGCGTTGGGCGGCGGTGAAATCCTCTCATTCGAGACATAACTAGGACTCAAAAGCCGCAGAGGAATAGTTTTCCGTTTTGTCCTCAAATCCGTGCTTATCATTGGTGCACACATTAAGAAAATGTTGTGTAAGATCGTAAAAGTTTAATCTAACGAAATCAGCCGTATTTGAACGCCTCTTTGCGTTCTCATTTGGCGGGGAGAGAAATTGACCGCAAATGGCACAATCTGGTGGAACGAGCTTCATACGTCGGATGAGAACGGCGCAATTAGTTTTTATACGCAGTTAATCGGCTGGCGCACGTTTCAACTGAGCGGGATTGATTCCCTGAAACCCGCTAACGAGTCCGAGCCGATTTATACCGTATGGATGATGGGTTGGAACCAGGCTGGCGGCATGATGAAACTCAGTCCCAATCTTGCATCAAAATTGCCCCCAAGCTGGTTGCCGTTTATCGCTGTGACGGATGTAGACGCTTGCGCCAGCAAAGCTGAAGCCCTTGGAGGGCAAATCGTGGAGCCGCCGTTCGACGTTGCAAACTCCGGACGCTTCGCCATCCTGCGAGATCCACAGGGCGCAATTTTTGGCATCGGCCGGCCCGGCGATTTTGATCAAGGCTGATATACAACACAGGCTGCGTTTTGTCACATCCGTGCGAAAACTGAAAAACTTGACAGCTCCGCATATTCTTATCTGTCTTACTATGCTCTAAAGATAACGGGCGTGATGCGTTCGGGGCGGTGGCATGGATAAAGCTCAGACTCTTGAGTTGCTTGACGCGGGTAAAGACGCCTGGAATGCCTGGGCCGCCAAAGCGCTAGAAGCCAAAAAAGGTCTGGAAGACGCTGGAAAATGGCGTGCTGACTGGTTTGGTGAGGGCGAGAATGCGGAAACCCGGCAGTGGCTCGCTTTGGCCGCCGTTGATTTTGCGGGACATGAGTTTATAAGCATTGCCCAGTTCACTGGCTATGTGTTCCCCGGTCCCGCCAAGTTTCAGGCCGCTATTTTTAGCGAGTTAGCCATTTTTCAGGGCGCGACCTTTGAAGGCGCCGGAAATTTCTCTCATAGTCAATTCAGCTCGGACGCAAACTTTTCCGCATCCAAGTTCCGTGGGATTGCGGATTGCAGCGACGCTACGTTCGCTGGCACGGCCGGTTTTGAGCGCACGGAGTTTTTGGCCACAAGTAGCGGCCCATTGGTGCCGACGGCGCGATTTCAACGCGCTGTGTTCATGGGCAAGGCAGAATTCCGAGCAGCGGTGTTCAACGGCAACGCCGAATTTCACAAAACCAGGTTAGAAGGCAGCGCCCGTTTTGATGAGGCGATTTTCGTAGCGGAAGCCTCGTTTCCCGGCGCAACTTTTGGCGGCACATCCAGCTTTAACCGCGCGCGTTTCTCCGGCGGTGCCCGCTTTACCGAAAGCTTGTTTTCCGGCGAGGCGCGCTTCAGCGAAAGCACATTCTCAGCGCCAGGGATTTTTGAGAACGCACAATTCCTGGGGGCGTCGTCCTTCCGCCAGACAAAGTTCACTGCGGAAGCGGATTTCTGCGCTGCACATTTTTCCGGAAAAACAGTGTTCGAGAAGGCTGAGTTTGGCGCGCTGGCTAATTTTGCCAAGGCTACTTTAGGCGGCGGATCGTCGTTTCAGGACGCGCGGTTTCTGGCGCAGGCGGATTTCTCCGAGGCTCAGTTTGCGCGCGAAACCTCGATGACAAATGCAAACTTTGCAGGTGACGCCCGCTTTACGCAGGCTCATTTTGCCGGCCCCGCGCTTTTTGCGGGTACGCAGTTCAGCAAGGATGCGACGTTCAACTCCGTCAGCACTCAGGCCGCGTTTGTGCTGGCCGAAGCGCGGTTTCGCAACCCGCCAAGCTTTAGCGAGGCCGGTTTTCAGGACGATCCCGACCTTGAAGACATCACGGTTTCCGAGCCGCTCAGACGCTGGCGGCAGTGGAAGAGCACCGATTACACCGACCCGCGCCCATGGTTTTTGTTTGCGATGAAGGTAGCGCAAACGCCCCATGCCGCCGCGCGTTATCGCCGACTTCGGCGTCTAGCGCTCGACGCTCGCGACCATGCTCGCGCTCACGAGTTTTTTGCCCAGGAAATGCGTTGCCGGCGGTTTTGGCATGACAAACCGTTTGGGCGAGGATTTAAAACGTTTTGGCTTGGGATACTCTATAGCGGCATTTCAAACTTTGGCCGTTCCATTTCGCGGCCCCTGATGCTCTGGCTCATTTCGATCATCGCTTTCGCGATTGCTTTTTATGAAATGCGACTGAACAGCGCCAACGCGGGTGTAAGCTCTAGCGGTTTCCCGTGGACGCCTAAAAGCCTCGACTGGGTTGGGGCGCGCGAGTGGATGGGCGGCATGGGAGACTGGCTCTCTGGCGCTGTATCTCAGACGGGCGCCAGTTGCGCTTCTGGGCTATCCCATCCAGCGGCTGAAGCGTTATACTTGTCGGTGAAAAACGCGCTGGTTTTTTTCGGCTGGGACACCGCCGAGACTACGCGCAGGGTTTACGGGTGTCTCTATGGAGCAATCGAAGGAAGCGCAGTTGTTCCCGCGTCCGTCTCTGCATTGACGCTTTTGCAAAGCCTCCTGAGTGTCGGCCTCATTTTCCTTTTCGTGCTCGGCCTACGCAACACGCTCAAGTCATTCTGACCGCCTAATGAAATAATGCGGCTTTTTGCGCGTCGGTAAGCATGGCGATGGAAAGCTCCTCGGCAAGCCCGCTCATGATGGCTTGTCTGACCGATATTGGCGGTTTCAGATCTGGCAGAGCCTCTGGAGGGGCGGCATCGAAATCCCAGTTGTCGACAATAGCCATGATTTCGGCTTCGACCTGGTAAAACGCCGCCTCTAGCTTTTTAGCCCGCTCACGGTTCATGTTCACCACAGCGCAGGCGTGTAGAATGTATTCCAACTGACGCTCGATCTGACCGCACAAACGCTCCTGCCCGCCGGCTTGATGGAGCATGTTGGACGCCACGCCAATCGTTTCCGCCGCCTCGGCGATGACCTGCGCTGGCTCTCGCGCTTCCTCCACCAATGGAGCGGTTTGCGGAATTATGGTTTTGGCCGCGCTGGAATAAGCGGGCGAAACCTCCGCAAGCGCGCGGCGCGACCGCGCCATATTGCGCTGCAAGCCTCTCAGGTCGTGGCGCACGCTTTCCAGCCGTTTAGCGCCCGCTCCGCCAAGCGAGCGCTGCAGCTTGCCAATGGCCTCAAGCAGCGCTTCGGTTTCGGCAGAGCGGTTGCGGCGCAAATAATCGCGCAGGAAGCTGCGTCCCTTTTCGGACTGCATCATGGCGGTTTCAATAGCGGCGAATTGTTTGGAGCGCAGATATGACGGGGGCGATGACTGGCTCATGGGGCCACTCCAGCAGCTTGATATTTGTTGAAAATTTGCCTTCAAAACGACTTCGGCAAAGCGAATATGTAGGAAAATGCTTTCTGATTGGTTTAAATCCGTAACGTTCGCATAAGCCCGTTAAAATAATCGAGCCTTCATGAAAGATGGCCAAAGAATTGCGCTTTTTTACGCTGCGATTTTCCTCATCATCGGCTGCTACATGGCTTATCTGCCAGTGTGGCTGAAATCGCGCGGTTTTGATGAGGGGCAGGTCACGCTGATCTTCGCACTGCCGCTGCTGATGCGTATGGTTTTTACGCCGTTCATCAGCTTCCTCGCCGACCGCCTCGGCAACACTCGCCGAATGGTTTTCTGGCTGGCGCATGGAACGGCGCTGTCGCTCTTCAGTCTGGCGGGCGCGCCCTCGCACGAGATGATATTCGCGTGCCTCGTGGTTTACGCACTGTTGTGGACGAGCGTGGTTCCGTTGACTGAAACGATTGCGGTGGCGTCGGCAAGGCTGTCCGGCGGCGACTATGGACACATGCGCATGTGGGGATCGCTCACCTTTATCCTCGCCGTCGCCTTTGGCGGCTTTGCGGTGGATATCTGGGGCCCAGCCGCCGGGTTGTGGCTGGTGATCGTTTCGTCGGTTTTAATGGCCGCAGCCGCGCATCTCCTGCCCCGCACAACGCCCCCTCACCCCAGCCCTCTCCTATCGAAAGAGGGGATCACGGTGCGCAAGGCCCTGCTGTTTGCGCGCTCCGGGCCGTTTGTCCTATTCCTGCTTACTGCGACGGCGGTAAACGCATCGCATGCGGTTTACAATTCGCTCGCAACCCTGCACTGGCTATCGCTGGATATATCGCCGACGGTAATTGGTTTGCTGTGGGCGACGGGCGTCATCGCCGAGATCGCGCTGTTTGGTTTTGCGGGGCGCGTCGTGCGCGTTTTGCGACCGACAACGCTTATGGCGATTGGCGCCGCAGCTGCCATCCTGCGTTGGGTGGTGACAGCGTTTAACCCGCCGCTTTACATTCTGTTTCCCATTCAGATGCTGCATTCTCTGACCTATGGCGCGGCGCATCTGGGCGCGATTTACTTTCTCGCAGCGGCGGCGCCCGCGCGTTATGCAGCGACGGCGCAAGGTCTTTACGCGGCGGTTGCGGCGGGGCTAGGCATGGGTCTAGCCACCATAGCCGCCGGGCCGCTGTATAAATCGCTGAATGCCTGGGCGTTTCTGGCAATGGCGACGCTTGCCGTCGCATCGCTCGTTTTCGCCCTGATGCTGGCGGCGCGGTGGAAAGGCGGCTTGCTTATTCCGGCTGAGGCGGACGCGCCGCCCGCCACTCAACCCCAAAACGTGCGCAGCGGCGGGGCGATTATGCCCGCCGAATAACTCAGGCCGTCTTCACGGTCGCGCGCCAGCAGCAACGGGCCGTCCAGATCCACCCATGTTGCGCGCTGTGCGATAAGCAGTGCGGGCGCCATGGCGAGCGACGTGCCGACCATGCAGCCAGCCATAATTTTTAATCCATGCGCCTCAGCCGCGTCGGTGAGGGCAAGCGCCTCCGTCAGGCCACCCGCCTTATCCAGCTTTATGTTCACGGCATTGTAGCGCGCGGCGATGCGGTCAAGATCGCGGCGGTCATGGAGCGATTCATCGGCGCACAACGGCACGTCGCGCGGCATTCCCTTCAGAATGGCGTCATCGGCGGCGGGCAATGGTTGCTCCACGACTTCGACGCCAGCATCCGCGCAGGCTGCAAGCAGCGATAGCAGATTTGCAGCGCTCCACGCCTCGTTAGCGTCAACAATGAGCCGCGCATTCGGGGCCGTCTGGCGAACGGCGGCAAGCCGCGCCTCATCCCCCTCCCCACAAAGCTTCAGCTTAAGCAGGGGCATGTGCACGGCTGCGCGAGCCTGCGCGGCCATCTCCTCAGGCGTGCCAAGGCTGATGGTGAAGGCCGTCGTCACCGTTCGCATTTCGCTTGCGCCCGCAATTTGCGTGACGGGAACGCCGCTGCTTTTCGCTTCATAATCCCACAGTGCGCAGTCGATGGCGTTGCGCGCGGCGCCCGGCGGCATGGCGGTTTGCATTTCGTCCCGCCTCATACCGCCCGCAAGGGAATTCCGCATCGCGTTGATCGCCGCGACAACGCCCTCGACGGTTTCGCCATAGCGCGCGTAAGGCACGCATTCGCCCCAACCGAAATGCTCGCCGTCGTTGACGAGCGCTAAAACCACGCGCGCTTCGGTCTTCGATCCGCGCGAAATGGTGAAAGCGCGCGCGAGCGGCCAGTTTTCCGCCTTCGCCACAAGGTTTAGTCCGCGCATGCCGCATACTCTCCCTATTTGACGTGTTAATCAGTTACATCGGGGCCATTTTTTAGCGTTTTTGCAAGAAAATCGTTAACTGTCGCGTTTTACATGAGAGACACAGACTTTTGCGCGAAGCGCTGTAACAATCTGGATATGACGGTTTGATACGCAGTTCTGCAGTCAGCACACCCGGTAGCCAGGTAGAGCGCCGCTACATCCGGACGGAGTCGCTCGGCTCGGGCGTCCGGCTGTTCGCTGAGGGAGCGTGGATCGTGCGCGAACTCGCGGAGATTGAAGCACAGCTTTCTTCGATCATGAAAACGGCTGGCAAAGCCGGGAAAAGCGTTGAGGTCGATTTATCCGGTCTTACCGATTTCGATACCGCTGGCGCATGGCGCATTCAAAAGCTGCTCATCGATATCAAAACCAGCGGAGCGCAGCCGCTAGTGCGCGGGGCGTCTGAGGAGTTGCGCCTGCTGCTTGAAGAGGTAAACCGCAATAGTGTAGGCGAAAGGCCAGCGGCGCGGCGCCAGAGCGAGATGTCGCGGCTATCATCCGACGCTGTGGCGGGTATATTCACCATCACCAGCGACGCGCTGAGGCTCACCGGCTTTCTGGGGCTGGTTACATCGACCGCCGTCCGCGCGGCCACGAGACCATGGCGCTTCCGCTGGACATCTTTCGTGCACCATCTGGAGCAAAGCGGTCTGCGCGCGGCGCCAATCATTATTCTCATCTGCGTGTTGATTGGCGCGGTGATAATGCAGCAAGGCATAGTGCAACTACGCTATTTCGGGGCGGAGGCGCTTTCGGTCGATCTGCTGGGCGTGCTGGCCCTGCGCGAGATTGCCGTGCTGCTGACCGCGATTATTGTGGCTGGCCGTTCGGCGTCGTCGTTCACGGCTGAAATCGGTACAATGAAAATGCGTGAGGAAATCGACGCGCTGCGTACGCTCGGCATCGACCCGATTGAAACGCTTGTGTTGCCGCGTATGCTCGCGCTGATTGTCGCGCTTCCCTTGCTTGTGTTTCTCGCCGACATGGCCTGTCTGGTCGGCGGCGCTGTCATGGCGAAAATCTATCTGGGTTACGATTGGCAGGTCTACGCCCAGCGGCTCAACGCCTCGCTTGAAATCCGGCATTTTTTCGTGGGTCTTGTAAAAGCGCCGTTCGCGGCTCTCATTATCGGGCTGGTCGGTTGCCTGGAGGGCCTGAGCGTCGAGGGCAGCGCCGAGTCGGTCGGGCGTCGCGTCACGAGCGCTGTTGTGAAGGCAATTTTCCTGGTGCTGGTGTTTGACGCTGCATTCGCCATTTTCCTCTCAGCGGCGGGGTATTAGCCATGCGGCGCGCCGGGCAAACCATCGACAACATTATCCGCGTGCGCAAGCTGACCAAGCACTTCGCCGGGCGTCCCGTTTTCCAAGACCTTGATCTGGATGTGCGGCGCGGGGAAATTCTGGGTGTCGTCGGCGCCTCCGGAACTGGCAAGTCGGTGTTGCTGCGCACAGTGCTTGGTATCGTCGAGCCGGACAGCGGCAGCATCGAGGTTTTTGGCCAGCAAACGGCGGGGCTTTCCAACCGCGAACGCATCGACATGGAGCGGCGCTGGGGCGTACTGTTCCAGGACGGCGCGCTGTTCTCTTCACTCACCGTTTTGCAAAATATTCAGACACCAATGCGCGAGCAGATCAAATTGCCAAAAAGCGCCATGGATGAGCTGGCGTTCCTCAAACTCGGCATGGTCGGCCTCGATCAGGACGCGGCGCACAAATACCCGTCCGAGCTTTCGGGCGGGATGCGTAAACGTGCGGGGCTGGCGCGGGCGCTGGCGCTAGACCCGGAAATTGTGTTTCTGGACGAGCCGACATCCGGCCTCGATCCCATCGGCGCGGCTGCCTTCGACCGGCTTATTCAAAGGCTGCAACAAACTTTGGGGCTAACCGTCTATATGGTGACGCACGATCTCGACAGTATTTTTGCGGTATGCGACCGGGTGGCTGTACTAGCGGATCAGAAGGTGGTGCGCACTGGGCATCCAACGGAGCTGGCTCGCGATCCAGGTCACCCATGGATTAAAGATTATTTTTGTGGCGAGCGCGCGCGGGCGGCTGGCGCGGTCGTTTAAGGGGTTGTTGTATGGAAACCAAAGCGAATCACCTGCTGATTGGCGCCTTCGTTATCGCGGTCATCGGCGCTGCGCTGAGCTTCGTCTACTGGATGAAAAATTATTCCGATGGCGGCGATGGGCAAAAGTATCACGTCATCTTTGAGGGCTCCGTGCAAGGTCTGGCAGAGGCGTCCACGGTGTTGTTCAACGGCTTGCGCGTGGGTGCGGTTGAGACGTTAGCGATTGACTCTGATGACAGCCGCAAAGTGCGCGCCCTGATTGCTGTCAAAAGTGGCACGCCGGTGCGCGAAACGTCGCGAGCGCGGATTTCACAACAAGGGCTGGCGGGCCTCGTCGCGCTTGAAATCACGCCTGGCGCGCCCGATGCGCCGTTTTTAAAGGCAAAGGCAGGTGAGCCATTTCCGATCATTCTGGCCGACAAATCTGGCTCGGGATCGCTACTCAGCGGCGTGCCGGACGCCGTGGGAAGCGCGCAGGCGCTTCTTTCGCGTCTGAACGACGTGGTCGCAGAAAATCAGGACTCCATTCGCAAAACTGTGAAGCACGTCGAGGAGATCACAGCTATGCTGGATGAGAACAAAGACAACGTGTCCGAAATCATCAAAAACGCCAGGGATGTTTCTGAACGGTTCGGCAATTTGTCGGAGAAACTGGAAAAGGCGGTCGATAAATTCTCCGCAGCGCTTGTGGACAACCCCAAATCTTTCGTCACCCAGGCGCAACAGGCAGCGCAATCTTTCAAGCAACTGGCTGAAAAACTGGACAAATCCGTTGGCGATCAAGCCGAAGGGCTGACGCGCTCGACTCAGCGCTCGTTGCGAGAGTTCGAACTTTTCATGAAGGAAGCCAGACGGTTGGCCGAGGATTTAGATCGCGTGGTGCAGCGCGTGGAAAAAAATCCTTCCGGCTTCCTGTTTGGCGGAACGCAGACTCCGCAATACGCGCCGAACCAATAAGGCTTTCACAGGTTTTGTATGCATGCTAACCCTAAGGACATTATGCAGCGCACGAATCGGCGACGAACACTTGTCCGGGCAGCCACTATGGCGGCTCTTGCCGTATCGACCGCTTTAGGCGGATGCGCTCTTACCGGACTTGGCGGCTCTTCGCCGCCCGAAACTTATGACCTCGCAGCACCCGCTCCCAAAAAGGGCGGGGCCAGGGCTTCCGTTCATATCTCGGTAGCCTCCCCCAGCACGATACGCCCGCTTGACAGCGACCAGATTCTGGTTCGCGACCCTGAAGGACGACTGTCCTATTTTCCAAGCTCCGCCTGGGGTGATAGGCTGCCTAAACTGGTGCAGACGCGGCTGATACAGGCGCTGACAGATTCGGGACGGTTCCGGGCCGTTGGCAGCTCGCAAGATCGCACGCCGAGCGATGTGACGCTCAATATTGAACTGCGCAGCTTTAATGTGCAGGTGGAAGGTGCGCAGGCGCAGGCGGTGATTGATGTCGTGGTCAAGCTGGTGGACGAGCGTAGCGACCGCGTTGTGGCGACTAAACAGTTCACCTCAAGCGCGCCTGCCTCCAAGGATGATGCAGCGGCCGGCGTCGCAGCGCTGACGCAAGCGTTCGGGAAAATCTCCGACGACATCGTAGCGTGGAGCGCCAACCCGCGGCCAGCCTAAAGTTCCTCCGATATTGTAAACATGCGATGCCAGTTCGAGAAACTCAGCACCCATGCCAAGTTGCAAACCATAAGCTACTAGCCAAGCCTGCCGCTGGCGTGGGCGAGAAGCAGGTAAATTCGCCCGGTGTCTGACGTTAAATTGTCCTGGATCATGCGTCCCTTGGGATCGGTGCGGGCCGCGTCTTTTAGCAGGTTTTCGAAATCATCGACATAACGGTCGGCAATCTGACGGAAGTCTACGTCCGTTTCATAGCGCCGCCGTACTTTGTCGAATGTCTGTTGTCCGTTGGGATTGTAGATGCCGCTGTGGATGGCGCCGCGATCACCACGGTTATAGCGTTGCCAAATGTCGAGCACTTTCCCGGGCTCGATGGCGCTGGCCATTTCCTCCATGCCGAGATCCACGGGCGCGCGCGGACGCGGCGGCTCTGGCGGCGCAGAAAAACGCGGCGGTTGCATTTGGCGTGGCGGAGCTGGTGGCTGAAATGGCGGAGCCGGCGACTGGAATGGAGGAGCTGGTGGCTGGTGAACCGGGCGACCATACGATCCGCCCTGCGCACCGTAATCGTCATCATCTGGTTCAGACGCGCGAGCAAGAAGATCGCCGAGCGACCACTGACCGCGACGCTCGCCCGCATCAGCGCCCGGCGCATAGGACGGCTGGCGCATATCAACCTGCTGCATGTCGTCGGGGAGCGCATTTGACCAACTCGGCTGCTTGCCAGCGTCAAGCCGCTGCGAAAGGCCGGATGTTAGTGAACTCAAATCTTCGGGGCTACCACTCCACGGCGTTGGGCTGTTTTGAGCTACGTCGCCCGGCATAACATAATTGGTGTCGTCAAAACCGCCGTAGGAATTATACTCTTCCCGATTCCGAGGCGCTCCTGGCCGGCCGCCTTGTGCATTCTGATAATGTTCCCCTGCGCGCGGATCGCTTCTCGAAACCTGCGAGGCGTACCCGTGGCGACCCGCGATCTCCGCCATATTGCCTATCGCGGACAACTGATCGTTCAGCACCTTTCGCATGGCGGTAGCGCTCTGCTTGGTGACTTCCGGTAACGTCGTTGCCTGACGACGCAACTCGGTCTGCGTCATCTCGATTTCAGCGGCCGCTTTTGTGGCGGAGGCCCGAACCTCGCGGGTCGTTTCACCAAACTTGGTGGAGAGTGACGACATTTGCTGTGACACGGAGTCCGACAGCGTTGAAAAACCAGATTGCAAATCAGTGACGGCTTTATTGGTGTGGATTTGCGCCTCGGAGCGCAAACGTTCGATTTCCTTAATCGCGGCCTGGGACTTCTCCGCCGAGTCCTTGGCGAGAACTTCCGTGACCTTTTTTGCCCGCACCTCAGCCTGGCTGAGCGACTGCTCTAGCATATGCGAATAACTGTTCATCATCCGGTCAAGCTCGATGGCGCGGCCGTTGATGCTGTCAAGCAGCTTGGTAAGCGCACCCTGCCGCGCTTCCATCATGGTGTCTACCTTGGTGTTCGCCACATCGAGTGAACGCGCGGCGTTCATGATGGAGGAACCCTGATCCTCGAAGCGCTTCGTCAAAGCGTGGATCTGGTTGAGCAATCCACCCGATACATCTTTCAGCACCTGCGCCTGTTGAGTCATCTGGTCGGAAGATGCGCCCGAGCGCCGCGCCAGTTCCTCGACGGCACGATGTAACGACTGCGCGCTGCCGGCCACGGTGCGCTCGATTTGCTGGGTTTGCCGGGTAAGGTTTTGATCCAAACCTTGCGAGTGCTTTTCCAAAGTCTCCCGGATGCCGCTGGAATGGCGCGCGACCGCGTTCTCCAGAGTTTGCGTGCGCGAGACGATTGACGTTTCAAGCGTCTTGGTGCGCTCAGTGATGGTCGCCTCAAATGTTCGCGTGCGACCGCTTAACATCGTTTCCAGCACTTGGATTCGCTCCACCATCGAGGTGTCGATAGTGCGCGAATGATCGCTGAGAACTGTTTGGAGCATTTTGGTTTTATCAGCGAGAGTGACGCCGATGTTTTCGGTTTTCTCCGTCAACGCGCCTTCGAGCGCGGAGAGATTTTTTGTCGCGTTTTCAATAATGCCGCTCAGGCGTGACTGTTCGCCGCCCAGCCGGTCGAGAAGCGCCGGGATTTCCCGGCCGACACGCTCGCTCATGCTGATGACGGACGTTACCAGGCTGTTATTCTTGGCGGATATGGCGGCGGTGGTGCGGTCTGACGTTTCCTGGATCGCCTTCGTCACCTCCAGCGTGGACTGGCGTAGCACTTCTGCCGTCTGGGCGCCGTGCTTGACAAGCTGCTCAGTGATGCGGGTGCCACGTTCGGCGAGTTTCTCGTCAATGGCCGTGCCGGCCGCCGTGACTGCCGAGGTGATTTTATGCCCGCGGCTTGCAAGCGTGTCGGCCATTGATGCGCTGGCCTGCGTGAGGGACTGCGAAGCTTTTTCGCTTGCGGCCGAAATTTCGCGAGTCACTTGGCTGCCGACGCCGCGCAACGCTTCCGACACGCGCTCGCTATTGTTGGCCAGTGCCTCGCGCTCGCTTGCGAGTTCGTTGATGAGATTGCGAATGCGGTGTTCGTTATCGGTGTAGGAGCGTTCGAGAGCCGCCACTTCGTTGTGGACAAGCGCTTCCAACTCGCCCGCGCGGCCCAATGCGCGCGAGATGGCCTCGTTCATAGCGGCAACCTGACGACGGACGGTCTGTCCGAGCGAGGCGACGGACTGCTCCGCCATCTTGTCCGGCTCCGCAAGCCTCACCGCAACTTCGGTCATAGCGGACGACATCAGCCGCAGTTCCTGCGAGCGCCATACAAGAACGGCGAGGAACCAAAACAGAGCAATTGGCAGCATTACGGTCGCCGCCATAAGGGCAAGCGCGGACGGCTCCGAGAGAATGTCGCCAAAGCTTGCGCCCTCGGGCAGGAATTTGGCCGCTACGCCGCGACCGATCAAAAGCCCGGCGATCAGCCACATAGCCGACGTAATGAGCGCAATCAGGAAGGGCGAACGGGACGGCCTTTGTTGAAGCGCAAAAATAAGCCCGCCTATCGAAGGGGCGTCATCATTCGCGGCCAATTGCGCCCTAGAAACAGCCGCTGCACGTTTCGCGGGGGAAATCTGTGTGCCCTTGGCGCCCGGCGCCATAATTGTTTCGGTTTGACCGACGGCGTTCGATTGCGGCTTTAACGGCTGCGAGTTTTTCGCGGGCTGCACCAAGGCGGATTTCCCCAAATTCAAATTCTGTCTGGCGGCGGCGTTATCTAACCGTTCGCCGGGAATAAGCTGCGATACAGTCGCCTCTTTGCCCGGAACACGGGGCGTAGACGGTTTTTGAGTCATACCTAAGCCCTCTGCGCATCGGTGTGACTGAAAAAGTCGGCAGAAAGCATTATAAGCAATGCTTCTATAAACGCAAATAACTCGGTCAACGCCGCACTCTAACAGGTTACTTAAATTTCAAACTTATTTATCTACGAAGGTGATTCGCCCACCTGCACAAATGGAAATCTTTATTCCCTCAACGTCATCCACCCATGTATTGAAATTTTAGGGCTAAAAAAAGATTACAGGACGGACGCCCAGCCAGCCAATGAAAAAAGTTAAGTGCTTCAACTATGGGTTGAAAGTCTCGCGTTGAGGCTGCTGACGTCTTGCCGCGTCACAAGGGTTTATACGGGGGCTATTCTCCGGCAGCTTCCGCCGCCAGCCAGCGCAGAAATGCAATGAGCGCGTCAGCATCGTCCGCAGTAAGCCGCGCACCCAGCTTGACCTGATGGCTAAGGGTTGAACCAGACTTCACCGAGTCCTCAACGTCCTCGCCCGACAATGTGCTAACGAGTTCGCGAAATGGCGTTGCGTCCGTGACAGGGCTGTCGCCTCGCGGCTCGATGCTATGGCAACTGGCACAAGCCCGCGACGCCACAGCTTTTCCTTTCAAAACTGTCTGCAAGTCGTCTGCTGCTACTGGCGATTGAAACATCGCCAGACATACGAGAGGCAGCATAAAACGGAGCATGAGATACAACGAATTCACCGAGTAGGTTGAAAGGCTTGGTGTTAGGCGGGCGCGCGGATATTATCCACGCTCTTAGAGATCACAAGATGATCTGGCCCAAATCTGGCTGCGTTCCTTCGTTAACAAAGCCAAGTGTTGCCGCTGCGCAAGGGAATCAACGATTGTAGACGTCGACGCTCCGTCTCCCCGGGCGAAGCGATATATTGAAAATGGAATAGACCGTTTGAAACCCGAAACGCCTTCGGCATGGCTGCATGCGATTGACGCCTTCAGCGAACTCGGCCAGCCCGAGCTTCGCCGCCTGCTCGCGCGGTGCTTTACGCAAACCGTCGAACGGGGTGTGCTTGTCGTTGAGGCGGGAGAGGCGGCGAATGCGCTGCATGTGCTCATTTCGGGACGGCTCGCCGTGCAGGAAGACA
>Ga0163155_10004073_pt1 | contig 15288 bp, 14 predicted proteins | sample OliLakLV19SP4G1_FD_148611 | JGI IMG/M metagenome (GOLD analysis project Ga0163155, IMG submission 148611) | Freshwater microbial mat bacterial communities from Lake Vanda, McMurdo Dry Valleys, Antarctica - Oligotrophic Lake LV.19.SP4.G1 | ecosystem: Environmental > Aquatic > Freshwater > Lake >... | reverse complement strand
CGACTTAGGCGGCGCTGCGAACGCTGGGGCACGATCCCAGCTCGATCGACGCCACGTTCGTCGCTGACATGATGCGGACCTCGCTCAAGTTCCTGAAGGACGGAGCGGACTCCGGACAGCTCAAGCTGGTCACCGCCGCGATGAAGGAACTGCGATACGCCTACCGCGTGTTCAACCGGTATCGCGGCACGCGCAAGATTTCGATCTTTGGTTCAGCCCGGACGCCCGAAGATCACCCCGATTACATCGCGGCGCGGCGGTTCGGAGAGCTCATCGCCGAGCACGGCTGGATGGCGATCACCGGCGCCGGAAACGGCATCATGAAGGCGGGCCACGAGGGTCCGACGCGCGACTCATCGTTCGGCCTCGCGATTCGTCTTCCGAGCGAGCAGGCTGCAAACGCCGTGATTGACGGCGACCCCAAGCTCATCAACTTCCGCTATTTCTTCACGCGGAAGCTGATGTTCACCAGCAATTCGCATGCGATCGCCGTCTTCCCCGGCGGTTTCGGCACGCAGGACGAACTGTATGAAGTGCTCACGCTCATGCAGACCGGCAAGAGTGTGATTCTCCCGATCGTGCTCGTGGAAGGCGCGGAGGGCGACTACTGGACGACATGGGAACGGTTCGCTCACTTCGATCTGCTGCGGCGCGGATGGATCTGCGCGGAAGACGCGGCCCTCTATCGAATCTGCGCCACGCCGCAGGAGGCGGTCGAGAACGTCATTCGTTTCTACCGCCGCTATCGCTCCAGCCGATTTGTCGGGGACCGCCTCGTCATTCGACTCGACGCACCGCTCGGACCTGAGCAGATCGCTTCACTCGAGCATCGCTTCGGACGCATCGTGAAGGATCACCACATCGTGCAATCAGGTCCGCTGCTCGGCGAAGACGATTCGCTCGAACTTCCCCGCCTGCATTTCGTTTTCACACGCCGGGACTACGGGACGCTTCGTCATTTGCTCGACGCGATCAACGAGCTCCCGTACGAGGAAGCCGTCATCACGCCATGAGCTGGATGCGCCGCATCATCGTGCTCGGCGCCGCTGTGCAGTGTTCCGCTTCCGCCGGTTGTGAGCCGTTGCCGACCGATGCCTCACAGAGCGCGGTCGAGCAGGCTGCGAACGTCATCGATCGGCCGCGTTCGCCTGGCGAAGACAACGGTCTCGAAGTCGTCCGCTGGTCCGTGCACGACAGCGAGCCTGCGATCCGGCGGGCACTTGCCCGATACGCCGTGCGCGACGTGCCGCTCGGCGCGAGCATCGACGCGCTGGAGCGGCACGGCTTCCGCGCTGTCGTCGTTCCAGATGAACGTCTTGCCAATGTACTCGCTGACCTGGGCGGCACGACGCGTTCCGTCGCGGTCTGGCATGGCCAGGTGATCGAGTGGCGTGAAGTGACGCGTCTCGTCAGCGAATCGCCCCGCGTCGCAATGATCGATGGCCGCGCGGAGCAGCTCCCCGCGGGCTGGCTCCGGTTGATGGTCCGCGCGTGGACTGTGCCGCTGGAAGAAGGAGCGGCGCTCGAAGTGCAGCTGGCGCCGCAGCTGCTGAGTGACGCGCAGGATCTGACCGGCCTTGTGAATCGTGACCAGCTGCGCGGCCGGCTCTGGTCCGCGGCCGCCATCCACGTCGAACTGCCGCGCGACACCTGCCTCCTGCTCGTCTCCGCGCCGCCACGTCCGTTTGAGGTGGAGGAAGATCCTGAAGGGCCGCGAGGCGGCTATGCGGCGGATGCCCGCACTGGGACCGGTCCGCTCGTCGAATTGCCGAGCACGCTCGGTGAGCTGCTGCTGACTGACCGTGACGCTGTTCCGCCGCGTCGCGCCGTGCTCGTGTTGCGGGCGAAGCTGCCGGATATCCTCTTCCCCGATCCCGTGACACCGCTCGAACCTGACCCCGAGCGTCCTCTCGTCGAGCGGCCAGCCGAAATCTTCATGCGAGCCAGATCGTGAAACCATCCGCCATACGTCAGCGCGCCAAAGCGCCGCGCGACCTGGCACATCGTGATCGGCAGGCGCGCCGGGCACAGCGGCGCCTGCGGAGCATTTCCGCAGTCCCGACCCTGCTGACACTCGGCAATCTGGTGTGCGGCTTTTCGGCAATCCACTACGCGACCAAGCCGGTCGGTGTGACGCAGATGTTCGGGTGGAGCACGCTCACCGTCGCCGGGCTGCTGGTCTTCATCGGCATGTTCTTCGATGCGATCGACGGGTCTGTGGCGCGGCTCACACGATCGACGAGCAATCTCGGAGCGCAGCTCGACTCGCTCGCCGATGTTGTCAGCTTCGGCGTCGCGCCTGCGTTCATGATGCTGCGACTCGTGAGCCATTACTACGGGGAACGCGAGCAGATCACGATCCTCGGACCGGAAGCGGATTCGGTGTACGCGAAGATCCTCTGGTCGATCGCCGCCGTGTACGTCTGCTGCACTGCGCTGCGCCTGGCGCGCTTCAACGCCGAAACACCGTCCGCCGCTGAAGAGGATCATCGCAACTTCAAAGGACTCCCGTCGCCTGGCGCGGGCGGTACCGTCGCCAGCCTGATCATTCTGCACCAGCATCTTCTCGCGATCCGCGTCGGTGTTGAAGACACGCAGACGTTCGCGCGGTTCGCCGCATTGGGACTGCCGTTCGTCACCCTGATGTGCGCGCTCGCCATGGTGTCGACGCTGCGCTACGCGCACTTCGCCAATCGCGTCCTCCGCGCGCGGCGTGACTTCCCAAGCCTCGTCCGTTTCGTCGTGCTCGTCATCGCGTGCATCTATTCATTCCAGATCACACTTGCGGCGGCCTTCACGCTGTACGCGCTGTCAGGACCTGCGTGGACCGGCTGGCTCCTGCTGCGCCGCCGCACCGGCAGCGCGCCTCCGCCCCCTGCAACGCCGCAGGGCAGTCCTCCCGCCCTTTCCTGAGCACACCGCATGTCGACGTTCACGCACCGTTCCGCCACACCTGATGCCAGCGGACGATTTGGCATCTTTGGCGGCCGCTATGTTCCAGAGACGCTGATCGCGGCGCTTGATGAGCTCGCGGCCGCGTATGACGCCGCGCGCCGCGATCCGGCGTTCCAGGCGGAAGTCGACGGCCTGCTGCACGAGTTCGTCGGCCGTCCGACGCGGCTCACGCTCGCGCCGCGGCTCACGGCCTTCGCAGGCGGCGCGACCATCCTCATGAAGCGCGAGGATCTCGCGCATACGGGCGCGCACAAGATCAACAACACAATCGGGCAGGCGCTGCTTGCGAAGCGCATGGGCAAGAAACGCATCATCGCCGAGACCGGCGCGGGTCAGCATGGCGTGGCGACAGCAACGGCCTGCGCCCGCTTCGGCCTCGAGTGCGAGGTGTACATGGGCGCGGAAGACGTGCGCCGCCAGGCGCTGAACGTCTTTCGCATGCGGCTGATGGGCGCCAAGGTCAATGAAGTGACGACCGGATCAAAGACGCTCAAGGACGCGACGAACGAAGCGATGCGCGACTGGATGGGATCGGTCGGCGAAACGCATTACATCATCGGCAGCGTCGTCGGACCGCATCCGCTCCCGATGATCGTGCGCGACTTGCAAAGTGTGATCGGCCGCGAGTGCCGCGCGCAGTGTCTGGAGCGGTTCGGCCGACTGCCGAATGTGGTCGTGGCGTGTGTCGGTGGCGGATCGAACGCCGCAGGCATCTTCGCACCGTTCGTCGCCGATACTGGCGTTCGGCTCATCGGCGTGGAAGCCGGCGGCCGCGGCGCCGCGCCCGGCGACCATGCGGCGCCGCTGAGTCTCGGATCACCGGGCGTGCTGCACGGCTCGCTGAGCTACGTGCTGCAGGACGAGGTCGGTCAGACGAGCGACGTGCACAGCTGCAGCGCGGGACTTGATTATCCCGGCGTTGGACCGGAACACAGCTTCTGGAAAGACCAGGGACGCGTCGAATACACATCCGCGACCGATGCGCAGGCGCTCGCCGCGTTTCAGACACTCGCGCGCCTGGAAGGCATCATCCCCGCGCTCGAGACATCACACGCGGTGCACATCGCGGTCGACGTCGCCCGCACCCTGCCGAAGGACAGCCTTGTCGTGATCAACTTGAGCGGCCGCGGCGACAAGGATGTGCAGGAAGTGATGCGGCTGCTGGGCATGAGCTGAGGGGAGATCGCAGTCTGCAAACGACTTGATGCTCGGACTTTCTCAGCGGCGAGTACGAGGGGGCCCTTCAGGCTGCAAAACCTTTGGCGACTCACCGGGGGTGTCTGCACGCCGCCGTGACGACTTGCTGGACGTGCACTTCCCGAAGGGGGAGCGGATCACACGCTCCAGTTGCCCAAGAGAATCGCAAGATCGCCTCCGCCGACCGTGCCGTCGTGGTCGAGGTCGGCGGGACCAGGGATCGCGCTTCCCCACGCGCCGAGCAGCTCCGCGAGGTCCGCGCCGTCGACATCGCCGTCTTCGTCGAGGTCGCCGAGCAGCTCGCAGGTGTCGGGCACGAAGTTCGCATTCACGTCCGCCGCGTCGCCCATGAGGATCTGACGCGCGTCGCCGACACCGTCGCCGTCGCAGTCGGCGAGTCGCGTCAGAAGGAGAATCGAATTCGGGTCGCCTCCGCGCAGGAGCTCGAAGTCGCCGCTGATCCCCTCGCCGACTCCGATCGACTCGCCCCAGCAGGCCAGGGTCCCGTCGACTGCGACCGCCGACGCACCGGTAGGACCAATGCCAACGAGTGCAAACTCGCCCGACGGCACCTGGTCGCAACCGACCTTGTCGAGGAATCCCCAGCAGGCGATCGTGCCGCGATCGGTGAGAGCGAGGGCATGCGACCACCCGGCCGACATGGTGGCGAAGCTTCCCTCGGGGGGCTGGCAGGTGCCGGCCGCATCGTTTCCCCAGCATCCGATCGAGCCGTCAGGGCGCCGTCCGAATGTGCGCCCGTCGCCGGCCTCCACTTGGACGAAGGGGCCGCTCGGCGCGTTGCACTGGCCGTACGTGTTGTCGCCCCAGCAGACGATCTCGCCGTCGGGAGTCAGCGCCGCCACGTGATCATCGAATGAGCTGATCTGGATGAACGGCCCTGCCGGAGCGTCGCCGAACGCGGCCGAGTTCGGGCCCCACATGGCGACTTCACCGTCCCCGCGTAGGGCCACCTCCGCCGAGTCGGCGCCGTCGACATCGATCCACGGTCCGTTGGGAACGACGCAGCGACTGTCGAGCGTGCTCCCCCAGCAGACCCCCTTTGCCGGAGACGTCGACGGCGATGCTGTGAGCTGGGGGTTCGCACTGGCCGGAGCCATGCGGACACCGACGGTGTGCGCGCCTCCATCTCCCGGCTGGATCGACGTGTTTTCCCATAGGATCGAGTTCCGAACAACCACCATGCCATCCAATCCGACGTCCTCATCGCGGAGCACCGCGAGTCCGCCGCCCCGGCGAGCTCTGTTGCCCACAACCGTGCAATTCACTATGCGCGGCGACGCCTTAAACCCCGAGCGGATACCTCCACCCAAGTCGCCCGCGAAGTTCCGGACAAACAAACAGCGGTGCTTCAGGCTTTCGTGTGGGCAGGTGACCCCGGATACAGATCCAGCCCGCCAAGGTGAAACATGATCGCGTTCCTGAATCGCGCGCGGTTCCGGTACCCGCACGCCCGCGACTTCACCCGCTGGATCTTCGCGTTCATCGACTCGCCCAGCGCGTTCGTCGCCTGCAGCACCACCGCGTTCACGATCCCGTCCAGGTGCTTCCGCACCGTCCGCCCCACCCGCACCATCGGCTCCAGTCGGCTCCGGCTGGTCCAGCGCAGCCATGCCTCCCACGCGCGGCGCGCCCACGTCGGGCTCGCGTAGTGCCACAGCTGCATCGCCGACTCCTTCATCGCCCACGCACGCGCCGTCTTCAGGCTGCCCGACGCCAGCGAGCGAAGCCGCGCACGCCGGTCGTCACGCATCCGCGCCGGCTTCTGCAGCCACAGGTACTTCGTCCGCTTCAGCGAATCGTCGCCCTTCCCCGACAGCTCGCGGTGCTCGCGACGCCGCACCATGTCGACCGCGTCACCCAGATGCTTCGCGGACATGTTTTCCACCCGGAACTTGTCAAAGGCGATCCGCGCATTGGGAAGATGCCGCTTCACCGCGTTCATGTACGCCGGCCACATGTCCATCGCCGCCACCTCGACCGCTGCGCACCGCTCCTTGCCGAGATCATGGAAGAACGCGTCAAGACACTCCTCCTTCCGCCCGTCGGACACCGCCAGCGCCCGCGACCGGTCCAGGTCCGTCACCACCGTCACGTACTCGTGCCGCTTCTGAAACGATGTCTCGTCAAGCCCGATCCGCGAAGGACACAGCGCCTCGCGGCGCGCGAGCCCGCGGCGCACCGCGCGGGACATGATCCCGTCGACCTCGTCCCCCCTTGCGTCCCAGCTCAGCCGCAGACATCGCGACACTGCGGAGGCGCTCGCCTTCTTCAGCCAGTCGATCACGATCCTCTCCATGAGCATCGTGAAGCGCGAGCCCGGCTCCGCCTACGGCACCGCGATCTGGCGCACGCCGTGTTCCGCGCACTCCACACGCGGCACGTCGGCCGCAAGATGCGTCTCGAACTGGCAGGTGTCCAGATGCCGCCAGCGCCGGTGGAGCGTGTCGTAGCCCGGCGCAGCCTTGCCGCACCTGGGACAGACAGCGGCGCCCCGGTGTTCGACCACCACGTCGACCGTGCCCGCCGCGACATCAAGCACGACGTCGCTGACATGCCAGGGAGCTTCGATGCCAAGGATCTTCGCGTAGAGGTCTCGGTCGCGCATCCGCGCACCGTAGCCGTCGGCGACACAGCGCCGGGCCAGGCACGGCCGCGATCCGGCCCCCATGAAAAACGCGAGCCCGCCGTCGCCTTCGCATCGCCGCCGCAAGGATCCGGCGCATGCGGGGGCGACGGCGGGCGGTGAGGCGCACCCATGATGCCGCGGTCTCGCCGGAGCCCGAGCGGAGCCGCCCGAAAGATGGCCTTCCTTTTCTCTGGCGCCGGCCTGCGGACGGAGCCCGGGCTGCGGAACGCGGCAGCGTCACCCACAGGAAAGCCGGAAGACCCTTTTAAGATTGCCTGGTCCTCGCGAAGACGCCGGTTCTCGCGGCGGAGTCTCGCGAGCTCCTCGCGCTCGTCGCTCGCGAGAGCGCCGGGCGGTCCCTTGCCGTCGTCGATGTCCGCGCGGCGCATCCAGTTGCGCAGCGAGGTCTCGACGATGTCGAGATCCTTCGCGACCTGGCTGATGCCGCGGTCGCCGACTCGGCAGAGGCGCACGGCCTCGGCCCTGAACTCCTCGGAGAACGTGCGACGCTTCCGACACTTCACCTTGAACTTGTCCATGGATCACTCCTGGCGAGCATTCTCGCTAAGTTGGGTGTCCACGGAAGTGAGGCAAGCTCAGCATTCTGTTCGGCGCCTGGGGCGGGAGCGGGATCGCCGATCTCGACAGCTCCGGGATCGTCGACGCTGCGGACCTGGCTGCGCTCTTGGGCGCGTGGACATCCTGAATCGACGGGGCGATTGCATATGCCACCGAGGACGCAGCTAACGAAAGTGTCTCCAGCACGGTCGATCGGATTGAATGGCGGTCCGCATCCAGCGTTGAGGCGGCATAATTCACTTGCCTGCGAACGTGGCGTCAACTCACGCTTGCCATCCATGCCATCTATGCCATCCAAGCCCTCCTCACCAGTCGCGGCCAAACGCGGTCCATCCACCCCCACCACACTCGTGCTCAAGGTGACGCTGCTCAACGTCGAACCTGCGTGCTGGCGTCGCATCGTCGTCGATGCACGCATGTCATTGGGCCGGCTGCACGACGTTGTTCAGACGGCGTTTGACTGGCACGACTCGCACCTGCACGAGTTCTGGACGTCCCTGCGCGGCCGGGACGACCGGCGCCGCTTCGGTCCGCCGGCACCCGATGGCTTCCGCGATCTCGACGACCCTGAGGACTCAAAGCGCGTGCGGGTGTCGTCGTTCCTCGCGCGTCGAGGCGCGAAGCTCTATTACATATACGACTTCGGCGACACATGGGAGCACGAGATCCGCTGCGAGAAAGTACTGCGTGAGGGCTTCGACACGCTGCCGGTTCCAGCGCAGTTCCTTGGGCCACCTCTGCGGAAGTCGAAGACCGCGCGCCGGATTTGGGGGTTCTGCGTCGACGGCGTTGGACGCACGCCGCCCGAGGACTGCGGCGGTCCGTGGGGCTATGCCGCGATGCTCGCATCCCTCGCCAATCCGTCGGACGACGAGCACGACTGTCGGCGCGAGTGGCTCGGGCTGAACGATGGCGACGTGTGGGATCCATCCATCTTCGACCTCGACGCCGTGAACGAGCAACTGGCAAAGATGAGCTGACGGCGGCCGGGCGCGCGGACCCGGCTGACGATTGCATCGCGATGCCGTCGCTGCTGACGAGTCCGCACGTGTGTGTCATCAATGCCTTCGCGTTGCTCCGTCCCGTTCCGTTCCGCATCCGCCGCGCCCTGGCGCTCGTCTTCCTCGCCATGTGTGTGAGGTCGATGGCGAGTATCAGGAGAAATGGCCTGTCCATTACGACGCTTCGCCCAATTGATGACGCGAGCGTTCGGCGGCCAACAGAGCGCCGCAACGCACTCTCCCCCAGCCGGACGCCGAGTGCGAATTCAAACTGCATCGAACGTCGTTGCGGCGAATGGGTGTGTGCATTGCGGCGCCGCCTGCCTCAAAGCGCTCGACTGGGCAGCTCCGTCTCCACGACCCGCGCGCCGTGCCGCTCCACGCGAAACGCGCGAGGTCCAGCGCGCGATGTCACGACTTCGCGCACGTCATCGCCCACGAAGTGAATCGCCGCGCCGTCGTCGGCTGCCCAGCCGGCCGGAAGCTTCTGCGTCGCGACGCTGCGCAGGTAGCGCGAGCGCCGATCGGACTCGCCGAATCTGATGCTTCTCCCACCACTTCCAAAGTGCGGGCACATGCTGCCGCGCAACAACCCGAGGCCGTCATTGAGTTCGCGCAGCGGCCGGCCGAATGAATCGGTGAGACCGTTCTCGAACCAGCAGATCGCGCCGGCGCTCACGCCGCAGAGGACGATGCCGCGCCGCCACGCGTCGCGCAGCGCACGGTCGATACCGTGCAGGCGCCACACCGCGAGCATGTTCGCGGTGCTGCCGCCGCCGACGTAGACGATGTCGTGCGCGAGGATGATGTCGCGCGGTGTTTCGCGCAGCTCTTCCATGCGGAAGAGTTCGAGAGCGCGCGGCGTCGCCCGCGGCGCCTTGAACGCGCGCATGAATCGGCCCACGTAATTTTTCGAATCGCCGCTGGCGGTGCCGAGGAAAAGAACGCGCGGTCGGCGCTTCTTGGTCAGCGAAAGGATGAAGTCGTCAAGCCGGCGGTTGCGCGGCTCCATCGAGAATCCGCCGCCGCCGATGGCGACGATCTGGCGACGGGGGTGGCGAAGGGGGTGGCGAAGGGCTGGCATGCGCACATGATCGTCGGACCGAGAACCCGGTGACGATTATGGGCGCCGTGGCCCGCGCCACGGCTCGACTTCGTTTTTCCCTTTCGAGCATACGAGCGAGAAACTTCGTTCGTTACCATCGGGCCATGTCCACGCCATCTCGCCGGGCCATCCTTCGTCGTCCGCTCACCTGCAGCACATTCGGCCTCGCTCTTCTCGTCTCGGCGAACACTCACGCGCAGACTGTCGTCGAGCCTGGATGGACGCTGATTCGATCGATCTCATTTGACAACCCCATCGCCGCTCGCGTCAATCCTCTCGACGGACGCATCTACGTCGGTCGACGCGATACGGCCACGGACGGGCTCTACCGGATTGACGCCCAAAGTTTCGCGTCGCTCGTGGCCGATGGAACGCTGCTCGCAGGCATCTGCATTGATCCGACGAACGGCGCCATCTTCCATTCGGAGAACAACGCCGGCGTCATCTTCCGCACCGCATTCGGCGCGAGCGGACGAACGACGTGGGTGTCGGGCTTCCACTCCGGAGATGACGATCCCGCCGGCATGGCGATCGCGCCGCCCCACTATCGCGGGCGCGTCATTGCACCGGGCAGCGGTCTTGTGGCCGACCACGGCTTCAACGGACCCGACGAAATCTGGCGCTGGTCGCCCGTTGCTCCCGAGGGTGAGACGGCGCTGCATGCGGACAATGGCACGCTGGTCGATGCGTTCGACGTCGCGATCGGCGCAGACGTCATCTACACATTGGATACCGGTGGTGCGGGCGCCGGCACGATCTACACGGTTGGCGTCGGCGGCGCACTGACGCCGCTCGCGACGAGCGAGTCGCTCGCGGCGCCGCTTGGAATTGCGGTCGACCCGCGCGGCGAGGATGTCCTCGTAGCAGAGGCTACAACCGGCCGTGTGCTTCGAATGGATCCCGCGAATGGAGTGCTTGAAGAAGTGATCACCGGCTTGGCCCTCGGCGCGAACTGGGCGTCGCTTGAGGCAACGGCAGACGGCGTGCAACTGGTCGTCACCGCGGCGGGTGCCGACGCGATTCTCGTCTTCGCGCGCTGCGATGCGACGGGTCATCCGGAACTCGACTGCGACGGCAACGGTGTCGCCGATGTCTGCGACATCGCGTCAGGCGCCGCGTCCGACTGCAACCTGAACGGCGTTCCGGATTCCTGTGACATCGCATCGGGCAGCAGCGTTGATTGCAACGGCGACGGCATTCCTGACGACTGTCCGCAGTGCCCACCGATCGAAGTCGTCTTTATCATGGATACGTCTACATCGATGGACGACGAGGCCGCTGCGCTCTGCGCCAGCCTGCCACAGGTCGGCGCGGCACTCACGGCAGCCGGACTGGAAGTCACGACGAAGCTGCTCGCGATCTGCGATCAGCCCGGCGGTGCTTATGCCTGCCTCGACGACAACGTCGCCAACTTGCTCGGGACCGCCGTTCCCGGCAATCCGCCGCGCCAGGTGGACACGCTTGGTGCATGTCCGGGAGGCAACGAAGTCTGTCAAGAAGACTGGGCCCTCGCCACCGCGGTCGTCGCTGGCAACTACCCGTGGCTTCCAAAGGGCGCGTCGGTGCGACTCGTGATTCCGATCTCCGATGAAGGCCCGTGGTGCGGCAATCCAGTGAATGCGACGGACAACCTTGCGATTGACCAGGCAAGCGCGGTTGCCGTAGCCAATGGTGTGTTCGTCTCACCGATCGTCGGAACCGGAGCCAGCGCTGCCGTGACCGCTCTCGCTGAAGAGTTGGCCGCGGCGACCGGTGGCCAGGCATTCTCGTCAAGCAAACCCGCGATTGACATTTCCGACAACATCGTCGAGCTCGTGTTGAGTGCTTGCCGACTCGTGCCGAAGTGTGCGCTCGGCGACCTCAACTGTGACGGATCTGTGAACGCAGCCGACCTGGCGATTCTTCTCGGATCGTGGGGCGGGGCGGCAACGGCGGCCGACATCAATTGCAGCGGCGTGGTGGACGCCGCGGACTTGGCTCTGCTGCTTGGGGCGTGGGATATCTGACGCGCGCACTGCGCGGACGTCCGTCGATCGATCGGGGGGGGCATGGACGCCACATCGCATACAGCAGCGCATACAGAACACACACGTTCCGAAGTCCCGCGCTTGATCTTGCAACTCGCATCCGGTCGCCGTACGAATCAGCAGTCCTCGTTCCCGAATCGGAGCGCCCCTCATGCGTCACCGCGAAAGCGACAGAGGCGCGGCCTCACGAAGTCTCGCCGAGGCGCAGCCAAAAACTATCATGATCCATCAGCCTGCGGGCGACGAGTTCTGCAGCTCAACTCCGAGCCACCGCAGCGCAGGGCGCCACGGAGAGAAGTAGCTTTCCGCCACTCCAACCCCGCTGGTACGCTCACACTGGCATCGGACGGCCCACGCGCTGTTCCCGACATATCTGTACCCCACGTCTGTCCGATGCCGAGTGCATAACTGAGAGTTAGGCGGCTTCGGACGCCATCACCAATGAGCACATTTTCCATCGCACTGAGACTGCGACGCGTGACCTATGAGGATGCTTACATCGCCGTACACGTTCGCTGAGACGTTCGGCTTTCCCGGTTTCTACGGGCGCAACATGAACGCTTGGAATGATTGCATGACCTTTCTGGACGGCCCCGACGCTGGCTCCCCATGCGGCGAGGAGAACCGCGAGGTCGGCGGTTGCGCGGCTCCATCGAAAATCCGCCGCCGCCGCGGGCGATGATGTAGCGAGGGGGTGGCGTGCGCCCCTGATGCTCCAGGGATCGCAACATGGCGATTGCCCCGTAACACCGCGTCACTCAACGCGCTTCGCCACCTGTCGTCCGCCGCCTTGTTGCAGCACGAACGATGCCGCCTTCTCGCCTTCTGCATCGAAGACAAGCTTCACGTCGTGATCGAACTCTGCGCGAAATTCGCTGTCGCCCTGAAACAACAGGCGAAACGACGGCTGGTTCTTGCCCTGCACCATCAGCTTGCCGTCTTCAACAAAAATGCGCGTGTCCAGCTGAATCTGCTCGAACTTGAAGGAGCCGACATAGCGCTCCACTTCCGCTGCTGTGAGGGGCAGATCGCTGATCATCTCGGCGCGAATCGCCAGCGCTTCCTTCGCGATCGCGTCCCACAATGCATTCGAACCCGCCGACTCGCTATTGGATATCACCGCAATGTGCAGTTTCTCCGCCGGAAGATATTTCATCATGGAGTTGAAGCCGGTGATGCCGCCGTCGTGGCCGATGCTCGCATGATCGCGGTATGTCTGCAGCGCCAAGCCGAAGCCATACTCAGTTGACTTGCCGTCGGGCAGCACCACCGGTGTGGTCATCATTGCAAATGACTCTTCAGAGACCACGTTCCCGCTCACCAGCGCCATCTGCCATCTCACCAAGTCGCCCGCGCTGCACATGAGCCCTCCCGCCCCGCCGGGAATGCTCTTTGCCATGGGCTTGTCGTTGGCGACTTTTCCATCGATGACGCGATAGCCCTGCGCTCGATTCTTGATGACGTCGCTGCTGGAGTCATACCGGCTGCGCGTCAGACCCAGCCGCGTGAAAAACTCGTCCTGCACGTACGCCGCGTACGACTTGCCGCTGACTTTCTCCACGATCATGCCGAACAAGTAATAGCCGGAATTGTTGTACGCCCACTTCTCGCCGGGGGCGAAGTCAAACGGATCGTCCTTGAATTCCGCCAGCACTTGATCGTGGGTCAGTTCGTTCGCGGTGCGGTCCCGCATGAACGACTCGTCACTGGTGTAGCTCGCTATCCCCGAGGTATGCGTCAGCAGGTGTCGAATCGTGACGGTGTGGCCTCGCGTCGGAAAGTCCGGCAGGTACTTGTTCATGCTGTCGTCGAGTCCCACATGGCCCTGCTCGATGAGTCGCATGATCGCCGCCGCCGTGAACTGCTTGGTGATGGAACCGATGCGGAACATGAGTCGCGTCACGGAGCAGATCGGCCAGCCCTTCGCCCGGATGCAGCCCAAGCGGTGCCTTGAGACGAAGGTGGCGATTTTGATACGTCACGAGCGGACTGCCGACTGTGAAGCTGAACTGCTGGTCATCTTCGACGCGCAGGCCCTCGGGCAGCGGATGGGGATCATCCGCGCCAGGCGCCGACGCCGGCACGGCGCTGACGCGCGAAAGTTCGGTGATCGAGAGCGAGTGCCCGCCATCGGGCAAGGTCCACGTCGTCCGAATGCGCTGCGGCAGCGTCGCACCGCCGGCCTGCTGCCACTGCTCAACGACAAGCGCCCATCGAACGGCCGGTTTGTCCGGGCCCATCATCGGCAGCTCGGTCGCGTAGCCGAGGAGGCGCGGCGGATCGGACAGCTCCACCGTGACTTCGCGCGGCCGGGGTTTCGCGCGCACGACCGGTTCGTCTGGATGCGCTGCTGCATGCGCCGCCACTGCATCATCCATCGCCTTCACGTCGTCGCCGCTCACGAAGCGAAAGACGGCGGTGGTGCCTTCAATCGAAAGCGAAATCGGCTGAGCACGTTCCACCACGTCTCGACCGAGTGTCGCGCCACGATCACGGAAAACCGTCACCGCCGCGTCGAGCGCCGCCTTGGCGCTCGCGTCCGCATTCCCCGCTTCGGCGGCGCGCTGTATCACCGGGTCTTCGCGCTTCGCAAGCTCAAAGTCCGTCAGAACGTCGAAGCCTCCATCGACAGTATTCCGTCTGCTCGAATGGAATATGTGGCTGTATCGACGCACGGCAAACACGCGAAACACGTCCGCTTCAATTGCCACCGCCGGATGGCTGGCGTCCGCCCCACCCTGCGCGAGTTCCTTCGCAGCAGCGGTGCTCGCTTCGAAGTACGCCTCTTCCGCGTAGTCGTGAAAGGCAGCGTCCAGGATGACCGGCGCGATCTCCGTGCCGAGCGTCGCAAGCGCGCGTCTGAAATGCATGCGATCAAGCGTGCATTCATCGAGGAACCGGATCATCGTCGCACGCCGCTCTGCCGCCGCCATCGGCGTGGGCGGCTTTGGCGCTGCCGGCGCTCCCTCCTAACCGAACGCCGGTGGCGACGGCGCAGCAGTCAGCAGAGCAAGGAGCACTCCCCCACGCAGTGTGTGACGCATGATTCCAGTTTACCGAAGCGTGAGGGGGATGCACGGGCCGTTGCGGCTGGTTGGCATCGTTCCACGGCATGAGGATGCGCATCGACACATACATCAGGCGCGGCGTGCCGCGCGGACCCCGTGGGACCATGAATCTTTCTGTACTGCTGGTGCTGTTGCTCCTGCTTGCCGGCTCTGACAATCGCGTGCCCTGAAGCGCGTGATCGGACAAGCTGCGGTTCGTTGGAGATTTGGGTGTTCTTGCAGACGGCTCTGTTGCAAGCCTGGGCGAGCAATGCCCCCGACGCTTACGGCGTCGGGCCCCAGCCGCCGAGGCTCACCGCAAGGTCGTCGCTGTCGACCACTCCGTCCAAGGTTCAGTATTGATCTCGTCAGTCGCTTCAGCCCCACGCGCCCAACAGAATCGCCAAGTCACCCGCGCCGACCACGCCGTTGTGGTCGAGGTCAGCCGCACCGCCACGCCCGCCCCATGCACCAAGGAGGATCGACAGGTCCATCGCGTTCACAATGCCGTCCCCGTTGAGGTCTGCCGGGTTCCCCGTCGCGGGGCTCTGGTTCGGCACTGTCACGCACACCTCGATGAAGCAGCATTGCAGCCAGTCCGCGCTGTGGTTGCCCAGCGTGAAGCAGTACTGCGATCCCGGCGCCAGTCCGCTCACGATCGTCACCGGACCCACCGCCTGCGAACCGAACGGCGCGATCGGCCCCACGTTGAGGATGCCCGGATTGATCG
>Ga0163155_10004069_pt1 | contig 15298 bp, 10 predicted proteins | sample OliLakLV19SP4G1_FD_148611 | JGI IMG/M metagenome (GOLD analysis project Ga0163155, IMG submission 148611) | Freshwater microbial mat bacterial communities from Lake Vanda, McMurdo Dry Valleys, Antarctica - Oligotrophic Lake LV.19.SP4.G1 | ecosystem: Environmental > Aquatic > Freshwater > Lake >... | reverse complement strand
CTCGCTCCAACTCTGTGGAGAGGTGCTCGCCGGGTTAATGAAATCAACGAAGGCGTTGCCGCCAAAGCCGCGAACCTTAAAAGCGAAGTCTGACTGAGCAAATGAACTAACTGGAGAAAAGAAGCAGAAGACAGAGCGGCAAGCTAAGAAAGGCGGCCGGCAAATCCATTCCATGCGTTAAACTCCACGGCAAGAAGGTTCCAAGCGATTAACTGCTGGAGTTTCTAGCACAGACTTTCCGGGCTAACCCCAGCTGGTGCTAATCACTAACCTCGCCAGCTGCGCTGCGCACTGCTAATCAGATTTTAACTAACCCACGGCAGAGCCTCATAGGCAATCCTAGCGATTTCAATCACTTGCCATGGAGGCTAGCGGCTTAGGACACCACCAAATTCGACCGCCAACGAGTATAGATTTAGCCCACGTCTCTGGAGTAGACTAGGTGCCCGAGGAGGCAACAATGATCAAGCGCCGATTCTCCCACAGGCTGGTCGTCGTAATCATCGGCTTGAGCCTCGCGCCGACGGTTGGCGCAGCACTGTTACATAGATTCTATCAACTAGACTTGATTTCAGGTAGGCAGCTTTTAGCTGGAGTTCCATTTAGTTTTCCCCTCGCCGACCTAAGTCTGTGGAGCCAGATCTTCAATTGGGGTGCAACCTACGCGGCGTTTTTCACCTTCGCGATATCCTATGCCTACTTTAAGTTAGAGCGAAATCTGGCGGTTCTTGCAATTGGCACCGGCTTATTATTGTCAGGTTTTGCTATTGGATCGCTGAAGATTATCGAAGCTTTACTGCTCAGCGACCCTGTGGCGGAAAATGGTCTCCGAACGGTTTTTCGCCTCCTGGCTCACACCGCTTCTCCGCTAATCCTCGGCTCGTTTCTCTTCGTGGTCTTGGCTTTCCGAACGCTTAAATGGCCACTCTGTCTACTTACGCTGGCCTGGATCACCTTGCTGGCTGCGGCTCCACATCTCCTCAGTTTGTATAGTGAGACATTGTCAAAAACTGCGTTAGCGGACCCCCAATTGTCCCTCACTCAGTCTTATGCATTGGTTCCACTATTCTTAGTTCTGGTGCTCGCAGTTGTTTTTATCAGACCTTTCGATGCTCGGCTCAAAAGTTACTTCTCCCACTCTTTGCTAATCTCAGTCTTCCCAAATATCATCTCCCAACTCCACCTGATCTTCGCTTCCGCTTCACCAAACAATGCCCACGTCCTGCTAGCCGAATCACTCCAATTGCTAGTCTTCAGTATCCCCTTCGTGGGTCTAACGTTAGATTACTCCCGCACCTTCAAGGAAAAAAACTCTTCCTTGCAGCGCGCCCAGCAGGAAAAGCAATTAGTCGAATCGAAGAATGACTTTCTGCAGAATGAAATAAGCGAGCGAGTTGCCATTGAGAACGCTCTTAGAACAAGCGAAAAGCAGTATCGTGAGTTAGTTGAAACTTCGAATGACCTTATCTGGTCTGTCGATACTAATGGTCGTTGGACGTTCCTTAATCGAGCAGCCTGTCTTCGAACCTTAGGGTATGAGGCAGAAACATTGATTGGACGTCCCTTTACAGAGCTTCAAACTCCAGAGGTTGCGACCCGAGACAGCAAAACCTTTCTGCAAATACTAGCCGGCCAAGCAGTATTCCAATACGAAACTGAATTTGTACATCGCAACGGTTCAGCAGTTCAATTGAGCTTTAATGCGATCGTTTCTCGCGACGAGCAGGGAAATGCTGTCGGGACAACTGGTACTGCCTCCGACGTATCGCAAAGAAGACTAGCCGAGCGAGCACTAGCCGAACAGAGTCGTTTTTTTCGTAAGGTTATCGACACCAATCCCAACTTAATCTTCGCCAAGGATACGGAAGGACGTTTTACGCTGGTGAATCAAGCGGTAGCTGATGTCTACGGCACGTCAGCCGAAACGCTACTAGGAAAGACCGATGCTGATTTCAATGATAACCAGCTCGAAGTGGAGCATTTCCGGAACGACGATCAAGGGGTGCTCTCCACGGGTAAAGAGCTTTTCATACCAGAGGAGTACATTACAGATGCTGAAGGACGGTCGCGTGTTCTTCAGACAGTTAAACGTCCAATCCTGAATAATCGAGGCGAGATAACTCATGTGATGGGTGTTGCGACCGACATTACCGAGCGTAAGCGAATCGAAGAAGCCTTTCGCAAAAACGAAGAGCGAACCAGAGCAATTCTCGATACGGCAGTTGACGCAATTATCACCGTTTCCCGCACGGGCAGAATCCAATCGCTGAATCCAGCGGCCGAGCGGTTATTTGGCTTTACGTTGAATGAGCTACTCGGACGCAATATTTGCCAGCTTGTAGCATCTCCGTACGCCTTTGAACTCCAACACCTGTTTGATAGTTCGCTAGTCAAGCAACCTCATGCTCAACCTGGTGTTGGAAGGGAAATGAAGGGCAAAAAAAGGGATGGAGCAATCTTTCCCATCGAAGTTTCGGTCAGTGGATTAAACTCCACCCTCGAAGTTTATACCGCCATTATTCGCGACATTACTGAGCGGAAGCGGGCTGAAGATTCTCTAAAAGATAGCGAGCGTCAATTGCGACGCCAGAATAATGTGCTACTGGAACTGGCCAAAAACAAATCGCTAGGTAGTGGAAATCTCTCCGAGGCCTTGCGAGAGATAACCGAGGCGGCCAGCCGCACACTCGACGTAGATCGCGTTGGTGTCTGGGCCTTGAACGAGCAGCAAACTGAGCTCACCTGCCTAGATCAGTACGAGCGCTTATCGGACCAGCACTTTATTGAAGCCAGCCTTCCTTCTAAAAATTTTAGCAACTACTTTCGCTCGATTAGAGAAGAAAGAGCTCTAACGGTCAACGACGCTCTGGCCGATCCCCGAACCACTGAGTTGGCACAGGAATATTTAATTCCGCGCGGAATCTCTTCTTTAATAGACGCGCCAATACGCATCGGCTCAAAAGTTGTAGCCATTATCTGCCATGAGCACTCTGGTAGTAAGCGCAATTGGACACTGGAAGAGCAGAACTTCGTCGGTTCCATGGCCGATCTTGTGGCACTTTCATTCGAGGCCCAAGAGCGTCGTAAGGTCCAAGACTCGCTGCAATCCAAAGCAGCTTTTGAAAAATTAATCACTCGCATTTCCACCAATTTCATCAATCTTCCCGCCGAAGGGATTGACGGTGGGATTGTAGAAGCGCTGCGACAGATTGCTGAGTTCAACGAAGCAGATCGCGGATATCTTTTTTTGATTGACGAGAGTGGCCGAGTGATTAGCAATACTCACGAATGGTGTCGTGCCCAGATTGAACCACATCAAGAGCGGCTGCAAAATTTGCCCCTTGAGAGATTCCGCTGGATTAAGCATAAATTGGAAAATTTAGACATAATTCATCTGCCGAGGCTGGGCGATCTTCCAAACTCCGCCGCAGCGGAACGCTTAGAGTTTGATCTCGACGGTATTCGCTCATTAATTTGTGTGCCGTTGCTGTACGCGGGCGAAGCCGTTGGCTTTCTCGGTTTTGATTCAGTCAGAGAAGAGAAACGCTGGCCCGATGAAATAATCTCTTTATTACACATAGTCGCTGATATCTTCGTCAACGCATTGGAGCGAAAAAAGGTAGATGAGCAGGTGCGCGAGCATGCGACGCTGCTTGACATTGCACAAGATGCTGTGGTCGTAACAGATCGTGACGACAAGATCCTATTTTGGAATACTAGTGCTCAACTTATTTATGGCTGGTCATCCTCCGAAGTAATAGGACGACGACTGAGTGAAGTCGTTTGCGCAATACCTTCCTATGCCGCCGAGCGGATCCAAACAACGCTCAAGGAAAGCGGCAAATGGCGCGGGGAGATGAGTCATAAAAATAGGGAGGGCCGTGAAGTAGTCGTGGAGAGTCGACTATCGCTAATCGCAGATCGCGATAAACAGGCTAAGTCCGTATTGGTCTTGTCGTCTGACATTACGGAAAAAAAGAAGTGGGAAGCTGAATTGGTCAAGGCCACAAGGCTTGAATCAATCGGTATCCTCGCCGGCGGCATCGCGCACGATTTTAACAATATTCTGACCGCAATCGTTGGCAACCTTTGTCTAATGAAGTTAGAGCTAGCGGCGGATGGTTCTGTTTATCAGCGAGTGGAGAGAATTGAGAAGGCCACTCAAAGGGCCAAGGACTTAACTCAGCAACTGTTGACATTCGCTAAAGGTGGTGCGCCCATTAAACGGGCGGCTTCAGTCGTTGAGCTTATCCGTGAGACAGCAGAGTTCACTCTACGTGGCACTAGTTGCCGAGGTGAATTTTTCCTGCCTGATGACCTCTGGGCAATCGAAGTGGACGAGAATCAAATCACTCAAGTTTTTAATAATCTTCTGATTAACTCGACCCAAGCCATGCCGGACGGCGGCATAATTACCTTCCGCTGTCAGAATATTCTGCTCTCTAGCCCCTCCAACAACCATAACTCTCGTCTAACTCCTGGCAAGTTTGTAAAAATAAGTATTTCCGATCAGGGAATGGGAATCGCTAGCGCTAACTTAGATAAGATCTTCGATCCCTTCTTCACGACCAAGGAGTCGGGAACCGGTTTGGGTCTTTCCACTACCTACTCAATCGTAAAACAACACCAGGGACACATTAACGTTGATTCGCAACAGGGGCACGGTACTACTTTTCATCTATATCTGCCCGCCTCTGATGCTAAGATTATGCAAAAAACCGTTGAACCTCAAAGCCTACCGAAAGGCTCAGGCAAGATCCTTGTAATGGATGACGAGGACATCGTGCTGGAGATTACAGCGAGCATGCTTCGAGCCTTGGGCTATGAAGTGGAGTGCGCAACAGACGGAGCAATGGCAATTGAAATGTACGAACTCTCCCTAGCTGAGGGCTCCCGTTACGACCTCTTGGTGATGGACCTCACCGTGCCCGGGGGAATGGGGGGAGCTACAGCAATACGTAAATTATTGGAGTTAGATCCCAATCTCAAAGCGATTGTCTCTAGCGGCTACTCTGGGGATAGATCGATGACAAACGCAGAAGCAGTTGGCTTTAAGGCGCTAATCACGAAACCTTACCTAATGAGTGAGCTAGCCAAAATAGTAAGTGAGGTATTGTCAACTACAGCGGCAGGAGCAGAGGAAGAGCTTGCTCCTGCTGCTAAAGCTGAGCTAACCATTTCATCATGAGCCAGACCCGACAACTCCTCGCTAAATTGCGCAAAGAGTATTCAGAGCAACCTCTCCTAGAATCTAGTTTACATACCGATCCGCTGCGACAGTTTAAGCTTTGGTTTACAGAAGCTGTCAAGGCAAAGATTCGCGAGCCTCACGCCTTCTGCTTAGCGACCAGCGAAAAGCTCTCTGGCCAGCCATCCGCGCGAATGGTTCTGATGAAGCACTACGATCGGACAGGCTTTGTCTTCGTCTCAAATTATGAAAGCAGAAAGGCCCGAGAGATCTCGGCAAGTAACAAAGTAGCAGCCGTTTTCTACTGGTGTGACCTCGAGCGGCAAGTCCGAATAGAGGGAAAAGTTAAGAAACTTTCCAGTGGGAATTCTGATAAGTACTTTGCACTTAGGCCGCGCGGAAGCCAGCTTGCTGCGCTAATGATGGCCCAAAGCACTGAAATCGAGAGTCGAGAGACGTTAGAACTAAGCTATCAACAGCTAGTCGAACGTTATCAGAGTCGTAAACCAAAGCGCCCCAACAACTGGGGAGGCTATTTAATAATTCCCGAGCGCATCGAGTTTTGGCAAGGAAGGCGCAACAGACTACATGACCGTATCGTGTTTTCTAGAAACCGCGCAGGTCGCTGGGAGGTTCAGCGATTAGCTCCCTAGCGTGGTCCTGGACGCAGCCGTAATTGGGCCCGTTAGAGCATTAACTCGATATTTGCGCGGGGAACTATAACCTTCTCCCCACTATCTAACTTTGCTTCCAAGACTCTGACGACCGCTCCAGATTCAATGGCGATGGGTTCAGGTGGGAGCTCCAGAACTGTACCTTGCGCTCCAAAATAAGGGACTCGAATAATACGGACACGGCTGCCGATGCCGAGAGAAGTTGTAGTACTGGGCAGAGGGGATATTTGGTTTGCTAACGCCCCGGGAACAATAATCTCTGGGCGCATCGCTCCGGCCCGAACTTGAGTAGCCCCATTTACGGAAGCTGGTTTACCATCCAACTCCTTCGCCAACGCTACAATGCTTTGAGAAATGGGGAGAGTACCGAAACCTTCGGTTACTATTAGAGTCAATGGAATCTCTTCATCGCCAGTTACCGAGACGCCGATTTCAAAACCCACCAGATTTCGCAAACTAATCGAATCAATGGAGCCTGTTACAATTGCTACGGCACCCCGCTCAATCGCTAACTGAATGGCCTCCCTATCGAATTGAGATCCACCTATTAAGATTGCACCTTCAAAGGACGAGACTTGGCTCTGCAGATCCGTTGCCGTTACAATCCGATCGGGGCGAACAGAAAGAGCTCTGATAACCCCCATCCTTTCTCCGCCTACACCAAAAATGCCCTGAATCACCGATCCCTGACATTCGATAGAAACGGCTCTTCCCTCCTCAACGTGCGTAACCACTCCGCTGACGTATGCACCGACGCTAAGAGGTTGAGGCGCCTGACGGATACCCAGATGCGCATTGGATTCAGTGAAGTACTCAACTGTGCCCGAGACCGGAGAACGGAAAGAACTAGTAAAGAAGCCGAAGAAGTACTTCACTTTGCAAATCTCTTGTCCTTCTTGGACGATCTCCTCGGGCTTAACCAAGAGCCCTTTGGCAATGCTTTCGGGGTCTGCACTCATCCGGTCGGCAATTCTGAGGATCGAGAGATCTCCAGGCAGTTCCGCAGCCAGCACAGCCGTCTTTGCCTCGACCTTGTCTCCGAGCTTCACCAGAACGCGGCCAAGCACTGGTAACTCTCGAACCTTAACAACCGTTGTCGCTCGTGAAACTTGAAGTCCCGGTGTGTAAGCTCCACCCATCGGCTATACCTCGGCCACGATAGTTAATCCCAGTGCTTGATACCACTTCTGAATAAGTTCGATTCGTTCGCGCGGAATCTCTGGGAAGGCGAGTGGTCGTCCGCGAAGATCGACAATAATTCCCGCATGACCGCCATTAATGACTGTTTCAACCTTTTCCCCTCCACCAGCACCAAGGTTCAGTTTTTTGCTGAGTGGTCGTACTTTAACCGTAGCCCGAGTTCCGAGCTCTAAGGGGAGAATCACCAACTCCCCTTGAGAGACTGTGACAGTTGGGCGACCTTCGATCTCTAGCTGCAACGCAGGAACTCCGAGTGCGACCTCCCCTAATGGAGCAATCACGGTACCTAGTTCAATCAGACAGTCGTGGAGAAAGATCTCCGTTGCCGCGTCAGGATGCACAGAGGCAAAGACCCCCAGATGTGGCATCATAAAAACCGAATCCACACACAACCTGGTGATACCCAGGGGCTCGAACGCATCCGTCATCATCAATGCGGCACTTCTTCGATCTGGCGCATGACTCAAAACGCCACCTGATCCGATAATTAGATCTAGGTGTAGCATGTCCAGCAAAGATCCCTCGGACCCTTCTTGGCGAAAGAGATCGCCGATTGTGCGCTTCCTCTGTAATCCCTTGAGACCAACAGCCAATCGTCGGTGGTGTTGGAAGGCTAATCGCAGCGCCTCGCGCGCGACCGCTTGCTCCAGCTGTAAATCCTCTAGTGTCTGAGGAATCGTGGTTGGCCTAATCATTTTATTGCGTAGACGATCTTTAATATCGTGATTGGCAATATCAAAAGGTAACCAACGCTTAATCTGCTCTTCCCCAGCTTCAAGCAAGACATTGCCAACCGAGTAGCTCATGCCCAAATTAGCGCTAACTGAGCGATTGAAGATTGGTTCGCCATTATTTGAGAACAGCACGGAAAATACATCTGTCGTAGCACCGCCGATGTCGACGGCTAGAATCTTCAGCTTCTCGCGCTTTGCCGCACTGAGAATCATGTTACCAAAGGCGGCCGGAGTCGGAAGAATTGGTATCGGAGACCAGGATAATAATTTTCTATATCCCGGCGCATGACTCATTACGTGATTAAGAAATAGTTCATGTATGGCGTCTCGCGCCGGTCCCAGATTCTCGTCCTCGAGACTGGGCCGAAGATTGTCCACAGCGTGAAACTCAAACATACGGTCTAGAATATGCCGAGCCTGTTCTCTCGCGAGACTATTGGCAGCATAGATCACGGGAAGTTTGAGCGTATCTCCAAATCTCGGTCGAGGATTAGCTGCTAGCACAGTCTCAGCTAGCTCTAAGGGATGATCAACCGTTCCGCCCTCAACGCCCCCAGCAATCAGAATAATGTCTGGTCTTAAGTGCCGTATCTTCTGAACTCGCTCATGCGGTTCTCTTCCATCATCGATCGAGATGGCATCCATGACAATCGCACCTGCACCAAGAGCAGCCCGCTCAGCAGACTCTGTAGTCATCGACGCAACAACTCCAGCAACGATCATCTGCAACCCCCCGCCGGCAGAACTAGTCGACACATAGAGGTCAACGCCATTGGCAGGATCATCCGCGGTGCGTCGCTTGATGGGAGAGCTATCATCATTCGGCTCCAGCGAACTTAAGATCTGCCTTCCAGAGAGCTCTTGAAGTTCCGAAAATGCATTGACCGAACCAATCGTCACATCAGCTACAGGCTTTTCAACTGTCGTCGGAGCCTCTCCCCGGTAAGTAGCGCGCCAACCCGCCTCAGTCTTCTCGAAAAGAATAGCTTTTGTAGTAGTGGAACCACAGTCAGTTGCAAGAACAACCGATAGGCTATCAGGAGAGATGCTGGTTGTGGGAGAACTCATTAAACACTAACCGGTGCAAATGGAAATAAATGGAAAGAGCGTGCAGCTCCAAGTATTCAGCAAAAAGTCCAAACGCTCGACAAGAAGCGCCATTCGAGCGGCAATAGTAGAGCCAAAAAAGGCCCCAAAACAACACATCATCATCCACCGCCCAGCGTGAGAGCTACGCTCTACTAACGAACCATCAGTTCGTTTAAAGGTGAAGAAAAAGTAACTAAGCGACGCCAGCAACGTGAAGGTAAAGACAATGTTAGCTATGCCCGCAAAAAATCCCTCCGTCGTCGTTAAGTCAACACCAGGCGTGTAAAGAGTTCTGAACGAGTCTACGATCTGCGGAATTATTTCGTTGAAGGTTCCCTCAAACGCGAAACCACCGGCCACACCTAGACTGAATCCAATTACAAGCTGAGCCAACCAAGCGAATCGGTGGGAGAGAATGAAATAGTACAACGAGCCAAAAGCCATTGGCATCAGCAACAGCAGGTTGAGGTTATTATAAGGCTCAGCAAACGTGCCATCGGGAAATGGCAGACGGTCGAGATCGAAAAGTGGCTTCACCATTCTTGGCCAGATGAAGGTTTTAACCGTCATCATAATAGTGATTGACGTGGCGATTCCGATGAATAGATGTTCAAAAAAACGATAGAATGCATTTTCTCTGATTAGAAACGAGAAGATTGCCAGCGAGCACAAACCCGCAAGAACAATTGACCACCACTCATAACTAAGAGGTGCAACACTCATGACAGCGGCTCACTAGGTCGAAGTCGGTCCGTCAGCCAACGCGTCATTGAGCCGACATTTCCCAAAATAATTAGGGCAATGATGAGCATTTGAGCCACGGCAATGCTGGTATTATTTCGAACAGCTTCCCCCGGCTTGCGATTCGGAAAGGCGGAGTTAAGGAGTAATTCATAGGAAGCCGCGCCGGCTACTCCCTCAAAGAGTCCGACAATCTGCGATGACGCAAAAAAATTATACGCCTCAGGAATAGTGATTGAAGTGCAGCCATGAACGAATGGGGGGCGATAATCCTGTGTTTGGAAATATTGGATCCAGCTATTCAATACCCCGACCAGACCAGTTATCTGAATGAACAACCCAACATCTCGAATAGTTCTAACTTTGGCCATCAGAGGGATATCTCCCATCTGTAACCCATTAGCATCGACTTCCAGAACTTTGTGCAGGTCCTGACTTTTCGCTAAGCCTTGAATCATCAGGAATCCATTGGGGCGATACCCCAAATTGACCCAGTCCACTCCATAGGTCCACTTTTGCTGAGGTTCTTCCAGTTCAATTCGGGCGATCACCTCTCGAGGAACACTCTCCAGAAAGGGAGTCGCTAGGGCGTAGGTGGAAATCATGGCAAATGGAATCCTACGTCGCAGCAGATGCTCTACGGCAACTTCCGTTTGAGGTCGATTCTCGGCGACTCCTCCCGGACCCCAATCGGCTGAGATTAGTACTAACTTATCCTTAGTGCTACTCAGTTTCTCGATCTGATCAAAAAAAGCCTGTGCTGTCGACATGCGGGTCGGAGGCAAGGAGTAGCCACTTATTAATGGAATGCCTACCGCTAGCGCCACAAATAGGTAAATGATTCTCTGGTCGAGCCGATCTAGAAAATCCAAAGCGTATCTTCTTTGACTCACTCTTTGGCTGACCTCATATCTCTAGTAGACTTTTCGTCAACCTCAAGAGGACTACGCTCCAGAGAGAGCCACATCCTAACAGCCATCGCCAAACCAGCGATCGCAGCTCCGAAAGAGATCGCCCGGAACGCTGGAGTACTGATGTTATCGAGCAACCATTTGCGAATGCCCGGTAGGTCTTCGGAAATGTATGCGGCACCTTGCGGAATCTGGCCCAGAATCACAATTAATGCCGCTAGCATCATCAATCCTGCCTCTAAAGTTCTGACTCTAAAGGCGCGATAGGCTGCCCCCGCAATATAAAAAGCGAGCAGCGCGAACATCGAAGCACCCAGCGGCACAAAAAAACCCTCCTGAATAACCCGCGAGAGGTTCTTCCAAGTATTTCCTTTCGAATTAATGGTTACGACCTTCTGTGCGCTACTGCCGACAACCCGTAACTGGGTTGAAAGCTCGACAAACTGAGGCTTCAAATTCTGTAAATCTGGTGCAGTTCGAACTGCCTCTAGCAATGACGCAAGCTGGACTTCTACCCTTTCCAAATCTCCCTTAAAGGCCGCTGCTGGCGGCGTTCCAAAGGCTTCATGGCTTGCCACGCTGAGTAGGTGGCGTTCTTGATTAAGCTTGCGACCGATCCCTTGCAACTTCTCGTCGAGCGCCAACAGCCTGGTTTCTGCGATCGACGTGCTCTGGCTTTCTTCAGCAATAGCTGAGACAAACTGAGATAAAAGAGAAAATTGCTTCCAAGCCTGAACGGTTCGCTCAGTAGTTATCAAATCTTGGACCTGAACAAACATAGTTATGCATAATCCGGCAATCAGCGCTGCCGAGTTTAGCCAATCTTTACGCAGGTACAGAATTCGGCCTCCGTGAACCTGGAAAATATTGATTAGTCCCAGACCGATTGCCATTATGCCAACGACCTGAACAGCAAAGATCATCTGTTCGTGAACAGTCGAAAAGGGAAAGCCCAAAACCAACTGCTCATCGGGAATCGGAATTACGTAGACAAGGAAAAAGTAGAGGCCACCCAGGAAGGTGACTAGGGCGATCAGTTTCTTTTTTAAGTTGGGAGTCATGGACTACTTTAGTACCTCTCCCCACTTCATACTGAAGAGCTTCGACAGCTCTAAAGATTGTCCCTGTTTTATCTCATTCGAACGAAAGGATGAGATTGTAGCGATCGTCGTTCCGACAAACATCAGCAGAAAAAGTAATAACTTTGAAACATCCTGACCGCGCAAACTTCCCCGCTGGACCGTATCCTCCGAGAGAAATGCACCAGCCGCATAGAGCTCCTCTCCTATCAGAGTATAATCGCAAGAGGCGATAAAAAATGGAATTTGCTCCGGCGAGACCGTCGCGGCAATTTGAACAGCACCGATTTGGTGGCCGGCCTCGGCGAGAATCAGCGACTCGGCAGCATAACTGCCGAAGAGAAAAGCGCTAGCCACATTCTCTCTCTGAATTAGTCCCATGTAGCCGGAGGCAAAGGCGAACTGATCGGACGATAGAAACCTGACTGACGTGGGATCGTAATTAGAAAGTCTATTCTCCGCCCGATAGGCATTTTGCAGCGTGGCATCGGTCAGTGCCAGTGCTTCAGGATCGTTGGAAGGTACTAGAATCTTTGAGTTAAACCGTGCCGCCTTACGACCAATATATTTCAACACCCCCAGACAGGAAAAAAGGAGTGGTCCAACCCCCGTGAGTCCGGACGTAAACGACATCGGACGACCCAACTCGACCGCTCGACCAACCGCTTCATCAATCGCGTCGATTCCAGAGATACGTCGAATAAAGATCGGTTGCCCCCGGGAGGCATTATAAATGCAGATCAGGATTGGTCCGACCAGCAGTATCATCAATGCGATCTCAACAGGTGTGGCGTGATTCATATCGCTAGTCTTTTAAATTTACCGCTTTTCAGCAAGGTAATTTTGAGGCGGGCCTTTATCTAGCAGCGCTATAAATCTCAATTTTCTGCATCAGCAGCTCTAGATTCTCACGCTGAGCAAGTAAGCTTAGCAGTGCCTGCGTGCGAGTAACTCCAAAAAGCGGCGAGGCTAAGGGCTTGAGGAGCAGAATCAATGAATGAGACAACGTACTGAGAGGTTTATGAGATTCTAGTAAGAATACGACGGGGCTCTCTAGGCGCAAAGCAACGACTTTCGCAGCGATTGAGTCAATTAAATGATCTCGCTCGGCAGCTTCATTCTCGTTCAGTGTGGTCATCATTGGGCGATACCATATACCAGACCCACCATTTATACTTCAATTTAATAATGCACCCGAAGCGATGTCGAGAATAGAACCTGAAAGTAGTTCACTATTTACTGATAGCCGTTCCATTAACCAGGGCAGATGTCCAAGCAAGAAAGTTCGGTAGATCACGAAAGCGTGTCAATCGATTAGCCGTCGGATCTCCCAAAAGCTCATCAACGACCTGCGAACCATCCCCACCACACACCACAAGAATACTAGCAGGGAGTTGTTGCAGCAAAGATCTTAGGTAACTACGCGAAAGTTTATGATCGACACTACTAGAGATACTCAGACAGATAGTCCGAGACGCTGAACGCGCTGCCGCCTTGATAATCTCTTCAATTGGCGTAGACGGACCTAGGAACACCACTCTGCCGTTCGCTAATGACACAACAACCGCACACATCTGAATTCCCAGTCGGTGATTGTCACCTGGAAGTGTCGCTAACACAAATGGAGGCCCAGACTGTCGGCTGTTCATTCGCCTCCATGTCGCAGCCAGAAAATCATTCAGGCGTTCCGAGGCAAAATGCTCCTCCGCTATCGAAAGCTCACCCCTGGCCCACTTTTCTCCCATTATCTTAAGAAATGGCGCACAAAAGTCGGTCAGGAACTTGAGCGGTCCATTCACAGTCCAAGTCTCGTGAAAACGAGAAGACAAAAAATCCTCATCTAGCCGACGAATGGAATCAAACCAAGACTCTAGCTCGGCGGCGGCGCTGGCATGAATCTCTAACGGCGAGGCTGTTATCTTCTTCAACTCTTCAATCGTAGCGGCAGCTAGATCTCCAGCACGATAACCCATTCCTAGGGCGGCTTTTGCTAAGCGCAGCCGCTCAACTTCGGAAGTTGGATAACGTCGATGGCCCGAAGGTCTACGCAGTGAACGGGGAGAGCCGTAGCGTCGTTCCCACATGCGAATGCGCTCTACGCCAAGCCCAGTGGCTCTGGATAGCGCTCCAATACTTAAGCCATCTTCTAGTTGGTCAATGTTTGTCTTCATAGTGGTATTAGTTGTTGATTACCCGAAGAAAAATGTTCTGCAATCTCCTCTTTCCGGAAGATCTGTTTACCCAAAATATTTCGCAGTGCGTCTTCAAGATGAGGATGAGCGAACTGAAAGCCCGCGCTAAGCAGTCGAGAAGGATGGGCACGCGTGCTAGAAAGTAATGCCAAGTCCGCAATCTCTCCGAAGAGCAGCCGCAAGACGGCGGGCGGGATAGCAAAGAAGCTAGAGCGATTCAGGACCTTCGCTAACGTTCGAGTGAAAGTCAGATTGGTTTCTGGGTTAGGACTAACTACGTTAATTGGCCCCACCAATTCGTCTCTGACGATCGCGAACAGAATTGCCCGCACCGCATCATCAATTGAGATCCAACTCATGAACTGCTGACCAGAAGCTAGAGACGCACCCAGGCCTAGCCTAAATGCCGGCAGCATCTTTCCTAGAGCACCCCCACGCGGGCTAAGTATTGCCCCAAAACGAAGATTAACGACCCTAATTCCAGCCTGAGAAGCTTGCCTGGTCGAACGTTCCCAGACTTTGCAAACTTGGGAGAGGAAATCGTGGCCGGGTTCGGCTGTCTCATCTAGTAACTCGTCACCTCTCGACCCATAAAAGCCGACAGCGGAAGCGCAGATGAAAACCTTGGGCTTATCGGTGCAGCGAGAAAGTGCGTCCGTTAAGAACAGTGTCGTCTGCTCTCTGCTGTTTAGTATCTTCGCTTTCCTCGCGGCGGTGAGTCGACGAGCGGCAATGTTCTCTCCGGCTAAATGTACTACGGCATCAAACCCTTCGAGTTCTTGAAGCTCCGGGAACCTACCACGGTCAGGATCCCAGACTATTTTGCCCGGCCCAGAGCTTCTAGAGAGCATTGTTACGCTATGCCCAGCTGTGAGAAGCAGCGGTATTAACGCCTGACCCACCAGTCCGGTACCACCCGAGACAAGGATACGTAAGTTGGATTGCGGCAGTGACTTAAGGAAAGCAAGATCTTGACGAACAACTGAGTGCCGATAACTAAACATCTGCATAAGTTTTCGCTGAAGAAAGGCCCCGCAAAAAAAATCACTGACTGGGCTAAGAGGGATTGAGTAACTAACTTCATCACTCATTCTCGACTGATTTAATCCAATCTGCTCAAAAATGTGTTGGTGAGCCCAACTCTTAAATGGTCCAGAGATCTGGGTATCTTTGAAAGATTTGTAGGGAGTGTAGCCGGAATGTTCAGCAATCCACTGCTTAACAAATGGTCCAATTTTTAGTTCAAGGGTAACTCGCGTTCCATTCTGAACCCCGACTCCGGACTTACTCGCCAACCGCACACTCTCCCAAGGTGGGGTTAGTCGTTCCAGCGCTCCGGGCTGTTCGTGCCAGGAGAAGACCTCCCGCTGGGAAGCTTCGACCAGCGAAGTCTTGCTAAATGTCCAGACATGGCCCACAAAAACGCCCTCAATGATCAAATTACTAGTCAAGCATAGCGTCAAAGCGGGGTAATGTCCAGATGTTATATC
>Ga0163155_10004068_pt1 | contig 15302 bp, 12 predicted proteins | sample OliLakLV19SP4G1_FD_148611 | JGI IMG/M metagenome (GOLD analysis project Ga0163155, IMG submission 148611) | Freshwater microbial mat bacterial communities from Lake Vanda, McMurdo Dry Valleys, Antarctica - Oligotrophic Lake LV.19.SP4.G1 | ecosystem: Environmental > Aquatic > Freshwater > Lake >... | reverse complement strand
ACCCGCTCCGGCGCACAGCCGAATTTTTCCACCAGGATGCGCCGGCCTTCGCTGGAGCTGGGAAAGATCACCGGGGAACGGGTGTCAATCCATGTTTCCACCCGCCGCAGAAGCTGATAAAAAAAGCTGTCGCGCCGCAGAAATTTGTGATCGATCATCTCTTCGGTGAGGCTGCCCTGAAAATCAAAGACGACCGGAATGCCGAAAAGGCGACCAAGCAGCAGCGCAATCACCGCGCCCTCGTGCAGGTGGGCATGAAGCACATCATAGCGCCGTTGTAGCAGCAGTTGCAGGGTTTTCAAGCCCAATAGCAGATCAAACGCAATCTTATGCCGGCTGGAGCCCACTTCATAATGGCGTCGCCAAGGAATTGGCAGGGTGCGCCGAATATCGAGCCCAGGCACGTCGCTGCCGTTGCGATAGGTTACAATAGTGACCGCATGGCCCAATTGCTGAAGGATCCGCGCTTCTTCATAGATGCGCACATGACAGCCATAATCGGCGAAAAAACTGGTGGGCGCAACCATCAAGACCCGATAGCGCCGCTGCTGGGCCGCATCTGCCATTGACCCTGCTTCGTGTAGGTGTTTTTGGGTGGCATCGTGCATGTATTTCTCGATAGCTTCCTAAAATTTTTATGCTACGTTTCTCACCATGTCCTTGATTGTGCGGGTGGAACAAAATTTGGGACAAGTAGCGCGTGTAATAACTAAAATGCAAACCAACCATGCATTCTATTGCAATGAGCTAGCTTTACCAAATTATAGTGAGCAGCGCATAAGTACATTTTTTGCACGCGTAAAAATGTACTTATGCGCTTTCAAAGAAATAAGTATCCAGCGCTTGCCAAACAAAATCATGCATAGGGGCGGCCGCGCGGCCGCCCCGCGTTTGGCTCGCTGCGAACGGGCGGCGGCAAGCCGCCCCTACTGGATACTTTATTCTTTGCAATGGCCTTATGTGATGCTGCTGCGTATAACAAGCCTACGAACCTTCTCTGTTCAGCACAATTCGGCGCACCAACTGCCAGTCGTTCTGGGCAATCAGGCCAGTACGCCACGCCACGCCCACATAGAACAGCATGCCACTCAGCAGCCGCCACGGCCAGCCAACCGGCAGATAGAGACTGAGCAGATAGCTGCCAATCGCTAGTCCTGCCATCACATAGGGCCGGGCAATATTGTGGGGCATTTGTCGCCGATGCAGCAGCCAGAGACTGACGCTGGTGCCGATGCCGCCGGCAATCAGCCCGGCCCATGCCGCACCCGCCGCGGCCAGGGCCGGGGTAAAGAATGGCATAAGCGTGATCAAGGTGATCAGGTGTAGGCCAGTCACAAGCAAGCTCTGTAGGGGGCGCTGTTCTACCATCAAGAGCATCTGCGTATAATTTTCGATTAAATAAAAGGGGGCGCTCCAGATCAAAATTTCCAACACAAAGGCCGATTCGGCATAACCAGGGCCGTAGATCGCCACCACATCTTTGATGACGCCGGTACCGATCGCCGCGGCGGCCAATAGACAGAGCAAGCCATAGCGCAAGCTAAAGTTGCACAAGCGCGCATAGTGTTGTGGCGCCTGCCGATAGAGTCGACTCAAGGTTGGATAGAGCGCGGCCCAGAAGTTCTGGACCAACTTTAGGGCCACCCGCACAAGATTGTAGGCCGCCCCATAGATGCCCGTGATCGCCTCGCCGCCTACAATGCTTAATAGGACAATATCAGCGCGTTGGAGCAACACATCGGCCAGGGCCAAGCCATAAAAGGGCCCGGCCTGCCGCCACAGCATGGACCATTGCCAAACTAGGGGTTCCTGGGGCAAGGCGAACAATTGACTGCGCCGGAGTAGTAACAACCCCAGCAAGGCCGAGAGCAACTGGGTCACTACCAAAACGACGGCGAGTTGGGGGGTGGTTCCGCCCATGAAAACCACCACCACACTGCACAGGAGAATGAGCGTATTGATCAGCAGTTCAATCCCCATCACCGCTTCCATACGTTCGCCGGCTTGAAACAACGTCTGTGTCGCCGAGGTGATCGCATAGAAGGGCAAAGACGCCCCGACAATCCACAAAATGGTGCGCGAGGTATCCGAAAAGGGCAAGACCTGGGTGAGCGCAACCAAGCCAGCCCATACCAATAGACTAGTCACCAGTTGCATCGTCAGCGCAATGCGGAAATAACTGCGGCGCAGCCAGGGCATCTGTGCCAGATCGCGCACCAAGAGCGCGGGCAGCCCCAACTCGGTGAGAATTTGGCAGACATTCAAGTAGGCCAGCGCAATCGTATATTGCCCCAGACCCATGACCCCCAGTTGGCGCGCGATCACCAATTGCAACACAAAACTCGTAACAATCCGCCAGACACTGGAACCCGCCAGCGCGCCAGTGTTGACAAGGATGCGACGTCCAGTTTGCTGTGTGGTCGGTGAGGTCGATGATGCCGCTGGGGATGGCTGCGCTATGAAGGAAGTGGGTGGTGGAACCGTTGGCTTCATGGCGCGATTGTATCATGGCCCAAGCCGAAGCGTGAAATAGTGGTCATGCGTAGGAAGCGCGTATTAGAAAGTATGGGGTCATTTGGTCGTTTGGTCGTTTGGTCTCGTGTCTCCTTGTCTTTAATAACTCTACCGTCCCCGTTCCTCGCGCACATAGGGCACGCCCAACGCCGCTGGCGCGCCTACGCGCCGCCGCAGTGCCTCGCGCGAGCCGATGATCAACACCAAAATCGTAAAAAGATAGGGCAGCATATTCATAAAGTAGCCCAGGTGGGGACTGCGCAGAAAGAAAGAGAGACTTTGCAGATCCAGGGGCAAGCGACGGATCGCGCCAAAGAGATAGGAACCAACCGCAGCTTGCAACGGATTCCATCCGGCGAAAATGACCAACCCAATTGCGATCCAGCCTTGGCCCGCCGTGACGCCTTCGATCCAAAGGGGCGTGATCGCCAGGGTCAACGCCGCTCCGCTGATGCCAGTAAGCAGGCCACCCAGCGTGACATAGAGATAACGCAAGCGATAGACATTGACCCCCAGCACATCTGCCGCCGCGGGGGATTCGCCAATCGCGCGCAATTCTTGCCCCGGTCGTGTACGATAGATGTAGAACCAAGCCAGCGGTGCCAGCAAAAACCCCAGATAGACAATCACATTGTGCTGAAAAAAGATCGGCCCGACAAGCGGCAGATCGGCCAACAGGGGGATATCAAAAGTGGGCAGGCGCGGCGCTTGCTGGATTTCTACCAACGGCGCGCCCAACACCGCGCTCATCCCCGTGCCCAGAAAGGTGAGCGCCAATCCACTCACAACTTGATCGGCGCGCAGCGTAATCGTGACAAAGGCGTGCAGCAGGGCCAAACCCGCCCCCACCAGCGCCGCGGCCAGCAAACCGACCCACGGATTGCCACTTTGGTAGGCGACGCCATAGGCCGTCACCGCGCCCATGAGCATCATCCCTTCCACACCCAAATTCAAAACACCGGCGCGCTCAGCAAAAATCTCGCCAGTGGTGGCGAACAGAATAGCCGTGCCCGATCGGATACCGGCGGCCAAAAGGTTGACGATCAGGGCAAGTTCCATAAGCTGTGTCGCGCGCGTTGAAAAAATAGCGGCTCAAAGAAAAAGGCCACAGGGGGATTCCTGTGGCACGCTGGCTAGTACACCTGGAGAGATTTGAACTCCCGACCACCTGATCCGAAGTCAGGCGCTCTATCCGCTGAGCTACAGGTGCATGCATTACCGAGCAAAGTTTATCACAAACGCGCGATTTCGTCCAATGTAACGCACTTTGTATTAGTTTTGCACGCTCAAAATGATTGCTCCCACGCTTCTCGGAATTGTAAGCATTGTGTCAGTCTAAATGGTGGAGCCCGGTGTTACTATTTTTATGTTTTGGGGTTCAGGATTAATGCGCTGAATAGACAGTAACGCTACCACGCTGGCGTCGGAGGGCTGGGGAGTCGGATGAAGGATTATTATGAAATTTTGCATGTGCCGCTCACAGCAACGCGTGAGGAAATTAAGACCCAATACAAACAGCTTGTACGCACCTATCATCCTGATCTATTTCGCAATGCAACAGACAAAGCAGCAGCGGAAGAAAAACTAAAACAGATCAATATTGCGTTTCAAGTTTTGTCGGGTAAGGCGATCCACGGTGCCGCGCAGAATGGTTCAACGCCGCTGCCGGTGGCCTATCCGCCGATCTTAGATTTCGGCACTGTTCGGCCAGGTAGCAAATCTACACGCTTGCTCCAGGTTAACAATTTGGGTAGCAATGTCACCAATGTTGTCCTGCGCTTTAGCGGTGACAGCCGACTTTTTCGTGTCTCCCAAGGGAAACGGGTCTATGGCGATCGCGCGTTTCCGCTACATTATGCAGTATTGGCTGATACGCAACGGATGGCAGCCGACACAGCCCATCGCGGCTGGATCGAGGTCGATCTGGACGGCATCACTACGCAAGTCGAGCTTGCGCTGCAGATCGGTATCGCACCCCAACGGCGATGGGGTAATAAGCGACCTTTTCAGCTATCAAAACGCTGGGGGATAGCCGTGCTGGTAATTTTGTTTTCTGGCTTGCTCGGTGCTGTGTTGCCCGTGATTAGCCCCCAATTCACACTTTATCGTTTGCTGCCAACCGCCCTCTTTGCCAGTCCATTTTACGTGCTGCAATCCGATGATCTGCTCTTTTCTCTCCAAGAAGAAGCATCTCCGGCGCTCTATGCGGGTGGGGCAACCGGGCAAACGCTGACTCGCTTAGGCATCAGCGGGCGGGCAGCGGTGGGCAGCCAAGCCAGACAACAGGTGGCCTATCTGGGCAGCAATGGGGAGATCTATATACTAGACCTGCAAAGTGGGCAACATCAGCCACTAACGCACGACGGCCAGCCCAAAACTGCGCTGGCGTGGTCACCCGATGGTGCGCGGCTGGCTTACTTAACGGGCGAAGGCGAAAGCGCGCGTATTACGGTGCATGACTTGGCATCAGGCCTTACATCGGGAAAGCCATACACGTTGCCGAGGGTAGTCCCGGCTGGCGTGGCTGGCATAACCGGTGGCGTGAATCACTACGCGTGGTCACCAGATGGCAAAGTGATCCTCTTTGACTGGTGGCAGGGGGCAGAGCGGCGCGTCTATCGCATTGCGGTAGATGGCAACAACCTACAACAGTTGACACACTTTGACAGTTGGAGAGGCGCATGGTCTGCCAACGGCCAGGGAGTGGTGGTGAGTTCACCCAAAGGCATATACCGGCTGGGCGCGCAAGGACAGAATTTGACGCGGCTCAGTACCGTAGCTGGCGAATCGCCAAGTTGGTCACCGGATGGCAAATGGTTGGCCTATTTGGCGCGCACAGCCAGCGGTGCCCGCCAGACATTATGGGTAGTGGAAATAGCAAGTAGTCGGGCCACCCAAGTGGCCGATGAGAGCGTACGCTATGCCTGGGCTGCTACAGGCGATACACTCGGCTATGTCACCAGCCTGGCGACCACGGAAAGACCGCTGTTCTATCTATGGACACTAACGCCGGGGCAGCCACCACAATTGGTGGCTGAAGTCGCCGATCCGTTCTTTGATTAGACCCAATAAGGAGACACCATAATTGCGCGCTTGCACAAAGTGCCTCAATGCGCCGCACGAAAGCGCGTACTATAGCTGCGCAGCGCATCTTCGGCGTTGAGCTCTGCCGTGTGCGCCAGGGCAACAATGCGCCAGAGCAGTTCCCCCAACTTTTCCTCTGTGATCTGCCCTTGCTGCCATTGGGCCATGGTTGGATCTGTTTGCGCCAGGGTTGCGCGATCCAATAAACCAGCCTTTGCAGCTTTGGATTGCAATTCGCGGGCCTTTTCCAAAGCGGGTAAGGCCGCGGGCACGCCATCCAATGGATGCGGCTGGGTTTGGCCCTTGGCCGCCTTTTCCTGCGCTTTGATCGCATCCCACTGGGTCAGCACCGTCGCCACGCCATCCACCACCACATCGCCAAACACATGGGGGTGCCGCCGAATCAGCTTGGTGACAACGCCCTGCATCACATCGGCCATGTGAAAGCGCCCGGTATCGGTAGCGATCTGGACCATCAAGACGGCTGCCATCATAACATCGCCCAATTCCTCGGCAATGTGCGCGCCGTTGTCGCGCGTGCTATCGCGATCAATCGCTTCTAGCACTTCGGCGCACTCGCCCAACAAGTCATGGCGCATGCTCATTAGGGTCTGTTTGCGATCCCAGGGGCAACCGGCTGGCGCGCGTAGATGGGCAATCACGGCTTGTAATGCCGAGAAACTGCTGTTGGCGGGCAGGGGCGGCACACAGAGAATCGCGTTGCCATCTACCAGACTAAGCGTAGCAAGCTCCTGCAATGTTGTCTGCCGGTTGTAGTTTGGCGCGTCTGCACCGGTTGGATATGTCACAAGGGTGATGGGGTGGGTGCCGGGATAGGCATTTTGCAAAATGGCCTGTATGCGCGGCAACTCCTGCGCAGAAAAATCACAGATTACAATAGGCAGTTCGATTTCCACCATTGGATGATATTTTTGTAATAAATAGGCCGCTGACACACACTGATACCCATGCTGAGGTTCGAGACCTGCTGCCCGCAGTGTGGCGCGCGCCAGGGGATGGAGCAAGGATTGACTGTCATTGGATTGCAACATGCTGCTCTCTTTCGCTATTGAATAAATTCCCGCCAAGAAAAATCAGCCATTTGGCGAATATTTTTTCCCTTGTGGCGAACCTATGCTATACTTGTAAAAAATCGATATAAAGAATTGTGTAGAGTACTTGGTACAAAGGATATTTGTTGTGAATCGCAAAAAATATACGCGCAGTGAGATCATCTTTTATACGCTCAGTCTGTTGATTATTTTCAGCATGATTTTGGGCATGGTTGCGGTGGCGATTACACCCTATTGATCTTTGCTTGCTTACCCATGATCCACAAAACCTGAGCCGCAGGGCGAGGCCATATCAGAACCCATGAGCAAAATTGTAGCGTTGTGTGACAAATCAACCTGAGCGTCTTGGCATTCTCTATGTTGCCATCGCTGTGATCTTTTTTAGCACCAGCCCGGTATTGGTGCGGTGGGCAGCAGCGAGCCTTTCTTCCTATGAAATTGCGGCTGGCCGTCTCTTGACGGCTGGCATTGTCATTTCTGGCCTGGCGCTCTGCTATCGGCAACCGCTACCCCAGCGACGCGCCTGGCTGCGCTTTGCGTTGTTTGGGCTGATCACTGCCCTGCACTTTGGATTTTACATTGTATCGCTCGAATTTACCACGATTGCCCATAGCCTCGCGCTGATTTATACAGCACCCATCTTCGTTGCTTTCTTCTCCTGGCTTTTTCTGAATGAGGGGCTGGATCGGCGCAAATGGTTTGGCACGCTGGTAGCCGTGATTGGTGTTGCTATGCTTGCCGGCTTTGAACCCCAATTTGATCGACGCATGTTGATCGGTGATCTATTGGCAGTGGGAAGCGCGATCTGTTTTGGCCTCTATAGTGTGATGGGGCGGAGTCAGCGCAATAGCTACGCACTCTTTGCCTATGCGGGCACTGTTTATCTGCTGGGGGGGCTTTGGCTACTGCCTGCCGCATGGGCCACCTTTAGCCCCAATGGCTATACATGGCAAGCGGTTGCCAGCGTATTGGCGTTGGGCTTGCTGCCGCTGGCGTTGGGCCATACGCTCTACAATGCTGCCTTGCGGCTGACCAATGCCACGCTCGTCAATTTGGTGGCCACCCAAGAGGTGACGGGCGGGATCATCCTCGGTATTTTGCTGCTCAACGAATGGCCCAGCGTCCAGAGTTTGATCGGCGTGCTGATCACCTTGCTCGGCATTGTACTCGTCGTATTGTGAAGCGGCGGTCATTGCTCGAGTAGGCGCCGTCTGAAACCCTGCCGATGAATATATCCCTCACCGCGACCCGCTAACAAAGGAGCTTTCGATTCCGTGGGCAATGAAAAACGACTTTCCCTTTTCCCGCTATCAACTGCGATCACGGGGGATGGGCCAGACGCTAGGCTGACGATTGCTGGCTGCAATCTCGAACAATTGGCGGAAAGCTATGACACGCCCCTCTATCTCTATGATCAATTGACGCTAGATACGGCGGCGGCGGCTTATCGTCAAGCGCTGGCGGATCACTATGCGGGCGCGGGGGGTGTCACCTATGCGGGCAAGGCGTTTTTGTGTACGGCGGCGGCGCAATGGGTGCAGCGCCAGGACATGATGCTCGATTGCACCGGTGCCGGCGAGATCCACGTGGCGCGGGTGGCGGGTGTGCCGCGCGCGCAGATCCTGGTACACGGGGTGAACAAAAGCCCAGTTGATCTGGCTGCCGCGGTACACCATGCCCGCGTGATTGTAGTAGACAACCTGACCGAGCTTGCGCGCTTGGTTCCCCTGTTGCAGAACGGGCCGGCTGATCGCCCGGAGCTCTGGTTGCGCGTGCGGCCCGGCATTGCCGTGAATACCCATGCCTATCGCCAGACGGGGCAAGAGGATAGCAAATTTGGCATGGGCTTGGCCGAAGCATCGCAAGCGGTGGCGATCTGTCAACAGGAAGCGCTGGCCGTGACTGGCATCCATTTTCACCAAGGCTCGCACTTTCATGATCCAGAGCCGATTGCTCCTGCTCTGGAAACGGTGTTGGATCTGATCGTCGCCCTGCGCGAGCGCCATGGATGGACCCCCCAAGTGCTTTCCCCAGGTGGCGGTTGGGGGGTGGCCTACCATGAAGACGACTTGCCCCACCCAGTGATTGGGGCGTATGTGGCATTCATTGCCCATCATCTATCCGCAGGGTGCAAGCAGCGCAACCTGCCTCTGCCGCGGCTCCAACTGGAACCGGGACGCAGCTTGGTGGCCCAAGCGGGTGTGGCACTCTATCGTGTGGGCGCGGTGAAAACCACGGCTGCCCGGCGCTGGCTCATGATCGATGGCGGTCTGGCTGATAATCCACGTCCGGCGCTATACGAAGCGCGCTATTCAGCACTCCCGATCCAGGCACCGTTGCGACCGAATGCCGGGCCGACATGGTTTGCGGGTCCCTTTTGTGAAAGTGGCGACGTGTTGATCGAAGCGTTGCCCATGCCAACCATGCAGGCGGGCGAGTTGGTGGCCGTGCCGATCAGCGGGGCCTATCAACTGGCAATGGGCAGCAATTACAACGGGGCCTGTAAACCGGCAGTGCTTTGGCTGCATGAAGGCAAGGCGCAACTCATTCAGCGGCGTGAAACGGTGGAAGATTTGGTGGCACGCGATCTGCCGTTATCATAGAGACGGCTGAGATGTCATTAATGGATTGCCGTAGGTCCGGTTAAAAACCGGACAAGTTTTAGCATAGCGCGCAGGTTTTGGGCTGATTGTCACGTTACAAACGTGAGCTACGATGAATCCATCAAATCTTATAGAGAAAACAAATAAACATAGCACATTAGCGTAGGGGCGGATTGCAATCCGCCCCTACATTTGCGGAATCTTTATTTGATTTGTCGATTACCAACCGTGTAGTCGTTGCTTTTGCGCTAGCGGCCCGATCAGTGTTTGGCTTGCCCAAAGATTTCCCAGTGGTATTTGTCCGTGCCATATTGCTCGCGATCTTCGCAGATTAGCAGATCAAAGTTTTCTAGCAATTTTTCGGCACCCACCCGATCCACATAATGGTGCGGGTGGCTGGCTTCCCCTTCGCCCGCAATCACAAAGGTGTTCGGCTCGATTTCTGTGCCCTGGCCATAGCGTTTGTGGCGTGTGGACAGCAAGGTGCAGAGCAGATGACCATGTGGTTTGAGCACCCGTTCCAACTCGCCAATCGTCTGTTGGGCGACCGCGACCGTGCCATGATAGATCACATTCCAGGTGAGGATCGCGTCGAAAAAATTGTCTGCATAGGGCAGGGTCGTCATATCCCCATTTGTAAACTGGATCGTCAAGCTGGCGCGTGCTGCCCAGCCCTGGGCATAGGCGAGACCGTGCTCGCTCATATCCACGCCATAGACCGTAAAACCAGCTTGCGCAAGGCGCAGTGCATGACGGCCTACGCCAAAGCCCAGATCGAGCACCCGCTGCACCCCGGCTGCTTGCAATTGGGGAATGCGCGCGACAACAAAGGGATCGGGGGTGAGCCAATCTTGACGGCCTTCTGCACTGTTCCACGCTTGGTTCCACGCTTCCATTAGATTCTCCCTTAAGGCGGTTGACTTATGCTGGCTGGAGCCGTGATAAGCCAACCGCGGTACTCGATCCCGAAACGATTACGGGCACTCAGCACTCTCGGCTGGATAGAGCGTGACCGGAAAGCGTGTGCGATCCACGGGGCCATCGCCACTGGCGGCTTCCTCATAGGCCCCCACCAAAACGGCTGCTACCGCTGGTGCTTCGGCGTCTAGGGTGGTCAAAAACTCAGCATAAATCCCCAGATTGCCACCCATAGCGGTGGCCTGGCTGATAGGATCGCCATTGCGTTCACTGAGCTCCACCGACAACGTTGCTTCAAAGGTATTGGAATAACCGGCGACGACAATGGGCGAACAGACCGTCTGGCCCGGTGTCAGATTGCTGAGATCAAGCACTCGTTGCCCTGGCAATAGGGTCATGGGCACGGAGATTGTGTTGATCTCGCTGCCGTCCTGTGCGCTGATGTCGAACACTTCCAGCACCCCGGTGATCGGCTCGGTGACGGTAAAGCGCAGATAGCTATGGAAAAAGTCGAAGCCATCGACCGCGCCGCCAATCGTATTGCGTTCGGCCAAGATGTTGCCAGCGGCGTCGCTCAAACGCAGATTCACATTGCCTTCAAAGGTCTGGGAAAAGCCAACCACTTCAATCGGGCTGTGATAGAGTCCGCTCTCGATAGGAGAGAAGAGTTCAATGGGCGCGGCCGGATCGCGCCATACAACGGTCGTGGTAGCAACGGTTGTCGCGGTGACTGTCGCGGTCGCTGCTGCTGTTGGCGTTGCGGTTGCGCGCACAGTTGGCGTGGCAATGGCGGTTGGTGTGGCATCGGGCACGGTCGATCCGGGGGTGGGGGTTGCCTCTGCGGCGCGGATAATCAGTGTTTGGCCGCTATAGATCACATGGGGATTGGTAAGGTTGTTCAACAGCAGCAGCTCGGCGACGGTCGTATCAAAGCGCATAGCAATTGCCGTTAACGTGTCGCCGGCGCGCACCACATAGGTCGTCTGCGCCGGTACAGTTTGCTGGCGATCCGCCGCCACGGCTGGCTGCTGGACAAGCCAGGTGAACACACAGCCCACAAAGAGCAAGATCAATAAACGTGTTCGCACTTTGCCGAATCTGGGGCCAAACCTGGGATCGAACCTGGGGTCAAACTTGGACATATAATCTCCTTTGATTGGTTGTTTTCAGTTGTACAATCTACTATATCACTATCGATACTGTTTGTAACAACCACAGATATAGTATAACATGTGCATGTAGAAAAAGCCTGCAAAATCCCTATCCATAAGTACTATCGGGCAGCGCGCGCAGACGAAAAGACCAGAAAATAGAAAGACTGAATTTTAGCTCGCTTATGACAACTTATGCGGCGTCTAATAATATCATTCTGACCGGCTTTATGGGGACGGGCAAAACGACGATTGGTCGCCTGCTGGCTGCGCGGTTGGGTCGCCCCTTTATCGATATGGATGATCAGATCGAAGCGCAATTTGGCAAGCCGATCCGCGACGTTTTTGCGCAAGAGGGCGAAGGGATCTTTCGCACCGCCGAAGCGCAACTTTGTGCCCAGTTGGCCCAACAATCCGGTTTGGTGATCAGTACCGGTGGCGGCGCGTTGGTCAGTGCCGAAAACCGCGCCGCACTGGCGGCCAGTGGTGTGTTACTTTGCTTGACGGCTAATGTCGATGAAATTTTACGGCGAGTGGCGGCGACAGGCGAACGACCGCTGTTAAATGTGCCAGAAGCTGATCAGCACCAGCGTGTACGCGAATTGCTCGCTAGCCGGCGCACCGCCTATGCGGCCATTACCCACCAAATTGATACCACCGGCCACGCCCCAGAAGCCCTGGTAGAGCAGATTTGGGAGACGCTGCAAGGCGACGCCGAAATCGCGGGTATGACACGCTTGCCCGTACGTGGTCCAGCGGAAAGCTATCACATCTGTATTGGCGAGGGCATTTTGCAACACGCCGGCCAACTATTGGCGAATCGTGGGTTGCATCGCGGGCCCGCCGCCGTGGTCACCAACGCCATGATTGCACCCCATCATGGTGAACAACTGCTTGCAAGTTTACGCAGCGTCGGCTTTGAACCAACCCTCTGTCTCCTGCCCGAGGGCGAGCAACACAAGACACTGGCCAGTATTGCCAGCTTGTATGATCAATTCCTGGCCGCGGGGCTGGATCGACGCAGTCCGGTGATCGCCTTGGGCGGCGGCGTGATCGGCGACATGACCGGCTTTGCCGCGGCGACCTATTTGCGCGGCACGCCCTTTGTCCAGATTCCCACCAGTTTGCTATCCATGGTGGACGCCTCGGTGGGGGGCAAGACGGGCGTCGATCTGCCGCAAGGTAAAAATTTGGTGGGTGCCTTTAAGCAGCCACATGTTGTGCTGATCGATGTCGCTGTGCTGGAAACCTTGCCCGCCGCCGAATTTCGGTCGGGGCTGGCCGAGGTGATCAAGCATGGCATCATTGGCGCACCCGATCTCTTTGTCCAATTTGAAGAACAAGGGCCAGCCAGCATCAAGCATCTGGTCACAGAAGCGGTGCGTGTGAAAATCAAGGTTGTCGAAGAAGATCCCTTTGAACAGGGCTGGCGTGCAACCTTGAACTTGGGCCACACCTTTGGTCACGCCCTGGAGCAGGTCAGCAACTTTAGCATTCGCCACGGCGAAGGGGTGGCCGTGGGCATGGTCGCCGCCACCCATATGGCCGCCGCTATTGGTCGCTGTGATGCCAGCTTGGTTGCGCGCGTGCGCAATGTATTGGAACGCGTTGGTCTGCCCGTACGCTTGCCTGATTATGATCTAGAAGCGGTGCTGGAAGCCATGGGCCACGACAAGAAACGTGCGGGCAAAACCCTGCGCTTTGTCATTCCGCAGGCGCTAGGCGATGTGGTTGTGATCGACAATCCAGGGATGGAATATGTCGTAGATGCCTTGCAACAGGTGCTACGATAAAGGTTGGCGGGATGAGTGGATCAGTGGGGAGACAGACGATCATGATCAATTTGCTGGAAAGCAAAACCATGACTGTTGTTGACTATTTGGCAATGGAACGGGCAGCTGAAACCAAAAATGAATATATCAATGGCGAAGTTCGTCCCATGACTGGCGCGAGTCGTAGACATAATCTGATCCTGGGGAATATTTATGCATTCTTGCATGCCCAACTGCGTCAAAGTACTTGTGAGATCTATCCAAGCGATCTGCGCGTCAAAGTAGAGGCAGCCAATCTGTATACCTATCCAGATATTTCTGCTGTGTGCGCTGCACCTACATTTGATGATGTATATAAAGACACACTACTGAATCCATGCCTGATCATTGAGGTCTTATCACCGTCTACTGCGGCCTATGATCGGGGAGAAAAATTTGAAAATTATCGTCAGATCCAGTCGCTGCAAGATTATTTGTTGGTTGCCCAAGATAAAATGCATATTGAATATTACACGCGCCAGTCAGATAATACTTGGGTTTTCGTTGAATTTAAACATGCCGATGATTCCTTTACACTGGCATCGATCCAGTGCGTGCTTCTCTTACAAGAAGTTTATGCCAAAGTGATATTGGATCAATCTAGCCCAGTAAACGGTCACGCCTAGACAGGATAAATGTTATGAGCAAAATCGCCGTTCTCCATGGACCTAACTTAAATCTACTCGGCACGCGCGAGACGCACATCTATGGGGCAATGACCCTGGCGACGATTGAGCAAGCTTTGCTTGAACGGGCCGGGGAAGCCCACGAATTGCGCTTTCTCCAGAGTAACTATGAAGGCGCGCTGATCGATTTTATGCACGAAGCGCGCGCATGGGCCGACGGCATTTTGATCAACCCGGGTGCCTATACCCACTATTCCTACGCCTTGCGTGATGCCATTTCGGGTGTCAAGTTGCCAGCGGTAGAGGTACACCTCAGCAATGTACACGCCCGCGAGGCGTTTCGCCATACCTCGGTGCTTGCGCCCGTCTGTGTGGGCCAGATCTGCGGCTTTGGCTGGCGCAGTTATTTGCATGGCCTACAAGCGTTGCTCGATTATCTGGCGGATCAAGCAAAAGGATAAGCCATGTTGCGTTGTTATCATGTTTCTAGAAAAGTTTGTCACTTCGCTTGGCGCACCCACCGGAGGCGACCCAAATGGTTCGCAGCTTTGCCGATCCTGCTCGCCCTGCTGCTGACAACCGCCTGCGGTGAACCAACGCCCGTAGCATCAGTGGCAACAACACCTGTACAGGCAGCCCCAACAACGGCGCAGCCAGCCGCAGGAAATACGCGCGCCACAGCGAGCATGGCCCCAGTGGCAAGCACGCCTACCATTGCGCCCACACCGACACCCGAGCTGCCCATTGCCGGTCGCCTTGTCTTCTGGCACAGTTGGACCGGGGCCGATGGCGATGCCTTGGCCGCCATGTTGCTCGCGCTCCGAGCGCGTTACCCTGATCTACAAGTGGATACGCTCTTTGTGGCCTACAACGATCTGCCGCAGAGTTATGCCGAGGCGGTGCAAGCCGGCGGCGGGCCGGATCTGGTATTGGCCTCCAACTGGTGGTTGGGCGAGATGGTCGCGGCTGGGGTTGTGCAGCCGCTGGATGATCTGCTGCCGCCCGCCATGCTGGATGCCTACTGGCCAGCCACACTCGACAGTTTGCGTTGGGAAGACAAACTTTATGGATTACCAACCAATTTTGAATTAATCAGCCTCTTCTATAACCGCGCCCTGATTGCTGAGAATCAATTGCCTGCCACCACCGATGCTTTGTTGGCATTGGCCCAGGCCAGTCCGCAACAGGGCATTGGGCTTTACGCCACTCTCTATCACCTGTACTGGGGCTTTCCGGCGTTTGGCGCGCAGTTGTTTGGTGGTAATGGTCAGATTGTTCTGGATAGCAGCCCAGGCGCGGCTGACTTTTTGACGTGGTTAGATCGGCTTAATGCTGCCGAGGGTTCGTTTGTCGACGAAGATTATGGCATGTTGCTCGATCGCTTCAAAAAAGGCGAGTTTGCCTTCTTGGTGGATGGCCCGTGGAGCATTGCCGAATTACAAGGGGCATTGGGCGATAATCTGGCGGTTACCCGTTTGCCTGCCGGGCCAATGGGTGCGGCCCAACCGTGGCTCAGCGCCGA
>Ga0163155_10004066_pt1 | contig 15304 bp, 15 predicted proteins | sample OliLakLV19SP4G1_FD_148611 | JGI IMG/M metagenome (GOLD analysis project Ga0163155, IMG submission 148611) | Freshwater microbial mat bacterial communities from Lake Vanda, McMurdo Dry Valleys, Antarctica - Oligotrophic Lake LV.19.SP4.G1 | ecosystem: Environmental > Aquatic > Freshwater > Lake >... | reverse complement strand
TCTCCAAGGCGCTATTCCACACGCTGCTGGGGCTGCTGCTGGCGATCCCGTGTCTGCTGGCGTATGGATTGTTTCGCGGGATGGTCGATCGGGTCTGCAATCGCGGGATGATCCTGGCGGGTGAGATCGTGGACCGGATCGAGGTGGCGGCGGCGGCGGGCGGGAGCAATGGGAACGGCGCGGCGGTGAACGGCGTGTCGTCGACCGGGCCAATGTTGGCCACCGGCGCGGCGATGGCGGGTTCGGGCAGCGGCGCGAGTGCTGGCGCGGGCGCGGGGGGGCGTTGATGCGGCGGGTCGTGCGTCCCAAGTCGAGCGGGGGCAAGATCAACGTCACGCCGATGATCGACGTGGTGATGGTGCTGATCGTGTTCTATCTGATTGTGGGGAAGATGGCGTCGGATCAGAGGGCAGACCTGCCGTTGCCGCCGTCGGGGACCGGGGTCAAGGAGAGCGTGGAGGACGCGCTGGTCATCGACGTGCGCCGGCCGTCGTCCGCTGCGAGCGGCGGTCGCGGGGCGGGTGAGGCGCCGTTGACGGTGGCGGGTGAGCCGCGGCTCGCGCTGGCGGGGGCCGCGATTTCGGTGGGCGCGCTCGAGGATGCGCTGCGGGCCGAGCTGGCGGTCAGGCCCGACCGCGCGATCCGGATTCGTGCGGATCGGACGCTGAGTTACGGGGCCGTGCAGCCAGTGATCGAGGCGGCGCGGCGTGCCGGGGCGCGAGTGGTGAGGCTGGCGACGGAAAGGATCGGGGCGTGAGCGCGGACGAGCGCCAGACCGGGGGCAGAACGAACCAGCCGCTCAGAGCCGCGGGTGGTGGCACGGTCGGGGCGGGTGGCACGGGTCGCGCGGCTCGTGGGCGGTTGCGGCGGCGGGATGTGGGTCACGCGCGGGACACGGCGTTTGGCCCGAGCATGACGCCGATGGTCGACGTGACGCTGGTGATCCTGATCTTCTTCATGGCATCGACGGCGTTCGTCGGGCCTGAATGGCTGCTGCGCACCGCGCTCCCGCGCGAGCGGCGCGAGGGTGAGGGGGCGGCGGGGGCCGCGGTGTTCACGCTGCCGCCGGCGCGGTTTGATGTGGTGATGCGGGCGGGCGCTGGCGGCGCGACGGTGGTGACCGGACTGGGTGTTGAGGATGGGACGGTGGAGGAGGTGGCGGCGCGGATCGGGGAGTATGCGGCGCGGCTGGGGGCGGACCGGCTGTCGGTGTTCATCGCGCCCGATGCGGGGGTGGCGTATCGGGATGTGGTGAGGCTGCACGAGGCGTGTGCGGCGGCGGGGATTGAGAATGTGGGCGTGAGGTAGGTGCGAACCATGAGCGGGCGGGCCATTCCAGGCCCGCCTGATGGCGGCACCAGGCGCGGGAGTCTCAAGTTCTGACCGCGCGCCTTGCCACGACTTAGATCCCGGCCCGCGGCGACGTACACCCGATTCGGGACGGGCTGAAAAGCCCGTCGCCCTCTTGGGTGTGGGGCCCGAGGCGCCTCACCCCTGTTGAGAGAAGGTCAGAACCCGCCCTTGAGTTCCTTCTTGCCGAACTTCTCGCGGAGGCGGCGCAGGCCCGCGTCCTCCTTGTAGAGCTCGGCCATGCGGGCTTCCTTTTCCTGCTTCTGCTTCTTGCTCTGCTCGGCACGGGGGTCGGGCTTGGTCGCCTTGATCGAGAGCGCGATGCGGCGGCTCTCGGGGTCGATCTTGAGCACGCGGACGCTGACGACCTGGTCCTTCTGGACGACCTCTTCCACCTTGTTGACGCGCCGGTGGTCGAGTTCGGAAATATGGATCAGGCCCTCAACGCCCTTGGCGAGTTCAACGAACGCGCCGAACTCGGTCGTGCGGGTGACGCGCCCGGTGAGGTCCGCGCCCTCCTTGATGTCGCCGGTGACGATGGCGAAGGGGTCGGCCTCGAGCTGCTTGATGCCCAGACTGATCTTGCCCTCGTCCCAGTCGAGCTTGAGGATCTGGACGCGGACCCTCTGGCCCGGCTTGACGTGGCGCTCGATCGCCTTCTCGCCGTGTCCGATGCGGTCGTGCGTGATGTCGGAGATGTGGACCAGGCCGTCGAGCCCGCCGATGTCGACGAACGCGCCGAAGGGCATGATCTTCTTGACGGTGCCTTCCAAGACCTGGCCCGGCTCGAGCCTGGTCTTGAGTTCCTCGGCCAGTTTGGCCCGCTCGCCCTGCAGGATCTCGCGGCGCGAGAGGACGATGTTGCCCGAGCCGCGCTTGTCGACGCGCTGGACGGTGGCGGTCAGTTTCTCGCCGACGAAGATGGAGAGGTCGGGGATGTGGTCGAGCGAGACCTGGCCCGCGGGCATGAAGGCGCGGTGGCCCGCGACCTCAAGATCAAGCCCGCCCTTGTTGACGCCGGTGACGCGGGCCTCGATGACCTGGCCCGGCTCGAGCATCTCCCAGTCGGCCTTCTTGACAGTGCCGGGCAGGGAGCAGATGTACAGCCCCTGGTCGTTGTCGCGGCGGTCGATGACGACTTCGAGTTGCGACTTCACCTCGGGCAGGACGGTGCCCTCGGGCAGTGACGCACGCTCGAGCACGCCCAGTTCCTTGGGGCCAAACTCGACGAAGATGTCTTTGGGCCCAACGGAGACGACGGTGCCCGTGCGGTGCTCGCGGCCAGACTGGACCTGACGCGGCCCGCGCAGTTTGGCGGGCGCGGGGTTGATGCCGGCGGGGATGGGATGGCCCGGCGGCGGCTTGGGCTTGGGGCCCGAGAGGCCGAGGGCTTCCATGGCCGCGTCGATCTCGGACTCGGTGTCCTTGGACAGCGCGGCGGCCGCGCCGACCGGCGCGGCGGAGATGACCTCGCGGTCATCGGTCACTGCGGGGCGGCGCGGGCGATCCCCATCGCGCCCGCGCTGGCGATCGCCGCGATCCGGGCGATCGTTGCCCCCGGGGCCGTCGTTGCGGGGGCGGTCGCTCGCGGGCTGCGGGGAGGGCTGGGCGGTGGTTGCAGGAGCGGCGGGCGGCGCGGACGCCGCGGGCTGGTCGAGGGTTGGCTGGTTGGTTGCGTTGTTGTCAGTCTGCATGGATGTCGTCCGCGCGCGAGGGCGTTGTGGCCCGAGCCGGGAGGGTGGGCACCACCGATGCCTTGACCCTCCGGGCGAGTTTGAGGAGAGAAGTGTATGGCCCAAGGGGGTGGGGGCGAGGGGAGTGCGCGGCGTTCTACTCGGACCCGGAATCCCCAAGAGCGTCGTTGAGGAGGTCCGCCAGCGTGGCCAGGTCTCTGGTCGCCACCTTCCAGATGGCGTCATTGTCGAGGTCGAAGTAGACGTGGACAAGGATGCGGCGCACGCCGACGATCTTCTCCCAAGGCAGGGCGGGCACTCGGGCTCGGGCCTCGTCGGTCACATGGCACGCCGCCTCGCCGATCTCTTGGATGCTGTCCTTCGAGTGCTCGGCGGAGCATGTGGTCGGTGTCAAGATCGGCGCGGACGCGACCGGGAAGGAACGAGATGCCCTGCTGCGCCGTTTCGAGCCTGTGCCGCGTGCGGTGCAAGTCGTCCGGGCCGGAAGGCTTGGGTCTACGCGGCATAGACGAGCCTGGCGCCGCGGACCACGTCGTCGCGGAAGTGGCGAGAGAGGGAGGCGGGGGTCTTGAGGTCGACCTCGCGGCCGAAGATGCGGCGAAGTTCCATCAGCACGCCGCCCAGGTCGAGAAGGCTGGGGGTTTGATCCGGCGGGAACGCGACCAGGGCGTCGATGTCGCTGTCGGGACCCAAGTCGTCGCGGAGGATGGAACCGAAGAGGGAGAGGCGCGCGACGTTGTGGCGACGACAGAAGTCGGCGAGCTCCGGCTCGGGGATGGAGAGATTGTGGAGGGTCACGCGGGGAGTGTAGTGAAAGGCCGTGCGATCGTGGGAGGGCGAGTCGCGCGCCCTGGTTGGATTCGGATGGCAGCATGAAGAGCGCCGGGCGGCTAGCCTCGAAACGAGTGCCTTCCGCCCGCGTGCTCCAACGCCCGTTTCCAGTCGATGGCGCCGATGAGAACCTGCACCGAGCGCCAATCAACCCATCGGCGAGGAAGTCGTCGCTTTGCTAGCTCTTGAAGCACTCCAAACAGCCATCCAGCCACATCCTGCGTGGGGAAATGGCATGGATTCCAGACTTCAGCACGATAGTCATCAACCGCATCTTGGAGCGCAGCCTGAAGGGTGAATCGTTTGCAAGCGTGACGGTAGACATCGACTCGCAGCACACCGCCGTCGGCGACGACGCAAAGCCAACCCACGACGCGGTTGAAACGCCACCCGCCCCACTCGTTGAACACTCGATCACGTACTTCGAGTACATGGTTGCTCAGAGCGTCCCCGGAATGGCTGGCGCCGCTTTGAAGCGCCACACGGCCCACCGTTGCATCCCTGGCCTGCAACCACTTCGCAGGGGATTCGGCATGAACCGGAATGCTGGCGACGGTGACTTCGCTCACGTCTGCAAAACCCCCGTCCTGAACGCCTGCGAGTAGTCCCAGCCCGCCGTCGCCTCCAGGGCCGCGATGAGTTCTTCGCGGGTGTTGTGTGGCTCGATGATCCGGTCCACCCAGCCCCGGGCCGCCGCGTGGCGGATGTCCTGCTGCTGGGTGTAGGCGGCGTGGACCGCGGCGTAGATGGCCTTGTGGGCGTCCTCGTCGATGGTCTCGCCCTTGCGTTTGCGGCTCGCCTCTTCGATGGTGGTCAGCACGCCGGTGGCCTGGTTGGCGCCCATGACCGAGCACTTGGCGTTGGGCCAGGCGAAGGAGAGGAACTGGTCGAAGGCCCGCCCGCACATGGCGTAGTTTCCCGCGCCGTATGAGCCGCCGAGGATGACGACGATCTTGGGCACCACCGAGTTGCTCATGGCGTTCACCATCTTCGCGCCCGAGCGGATGATGCCGCCCTGCTCGCTGTCGCGCCCCACCATGAAGCCGGTGGTGTCGTGCAGGAAGATGAGCGGGACTTTGCGCTGGTTGCAATCCATGATGAACCGCGCGGCCTTGTCGGCCGAGTCGTCGTAGATCACGCGGGGCATGTTGCTGGACTTGGCGGGGCCGGCCTTGCCGCCGGGGAGCGTGCGCTCGGTGAGACGCCCCTGGTTGGCCAGGATGCCCACCGCGTAACCGCCGAGGCGCGCGTAGCCGCAGACGAGCGAGCGGCCGAAGTCGGCCTTGTATTCGTCGAAGTCGGGGGTGGGACGGTTCTCCGAACCGGCTTCGCGGCCCAGCCCCGAGGGGGCAGCCGCGGACTGGCCCACGCTCTCCGGCGTTGTCGTACTCCGCTCGCCGCCGCGCGGTGAAGCCGGCTCGGAGAGCCGGCCTACCTTGGAATCCACGATGCAGGCGATGATGTCCTTCACGTCGTACTGCGTTCCGGGTTTGTCGGTGAAGATGGAGTAGACATCCTGTGGGTTCCGGGTGGGCACGGGCGGATTGACCAGGCAGCTCGCGACGGACTGGATCACGTCGCCGCCCTCAATGGTGCGATCCGATTCCGCGAGCTCTCCGGCCTTCTCCATGATCTCCGCGAACCGTGCCCTGTACGTTGAAGATTCGCGGTACTTTCCGACCAGGCTCCGTAGCCGATCGATGCACACCTTGTCATCCTTCTCCTTGAAATCAATTGTCCCGCTCACGCTCGCGTGCATCGTCGCACCACCAAGCTCCTCATCCGTCACCACCTGCCCGATCGCCGCCTTCACCAGCGCCGGCCCCGCCAGATACAGCCCGCTCCCCTCGGTCATCAGCAGCGTGTCACACAAGACCGGCAGATACCCCCCGCCGGCGACGCAGTAGCCCATGATGGCCGCGATCTGTGGGATGCCGGAGGCCGAGATGACGGCGTTGTTCCTGAAGATCCGCCCGAAGTCATCCGTGTCCGGGAACACATCCTCCTGCAACGGCAGGTACACCCCCGCGGAATCCACCAGATAGATCAGCGGCAGGCGGGCCATCATCGCGATGGTCTGGGCACGGATGATCTTTTTACAGGTCATCGGGAAGAACGCGCCAGCCTTCACCGTCGCGTCATTGGCGATGACCATGCAGGGCCGCCCATCGACCTTGCCGATGCCGGTCACGACGCCGGCCGCGGGGGCTCCGCCATGCTCGGCGTACATCCCGAACGCCGACCACAGGGCGAGTTCCTGGAACCCCTTGGGATCGTCCAGCAGAAGGTCCACGCGCTCGCGGGCGGTCAGGCGCCCCTTCTCGTGCTGGCGGTCGATCGCCTTGGGCCCGCCGCCCTCGCGGATCTTCTTCTCGGCGTGGCGGAACTCCTCGACGAGCTCGCGGAGGGGGTTGATGGTGGTTGCGGACATGCGGCGGCTCCTGCGGGTGGGAAGCCTATTCGATCGCGTGGCCGGGCGGGTTGAGACGATGGTGGAGCCGCCCGCGGAAACCGGCTGGAGATCTGGTGAGGCCAGGGCGGGACGGCGCCACCCTTCGGCTCCCGCCGACGGCTCCTCGATCGCCCTCGAAACGTGGTGGGGGACCAGGGCGGTGGGCCGATACCATTCCCCGTGTACCACGCGCTGCTGACCCGCAAGTACCTGACGTCCAAGATCATGCCTTTGCTGGCCGCGCTGGCAGTGCTGCTGTGTACCGCCATGGTGCTCATCACGTGGTCGGTCATGGGCGGTTTCCTTTCGATGCTGCTGGACTCGGGGCGCAAGATGGTGGGGGATGTCTCGATCGTCTGGCCCAACACGGGGTTTGCCCACTACGCGGACCTGATCCAGCGGCTGGAGGCGGACCCGGCGATCGAGGCCGCCTGCCCCATGATCGAGACGTTCGCGGTGCTGGTGCTGCCCGACGACCGGGTGCAGATGATCTCGCTCAAGGGGATCGACGGGCCATCGTTCTCCCGCGTGATCGACTTTGATGCGCAGTTGTACTGGAGGCCGCTGGCCGAGGGCGAGGGGCTGCCCAAGGCCGTCGACGGCGAGGACCTGCGCGAGGACAAGGCCAACTGGCCGACGCTCGAGCAGATTCTGGAGGGCGGGCGGCGCCTGGCGCAGTACGACCCGGCCACCGGCGAGTGGGTGCCGGCCCTGGTCCTGGGCATCGAGACCGGCGACTTCAATCAGCGTTCCAAGACGGGCAGCGGGGTCTACACGCCGCGGGCCCAGCTGCGGGCGCGCGGTGACGGCGGGATCGACGTGATCTCCGACTTCATGCCGCGATCCGGCAGCGTGACGATCCACCTGATGCCGTTGGACCCGGGTGGGCGCGCCATCGAGATTGTGACGCGGCGTCTGCCGATCGCCAACGAGTTCAAGTCGGGCGTGTACGACGTGGACCGCCAGTCGGCGTTCATCAACATGCAGCGCCTGCAGGACCTGCTGGGGATGAGCCAGGCTCTGCGCGTGGTGCCCGACGAGACCGGCGTGCCCCACAACCCGTTCGAGACGATGATCGACCCGGCGACGGGCCGCGAGGTCCACGTTCCGCCAGCCAACACCGTCGTGGACCCGCCTCGGGTGACCACGGTGCTGATCCGGGCGGCGGACCCGGACGCGCCCTCAACCGAGATCAAGCGCCGGGCCGAGGCCATTTACGCCCAGTTCGTGGCGGCCCACACCGACCCCGTGACCGGAGCGTGCGACGTGCCGGGAACCGGCTCGATCCTCATCAACACCTGGGAGGACCAGAACCGCACGCTGGTCGCGGCGGTCCGCAAAGAGACGGCCCTGGTGCTGTTCATCTTCGGCTTCATCTCGCTCACCGCGGTGTTCCTCGTCTTGGCGATCTTCTGGTCGATGATCGCCGAGAAGACCCGCGACATCGGCGTGCTGCGGGCGCTGGGCGCCAGCCGGGCCGGCGTGGCGTGGCTCTGGATGCGGTATGGGCTGGCGATTGGCGTGGTAGGGTCGCTGCTGGGCGGAGCGGCCGCGCTGCTGGTGGTCCGGAACATCAACCAGATCCACGAGTGGATGGGTCGGGCGTTGGGGCTGTACATCTGGGACCCGGCGGTGTATGTGTTCACGGAGATCCCGGCCAAGGTTGATCCGGTCCATGCCGGGTTCGTGCTGGCGGCGGGGATCGGGTCGTCCCTGCTGGGGGCATTGATCCCGGCGTGGCGGGCGGCCAGGCTGGACCCGGTCAAGGCCCTGCGGTTTGAGTAGGCTTGCTCCCCTTCGTCGCTCAGTCGCTCCGCCGCTTCGGCCCTTCCAGATGCTCCTCGAAGTCTCCAACCTCCGAAAGACGTACCGCCTCGGGCGGGTCGATGTCCCCGTGCTCCGCGGCGTGTCGCTCAGCGTGCACAAGGGCGAGTGGGTCGCGCTGCTGGGGGCGTCGGGGTCGGGCAAGTCGACGCTGCTTCACCTGGTTGGCGGGCTGGACAGGCCGGACCGCGCGGGACGCCCGGCGGGCATCACCGCCCAGGGCGTCGCCGCGGCGCAGGGCGTCGTGAAGGGTGAGCCAAGCCGGATCGTCTTCGACGGGCGCGACGTGACGGCCATGGGCCAGCGCGCCCTGGACAAGTATCGCTCCAACGACGTCGGCTTCGTCTTCCAGTTCTACCACCTGCTGCCGGAACTCACCGTGATGCAGAACGTCCTGCTCGCGGCCATGGTGCGGCATGGGCGGGTGGCGTACACGACCCGGCGCGGCGAACTCCAGGCCTCGGCCCGCCGCCTGCTCGACTCGGTCGGCCTCTCGCACCGCCTCCAGCACCGTCCCGTCGAACTCTCCGGCGGCGAACGCCAGCGGGTCGCCATCGCCCGCGCTCTGCTGAACAGCCCGGCCCTGCTTCTGGCCGACGAGCCCACCGGCAACCTCGACAAGACCACCGGCGGCACCATCATGTCGATGCTTGCCGACATTCGGCGCGCCACCGGGCACACCATGCTGATGGTCACGCACGATCCGGAAGTGGCGGCCAGGGCCGACCGGGTGGTCACCCTGGTCGATGGGCGTGTGGTCTCGTCGCCGACGCCCCGCGCGGGAGCGGTCGCCGGGGCGGCCACGGGAGGTTCGGGAGGCCCGACCGGCCCCGCAGCGCCGCCGACGCCCGGCGGGCCAGCATCCGGGGGCGGGCCCGCCCGGTCCCCGATCGGAGTACGCTGACCAAGCGGGCCGTCCGCCGACCCTCTAGAATCACGTTCCAGAACGTGTCGCCTCCGGTGTTGACCCCTCGGAGTCCGGATTGCCCAACCCGCCTTCCAGTTCCCAGCCAGCATCGGCCACGCGCGTTGGGTTGCACCCCGAGGCGGTCGCGTTGACGCTGACCGGACCCGAAGGCCTGCCCGTCGCCTGCTCGCTGGTCGAGGTTGGTAGCGGCACACGCCGCGTCGTGTTCCTGCACGGGCTGGTCGGGCTCAATGAGCACTGGGAGGACGTGGCCCAGGCGATCTCCGGACGGGCCCGGGTCAGCCTGCTGGAAATTCCGTTGCTCTCGCTGCGGGGCGAAGACTGCACGATCCAAGGTGTGTCGGCGATGACCTCGCAGTTCCTCTGCCAGCATGTCCGCCAGCCCGCGGTGTTGGTGGGCAACTCGTTCGGCGGGCACATCGCCCTACGGCTGGCCCTCGAACACGCCAGCTCGGTCGAGGGGCTGGTGCTCGCGGGGTCGAGCGGCCTGATCGAGAAGACCATGGTGCGCGGCGCCCCCACCAGGCCCAGCCGCGAGTGGCTTGAGGAGAAGATCGGCGAGCTCTTCTTCGACAAGTCCCGCATGCGCGAGGCCGACATCGACCGCGCATTCAAGGAACTCAACGACCGCGGCTCGGCACGGGCGATGGTCTCGCTCTCCAAGTCCGCACGCCGGAACCACCTGGGCGACCAGATCGGCCAGATCACCTGCCCCACCCTGCTCATCTGGGGACGCGAAGACGTGGTGACCCCCCCGGCGGCGGCTGAGGAGTTCTACAACCTCCTGCCCGATTCCCGCCTGCACTGGATTGATGCCTGCGGGCACGCCCCGATGATGGAGGCGCCCGAGGAGTTTGCCGGGGCCATGCTGCGGTTCTTTGATGAGTTGGATGGGCGCGGGCGGGTTTGAGGCCGGGAGGCCGCCCGGGGCGGTCACGCAGCGGGTCGCCACCTCGAACCCGTGCGTTCCGACCAACGCGCGCGATAGCACCGATGGCATGGTCGTCAATGGCGTCATGTTCCCTGACGCCCGGATCGCGCCGTTCTGCCGGGAGCACGCGATCGCGAGCCTCTCACTGTTCGGCGGCATCCTGCGCGACGACTTCGGGCCGGGAGCGACGTGGATGTGCTGGTGGAGTTCACGCCCGAGGCGCGGCCCCCGCTCTTCGATGTGGCCAGGATGCACGGTGAGCCGCGGGAGATTCTCGGGCGTCGCGTCGATCTGAGAACGTCTCAGGAGCCGTCCCGGTACTTCCGCCAAGAAGTTGTGGCCACCGCAAGGCTCCTCCATGCCGCGTGATGCGCGCAATGTGCTGAGAGAGGGCCGGATTCGGCTCACTCACATGGTCGAATCGGCGCGGCGTGCCGTTGGCATCGCCGGCGGACTCCGCCGCTCGGCCCTGGCGGAGGACGAGACCCGCCTGCTGGCGACGGTCAAGTCAATCGAGGTGATCCGAGAAGCATCAACTCGGGCCCTCACGCCACAAGTCCCAGAATCACACGAGTTGGCCCCCCCAAATGCCGACTCCTAGACTTGGACCCGTCAGAGGGGTCCGGCGCGGTCGGTGCGTTGTTCGCACCCCACCGCCGAACCGCAAGGCCTTGTCACCGCATGAACTACGTCCAGATCACCCCAGCCGACCGCAAAGCCATGCTCGCCACCATCGGCGCGCCCTCCATCGACACCCTCTTCAGCCCCATCCCAGAGGGCGTCCGCTACGACCACGAACTCGAGATCCCCGAGGGGATTTCCGAGCTCGAACTCCAGCGCGAACTGTCCGCCCTCGCCGCCAAAAACCAGTCCGCCACCGCCCAGGTCTGCTTCATGGGCGGCGGGTCGTACGACCACTTCATCCCGGCCTTCATCGATCAACTCATCTCCCGCGGCGAGTTCCTGACCGCGTACACGCCCTACCAGGCCGAGGCCTCCCAAGGCTCGCTCCAGGCCTTCTTCGAGTTCCAGTCCCAGATCGCCCGCCTGACGGGCCTCGACATCGCCAACGCCTCGCTCTACGAGGGCTCGACGGCGGCGGCCGAGGGCATGTTGCTCGCCCTCAACCACACCGCCCGCAAGCGCGTGCTGGTCGCCTCGACCGTCCACCCGCACACGCGCCAGGTGCTCCGGACCTACACCAGCGACCTGCCCGTCGAGATCGTCGAGATCCCCGCCGGCCCCGGCGGCGTCATCACCCCCGACGCGGTGAAGGCCGCCGCCGGCGACCAGACCGCGTGCCTCATCGTGCAGTCTCCCAATGTCATGGGCCTCGTCGAGGACTGGGCCTCGCTCTTCGCCGCAGCCAGGTCGGCGCCCGTCGCCGGGCCCGCGCCGCTGGCGATCGCGGTCTTCAACCCGACGTCCCTGGGAATGCTCAAGACCCCCGGCGAGTGCGGCGCCGACATCGCCGCTGGCGAGGGCCAGCCCCTGGGCACGCCCATGCAGTTCGGCGGGCCCTACCTCGGGCTGTTCGCGGCCAAGAAGGAGTTCCTGCGCCGCTTGCCGGGCCGGCTCGTCGGCCAGACGTTCGATAAGCAGGGCCGCACCGGGTATTGCCTGACGCTCCAGACCCGCGAGCAGCACATCAAGAAGGACAAGGCCACCAGCAACATCTGCACCAACCAGGGGCTGTTCGCGCTGCGTGCGACCATGTACATGACGGCGATCGGCCCGACCGGTATGAAGACGATTGCCGAGCAGTGCTACCACAAGGCGCACTACCTGGCCAAGAAGATCCACGACCTGAAGGACTACGACCTCAAGTACCCCCACACGCCGTTCTTCAACGAGTTCGTAGTGAAGTGCGCCAGACCCGCGGCCGAGGTGGCCGAGCGGTGTGCGCGCCACGGTTACCTCGCGGGCGTGCCGCTGGGCGACGACCGGATGAACAAGATTGGCGGAGCCAATGACCTGCTGGTGGCGGTGACCGAGAAGCGCACGCGGGCGGAGATGGACCGCCTGGTCGAGCTTCTGGCCGCCGGGTGATTCGGGTTGAGTGGTCTCTGAACCGGCTCGGCTTTCCGTGGAGCGGGGAGCCAGGGTCGGGCGGAAGCCGGGGCCACTGGCCGGGGAAACCGCATGTTCACGCTCCTCAAAGTTGATGGCTTCAAGTTCTACTTCTGGACCCAGGAGAACTTCGAGCCAGCGCACTTCCATGTGAGCAAGGGCGCGGCCAGCGCCAAGTGGTTCCTCGACCCGCTGAAGGAAGCCTGGACCAAGGGGATGAGCCAGGAGGACAAGGCCAGGATCGCGCAGCTCGCCCAAGCCAACGGCGCGATCTGGCTGGCGGAGTGGAAGCGGGTGCTGGGCAAGTGAGCGAGGCTCCGCGAGCAGGGCGAGAATCACGCAAGCGATTGCCCCAGCCACCTCGGGTTTGTGTCCAAGTGACGGCGACAGGCGTACCATTCGCGTCCCCGGAGACTCCGCGCCCATGACGACGTTTGCAAAGCCTCCCGCGCCCACCGCGCCCCGCACTCCCGATCACGCGTCCAACCCCGTTTTTACCCGGGGCCAGAAGGCCACCGAGCCCACCATCTTCGAGAAGCACTCGGCGGGCGCGATCGGCGTCGACCTCCCGCCGCTGGATGTTCCCGAGGCCGCCGTCCCCGCCGCCCTCAAGGGGCGCGGCGCGCCCGCCTGGCCCGAGCTCGGCCAGCTCGCCTTCATCCGCCACTACACCCACCTCTCCCAGCGCAACTTCTCGCTCGACGGCGAGTTCTACCCGCTCGGCTCGTGTACGATGAAGTACAACCCGCGGATCAACGAGTGGGCCGCCAACCTCCAGGGCTTCCGCGACATCCACCCGCTGCAGCACGAGTCGCAGATCCAGGGCCTGCTCGAGCTCGTCTGGACCACCCAGCGCTATCTGGCCGAGGTCGCGGGCCTCCCCTGCGTCTCCGCGCAGCCCGCCGCGGGCGCCCATGGCGAGTACACCGCCCTCAAGGTCATCCGCGCCTATTTCAAGGACAAGAACCAGGGCCAGCGCACCATCGTGTTCGCCCCAGACACCGCCCACGGCACCAACCCCGCCTCCTGCGCCATGTGCGGCGCGGGCGTCGTCTCCATCAAAACCACCGACGGCTACACCGACATCGACGACCTCAAGCGCGCCATTGACACCCACGGCGCCGAGAACATCGCCGCCTTCATGATCACCAACCCCAACACCGCGGGGCTCTTCGACTCCAAGATCACCCAGGTCGCCGACACCATCCACGACATCGGCGCCCTGCTCTACCTCGACGGCGCCAACATGAACGCCGTCCTGGGCAAGACCCGCCCAGGCGACTTCGGCGCCGACGTCATGCACTACAACACCCACAAGACCTTCTCCACTCCGCACGGCTGCGGCGGCCCCGGCTGGGGCCCCATCGCCGTCCGCGACTTCCTCGAGCCCTACCTCCCCGTCCCCCGCGTCGTCAAGAGCCCGGACGGCACGTTCACCCTCAACTTCAACGCCCCCAAGAGCATTGGCAAGGTTCGCTCCTTTTTCGGCCAGACGGGCGTGGCCGTCCGCTGCTACGCCTACATCCGTGCCTGCGGCGGCAAGGGCCTCGAGCACATCGCCGAGACCAGCGTGCTCAACGCCAACTACATCGCCGCCCGCCTGCGCGACGTGTACGAGATGCCCTACTTCAAGCCCGAGAAGGGCATGTACTGCGCCCACGAGTTCGTCACCGTCCCACGCCGCCTGCTCGACAAGGGCGTCACCCTCGTCGACATGGCCAAGCGCCTCATCGACTACGGCATCCACCCCCCGACCATGCACTGGCCCGTCATCGACTGCCTCATGGCCGAGCCCACCGAGACCGAGAGCAAGCAGGTCCTCGACCGCTTCTGCGACGTCATGCTCCGCATCGCCAACGAGATCGAGTCGTCGCCCGATGTGGTCCGCAGCGCTCCCAATGACGCCGTCATCCAGCGCATGGATGAGGTCGGGGCGGCCAGGAAGCCCGTGATTGTCTGGGAGGGATGACAGAGCCCGTGTCAGGACCACCGCATCGGGCCCGATCCCCAAGACCGGTGTCACCGACCCACAAGAGCGGCCACTGGCGGGGCAGATCGACGACCAGGACTGGCTTGCAGATTGAGCGCGCGAACAAATGGTGTGATGATCCAACCGCGGTCCCACCGGGGATCGTGCGAGGCTATGGTTCCCCATGATCGCCTCCAGCATCCGTGAACGCCCCAGCCGCGATCCCTCCGAACCCTTCGTCCTCCGCTCCAGCAAAGGACAAGCGGCGCTGGTTTCCAGCCCGGACATGGCGGTCCTGATGAAAACCGAGATCTTCGTCGCCGCGCCCAACTCGGATACGTGGGCGCAGTTGCCCGACCTGCATATCTCGGGACCTGACAGCCCATCCAACGGGCAAGGCGGCTCGAACGCCGAGCGGCCGAAGCGCTGACACAATGCCCATCACCTCCCGCACCATCATCGCTCGCAGCCTCACGGGCCGTCTCTTCTCCACACTCACCACCATCCTCACGGTCGCCGTCGCCGTCGCCCTCATGGTCGTCCTGCTCGCCATGCGAGACTCCGGCATGCGGGCCTTCAGCCGCGGCTCGGGCAACATGCACCTGGTCGTCAGCCGAGATTCCGGCCCCCTCGCCGCCGTCCTCAACAACGTCTTCCACGCCGGCGTCCCCAAGGACGCCATGACCTGGGCCCAGTTCGACACCCTCATGAACCGCCCCCGCCCCGCCGGCCCGCCGGTGATCGGCATGGTCGACTGGGCGATCCCGCTGCAGACCGGCGACTCCTACCAGGGCTTCCCGGTCGTCGCCACCAGCGGCGCGTTCTTCACCAAGTTCCAGCCCGTCGCCGGCGAGCCGCTCACCCTCCAGGCCGGTCGCTTCTTCGAATCTCCCATCGACCCGGCCCTGGCGATGCAGGAGCCTCTCCGCCTCACCCGACAGTCGGCCATCCTCGAAGCGGTCGTGGGGGCCGAGGCCTTCGCCACCACTCGCCTTGCCGTCGGTCAGCACATCCACATGGCCCACGGCACCGGCGAGCACGCCGGGCACGTCCACGATGAGGACGACATCGTCGTCGTCGGCGTCCTCGCCCCCACCGGCAGCGCGCACGACCGCGCCATCTTCATCGACCTGGGCACAGGCTGGCTGCTGCACGCCCGCGACTTCCACGAGAAACTCGTCGCCGACCACGAGGCGATGACCCGCCAGGCCGCCACGCGGAACCAGCCCCCGCCACCCGCCCCGCCCTCTCTCGA
>Ga0163155_10004064_pt1 | contig 15306 bp, 9 predicted proteins | sample OliLakLV19SP4G1_FD_148611 | JGI IMG/M metagenome (GOLD analysis project Ga0163155, IMG submission 148611) | Freshwater microbial mat bacterial communities from Lake Vanda, McMurdo Dry Valleys, Antarctica - Oligotrophic Lake LV.19.SP4.G1 | ecosystem: Environmental > Aquatic > Freshwater > Lake >... | reverse complement strand
TGGGTTGGAATTGGTTGAATCGGATCTGTTGCTTAGTGAGGGGCGTGCAATCGAGGCCGAATCTGTGGTACGGCAGCTCCTAAAACAGATTACGGGACGCTATGGCGAGCGGCTGACGATGATTCCAATGATCCATGTTGCCCTGGCAGAAATATGCTATGAACGCAATAACCTTGAGGAGTGTGAGCGACTAACCCACAGTGCTATGGAAAAGGGCGAACAATGGTGGAATTCGGATATTCTGTGCCCTGCCTATGATCTGTATGGGCGGATTCTGCGGATACGTGGCGATATGGCCGGGGCACTGGCAGCCCACCGCAAATCACGCGAGTTAGCTATTGCCTATAACGTGGCAAAGATTACCTGGTGGGCGCAGCTTGGCGAGGTCTGGGAGGCCTTTGAACAGGGCAATCTGGCTGCAACAGAGTGTGGTCTGACAGAGCGAGGGCTGCGTATTGATGGTGAACTCGATCCGGTTCGTTATGCTGAGTATGAATTGCTGGTACGCTTGCAGCTTGCACAGGGACGGGTTACAGAAGCGATCACGCTGATCAAACGCATCGCGATGCTGGCAGAACAGGGCGGCTACACACGGCGAGTGATTGGTGCGAATATTCTTGCGGCGCTGGCATATTGGCAATCTGGCCGCGCTCATGAGGCATATGTGGCAATTGGCCTGGCATTAGAACAGGCTCGGCCAGGTGGGATGCGACGCTGCTTTCTTGATGAGGGCGAACCAATGCACCAGTTCCTGCGAACCGTGCTTGAGGATCAGGACACACGATTTTCCAGTGATCTGCAGAACTATGTGATGCAACTGTTGGCTGCCTTTCCGCTTACTGGCAACGATCCTGGAATACAATCGATAACTCTGAATCGGGCAAGCACGCAATCGGCTGATCGATTGACTGCACGTGAATTAGCGGTATTGCGATTGGTTGCGACAGGAGCATCGAACCAGGATATTGCCAAACGATTGGTTGTATCGCTGCATACAGTCAAGAAACACCTGACCCATATTCTGGCCAAACTCAACACAACCAGCCGCACTGCTGCTGTCGCACGGGCACACGAGCGCCAGCTTCTCTAATTATTCTACCTCTCCTTCTACCTTCGGGCGATGCCTGCCTACACTCGTTCAGCTAGACTATGCCTAGTTTCGATAACAGCGGAGGTAGGTATGGCGATCAATGCGAATATGGCGAACTGGAAAGTGCGCTTCTTTCTGATCTGGGGTGGGCAGGCGCTCTCACTATTTGGCAGCAGCCTGGCTGGGTTCGGGTTGATCTGGTGGCTGACGCAATCGACTGGTTCAGCGACTGTTCTGGCATTCGGAACGATCATGACGATGATCCCTGGCGTGTTGATCGGCCCATTCGCCGGGGCACTCGTGGATCGCTGGGATCGGCGGGTGGTGATGATCACCGCCGATAGCGTTGGTGCGTTGGCTGCCGCGACACTGGCAGTTCTGTTCTGGAGTGGTTCGATCCAACTCTGGCATATCTACACAATCATGTTTATCCGCTCGCTGGCTGGCGCATTTCACTTCCCGGCTATGCAAGCCTCCACATCGCTGCTGGTTCCAGAACAACAGCTTACCCGTGTGGCAGGCATGAACCAGATGTTGCAGGGTGCTAGCAGTATTGTGGCTCCGCCATTGGGCGCGCTGCTGGTTGGGATTTTGCCATTGCCCGGAATGATGGCAATTGACGTATTCACCGCACTGATCGCAGTCGGAACGATGTCGCTCGTCCATATTCCGCGCCCAGAGCGGATTGGCGAGCTTGGAACTGTGCTGCAGGATGTTCGCGCCGGGCTGAGTTACATCTGGAACTGGGCAGGATTGCGGGCCATTCTTATTCTCGCAACAGTCTTGAATCTGCTGCTGGTGCCAGCATTCTCGCTGCTGCCGATTCTTGTGACGCGCCACTTCGTTGGTGGGCCGTTCCAACTCGCATCAATGGAAGCCGCCATGGGCATCGGCATGATCGCTGGTGGTGTGTTGCTTGGTGTGTGGGGTGGCTTTAAGCGCCGCATTCTCACGACGATTATGGGCGCTGCGGGCCTGGGAATTGGTGCCTTTATGGTTGGCCTGGCGCCAGCGTACCTTTTCCCATTAGCACTTGCTGGAATGGGCGTCATGGGTGCCATGTCTTCAATCGCGAACGGATCGCTGTTTGCTATTGTTCAATCGATTGTGGCCCCTGAGATGCAGGGGCGGGTGTTTACTGTGATGGGCAGCATCGCCATGAGCCTCTCACCAATTGGATTAGCGATTGCTGGGCCACTCTCCGACAGATTCGGCGTACAGACCTGGTATATCACTGGAGCAATTGCCTGCATGATCATCCTGGTTGTGTGCCTGATCACGCCAGCGATTATGCAGTTGGAAGATGGCCGTGGCCAACCGCTAGCAGAACGAACAACCGAACATGCTACCGGCCACATTTGAAAAGAATGTGGTATCATAACTCCAGACACAACCAGGTATAAGTGGATGAATGGAGTAGGCCATGTTAACCGATGAACTAGTGCGCAGCGCACTGAAGAACGTGTATGATCCCGAAATCGGGCTCGATATCGTCAATCTTGGGTTGATCTACAATGTCGATGTTCAGGATGATGGCAAGAAGATCGCCATCGACATGACATTGACGACGCCGGCTTGCCCGGCTGGCCCGCAGATTATGGACCAGGCCCGCCGCGAAATATTGGGACTGAATGCGGTGTACCCACAACTTGAGGATGTGCAGATTAACCTTGTCTGGACGCCATTCTGGAACCCATCGATGATGACCCAGGAAGCCCGTGATGAGCTAGGCTTTTTCTAGGGCAGGTGTAATGAGAAGCGGGGTAGAGGATATTCCTCTACCCCGCTTCTTGTTTGAAAAGATACCCTACCCAGCGGCCATGGAAGGCCCGCGCAGCTTGCGTTCCTGCCCGCGCAGATACAGGAAGATGATCACAGCGGCAGTGATCAGCAGGATTTGTGGGAGCAGCGATTCCCAGGTTGGGAAGATACCAATTTGGGGAATGGCGGGCATTTCAATTGGCGAGGCTGGTAACATACCCGCTACTTGCAATGAATGGATGCCCGTGCCAACAAATTTGAAGCCCAGATAGTAGACCAGCAGCGCCGCCACGCGGAAGAATAGTCGTAGTGGCAATTTCACGCCAGCCACGAGCATCAGCACGGCAGCAATCGTTAGTGTTACGATGCCAAGCCCTAGCCCGGCCAACAGATCGCTGGACGAGATTGAGGGGGCCATGCCAAGATAGAATACGGCTGTTTCGGCACCCTCACGGAAGACGGCCAGAAATGACAGTAGCGCCAACCCGATCATGCTGCCCCGTGCGAGTGCCTGGGTGGTGCGTTCATCGATAAAGCGTTTCCAGGCGTGCATACTGGCATTGCTATGTAGCCAGTATGAGACATAGAACAGCATTGCTGCGGCCACCAGGCCCGTTACACCCTCAATCAGTTCGCGGTTCTGGCCAGCGCTGGCGCTGCTGAAGATCGCCTGGAGAATAAATGCAACGGCAATGCTGGCCAGAATGCCCAGGATGCCACCACCCCAGATCCATACGCGCTTATCGCTATTGCCTGATCGGCGCAGGAAGGAGAGCAGCGCAACAATCACAAGTAGCGCTTCCAGGCCTTCACGAAGCAGAATAGCAGCTACATCGAACATGTTATAGCTTTGGGTCACAGTATATGGGGAGAGCGTTGTGCGTAGCCGCTCAAGTGCAGCGCTAGCCTTGGCTTGATCAACTGGGGAGGCTTTCAGAGCTGCAATTGCTGCGCTCAGATCATCTTCTATGGCATGATAATCTGCCTGTGATTTGGTTGCGATTGCGCCTTCAATCGATGGCCATGCAACCTGGGCCGTTTCGGCGTGCTGGAGTGCGATTGCCGTATTCCCGCTAGAAAGTGCCTCCGAAGCGTTATTGAGCATGGTCAGAACGGCAGATGGGCTACTTACTGGTGCCGCAGTTGCAGTACCATCGGTAATCCGGCCAATAGTTTCGTCGATAGCCAGATCGAGTTGCTGAAAGCCGGTTAGTGCCATTTGTGCATCAATCGGCTTTGCCGCCAACGCTTCCTTGAGCGTATCAAATGCCCGCTCAATTGCAGTATAGCCAACCGCATCTTTGTCGCGCAGATCGTCTTCAAAGAGCTCCCAGCCTTTGTGGGCCTCATCGAAGGTATGCTGAATCGCTGCTGCATCCGCAGCTCGTGCAGCAGTTGCGCCCTCATCGGCTTCGTGGGCCAGTGCGCGTAGTCGATCTGCAATGCTCGGTGTTTGCGCAGAAACACTGAAAGGGAAGCTACACACCAACACAACGATCAGGAACATCAGCAGGCGATGCAGGCGAACCATACGACATCTCTTTCTTCGAATGCGGCTAACAACAGAGGTTAGAGTATGCTAATATCAACAGATTGTCAAGAAAGTACTTATCAAATAGGGTGAGGGATTCTTCACCGTGTGTTACGGCTGCTTCCTGCGGAAGCGAGTAGCTTGGCCTATGCTTGCAGCAAGCACAATGATGTGTTTATGGAGGCCAATATGCGCGCCCTAATTGTTTATGCATCGTGGTTTGGACATACCCGCCTGATGGCTCGTGCCCTTGCAGAAGAACTGGAGGCCCATGGAATTTCGGTTGTTGCTACGCCAGTGGATAAGATCGATCCTGGGGAAGTCCTTGGCTATACGATCATGCTTCTTGGTACCCACAGCCATGTAGGGCATGCTCCGCGCCAATTGCGCGATCTGTGTGAGGCTATTCCCCACCGGCGGCTCTGCCGTATGGCGATTGGTGTGTTTGGAACCAAAGATCGGGCTGATCAGCCAGGTGGACAGGAAGAATTGGCTGATTGCTTGCAAGAACGTGGGTGCCCGCCGGTGCTGCCACCATTCTGGATCGAACGGACTGGCAGTGCAATGATTCTTCCAGAACAGCAATTGAGCGATTCTGAACGCGATGAAGCACGTAAATTTGCCGCTGAACTTGCCGAAATTTGTCTGCCGGTTGCCATTTAATAAAGAACAAAGGAACAGTATGCTGCTTGTTCGTTTGTTCGTTTGTTACTAAACAAGAAAACAGAGGCCGACGCTACGCTTGGTTTCTTGTTCAACAGAGTGTATCGTAGATGACGGACGATGGACGATAGCGTGGGCTACCGTCCATCGGTGTTTATATGCTTTCTTCCGACGATATTGCCCAGATCCTTAGCCACTATGATCTTGGGCAGGCATGTACCATCAGTAATGCGCGCCATGGCTATGTGAATGAGACAGCCTTTGTCGAAACATCGGGCTTGCGCGTGGTTGTACGGCGCTGCCATCCAAAACTTGGCGAAGCTGCCGCAATCTACCGCCACCAATTGATCGATTGCCTGCTTACCCATGGCCTGCCTGTACCAGCTCTGTTGCATAATCGTGCAGGGCGCAGCTATACAATGATCAACGGGCGAGTCACCGAGGTTCAGGAATATATCGTTGGCGAGGATTTTGATGCACAGCGGCCAGCTCAAGTGGCAAGCGCCGGTGCCCTACTCGCCCGTTACCATCAGGCAGTTATTGGTTTTGCAGCGCCAAGTTCTACCGCTAGCCCACGCTATACGCCATTGGTGATCCGCGGGCTAACCGAGATACTGCTGGAGCGCGACATCATGGGTGAGTTGCATGAGATGCTGGCCTGGTATGATTTCCAGGCTGCCGCATGTAGCCAACAATTGCCCGATCAGGCCTATGAATCACTGCCACAGCTTGTGATCCATGGCGATATGCACGCCGACAATTTGCGGTTTGATCACGATGCGGCGGCTGGTCTCCTGGATTTTGATCAGGCCACCTGGGATGCCCGCATTGTCGATCTTGCCGATGCGCTGGTAGCCTTTGCCACCGCTCCCCAACGCGATGCCGCATGGCAATGGGGTGTTTTTGCTGGGCCACTCGACATCCAGCTTGCCCGATTCGTGCTTGCAGGCTATCAGTCGATTGTGCCACTTACGGCTTCTGAACGCCATGCGCTACCAGTGCTGATCCAGGTACTATGGATGCGCGGTGCGTTGGGGCGAGTGGTTGCGACGCCGGAGGGGGCACCAGATTACCATCTAGCAGTGCTTGGACAGGGGCAACGATTGGCCGAGTGGATGAGCGATCACGCTGGCGAATTGTTTGCTGAGTAATGGTATACTCTCGGGTCTCTATTGCCCGATATGTGTACAGGATGATTCATGGCTGGCTCACCTCGGCCTACTGCGAAGGCCACACCGCTGGCTGCCCTGCGCTTTCGCGAATTTCGGCTGTTGTGGTTTGGGCAATTGATCTCAATCGCTGGTTCGCAGATGCGGATTGTTGCAGTCGATTACCATGTGTATGATCTGGCTCGCCGCACGGGAACGATCAACCCTGCATTTGCTCTCGGAATGATTGGCCTTGCGCGTGTTCTGGCGCTGATTCTGGTTGCGCCGATCAGTGGCGTCCTGGCGGATCGGGTTGATCGGCGGATGGTGATCATCTACACATCAATCGTGGCACTGGTTGCCTCGGCAATTCTGGCAATCGCAACTGATCAGGGTAATCCGTCGATCTGGCTGATCTATGCGATGGTCTGCCTGACATCAGTGGCGACAGCCTTTGAGATGCCCGCCCGCCAGGCAATTATCCCCAACCTGGTATCGGCGGAGATGCTACCAAATGCGTTGAGTCTGAATGTCATCTCCTGGCAGTTAGCAACGGTTGTTGGGCCATCGCTGGCTGGTGTTTTGATTGCTCATTATGGCGTTGCGCCGGTCTATTGGATCGATGCTGCTTCATTTATACCGGTTGTGATCACTGCACTCATGATGAAACGGCAAGCAGCAGCAGCTTCGCTCAAGCGCCCCGGATTGCAGGATGCTCTTGAAGGGCTGCGCTTTGTATTCCGTAACCGTATGATCGCATCGACAATGGTGCTGGACTTCTTTGCAACCTTCTTTGGGGCATCGCGAGCGCTGATGCCATTGTTTGCCGATCAGGTGCTGCATGTCGGGCCGCTTGAGTTAGGCTGGATGTACTCGGCTCCGGCTGCTGGCGCGGTTGTATCAGCAGTGCTATTGAGCTTGTTCACCTTCCGTCGCCAGGGGCCGATATTGCTGATTGCAGTGGGTATTTTTGGTGTGTGTGTGGCGCTGTTTGCGGTTTCGACATGGCTGCCGTTGACGTTATTGGCGCTGGCGGGGACGGGTGCCGCCGATACGGTGAGCATGATCATCCGTGGGACAATCCGGCAATTGATGACTCCTAATGAGCTACGTGGGCGCATGGTCGCGGTCAATATGGTCTTCTTTGCCGGTGGGCCACAATTGGGCGAGTTCCAGGCAGGGGTTCTAGCGAGCCTCCTTGGAGGGCCATTTGCAGTACTGATTGGTGGGGTGCTGTGTGTTGCATTTGTTATTGCGACAACCCTGAAGGTGCCTGAGTTACGCAAGTATGATGGGCCGGCGTGAAGCTTCTGACACGGTGACACGGTGAATGTGCATTATTCAGGTAATACGGCATCGCTTCAGCATCTGTCACCGTGTCACCCCCTCACGTTGTCACCGTGTCAGGGTCAGGGGTGTTCCGCGCAGGCATATAGCAGTTCGATCAGAAGTTGCCCATGGCGCACGAGATCGGGGAGAGGAATGCGCTCATTCGGCGCACAGATCGCTGAGTCGGGCCGGGCCAGGCCAACCACGGCGGTGGGGATACCATATGCTTGGGCAAACAGCACCAATGGTTGTGCGAACGGGCCACGCGGCAGGATGGCGAGTGGTTCGCCATGAATATGGCGGCCAACGCTGCCAACCAGGGCCACGAACGGATCATCGATTGCGGTGTTCGCGGCTGGGTAGCCACCAGGCAATCGTTCAATCTGGATGTCGGCGAGGCCCTTTGATTCAAGGTGTTCGCGCAGTAAATCGCAGATAACCTGTGGATGCTGGCGCGGCACCAACTGAAAATCGAGCCGAGCACTGGCGCTGATCGGGATCAGGGAGGTATCGCCGGTTGGTTCAGATGTGACAGCGGTAATATTACAGGTTGGCAGGCTGGCTTCGGCCTGAGCAACAGCCGTGCCCGTCATAGCGAACAGAAATTGGCTGATGCCCCACGCTGCCATACGCCCGGATTCATCGACTGCTGCTGCGCGGAGTGCTCGATTCTCGCCACGACCAGGCCCTTCGATTGTATCGTAGAAGCCATTGATCAGAATCTCCTCCTGATCGCTCTTGATATGCGTAACAGCCCAGATCAGCCGCCAGAGTGGGTTCGGCACTGTTGTAGCCAGCCCAGCTGGCAGCGATTCGCTGGCTCCCATGGCACGTAGCCGCACCTGCAGCAACCCTTTGGTTCCGCCATAGCAGAATGGCTTACCAGAAACATCTCGGTCGCCACCTGTTGCCAATACAGCATCAGCGCGCATGATTTCGCGATGTGAGGCCAGTGCGAGCGCCAGATTTGGGCTGCCGATCAGCCCTTCACCTTCCGCAACAACCACAATATTGCATGGCAGATCACCCTCGGCTTCCGCAAGCGCCGCAATCGCATTCAGATGGGCCGTCAGCGGGCCTTTGCCATCGGCAACTCCGCGCCCATATAGCACACTCTCGCGCTCTGCCATCTGGAATGGATCATGGTGCCAGGCCCGCCAACTCCCTGGCGGTGCGACATCATAGTGGTGATACAACAGCAGTGTGAATGGCGTCCGCCCTGTGCGGCGGCCAACGACGATTGAGGCTCCATTGGTGGGGATCACATCGACATGCAGCCCATAGGAGCGCATTAAGGTAGCCACTCGCCCGGCGACGGTGGCGAGATCTTCGAGATGCCCTGAACTGCCAGGGAGTGCAATCAATTGATCAAGGTTAGTGATCAGTTGATCAGTTGAGATGAAGGCCGATTCGGCCACAGTATGCTCCGCTGCTTATGAATTGGCTCATTATAGCACAGTGGTGTTCATAGATTTAGCTGGACAAATCAGGGCGGACTTGGTAGACTGCCGATTCGATACTGAGCAGAGAGAAATCGATGATTGATGATATACCACTCCGCACGATTGCCATTATCCTGTTGTTTGCTTGCTGCATTTCTGCATGTGAGATTGAGGGTGGTGTCGCAAAGCCGACTATTCCGCCAGCAACTCCTACGGTCGATCAATCGATTGCCCCAACTGCAATGCCAACCAGTGTTGCAGTGGCTAATGCTCTCGCAGCTAGGCGTGATACCTGGGTGATTGGCTTGCTTGATCAGCCGCCTGACCTTTACCCATACCCGATCAGTGCTGCGACACGGCGAAGCCTCGCGCCGATCAGTGAGCTGCTGTTCCCCTCGCCGATTCTTGCATATAACTATGGTTACACAAACACCGGCGTACTCGAACGGATTCCATCGCTTGAGAATGGCGATGCTCGGCTGAAACAGGCCGCTGTATATTTGGATGCCGCTGGTAACATCACAACAACGGTAACAACGATTATCACCCAGGTCAACCAGTTGGAGGTCACATTCCACTGGAACCCGAACCTGCGCTGGTCGGATGGAACGCCAGTAACAGCAGGTGACTCGGTGTTTGCCTATGAACACGCAAAGGTAGCATCACCAGGCGATGATGCCTTGTTACTCCTCAGCCAGATCGAGAGTTATACGGCTGTGGATGAGCATACGACACAGGCATTGCTGAAACCGAATGTTTCGGGATGGACCTATTTTCTGAGCTATTGGACGCCCCTGCCGCGCCATATTCTCCAGAGTGTGGATCCAGCAACGATCCATACGAGCGCTTTTGCCAAGCAGCCAATCGGCTATGGCCCCTACATGATTGACACGATCTTGCCTGGCGAGATCCGTATGGTGGCGAACCCCTTCTATGGTGGGCCACAACCAGCCGCTAAACGGCTCACCATTGCGTTCCTGCGCGATCTTGATGTTGTTCGGGCCAATATTGCAAATGGCAATCTTGATCTTGCAATAACTGATCGGTTGACCCAGGAACAGTTGGCGATCCTGAATCGCGTGCCTGCAAATACTATCGATGTGCGCTATCTGCCAAACCCGATCTGGGAACATATCGATTTTAATCTGGATGTGCCGACACTCCAGGATATTCGGATACGGCGGGCGATTGCATTTGGCACTAATCGTAAGCGTATGGCAGAGGCTGTGTATGGCGATGGTGATCGAACTCCGATTCTGGATAGTTGGGTGCTGCCAGGCCAATCCGAAGTAGCTCCAGCAGATCAACTCACGCGCTATCCCTATGATCCAGAACAAGCCCGCAAGTTGCTTGCCGAGGCTGGCTATACCGATATCGACAAAGATGGGATTCGCTCATCGCAGGGTGTGACACTTACCTTCCAACTATTTACATCCGAAGGGCCGCTGCGAGCGCAGATTGCCGAAAACTTCAAAGAAGATATGCAGGCGATTGGCATTGGTATCGATCTCGTCACGCTCTCCACTGTGGATCTGTTTGCGGCAACCGGGCCGCTGTTCCAGCGGCAGTTTGAGCTGGCATTGTATGCCTGGATTGCTACACCTGATCCGGGTGGCTTGCAATTATGGAGTTGCTTGGCAGTGCCGAGTGAAACGAATAATTGGACCGGCGATAACTTTGCGGGATGGTGCTTCCGTGATGCTGATCGAGCGATTCGAGAGGCGGTCACGACCCTCGATTTGCCAAAACGCCAGGCAGCTTACCTTAAACAACAGCAGCTTTGGACCCAGGAGCTACCATCGCTGCCACTGTTCCAGCGGGTGAGTGCAACGCTCAGCGCCCCTGGTATCATCGGAATCCAACCAGATGCACTTGCGCCAATCACATGGAATGTTACGGCCTGGCGGCGGAAAGCGTAAACCTCACCCCGCCCTGCGGGCACCCCTCTCCGCACCGAGAGGGGCCGGGGGTGAAGTCAGCCATCTAGTTGCCAATGAACGGAAAATATAGTATGGATGCAGGCACTGGGCTGGCTGATACATTAGAAGCGACCAGCGCAAAATCCTGATCGAGCGGGCCACCGTTATTCGGTATACCATCGCCAGTGATTGAAGCAGCTTCGATAGTGATGGTGATTGGGGTATCGCTGGCCAATCCAGCTGGCAAAAACACACTCTCAAGATTGTTGCGGCTATCTGAACCACCACCGGTGATCGAATTGGCACCACTAAAGACATTGCCAAGGTAGGTTGCTGAACCAACCTGCACGCGCAAATTGAGATCGTTGATATATGCGGCACTGACCGTCGTTCCGGGTGCGTCCGTCCAGGCCAGGCTGATACGTAGCGGTTTGGCTGGATCAACCAAGCGCCCGGTGATCACCATGCGATTGCCGCTTGCACTGAATGTGTTGGTTGGCCCTTGATCAAGCAGCAGGCGGGCTGTGGTTTGGTCAAACAATGGTGCCAGGTTCAGTAACCCCATGCCCTGATTATTCGAGAAGAGCGTATCATTTGCGCCAGCGCCATCCATGTAGCTAGCGCCATTGGTCAGATATGCTTTTGTCATGGCTGGGCTGGGTGGTGGCAGCCCACGATTGATGAAGAATTGGCGAATGAGTGCAGCCGCACCAGCAACGGCTGGCGTCGAGTGGCTAGTGCCGGAAGAGGCGGTATACCACTGCTGGCCATCTGGGTAGAAGCGCTGATCGGCGCTCCCGGCAACACCACGGCAGATGCCATTGGCGGTGAACGAGCTATCGGCAGCACCATTCAGGCCAGGGTTAGTACCCTGGAATACGCCGCCAGTGATATGTGTGCCAGGTGCCACGAGATCCGGCTTCTGGCGATTATCGACAGTTGGCCCGCGTGAGGAAAAGCTGATAATATCGCTCAGGCTGTTCGATCCATTATTACTAATCCCACAGGCATCTGAACCACCAAATGGCTGCACCCCTTCCGATGCACCAACAGTAATGACATTCTTGGCCGTTGCTGGCGATCCAACCGTCCTCAGGTTCGAGCCAGTATTGCCGGCAGCAAAAATCATGACCATTTCCTGATTGCCGGGTGTTGCAATGGCTGCTGCTGTTGGCTGTGCATCGCGTACCAGGATATCAAACAACTGTGAATCGGTGGTGTAGGCACCAGCGCTGTTCGACCCCCAGCTATCCGAGCTGATCCGGGCACCATCACGATAGGCCCGCGCTTGCAGATCGGCAAAATCTGGTGCTGTATAATCGTTGGTCATGCCACTATTATCGAAGATGACAGATGACCCGACCCGTACAAATGGGGCGACGCCCAGTCCATAACGAAACCCCGATCCATCGGCGTGTGGGAAGCTGTTATATGGTGCGCCATTCGGAACATAGCCCCCAACAATATGGGCATTAATTGTTCCATGTCCGTCGATCCCGGTCAGTGTGCTGCCGCTTCCAGATGGTGTACCCTCTAGCCGTGCATAGGCCATGCGGCTTGTACCAGGCTTCGTGCCAGCAGTATAGAGCGCAAAATGGTTGGGGCTGGTTGTGCCATTATCAACACCACTATCGGAGACATCGACAACAAAGCCAGAGGCATCAAACTGTGCCTGTGTAAATCCCTGGCTGGCCAGCCAGTTCAGATAGTTCCCTGTGGCGGGTAGGTTGCCATTACGATTGCCAGCGATAATCTGATCCTGGCGTTCGTCGTTTCTGGTTGGTATGGCATATGGCTGGATCGAAAGAACATCTGGTTGATCTGCCAGGCGGCTGATCGCACTGGCTGGGAGGGTGACAATAATATTTGTGTATTCCAGAATCTGCTGAATACTGGCCTGATCTTGGCGCAGAGTATCGATCAGTGCCATGGTATCCGCATTGGCCTGTGGGTCACGAATAAGCTGAATGGCGACCTGCTGATCACCAGCATCGCTGAGTGTTGGGTAGATCCTGTCGATTGGGCGGAATGGCCCTTCCCATTGAATCGTTTTCGCGTGAGCTGCCAGGCTTGCCAATGCAGCCAGTTGCGCTTCATCGCCATAGACGAGATAGGCATGTTGCGGAATAGGGCCAACAATCTGTACCCCTGTGCTGGTGAGTTCGTCGTACCATTCTGGGCGGATCGGCCCAACAAACTGAACCAGCCGCAGGCGCTTACCAGAAAAACTGCCAGCCGATTCTTGGAACGCAGTTGGCAGTGGAGCGCTGGTGTCGATTGTTTCGGCGTTGAGCAGGATCAGGTTAAAATCATCGCGGATTTCCACCTGTGCGCCGAGTGTCGCAAGGGTGGCGGTATCGACATCAAGCAGTGTAAAGCCTTCATAATCTACCCTGGCAGAAGCAGATTCGTTGCTAAAGCGTGTTCGTGTTGGCGTATCGCGGACGATGACCTTATGCCGCCCTGAAGCGCTGCGGTAGGTGCGTGGATCAACATGCAGATGATCGGCCTGCCCAAACTGGTGTGGTTGTGCCTGAGTAAACCCAACAGATCCAGCAACAAATAGGACAAGTGCAAGGAGCGTATATGGGTGTTGCCAGCGAAGGATTGGCGTGGTATGCATGCAGGCTCACTTTCGCAAAAATGGAAATCTATTGTAGCGCAGCCGCCATGCACGGGAAACAACGCCATATGTCATAATACGAACAATTGGATGACAGTATTGACATCAGCTATTTCCGAGCAACCGATCAAAAACCAGTGTCGCCACTGGATCGCTACCAAGCGCCGCCGATAGGCGGAAGGTTGTGATGGTGACACTCCCGCGGCCAAGCTGCCAAGTTCCGGTGAGTGCAACGGGTTTCTGGATCCAGCCGACGCATAACCCTGCTTGCACCGCAGTAGGGAAATCCCGTTGTGCGAACCCAGCAATGATATGGGTTGGCATGATTGACATAAATGTTTCGTCGAGGATGCCATCGCCGGGCCACTCGCCTGCCATCCAACTGAAGCTACTGGCCCAACTCCCCTGCCAGGCCGTTCCGGCGCGTGGGCGAATATGCAATGGCCCGATTGGAGCTGCAATCGCATCTGGGTATGCGGCCAGCAGCAGCACATGTTCTCCCTGTAGCACTCGTTCGCGGAGGGCATGATCAAAATAATCTGTGACAGTAACGCCATGGCCTGGTACCTTACTCAGGGTATAGGGGAGTGTCGCCAGCCGTTCCTGGAACGCCGCTGAACCAGCGCTATACACAAGCGGGCCTTCGCCGACCGGATGTGGGTACACAGGCAGCGCCTGTTCCGTTGCTGCAATTCGTTGCCCCTGCGCCCACAGCTCGATGATGAGCCGAAATCGATGTGCTTCCGCCAATTGGGGCGCGCTGATCTGAATAGTACCAAGCGCAATGGTGGAACGAGGCGTGATTGCTGGTAGGGAGGTGCTGCGCTGCTGTGAGATGATTGTTTGTGGCCGATCTGATGCTGCGAGCTGCCAGCGCAATTCTGCGCCATCGAGCGCTGTAGCACCCCAATGCGAGACATGAACGGGCACCGTTCGTTGTTCGCCGGCCCACAGCGCGCCCTGCTCGCGATCCAGGATCAGCACTGTGTCGGCGTTGAGTGCTGCAAGCAGATCCAGTGGCAGCTTCGGATTGCGGCGCATGTCCAGCAGGCCATTGCATTCCCAATGCACATCGCTAAACTCGGTGATCACATACCCACCAATCGATGGATGGCGGCGCATCTCCTCGATCTCGAAACGTAATGCATCCAGTTCGGCGCGGCGTGTGGCTGCCGCAAATTGCTCGTAATCGCCAAAGATGTGTGCCAACCCAAGCCGTGTAAAACGCTGTTCAACGCCGTGCGGGTAGACGACACCATCACCCCAGTCGTCGCCTGTCTCGAACCACCATGGATCGCGCTGCTGTGGCCCGCGTAGTTCTGCCAATGAGGGCAAACCCCAGTTGCCAAATTCGGAAACAATCAATGGTTCTTGCCCGCTGCGCTCGACTTCGGGAAGTGGATCGCCATAGCCAGCTTCGCCCAATGTCCAGCGCTCGGTTGCTGGTGGCAGTTCTGGCAATGTTGCTGCATAGCTCCATTTCGGGCGCTGTGCAAATTGGCGCACCCATTCACGCCAGCGCAGGCGCTCATCCGGCATGGCCGCATAGAAGTGATAATCGTCCAGATCGCTTTTGAGATGGGAATTATTGAAGCAGGCCGAATTATCGACAATCAGCCGATCTCCGGCGATGGGTTTGATTGTTTCATAGGCAGACCGTAGCCATGCGCGATGCTCAGGGTTTGTCTGATCGATACCCCAACTCTCATTGATAATGCTCCAGATGACGACCGATGGGTGGTTCCAATCGCGCATAATCGCCTGATGCAGGGTTGCAACGCCACGTGCGCCAACCTCGGG
>Ga0163155_10004059_pt1 | contig 15321 bp, 16 predicted proteins | sample OliLakLV19SP4G1_FD_148611 | JGI IMG/M metagenome (GOLD analysis project Ga0163155, IMG submission 148611) | Freshwater microbial mat bacterial communities from Lake Vanda, McMurdo Dry Valleys, Antarctica - Oligotrophic Lake LV.19.SP4.G1 | ecosystem: Environmental > Aquatic > Freshwater > Lake >... | reverse complement strand
AATGTGAAAGCATCCGCGGTTAAGGGAAATAATATCGCGTCCAAGAGAACCGTAGCGTCCACCGACGAAATCCGAAATCCGGGGAAGTTTCGGTTGGTCAGCGCAGTCGGGCCAGTGATCGTGTATCCCGCTGCGTACTGGATATTGATCTCACCCGCGCCAGCGACAGCGATGCCGTGCAGGCTGTCAAGCGCCGCCTGCATCGTCGGGTAATCGGTGCCGACGGTAAATGTGAGTTGGTCTGTAGTAACCCCGCCCGCGCGGCCAAAGCCAGCCAGGCCAAACACTTCTGTTGATCCTGTCACGCGCCGATATTGCAGACCGTCCGCAATAATCATCGCACCCGGTGGCAGCGCAGTCAGGCGCGCTAAATCAGCCTGAGCCAGCGCGAATGTGTCGTAATCGGCAGCAGCAGCGGTAGCGGTAGCGGCGGAGGCTGCGGAGGCTGCGGCGGAGGCTGCGGCCTTTATCGCAAAGTGGTTCGCCGAAAACCGCAGAGGCAGAACGAGCACATCTTCTGCTTCATTCGCAAACCGCTCAGCAAGATCAGCAGCAGCAAAAGCTGCCAATTCCAACGAACTCCAACGTGTTGGGAACAAAGCGCGCTCAGCAGCAAATGTTGTTGCCGGGCCGCTTGTTACATAGGTTGTAACGACTTCGTATATGACGCCACTGGTTTCGTCAAAATAACGATCACCAATCTCAACATTTGTCGAGGGCAGGTATTTGCCACGAAAACGTGACAACCCAAGAGTTGTGTAGAACACCGCATCAAGCGCACGAAAGTTGTCATTCATTTGGTCGTGCCAAGGCGCTTGCGCAAAGTTCGGCAAGTTTAACGCAAGTCGCGGCGTTTTGATAACGGTCATCGCTTATACCCCATAATTGCATATATAAACGACAACGACGTTAGGACAAATCCTGAACGTGTGCTTCCGCTTATACGATATTTGAAGATTTTACACTTTGCGGGTATTTTGTGGTAGCGTTCATCTGAGAACACACGACCACCGCCATACCCTTCGGATGGAAGGCCAAAGCCGCCACCGGAACCTGCAACAAGGTCAACACTGACCGCAGGGTCAAAGGAGTTGTCTAGTCTTTTATAGTATTTATCGACGAATATGTCAAGTAAAAAGAGTGCGTTGCCTGTGCTTTCACCTGTGACAAATTGCAACCGCTTTACCTTAAGGCGACTATTAGCGTCTAGCCACGGACTCTCAAGCACAAAGGGAATTGGGGCACCGAGGCCATCTGCTGCAAACGCCGTGTCGTTTATGTAATCAGCAAGATAATCTTCGTCATCAAATGTATTGTTGCCGTATTGATACAGCTTCGTTCCTTGAAAGAACAACACACGTTTTAATGCTGTGCTTGTTCCACCAGCAAATGCCCAACCGGCAATCTCTGTCCAAGCGCCTTCACGAAGATTTGCGCCGTAGGTATATGCGAGTGTGTACGGCGTGTCGTCGGTCTTTGTTGTAAAGAAGAATATCGTTGACTGCATCGAATTGTGGATAACGAACGAAGCATCTGCCGCGTCGTCGAATGTTGCCGCGTTACGCATGTATCGTGTGCGTATATTGGTGAACAACGGCTTTCTTTCATACTTGCCAAACACAGACGTTGTTATGAGAAACGCACCATCAACACAGAAGCAAACAAGTCCCTCAGGGTGAGAAAACGCCGACTTGGAACTGATAGCACCTGCTTCTGTGATTACATCAACAACTTCTGGACGGTGTACGGCTGCGGCATCAAATATCCCAAGTTTGACGATTACAATGCTTGTAAGGAAAAGCACGTAAAGCAGGTTGCTATGTGCGACAAGGCCAACGATGGTCTTGGATTGTGCGCCAACAAACGACCCAAGATTGAACCGTGTTGCGTCGTTTGGTGCGGCATCACCTACCCAGACCGTTGTTGTGCCACTGGAAGATATATAGAGTTCTGCGCTTTCGTCATCTGCCATAACTGCAAAATTGTTGACCGTTATGATGTGTTTTGCAATTGGCGTATTGACGTTTGACCCTGACGTTGGGTCAGCAAGATAGGATGCAATGTAATTGCCATCAATTGTAATAGGCTTGTTCACATTGTTCACAACCTGCAACGTGCTGTTCATTTCAGCAAAGCTGATGTGTGTTGCCGTATTCCAACCTAGAGGCGCCCCCGGCAGCAGTGCGGCAATCGCAGTGTTCCATACAACCGTTGTAACGCCTGCATCGTTCACGGTATGCACAGTGCCGTTGGCACATACAACAATGATACGTGACCCGAAGTAGTGCGCGGCAACAATTGCAGATGTAAACGTTGCAACACGCTTTGTGCCATAGCGAAGTTTAAGCGAATACTTGTCAATGAGCAGAAAGTTTACACGTTCTGCGCTGTAACGGCTTTCGAGAACAACCTCTGGCTCACTATCAAGTAAACCCCCCGAGAAATCTCGGAGGGTTGCATCTTTGATATTCGGGCCTTGGCGCGGCACGTCTTTCATCGTAGGAAACGGCTGCATGTTCATGTCCCCGCAACTGTGAATGTTTCACTTGAATTGCTTCCGTAGTAGGAAACCCGGCCATTCTCGTTGGCGATAATGTCTGTGTACCGTGCTTCAAACTGCGAATACACGCGCGCCGCATCGCCGGGGTTAAGGCCGTCTTTCGCAAGCAAATTACTTGACACCATGTACGACATTGCAAGGCTGTCGAATGGCACCACCGTGTCGCTTGTAAATGGAAATACAGGCCACCGACGCGCTCGAACCATTATAGGTTGTGCAAATGTATTTGGAAACACACGAAAGATTTTATTCGCAAGCACCTCGCTGAAATGAATACGTTCAATGCCTTCTCGCATTCCCGTTTGGTGAATAACATCACTCAGCTTTGCCATATTCGTGTGTGGTTCATATGGAATATATCGCACCCACTCAATGTCATCATACGAGAGGACACCCACAAATGCTGTTGTGCTTACACCTTCCGTGCCATCAAGGACATGCGCAGTGTTTCGCATCTGATGCGCCCAGAACCGCTTTTCTGACAACGCGATAAATACACGCTGCACTTGGTTGATAATCTGTGGCTCGGTGTACGTTTGCACACCAGAGCCGGGAACAAGGCCAAGTTCGTTCAACACATCGTCGATGATTACATTCATTGTAGCAAACATGGCTTTGTCCTTTTCTTATCCTGCGAAGTGCGGACGACCGTACAGACCGTCAACGCTGTCAGGGTTGAAGATGATTTCAGCACTGATGATGTTTGTGCCGTTCATCGTGGTGTTCGGTGCGTAAGTCCCACGAGTGTCGCCAGTTGCATTGGTGGGATCAGCGACCACCGCGGGGGTGACAACGCCCGCAGTACCAACAACGGTTTTAAGCCCCGTTGGCGTTGTCGAAACAAACTCACGCACAGTTGCGACGGCAACGAACGGCAATCCAAGCCCTGCGCCGCGTCCGAGGCCCACAGTCGTCGTAACCGTGGACGTAACGAAGTCAAGAAACTTGAACGCTTTCAACGACGTTACCGTTGTGTCCGAGCCAAGAACAACCAGTTCGGTGATCGCTTGGTTCAAGTAATCTCGACCAACAAGCGTCACGTTTGTGAGCGCACCGCTTGTTACCGTGATTGTACGACCAAAGAAGTCGTTCACGAGAATGCCGTTTACTCCCGGCAACTTCACACGAACGTCCGCGGTTGCACTGATGGCGGCGCGCAAGGTGCTGTTACTTGCTACCAACGCGGCACCAAAGTTGACAATGCCGACGTTTGTTTCTTCCAGTGCCTCGAAGTTGGTCATGTCTTTGACATAGATGGGGTCTTTATCAAAGACCCGTGGAACGTTAATATCCATTATACTGCCTCTTTCATTTTCGTTTCAGGTGCTTCACGCTTTGAGAACATGATGCTGTGATCTGAATACGATGCTTCTTTCTGGTTCAGCGGATAGCCGCCACGAGCAAGGCATGTGCCAATAACCGCTTGCTCCATTTGTGTCCAAGCTTCCCGACGCGCACTGTCACCCATGCTGAACTTGAAGCGGCCTGCAATGCTCTTTGCATCGACAACTGCTTCAAAGTTCAAAATGGTCGGCGCTTCGAGAAAACCTTTCTGCTCTGCAAGTTTTTCCGCCATTACAACGGTTGTACCGTTCGGGAAAAAGATGATGACGGGATTGACCACACGTTCCATCGTGCGGGTGACTTTCATCGTGGCATCATCGAAACGTGCCTGCGGAGCAAACACATTGCCCGTTACAACCCTTGTAACGAACGCGAGGACAGCCCCGCCTGTGTCTTGGCTAAACATGCGTTACCCCTTATACTTTGTTGGACAGGAACGCGTGGGTGCGGTATTGCTTCCACGAGGCAAGTTGGTATTCCATGACATAGCGTTTGCCAATCACGTCTTGGTCATATGGCGCGGTGAGGTCTTTCAACTTCATGTTTGCGCCTTTCAGAATGTGCATCATCAATTCTTTCTCATTGATGAAATATGCAAAGTCTGGGTCCATTTCCTCGTCGTAGATGATGGGGATTTGTTGATGCTGTGTTGCAACGAGGCCAAGGTTGGCGATCGTCTTTCCGAAACCGGCAAGTGGCAGATCAATCTTGCCCTTCAACCGTGCAGCATTGCGGTGCAGGGTGAAGATGTTACGGCCAACGGCAATCATGGAAATTTTGCCGTCCTCGGTGTTCAGATCGAGCAACACGTCATCAAAGATTTCTTCGATGTTCACCGCGGTCATGGAACCCGCAAACGAGTAGACACCGTGCTGCCACAGTGGTTGAACAGCAAGATTGATGCCGCCAACCGAACCTGCGGTGTTGACACTTGGGAGCAGGTTGCCAAGGCCAAGCGGGTCTTTGCCGCTGTTTGTGCCAACGATGATCCGGCGCTGATACTTCTTGATCGCGATTTCCAGTGCTTGCATCTTCGCAGCAGCGATGTCAACGATCTTGGCACTGCCAGCGTTTTCGTCAATTTCCTGATCCGAAATGACGTAAGTCCCGACGATGCGTGTCATTTCATAGCGCACAGTGGACAATTCGCTGGTGCGCGTCACGGGCACCTTATCGTAGTAAGTCGCAGGTCCAACGTTGGGGTTGCCGCCGACGAGGATCGGGTTGGAAATGTCCGGCCCGCCGTCTTCCATTTTAACACTGCCTGCGGCGGACAGTGCGCTGAGAACGCCACCGGGAAGAACAAAGGCGATACGCAGTTTGCGCATCGACCGTTCGGCCATGGCGTGAATAAGTTCCTGTGGTTTCGTCATTATTCGCCTCTTTTGATGCTGTCAGCAATCTGCTGGAAGGACATTTTTGCCCAATCCTGCGGCTGTGCTGAAATTGTTTTTTGTACTGGACGGTTGTATCGTGCTGCGGGATTAACCACGGGTTTCGGCGTTACAACCGATGTAAGGTGGCTGTCGATGTCCTGTTCACGCATTTTGGTCATATGAATGCGGTAAAGCGTCCAGAGTTCGTCAATCGACTTTTCTGGAAATTTACGTTTGGCATTTGCCAACGTTTCAACATGTTCAACAGCTTGGGGATTTCGAGTGAGGAAGTCACTTGCTTCCTGCATGGCGCGTTCTTCGGTCATGGTGTTTTGTTGTTCTTGCGGGGCCTGTTGCCCTCGCTGTCCCGCTTCCATCATTTCTCTCATGATAGAAGGGTCTACACCGCCGTTGATGCCGATCTCTGATAAATCAATACCACGCATACGGGCCTGTGTCAACAAACGTTTAATCGCCTTGACGGGATTGATCTTGTATTCTTTCACTATCGCAATTGCATCAGGAAGTTCTTCGTTCGACATTCCTGTCATTGTTTTCAACTGGTTCGATCCAGATGACTTCATCTGGGTAAATTCCGTGTACAACTCTTTGAACTTGCTGCCGAGTTGCATGTTGCTTTGTGCCATTTCCATGGCAGCTTGGCGATGAACTCGGCCTTCTTCTTTCATCTTTTGAAAGAATGTCCGCGACTTACCAGCCGTGGCAATGATCGTACCATCCGCAAGAACGAGGTTGTTCTTGTCATCCTGTTGCAGATAGGTATCAAGATACTGATTGCCTTTGCCTTCTGGGCTGTCAGGGCTTGCACGGTGCTTATTCGCCAACGGATCCGTTACATCGGTTGTAACAAGCTTCGTTGGGTCAACTGGAACAGTTTTATCCACAGATGCCGCAGCAGCAACGGGTGCTGGAGGCTTAGCGCCTACGACAGGTTTCGGCTCTGCAAAACTTGCATCAAGCTTGCTTGCAACATCATCAACAACATTGTTGTCTACTGCTGGTGCAGTGGTATCACCGCCTGTGCTGGCACCGCTCACGAGTGCATTCAGGTCCGACATGAAATCATTATCTTCCGACATTGCATATATCCTTTATTGCTGCGGAGTCGAGACACCCTTTTGCATTGCTGCGGTGCCTTCTTGTTTCAGGGTTTCGAGGTCTTGGTCCGTGACGAGATTGCGTGAGAATATCTTACGCAATAGGTTCGATACGATGGTAATGATCGTGATCGGTGCAGCGGTGCCAAATTGTCCAAGCATTTGGATAATCTGCAAACTCTCCGCTTTCTTATTCATGCTGTTGGCTTTCTCTGTGCTTCCAGCTTCGAGTTCGAGTGCAAAGTCTGTATTGAATTCGTCTACGGTCATATTCTTGAACGTCGCTGCCCGTTGTTGGCCTACAAGCCTTGTAACGAGGTCCTTTGGATATGCAGATACAACAACTTCGCTGATTGCCCACAATAGCTGCTGTGTGGCACTTTCAACTTGGTCAACCACTGCGCCGATCTGCGCTTGTTGTTGCTGGCTGTATTGTTCAATCGCTTGGTTTGTCGTATTTGTCTTGAACTCTTGGCCACGACTTGCCACGTTGAGACGAATTGCCGAGTCAATCTGCATACGGCTGCGTTGATTGTTAAGTAAGTCGCCCATCTGCGCAATTGGCAGCACAAACGGCGCAAGTGCTTTGGATAGATCACCTTCCGGCCCGCGCATCTTTACACCAATCGCACGAAGCTGTTTTGTCGGCTTCATTGCCTCTTTGATCAGGTTATCGACCTCTTGTTTGTCGATATTTTGCGCGTCGTATACAATGGTTGTAAAGGAACTTGCCCGAACAATCTCCCACTGCTGATTTTCACGGTTGATCGTTCTCTGGTGTGGGATATAGTAACTCGCCTCACTACGGCGCACCATGCCGTTAACTGCTGGAGAAAATGCCAACAAGAAATACGGAAAGAACCGCGACAATTGCATGGTATCTTCCCAGACCCACAGCGGCGTGTCCCACTTGCCATGAATATACAGACATTCGAGACGTGTAACTTTGTCAAACACGCGCACACAGAGAACAGCGTCTTTCGTTGTCGCTTCCTTCTGTTCGTCTGACATTGTGGCAAGAATATCATTTTCGAGTTGTACCTTGCGATCCTTATTTGTGACTGTGCCACTATCCCCAAGCGTTTGGTACTGCACATTGCCGTCATAACGGAAATACCAGCAACTGGTTTCGGTATTGTATGTCAAATACTCGCTTTGAATGTAACCTTCTTTGACGTACTCAAGTTCAAAGGTCATCGTTGTATCGGATAGATCGTCTTTCGTCGCCTTGGTGTCAACAAGGAACATAAATGGATCAGTGTTGCGCAAGAACAGCCCCGTGGGTCGCCGTGATTGCAGTTCATTGCCAAGTTTGTTCAGCAGTTCGTACATATGTGCAATCTCACTAGGATTGTCTGCACGACGCGCGATGAGTACGTCCTTCACCTTGTTATACACTTTAATCACATCTTCGCGGCTACCCGCTTGTGGCGTATTGCCAAGACGGATGATGCCAAAGTTCGTCAGATGCGCTTGAATGATCTGCTGCTGCACATACATGCGAAGATTTAAGCCGTAGTTACCAGCTTTCTTAATCATCGCCTCGACAATGTATTTCATATCACCAGCAAATTCAGCAAACTCCGGGTTATGCGTTGTAAACTCCGCAGTCGGGTCTTGCATGTAGGTTTGTTCGTACAGACTCTGCACAACACGGCGAACGAAGTTTTCTTCCGCATAGCCGTTTGTCTCGTAACTGGCGACACTGCCGGTTTCGTTATAAGCCTTGTAAGCCTCTTTCCAATCGTCATGAAAAGGTTTAAACACCTTCTTGGCGGCATCGTATTCCTCTTTGAAACGCTCCCCAAGACTTGGCGGAATTGGCACAGCGTTTTTACCAAGCAACCGCGTTGTATTGAACACCTGTTCAAACGTTTCTTCTGTTTCAATTACGCCCGCAGCCACAGCTACAGCGATGCGCGCTGTTTCATCAACCATAGGTCAACTCCTTCTCTTGTGTGTTGATAGCTGATAAGCAGTTCTACCGCTTGTGGAACATACGACAGCATATATTTCAGTGTGTCCATTGCGTGATCGTTGCGATCAATGGGTTTATCCGTGCGTTCCATTGATGCACTCATTGACCAGAAGTAAGCGAGAAATTCATCAGCCATAAAGGTTAAATGGCTGGATATATAAAGCAACCCGCCGTTGAGATTGCCACTTTCAAAGTGTTCAAAATTCTTCACAGTAAGGTATGCCGTAATCTTGGCGATGCCCGATGTAATATCATTCTGCGCAGGCGTCATGTGCAAGTTATATTGATCTTGGAAGATGCGCGCAACTGTGCTTGCACCTTTGCCGATCTTATCAACAATCGTGCGGCGGAAAATTGCGGGGTCCGCTAAAACGGTTGTAACGTCTTTGGCGAATGGGCTGTATTGCATACGCATGGATAGAATTTGCGTAGCTATGTCTTGCAGTTGCATTTCACGTTTATAGAAACCATCAATGACGAAGATGCGGCCACGATGATCTACAAAGCCGCAAAGATAGCAACACGGGCTAGCCATGCCAAAGTCGAAGCCCTCAATGAACTCACAACGGATGCCTTTGTGGCAGAGGTCGATGATATAACGCATGATGCGTTCTTTGTGCAGCATGTGATATTCTTGATTAAACGTTGGGTAAACAAGCCCCTCGAACGCACCCCACTCGCCGCCAAGGTAGCGATCACGAAACTGTCCCGTGTATGCAGCTTCGAGACCTTTGATAAAGTCCGGTGCGAGGTTGTGCGCGTTTTCATACGTCGATGCTTCGAAAACCTGTATCATTACCTCGCTTGTTTCAGGATCAACAAGCAGATCGGTGTGGTGTTCACCAGTTTTCTTGTAGTGTTCCCAAGGTTTGATGATCTTATGAAACACCCAATTGAATGATGGGTTTGCTGTGAGCATCATCCAACGTGGCCCAGATGATGGCATCGACTTGTCACCACCTTTGTATGGTGTGCTACCACGGAGACGGCCAAAAAGGTCAAGATAGTCTTTATAGCTGATTTCTGGGTTTTCTATCTGGTCAACGACTGCAAAGTCATATGTCGCAGATAGCAGGTTGCTGCTTGTGTTGCCATCGGCTGCGGCAGCTTTACCCTTTTGCTTAATATAGCGAAAGTTTATCTGACTGCCATTTTTGAATACAAGTGTGTTATCTGCAAGCGTTGGCCAACGTTTGACACTACTCGCAGGAACCCACTTGTAAAATTCTTCGCGGATGGTGTCGTTAAGCTGTGCATAGGTTGCCATGGCGATGATGCCTTTGCAGCCGGGATAGTCTTTGCATAGCTGTATCGCCTTGATACACACGGCAGCAGTCTTGCCATTGCCGAAACCGCCACCAATGATTTGTACCTTACGGCGACATTGTAGAAATTGATGGTGCATACCATCAGGTTTGATGCGATATTCGGGCATTGGTGCATTACCGCCGTTTAATTGTGACTGCTACTTTTGACTTTTCATCGGCCTCATTCATCATCGTGATGGTGAGTTCGTCATCGGCACGGTTGCCGTCTTTACCAGCACTAAAGAATTGTTCCGCATTTGCACCAGAACGGTCAAGAATGTCCGCAGATGCCTTATAGCGCACCATGCCGTGTTGCTTCTTATCTTCCATCAGTTCGACCATTGTGTCGATGGCGCTGTGTGCATGAGAAGATATGCGGCCTTGTAGGTTGTCTGCATTGTGGTGAATGATCGACATGAACATCATTTCAAACGTGCGTTGCGCAGCAGGTTTGCTTACAATCATTGTAATGTCATCGACGTGAATGTCGAAGAAGTCCGCAATGTCGGTATCTTCAAAGCCCATGAGTTTATACGCAACGACGGCGTTGATGATCGCTTGGTCTTTTGCATCTTTTTCTGGGCGGTCATTCTTACCGCGCATCTTCACAGGAATGAACTTGTTCAACTGTGGAAGCGGTGTGCGGCCATCGCTGCCTTGCATATCTGTATTATCTACATGTGCAGGCTGGATGATATTGCCGCTCGTCGTAACGTAGGGGTCATTTGGTCCGGCTAAACGGTTCATTGCTTACCTCATTACAAGCGTTGTAACGTTGAATGTATCAGCAAGTTGGCCATTGCGCAAGTAGTAAAAGGGTAAAAGAGTGCAGGCAGAAAATGAGATATTATGGCTGGGTGCCGGGCGTGGCGGCGACCTAGCGTCAGCGATATACACCTACCCCAATTGATATTAAGAATATACACCTATTTTCGCAACTTGTCAAGCATTAAATTTATGCACTCCGCCATGTTTGCAAAAATAACGTCCGAAGGACACGAGACAACCCCCACAGTCCCAAACATATTGTAATTATCACAACCATTGTAATCATTGCAATAAAAAAGACCCGCAGCTGAATAAACAACTGCGGGCCAGTCAGGGAGGAACAACTCCATGATCTAGGGAGGACGGGGTAGAGTTGCAATCAACGAACACACAACCGCATCCCGCTCGTCTCGACCATGTTGTATATATAGCAATATGCATTGTTTATGTCAAGCACAGTTTAGCGCCGTCGTTACAACCAATGTAACAGCAGCTTACAGTGGCAAGAGCGGTTGTCTAGCATCATGCTGATGGGATGGGATTGTGATGATTGTGATGATTGTGCAGTGTGGTGTTGTTTTGTGATGCTTCGGCACCGAGAAGGTGGACCATACAATCCATCCAGAGCGCCGCCGGCCATCAAAACGGCCTGTTTTGATTGACCGGGGGGTAGCCGGGGCGTTATGATATAACATCACGTCAAGCCAGCGGCGTTATGATATAACATAATGCTACAATGGTTGTAACGCTAGGCAATGCGAGGCAAATTGTTACAATGCATCACGCATTCGTGATAATGCTGTAACATAGCGACAAGGCGATTGCATAGCGTGACGCATTGCCCCATATTGATCATATGGAAAGGCAGACAGGTTGACCGCTAGCGCAACAAATCTTGAGCCGCCAACGACACGACGCGACACGATCACGAAATGTTACAGACACTAGACAACACTAACGCGATACAATACAACCATTGTAACGAAACAAAAGGAACCATCGCCATGCCAGCCCTTACAATCAAAACACCTCCCCCATGCCTTGCGCATATCATTGCCACAATTGCGGTAACGCGAAAAGTCACGCTAAGTCACTAGACAGCGCCAAACGTTCACGGGTGCGGGGTGTAGGATTGTGGTATTCGCCGTCACTTACCCTGTTACTCACTGTCATCGCTGGCAGTGCTATCTATGGCTCATGGTGTTAATGGTTATCATCTAGGCAATGGTTGATTATGGCGATTGTGCCATAAGGCTACAACCATTGTAATAGCGGATAACGCTAAGGATATGCAAGTTATGCCATTGTGGTATAGTATGCAGTTGGATAAGGAATGCAGGCTATGCAGACTGTGAACAAGCCTATCGCGCCGATTATGAATGATTGGCAATGGGCTGCAATCGTGCATCATTATCGTGACGCAATGGTCAATATGACACATGCACGCGAAGCGGGTAATCGTGACAATGAAAAGTATTTTGCGGGCAAGTCTTATGGCATTGTCAACGTCATAATGATCATTGTCAACTGCAATATCAGCGACGCGCTTTCCATGCTGGCCAAAGGCAAACTGAATGCCGCCATGATCAACAGCGCCACGAAAGACTGAAACAATTCGTGATTAGACAATCTAGCTAGACCTGCTAGATTGAATGTAACAAAAGAAACAACGCAACGCAACACAAGGAAACACTGCCATGATTGAGACGATCAAAGCTAAAACGGCACGCAATGTGCGAGGCACAAAAGTTGAAAAGGGGCAAACAATCTATTGCATCAAGAAAGGCGATATGTATTTTATCTGGTCGTATTCAGATGAAGCATTCGCAAATCAGATGGATCACAAGCTGTCCCTGCCTGTTGATTCTGCGGACCTTGCCGCGAATTGGCGTGCATCGCCGCATGATTGCGTTGCCTCTGGCCGCAAGTCGTTTAACGAATAACAGTGTAACGCGAGGCAAATTGTGTGACATATGCGCCACAGTGCCTACCGCCTCGCGTCATCCTGACTTCACGATAACGTGAGAAATTGACTATTGACTTAGACCCCCAATCCGTGATATATCTTTCTTATAAAGAAAACAAAAAGAGGGGCATACAGTAAACAGATCAGCAGCAGCCGCGCAGCGGTTGTGTAATGCAATGGGATTGAGCAACGGCACTGCACTACGCTACAACCATTGTAACAATTCGTGACTTGACAAAGTAGCGCCCACAAGCTATAAATAAATGAGAAGAAAACGGAACAACGCTATGGATCGAATGTCACCCGGCATTCCACAAGGATATATCGTGGCAATCACAGCCGCAACCGTTGTTGAAACGGGCGATGAAAACTTATCTCGTGAGTATCCTCGTGGTCTGTATCATTTTTCTTCGTTCAAGGCTGCAAGGCACTTTACAACCATTGTAAATGATGCTAGACTAGACCCAGATACGGCAATATCGGCGTATCTTTTCACAAACAAGGAAACTGACAATGAACGTTCAAACGAATGATATGGTCCTCTTTGAACCATCCGCAATCGCCACAATCGGCAACCGCTTTCTTGCCGCAATCGTGTCACATGAACTTGCTGTAGAAGATGCGCAAGCGGAAATCCAACGCGGTGCAAAACGTGAACAATTTATTGACATGGAAATGACAAAAGCCATGATGTTTTTGCATTCCGATGCAGACAGCGGTGTTGACCTTTACCGTGTCTATGGCGACAAAAAGGAAAGCGAGATCCTTTTCCGCAGTGTCCTCGTCGCAATGGGCGTCACGAAAAAGATTGTGACAAAGGAAGACAAGGTTGAATACGAGTTTACAGACGCGACGTTGAAAGATGCTTACTACTTCCCTGCCGCGATGAATGATCCAAAGAAACTTGGTGAAGATGACGTGACTTATACTACACGCATTGCCGAGTTTACCAAGCGGCGTAGTCGGCGCAACGCCTTGAATATCCGCCTCAATCGGTGCGTCAAGGCTGCAATTGCGCTTGCAGAAAGCGGTGCGAACGCTGAAAGCATTGTCTACCGTGAAAACGACAACGGCAGTGTTGACATTGTGCTGACTGCCGGACCGAAAGCCGTCATGGGCGATGAAAAGGAAGTCGTCATTGTTACAGGCAATACCGCCAAAGTCAAAGGTGCAAGCCAGACGCCTACGCTTTCCGGCATTGTCAAAGTTGCAGATGATACACACAAGGAAAAGCCAGCCGCAAAAGCTGACAGCGGCGAGGGTGCTACCCGCAAGGCCACTGATGGCGACACAACCGCCAATGAGAACGACTTCCTTGCAATGGTCAACGCCATGCTTATGACCATCCGAGGGCGTGAGAACGTATTCCAAGATGCTGAAAAGGCGGCACTGCGCAATCTGTTAGACGAAATTGCCGCAGTGATCCGCAAGTAACACCGCGTTATAAGCATTGTAGGGGCAATGGTAAACACTATTGCCCCTATTATTTTACCTCTTGACATTGTTCTCACATTGTTATAGAATAAACACAATGGGATAGCTAACATTCCAACAATGTGCAGGAACAAACGCCATGAAAGAACGCCGCTTAGGGCTTATTGACGCCGCATCGCGATCAAAGCCACCTGTCCTACAATTCCTTCCGCAAGACGGTTGGCGATTGTGGACAACGTATAACCAAGAACTCACGAAAGGCACTTACATTGCGTTGCATAGTGATGGCACTATGCAGCGCGTTTCCGTGCATAATGACTATACACAGACGATACAACCATTGTAACACCTGCCCCCTGTCACCTGTCACCAACTATCAACTCACATACAAAGGAACACACCATGGCCGCTATCAAACCGCAACACCTTACCCGCGAACTCACAGCACTTATCAACAACGTCGCCTTTGCATCTACCAACGAGCCAGACAGTGCAGACCTTGCACACCGTTTATTCATTGGCCAAGTGCTCACCAATGCCGCAGCACCATTCATCAAGGCAAAAGACCAACTGCGCAAAATCTATGCCGTTGAACTTTCCGAACCCTGCGACGAGTTTGAACTACTTCTTACAACCGATGTAACGATCACTGCCAAAGTCGGCGCACCACGCAGCACTTTCGACCGCGATACTTTCATCAAACAGCTTGCAGACCGCCTCGACCTTTCCGTTATTGAACTCACAATGATATCAGAGCAATGCACGAAGGAATCCGCTGCGCCAGTATCAATGAACGCGAAAGTGATGCACAAGGGAGAAACAGAATGACCGAAACAGCACAACAGCTTGTCGCCCGGCTGACGGGGTTCACGCCGGGGCCGCATCATTACGCCCCAACGACAACAGAACACGTTACCCACTTAATCCGCAATCGTGAAGGTTATGGATTGGCGGAAGTCACTGATATGTTTGGGCTGCCCGCATCCGCCAACGCCGCCCTATACGCCGCCGCCTCTGACCTGCACCGCGAACTGACCGCTGCCCTTGCTCGTGAAGCGGCGTTGCTCAAGGAAGGCAGTGCGCTGTCCGCATGGCAGTGCATTTTCACTGATGGAAAGACTGGTTTGGTCGGCGATGAATACGGCAACCAATTTTGCCAGATGCACCGCCACGTCACGGAACAGGCGGCTGAAATCGTGCGGCTCCGCAGCCTGCTTGCTGAACTTTACGCAACGGTTAAAGGGGAATGCCCAAGCCTGTTGAATGGCGATAGCGGGGGCAATGACGCTCTCGATCTGGATATTTGCGCCACGCTTGAGGTGAAGCCATGACCCCGCCCAGATACGACGCATGGAAGCTCGCCGCGCCCGACGATGAAACAGACGGCGGCATCGGTGAGGAAGAAGGCAATCCATGCAACCGCTTTCCCGAGCCGGACGAGGATCAGCCGCGCGGGTATCTGCCAACGCG
>Ga0163155_10004056_pt1 | contig 15332 bp, 11 predicted proteins | sample OliLakLV19SP4G1_FD_148611 | JGI IMG/M metagenome (GOLD analysis project Ga0163155, IMG submission 148611) | Freshwater microbial mat bacterial communities from Lake Vanda, McMurdo Dry Valleys, Antarctica - Oligotrophic Lake LV.19.SP4.G1 | ecosystem: Environmental > Aquatic > Freshwater > Lake >... | reverse complement strand
GGGGCGATCCAGATACCCGTAGAGACGCGATTCATCGCGTCTGCATCATCGCGTCTCCACATTAGTAATAAGTAGCCGCTTTGCGATGTTGCACGGCGGTCACGCCAACCGTTTCTAACACTTTGCCATTTTCGACTGTGGCATAGAGCAACCAATGGTCGCCGCACTCCATCCGGTTTTGGGCGTGGCATTCCAAATAGGCGAGGGCATCTTCTAAAACGAGGCAGCCATTCGCAGCAGGATGAGTTGCCAGGTCGGAAAAGCGATCTTCACCGGGGGCGATCGGTTTCAAAAAGTGCCGTCGCAAATTACGCCCTTCTTTGAGAATATTCAACACGAAGGCATCGCCTAAGTTGGGCAACAGGTTTTCGGCTTGGGCTTTGGCTAGGGCAATCGTAATGCCGGGTGGGTTGAAGGTGGCTTGCGAAATCCACGAGGTGAGAATGGCGGTGTTGGTGTCGCCCTGCTTGGCGGTTAGCACACACAGCGAACCCGTAATCCGGCTGACGGCTTGTTCGGTGCGATCGGTCTGGGCATCGATGGCGGGTTGCTGCGGGGTACGGTTTTTCTGCGCCCTTTTCAAGACTTGCGCAAATTCAGCTCCGGCGGTTTCGCACTGCTGCAGAACGGCTTCAGTTGGGGTAAATTTGACGCGGATTGGGGCAAACCCAAAGGCATATCCGGCATCTTGCAGCTTGCTTTCTAGCAAATCTACCGCTTCACCGCTCCAGCCATAGGAGCCAAACACACCAGCCAGTCGGGTTTGGGGTGCTGTGGACAGAATGATGCCCAGTGCCATTTGAATTTGGCTGGGCGGATGTCCGGCTAGGGTGGGGGAGCCAATGATGAAGCCGTCGGTTTTTTCGATTACGGCAGCAATGTCGGCAGGTTCGGTAAATTCGCAGTTAATCGACTCGACAGCCACCCCGGCTTGGGTTAACCCACGGGCGATCGCCCCTGCCATTACAGCAGTATTGCCATAGGCTGAGGTGTAGAGCAGCGCCACACTGCGGTCTTGTGCCTGTTGGCGATCGCACCAATAGCGATAATCGAAGGTGAGGCGGCTAACGCTGTAGCGCACGACTGGCCCGTGGGCTGGGGCATAGAGTAGCGCCTTGGCAGCCAAGGGAGCCAATTTGTCGAGCGCGGCTTCGACTTGTTTAGCTTGAGCTGCATAGAGGCAGTCAAAGTAGTAGTGCCGATCTTCGGTGAGCGATCGCCACTGCTCATCAAACAGCTGATCGTCGCAAATGTGAGCGCTAAATAGTTTGTCGGTGTAGAGAATCCGGGTGGCGGCGTCGTAGGTGCAGAGGGCATCGGGATGGCGCGGGGTGGGCGTTGGGATAAACTGCAACTGGTGTCCCTGTCCCAGATCTACAGTTTCTTCGGTGTTAACGACAATAATCCGCAGGTTCTGTCCGGCAAAGGCGCTGCGCAAAGCCACCTCGCCCGCCCGCGTACAGACGAAGGTAATTTGAGGCGACACTTCTATGCCCAGCAGCGCTTTTAGTGTGGCGCAGCGGTTGGGATTGACATGCCCCAACACCACATAATCAATCCGCTGGAGGTAAACATGATGCGCCAGTTCTTCAATAAAAAGATGGGTAAAAGACTCGCCTGGCGGGTCAATCAGCACAGTCTTGTCAGCCTGAATTAGGTACGAGTTGGCCGTGGTACCCTTTTGGCGAGCATACTCAATTTCAAACTTAAGGCGGTCAAAGGTGCGCGATCGCAAAACGGTGGTGTTCTGGGCGATTTCAGCCACCTGAACGTCACGGGGGTTCACGTCAGCCATGATTCTGTTGTGCGAGTAATGATTTCAAATTTTTTAGTAATGATTGCCAACTTTGCGGTGATGGACGGCGGTGAGGGAATCGGGCTTGGAGACGCGACCGGAATTAACGCTGCTGTAGACGACCCAATGATCGGTGCAGTCCATCCGGCTGACGACTTCACATTCCACATAGGCCAAGGCGTCGGCCAAAATTGGCGCACCGTTTTCAGCCGGGTAGGTTTTGATCCCAGCAAACCGATCGGCTCCAGGTGGGAAGCGCTTCAAGAAGTGCTTCATTAGCGGCTGGTAGTTGCCTTCTTCGAGCACGTTGAGCACAAAGCGATCGCCCACATGCATAAAGGACTCGATCGCCCGGTCTTTGGCCACCGCAATCGTCATCCCCAGTGGTTCGACGCTGGCCTGCGCTACCCAAGAGGCCAGCATGGCACTAGCCGCGTCGCCTTTACTGGCAGTGATGATATATAGGCCGCCGCTGAGTCGCCCCAGGGCTTTGTCTAACTCGTTATCGAGCGATCGCATTTGCTTGATGGAGCGATCGCGGGTGAGCCATTGACCGAGGTCGGTGCCGGCTTCGGTGCATAGCTGATACGTGGCATCAGCGGGGGTTTCTTTAATCAAAATTGGCGCAAAGGCTTCCCGTAGCCCCAGCTCTTGAAAGCGGTTGCGTAATGGATAGACCGATTCATCATCGCCGCCGCCGCTTTCAAATAGGCCGACGGCTTGCTTGCCGTGGGCAGCAGCCAAAACGGTGCTGAGTGCAGCTTTGGCTGTGTCGGCAGCAGCTCCCGACTGCGGTGGCATGCCAATCACTAGCCCGGAGGCAATCCCCACCAGCACCATAATTTCATGGGGTTCTGTGCTGCTCAGATCGACTAGCTCGACAGCAACTCCCGTTTTGTAAATCCCTTGGGCGATCGCCTGCGCCAATTCTTCGCCGTGGCCGTATCCGTCTGTGTAAAACAGCGCCACTGTGGTAGCGGCCTTGGCCTGGGCTTCACTCCACTCGCGGTAGCGCCCCACCAGTTCAGGCACGTTGAACCGCAACAGTGGCCCATGTCCCGTAGCAATGGTTTTAATTTCAGGCAGCTCGCCCATTCGCTTCAGGGCAGACAGCACCGAGCGGGCATTGGGACCCATCAGGCAGTCGTAGTAGAGCTTATAGTCATCGGCCAGCGGTGCCAGGTCTTCGTCGTAGGTGCGTTCGTCGCAGTAGTGCATGCCGAAGGCATCGCAGGTGAACAGGACAGCTGTTTTGTGGTCGTAGGTAAAAATTGTGTCGGGCCAGTGCAGGTTGGGGGCAGACAGAAACTCTAGCTCGTGACCATTGCCCAGGTCGAGGCGATCGCCACTTTTCACCTGCTTGCGCTCAAACGGCTGATGCACCAAATCATCTAAAAACTGAATCGCTACCTTGGCACCCACCACCACAATGTTGGGATTGAGCGCCAGCACGTCTTTGACTAGGCCGCTGTGGTCGGGTTCGGTGTGGCTAATAATTAAATAGTCAATCTCAGCCGGATCGATTAGCCCGGTGAGGCAATCGAGGTAAATCTGCCGAAACTTGGCGTGGGAGGTATCGACTAGGGCAACTTTTTCGCCGCGAATCAGGAAGGAATTGTAGGTGGTGCCGTTTTCGAGGGCAAATTCGATATCGAAGCGATCGCGATCCCAGTCCAGCGATCGCAGGGTTGTCGTTTCAGCAGCAACCTCGGCAGTCTGCAATGACAAACGATTCTGAGTCCGTTCTGCAAGTGCCACCATAGATTCCAATCCTCCTAGTTGCCAATTTGCCAATCTGGTTTGCCAATCTGGATAGTTGCCAATTTGGATAGTTGCCAATCTGGATATCCTTGCTTCATTATCGCCCTGGCAGCTACGGTTTTGTAAAGTTTCGATAAGTGAAGTCAGCCATTAGGAAAGCCTATATGTTGGGACTAGTCTATTCAGTTCCACAAATATTTCAATCGTGGGTGCGGTCGAGTTGGGGTATAGGGCAAGATTCTTGTTTCCCTAGGGCTGAAATGGCATAGAATGACAGCCAAAAGAGGTACTGTATCAGCTAACCTCAGCAATAGAAATCTCAGCGATATAAATCTCAGCGATAGAAATAGCACAGCAGACCTTATGCCGTCCCTTCTCCGGTTTGACAATTCAATGGGGTCTTGCCCTAGTGAAAATCACTCGATCTACTCTGGCTCTGCCCAGCTCATTCATCTGCCCCAAGCATTAACGATGACCCGAGTTCTGGCGATCGCGGTCAGTGTCTCAATCTTCGGCCTGACTCCTGCCGTCCTAGCCTTGAGCACGACTGCACCCGCCCAGAATCGGGCACCCAGAGCGGTGGCTCCAGGGCTGATCAGCCAAGCTCTGCTCCAGGTAGAAGATAGAGGAGAGTTGGTGACGCAGCTCCAAACTCAATTGAGCAACTTGGGCTATTACGATGGGCCGATCTCGGGGGTGTTTGGGGGATTGACTGAATCGGCGGTCACCGACTTCCAACGGCGCAACGGGCTAAGTCCCGACGGAATTGTGGGAGCTGAAACCCTGGCCGCAATTGAGCGAGCCACGGCAGCAGCCAGCAGTTCAGCCCGCCCTGCCGCTCGGCTGCCAGTGGCATCGGGTGGGTTTGTGCTGCTGGGCGATGCGGGGGCAGATGTGACCACGCTCCAGCGACGCCTGACGACCTTGGGATATTACCAGGGTGCCGTCGATGGCCAGTTTGGCTCTCTGACCGAAGCGGCTCTGATTGCCTTTCAACAGGCACAAGGATTGAAACCAGATGGGATTGCGGGTAGAGCGACGTTTTCGGCACTGAATGCTCCGACGACTCCAAGTAGCGCTACCTCGACAGCAGTACCTGCTGCCACCCAACCCCAGCCGACCGCGGCCTTCCCTAGCCCCTCCGGATTAGGTGGCAACCAGCCCACGGCTCAAACGCCCGCGTCTAGGTTCCCGGTTCAGCCCCTACCAGATGTCAGCGTCTTAGAACTCCAGCGGCAGCTAACTCGCCAGGGGCTCTATTCGGGTCTACTAGATGGCATTTTAGGCCCAGAAACCCAACGGGCGATCGCCGCCGCACAGCGATCGCACGGCATCAACCCTGGCGACATCAATAGTCAGTTTTAACCTAGCCAGTCAGTTTTAACCACAGACTAGGCTAATTGGTTGAATCGCTGATCCGGCATAGCGTCTACAGCGTCTACATGGGTAACAGCGATCGCTGGCAGGCAGGGCAAATCGCATGAATCATCAGCTGGCAATCTAGCAGGTGATAGCCTTCCTTTTGAGCCGTCCGCGTCCCCGTTTTGAGGATGGCATCGTTCTTAAACTCAATCGTTTTATTACACTTAACGCAAATTAGATGATGGTGGTGATGCGGCGAGGGCTGATTGATTTCATAGTGCTTGTGCCCTTCTGCTAGCTCAAGTTCTCGCAAAATTCCCATCCGCGCCATCAGTTTTAGCGTGCGGTAAATCGTCGATAGACTGATAGCATGCCCTTCAGCTTGAAGCAGATTGTGGAGGTCTTCTGCACTCAAATGGTTTCCCTTCGGCAGATCCTGAAAGATCTGAAGAATCGTTTCGCGTTGGGGCGTCAACCGCCAACCCCGTTCGTTCAGTTCAGACTTCAGTGCGGTAGCAGTGTAGGCTGTCATAGTCACCGTCCTGGGAGTGAAGCTCTATTCAGAAGGATACACAAATTCTCACTCAATTTGCAAAAAAAACTTGCTTATTGAGAATAATACTTATTAAGTAAATCTCTAAAAGCGATGATGGCAGCTAGATCCTAGACTTTCTTCCTGCCCCATCCTCTCTACTATTTTTCTCCGCTGGCACTGACAACCTACTGGTTGCGAAACGGTAAATTCACTCGAATTAAGTCATATTTTCCGGCTTCTGCCAGCCGTTGGTAGGACTGAACCGGCAGCTGCATTTCATCGATTTTGTAGCCTAAGCCTAAAACCAGCATGGAGCTGGGGCTGGAGCTAGTTTGAGAGACTCGCTGCACCCGTTCGGCAGCGGCATCGGTCTTGGGAATGTAGAGAATCGGGCGCTGGCTATAAAACACTAGGCTGGGCTTTTGAAAACCGACCATTAGCACGGGTTCTTGAGGGCGCTGCTGCTGCACAATTTCGGCTGCCAGCTGCCGTAGGGGCAGCTGCCGCTGGGTGTCCATGACGGCGATCGCGGGCATTCCAGAAAACGCCACAAATGCCATCATCGCCACCAGGTTGACACTCCACAGCCAGCGCCCTTGCCGTTGGCGCAGCAGCAGCACGCCCACTACCGCCGCGATCGCCCAGATCCCACCGCCCCAAACCGTGGCTCCAGACTGCTGCATGGCACTGGGCAAGTCTCGAATCGTATTGTCGTTGCCCAGCCAATTGGGGCTGTAAAATATTGCCCCTGACAGCACTGCCATCAGCCCCACGTTCACTAGGTGGCTGAGCCATACTCCGCGATCTGCGCCGCGTCCCGTGCTGGGACGGGTGATCTGATCGCTCCAGAACAAACCTACTAAGATAGCAGCAGCGGGCAGCAGCGGCAGCACGTAGCTGGGTAACTTGGTCACCGCAATCGTAAAAAAGCCGAAGATTACCCCAAACCAGACCAGCGCAAATAGCCCTAACTGAGCCGAGCGCGGCGCTTGCTGCCAGTGACTCCGCTGCCAAAACCGCAGGCGGGCGATCGCCACGGGTAAATGGGTGGAATAGGGCGCAAAGCCGCCCAGCACCACCAGGAAGTAGAAAAACCAGGGCGCACGATGACGATTCACCACCTGGGTAAACCGCTCTAGGTTGTGGTAGCCAAAAAAGGAATTAATGTAAACGTCTCCGTTGGCCTGAATTACCAGTACAAACCAGGGAATGGCGATCGCCGTCAACAGCAGCAGCCCGCGTAGGGGCAGCATTTCGCGTAGCACGGTGCGCCAGTTGCCCAGATATAGCAGAAATACGCCAATGGTTAGCCCAGGAATCACCAATCCTACGGGGCCTTTGGTCAACACCGCCAGCGCCACCAGGACATAGAACAACAGGTACCAAATGGGTTTGGCGCGGGTTCCGGGCGGTTGCGCATAGCCCCAAAAAAAGGCCAGCAGGGCACAGCCCATGCAGCCGCTCAGCAGCATATCGGACACGCCTGTGCGCCCCCACACCATGGCCTGAGGCGTCAGAGCCATGATGCCAGAGCCAATGAAGGCGGAGAGGTAAAGCGGCAAGCAGGCAGGAGAGCTTGAGCCATCTGAGGAGGGTGCATCTGCGGGGCGGGGCAAGCCAAAGTGGCGCAGGGTGATGAAGCTGAAAGCGGTGAGGGCGATCGCCGCCAGAGCCGAAGGCAACCGCACTGCCCATTCGTTGACGCCGACGAGATGGTAGGCGATCGCCATCAGCCAGTAGATTAGGGGCGGCTTGTCAAACCGAGTCGCCTCGTTGAAGTAAGGCGTAATCCAGTCCCCGGTGACGGTCATTTGGCGCGCCGCTTCCGCAAACAGCGGTTCAGTTTCATCCACCAGCCCAAAGCTACCCAGGTTCCACAAAAATGCCAGCCCGCCCATGCCAGCAATCCACAGGGTTGAAGCGACCCACTCTAACCGGGGTCGTTTTTCAAACTGTGATCCAAGAGCGGTCAACGAGCGGTTGAGGCTGAATTTCATCTACGCTAAATTTTATCGATACAGGCGGCGATCGCCCTAAACACAAGCCAACAAGCAAGCTGCCAGACCTTACTCTACCGTTTTTGGGAAAAGGGCAGTCAGACTAATCAATCTTTATCCGCCGCTTCAACCCTCGTTAGCTTGCCGTTTATAACTCATAACCGTACTACGTTTGGAGGCCGCCGCTCTAAACTACCCAGGAACCAGTGTGATTTGAGCGATCGCAGCATTCAATCGGCTGAAGTGACTAGGGTTGAGGGTCAAGATTCGGTCTGCGGACACTTTGAGGGCAGCTTGAGCAATTAAGGCGTCAAAAATCCCACCACCCGGAAGATTGAGGGCGGTCATTTGGGCGATCGCGGCTTGATAGTCTACTGCTTCTAGTGGCACCGCGTCTAAATATTGTAAACATCTCTCAAGGAGGATTTTTGCTTCCCGAGGAGATATTCGCGGTTGACTGGGCATTCGAGTCATCACGGAGTAGACTTCTGCCAAGCTATGGGTAGAAAGATAGCCTTGAATCTGCTTTGACTCTGCTGCCTGTAGTTGAACGAAGCAAGGTGCATGACTGGGGTGTTTTGGGAGCAAGGCAGCAATGACCACGGATGTATCAAACAAAACGTTCACAGCCCCATCTGCTCCGAGGCACGTTCTTCACGGCTTTGAGCAATCAGCGCGTCGAAGTCAATGTGATCCAGAGGCTCGGTATCGAAGACAAGGATGCCATTCTTTTCTCTCAGTCCAGCTTGAGTCTCAGTTTGAGTCATTGAGACCGCTGGGCTAGGTGGTTGAAGGCTCTTGATTTTCTCAACCAAAGTCTGAACGATAAATTGCGCTGGCGAGATGCCTTGGCTTGAGGCAATTTGTTCAATGGCTCGTTGCAGGGCAGGAGAGAGGTTCATCTACATTCCTCGAAGCTTGATTGTAGAAAAAACAATGGTGACTATATCCTACTTCAAGCAGATTGCTAAAATTGGATACTACCTTTATTCACTTTTGCGGAAAATTCTAGTTCTATTGAATCTGATCTCACTATATCGTCCGCGCTGCTCTGGCTCAACTCAATATTTTTACCTGTAGATAATCCTTTAACACTGTCCCAGCAGTTAGTTCAGGCAAGACTGCTATAAGTTTCATTTTGTAACGATACACTCAAAGTAATGACACAAGCAGCAGAGGCATCCTATTGTGCAAACCATAATGCTGGGGACAAATGGCCCGACAGTCCCAATGCTGGGCATCGGCACCTGGGCTTGGGGAGATCAGCTCTATTGGGGCTACGGCAAAGACTACAGCGAAGCAGAATTGCGCTTGGCCTTCAAAACGGCGGTCGAGGCTGGCGTCAACTTCTTTGATACCGCAGAAATTTATGGATTTGGTGAGTCCGAGCGGCTGCTCGGGCGCTTTATGCAAGAGTTAAAGCTGCAAGATGCCCAGCAGCCTGTTTACATTGCCACTAAGTATTTTCCGCTGCCGTGGCGGTTTAGCAGCGGTGCGGTAGCCGATGCTCTCACGGCCAGCCTCAAACGGCTTCAGCTGTCCACGGTAGATTTGTATCAGGTGCACTGGCCGTTCGACTTTTTGATGGGTCAGCCCACGTTAATCAACGCCCTGGCCGATGAAGTGCAGCAGGGCAGAATTAAAGCCGTGGGGGTGAGCAACTATTCGGCGGCGCAAATGCAGCAGGCTCATGACCTGCTGGCTCAACGCGGCGTGCCTCTGGCCGTCAACCAAATGCAGTATTCGCTGCTGGCGCGGCAGATTGAACAGAATGGGGTGCTGGAGACGGCAGGCCGCTTGGGCGTGACCATCTTGGCCTACAGCCCGCTGGCACAGGGACTGCTGACAGGGAAGTATACGCCCGAAACCTATGCGCCACCCCAAGGTGCCCGTCGGCTCGACCCGCGCTTTAGCAAAGATGGGCTGGAGAAGCTCGCCCCAAAAGTAGCGCTGCTCAAGGAAATTGGCGATCGCTATCAGCGCACCCCAGCTCAGGTGGCGCTCAACTGGCTGATTGCCCAGGGCAATGTGATCCCAATTCCGGGTGCCAAAAATGCCCAACAGGTCGAACAAAACGCCGGAGCGTTGGGATGGACGATGACAGAGGACGAACGGGAGGCGATCGCCCAACGCTGGCAATAGAAACTCATCGATCAGGAATTCATTGACACAGGACATGGCGTGCCATGTCCCTACCCGGATCGCTCAGGCGTCGGGCAGCTTGTATTGTTCCACAATCCGCTTGGCATACTCAGGGACATGCGCCTTCAGTTTTTCGGGATAGTGACGCTTGACATATAGGTAGTTGCGGGTGAAGTGAGAGTCAATTGAAAAGCGAGCATACTCTAGACCCTTCGGCCCAATCCGTTCGATCACCACACCCATCAACTTAGCCGCCCACATTGGCAAAGTGACGCCCTTGTCGTAGGCCGGGATACTCTGCTGCACTGCTTCGTGGCGATCGCCCTGCGACATCACGGGCTGGGTTTCTAGCTGGTCTTGCACCAAGTCCAACATTGATTGGCCGCGATCGTTGCGTACCATAATCCACTGCCAGCCAAACGGGGCACCCATATACCCCACCACCAGGTCAGCTAGCGAGTTGACATAGTCAAAACAGCTCATGCATGACGGCGCAAACACATCCTTGAGCTGATTGGTCTTTAGCCCAAAGAAGGGCACTGTTTCGGTAGAGCCGTCTTCATGCTTAAAGTGGACGCGGAAATCCTGCATGAACTCGTAGTAGACCACGGTGGAGGGCGATCGGCTGGTGGTGTCGAGAAATTTTTGTAGCCCCGCCCGCGTCACGTTATCGACACAGGGAGTGCCAAGCACATACAGCTTTTCTAAGCCGAGCTGCGCTTCAACGGCTCGCAGGGCCTGAATTTGGCAACCCACCCCAATCACTAGCAGCCGCTTCATCCCCGACTGTTCAACTTGCTCTAGCACCGAGAGGTTGGGCGATAGCGTCGGTTTATTCACCCGCGCCGCTAAGACTTCCTCGGGCGTGCGAGCAATCACAGGCATCGGCTGGAACCGATCTTCCTGGGTATTTTGCACGCACACGACGCCTTCCACTATGCCCCGATTCAGCATTTCAATGGCAATACTGCTGACAATGCCAGTCCACTGCGCCCCTTCAATTGGCTCTGTTTTGCGCGCCGCCATCATCTTCTGGTTGACGCCAAAATACCAGTCGTCGGGTTGGTCTAAATCCCGACTGCGGCCATGCGTCTGCTGCTCTAACTCCGCCACCTGCTGATTTAAAAACGCACAGGCGTCTTTGACATAGTGAACATAGTACGTGTCGCATAGGCCGCACTCACTGCACAATTCCTTAGCAGGACGACGACTACCAGGCTTGAGTGCTCTGGCTTTCTTGTGAGGAAAATCGGGGGAGACAGCAGTCATTGCAGAAAAAAGTTCTGATAGATGGATGTCTCTCCACAATACTCTAGAGCTGGAGTTATGCGATCGCCGACTTTTCTGATGGTATGCCTCGGCTTCTCGCTAGAGGGCTTCAGGCTAGGGAGTTTCAGAATGGGCTTCAGAAAGGACTTCAGCGATCGCAGAAACCAGCAAATCGGCTTCTAGTGCCATCAAGTCGGCAGTTTCATGGCCATCTTCTGACGCGTCTACCGCTGATGTATCTGGAGGTGCTGCCGTAGGTGTGGCCGCAGACTGATGACCATGAAACCGAATCCCCAGGAACACATCGTAGACAAAGCTCCTAAAATCCTTCCCCTGGAGCAAGCCAAGAGATTGATGGCATCCTTTGGCATCGAGCAGGGGGCGAGTGGCGTAATAAGCAGTCTGGTAGTGGTACCAGGGAATCGAAGGCCACAGATGGTGGATCAAGTGGTAATTCTGCCCCATAATCAGCAGGTTCAAAATGGGATTTGGGTAAACCCGAGCATTTTTCCAGCGATCGCGTTCTTGAAAGGGACGGTGAGGCAAATAGTCAAAAAATAGACCCAAAGCCAGCCCGACCACTAACGCCGGGGAAAACCAAAAATTCAGAACATACCCTAGAAAGCCGTGCTGTACGGAAAAGAAAATGACTGAACCCACCGCGAGGCGAGATAAGAACCACTCCAGTAGCTCATACTTGCGCCACAATCGCCGCTTAAAGAAAAAGATTTCATGATATAGAAACCGTACCGCAATCATCCACAGCGGCCCCCCAGTGGAGACAAAATGATCCGGGTCATTTTCTGGATCATTCACATTGGCATGATGCTGCATGTGCACCCGCGTGAAAACAGGAAAGGCAAACCCCAACATGAGGGCGCTGCCATGCCCCAAAATTGCATTAAAAATTTTATTTCGGTGCGCCACATTGTGAGACGCATCGTGAATTACGGTACCCACGAGGTGAAGAGCCACCACGTTGATCACAAAGCATGCCCAGTCAACCCAGTGCCACTGCCAATAACCCAGGGTAGACACGACGACCATCCCTACCGCCAACAAAAACATCAGCAGCGTAGGATTAACGTCACCCGGTGGACCCAGAAGTTCCCTTGGTACAGTTGCTGCTGTCAGGGGCCTTATTGCCTCCGACATGTATATCCACTCCTCTTTAACCTTCCTTGCGTAGTATAAGCTACGTAGGATTAAGAATGAAGTTTTGTGAAATCAGCTCATCTAATTTATGACGGCATCCACCATCGTCTTACTTAATGGATGGCTGATCTGCCCAGCAGGTGAGACGGATAAATGTGAGAGTAAATGTGCTTTTTCTGGAAAAAAGGCTCGTTAAAAAAACACCCCCAGCCGCGAAACTGGGGGTGGTTGAATCAGGGTGCATCTACCACTGCACTATACGGATCTCGGTAGAGAACATCAGGAAGAAAGCGGTAGAGAGCGGGCAGGACGCGCCACTCACTCTAGAGATCCCTTAGCAGCAAGGGTTTAAACCCATGCTTTAGAGATGCCTGACCAATCACATCCATTTTCTCTAGAGAGATTTGGTTGCGTCCCCAAGAAAAATTGGTATGCAGCTTTTCGAACTCTAGCAGCATGGCCTCAGCAAAGCAGGCAAATAACTGACGAGCTGGCACGTCCATGTTGACGATTTCCATAGCTCGCCAGTCAATATCAAGAGCGTGTTCTACAATCCCACCGTTTAAAACATAAACGCTAGGATGCTTAACTTTGGTTCCCATATTCTTGGGATAGCCGCCGTCAATTAACAGGCAGGGCTGTTTGAGCATGGCAGGATCAATCTCAACCCCCTTAGGCATACTGGCAACCCAAACCACAATATCGGCCTGGGGCAGTGCCTCTTCCAGGGGCAGGATCTTACCCCGGCCCAGATCATCTTGGAGGTTTTGCAATCGCTCCTGGTTACGGGCAATGAGGAGCAGTTCTTTCACGTCGGCACGAGCATCGAGCCAGCGGCAGACAGCACTACCGATATCTCCAGTAGCGCCACAAACGGCTACAGTGGCATCTGAGAGATTAATCCCCAGCTGTTGAGATGCCTGTTCAACTTGGCGGCAGATAATATAGGCCGTGTGGGTGTTACCAGTGGTAAAACGGGCAAAGTCGAGGTTAACATCTCGAACTTTTTCGATCTGCTGGAGATTAAAGGTTTCAAAGATGATCGAAGAGAAGCCACCGAGTGCTGTGATGTTAAGGCCATGTTTTTGGGCTAGCGCCATGGCATTCATGATTTTACGAGTCGCCGCCTTGATTCGTCGGGTGGCCAGCATTTCTGGCAAAAAACAAGAATCAATATAGCGACCTTCGATTTCTTGACCCGTAACGCTACGGACTTTGAGGCTGTCTATCAGCTGTGGCGGCGCACTACACCAAAAATCTAACCCCTGATCGGCATATTCTGGGTAACCCAGGTCGTGAGCAACAGATTGAGCATGTTCTAGACTTGTGAGATGACCAATTAACCCAAACATTGATGAAACCAGATAAGCCTGCGGTTCAGGCGGAAAAATCTCCCCAGTGAGCAGGAGTCAACGTCTTTTAAAAGACTACACAAAAATCAATGACCTAACGCACTGACTCGAGCAAAATATAAAGCCGCAAAACCCAGGCTGTAGGTCTATCATTAGCCCGCGCCAGGGATTCAGGATCTTATTTTTGATTGAGGCGATCGCCATCAGGCACCAAGTCTAGCCTCCTTAGTCTACCCAATATTGAGACCAACCCGCATGAGTCCGCTTAATTTAGTCGTGGACGCTTTAAACAGCATGTGCGATGAAAGCCCGTCTGAGGGTGACTTTCATCGCACATGGGTTATTCGATCTGAGGTTTAGGGACTTTACTTTTTGCAAAGATAGAGCCTCTAATCCTAGATTAGGACAGTAATCAATGGGGATGGCTGCTAGATGAATTTTAGGCAAGACCCCAGAAGTGAAGGACTCCGTTGTGGGCCAGCAGTTCTGTAGCAATGGCAGCCACAAACCCAATCATGGCCAGACGGCCGTTCCAGACCTCAGCTTGAGGGGTAAAGCCCCAGCGCCAAGCGTTGCGATCTTGAGCGGTGGTTACAGGAGTCGTGGTAGAAGTCGTTGTAAAGTTTGACATAGTGGTGCTCCGATGAGGTTATAGGGCAGAGAAATTCATGGATAGGAATCTGAGTCAACCAGGCGCGACCGCCTCGCTGATGTGACTTAGATGGATGTGACTTAGATGCAGCGTACCAACGATTTGCTAGGGGAACAGGATTGCTTTTACTGACCTGTATGCCGCTATGCAAATCACGTTATGTGAACCAAAATAACAATCTGTTACAGCGAAGTCCTTGCACTTTTGGAGGATTGTGCCGTCACCCTTTAGACCCAGTTAGCCAATCTCATTGATTGACAGATTAGGCTGAAGTTTGGAGCAATCGTCCCCTAAACCACTCGGTTCTGGCGAATGCATTCGCAGTACCAGTTAAAGCTGGCTTTGGGGATGCGAGCTTGGGTGGGGTAGTCAATGTAGGTCAGGCCAAACCGACGCGTGTAGCCCCAAGCCCATTCAAAATTGTCTAACAGGCTCCAGAGAAAATAGCCGTGGAGCGGGTACCCTTCTTGAACAGCACGGTGAGCTGCTTTGAGGTGCTGTCGCAGATAAAAGATGCGACAGCAATCGATTACCTCGCCCGCTGGAGTGAGGATATCTTCGGACGCACAGCCGTTTTCACTGATAAATAGCGGCAGGTTGCCTCGGCCTAGGGTTTCGCTCACATGGCGGATGCCCCAATAGAGAGCTGTGGGTACTACCCACAGCCAGGGCATATTCAAGCGCGGGTAGCTGGCCGATAGCGGCAGCACCTCAAACCCTTGGGCATTGTCGGCAGCGCGCACATAGTTGCCCGTATAGACGTTGAAGCCCAGGGCATCTAATGGCTGAAAGATTGTGTTGAGGTCATCCGCGTGGATGTCGGGCGCATCGGCACCAAGCTGCTCTAGCAACACAGGGCTGTAGGCTCCAGTTAGAGCCGGGAAGATAATGCCGCCATTGGTACCTAGGGTATGAAAGGCACGTTTGGCGGCGGCAATGTGATCGGGTGATTCGGCAATGGGGACTGGCACGCTGAAGTTGTCTACCAAGGCGATGGAGCAAGGTGTGGCAGAGGCGGCACGGATGGCTTGACAGGCCAACCCGTGCGCCAGCAGCGCGTGGTGAGAGGTCTGCCAGACTTCTTTTTGGCTGCGTACCACGGTGCCGGGTGCGTGGGGCGGCACTTTACCGACGCCGTAGCCTAGATGCGTGAAGCAAACAATTTCGTTGATCGTCATCCAATGAGTGATGCGATCGCCCAGCCGACTGACCACCGCCGTCGCATAATCGGCAAAATCCTGCGCCATTTCCCGACTGCGCCAAGACCCATACAAATCTTCTAGCGCCTGCGGACTGTCCCAGTGAAACAAGG
>Ga0163155_10004054_pt1 | contig 15335 bp, 5 predicted proteins | sample OliLakLV19SP4G1_FD_148611 | JGI IMG/M metagenome (GOLD analysis project Ga0163155, IMG submission 148611) | Freshwater microbial mat bacterial communities from Lake Vanda, McMurdo Dry Valleys, Antarctica - Oligotrophic Lake LV.19.SP4.G1 | ecosystem: Environmental > Aquatic > Freshwater > Lake >... | reverse complement strand
TCCATATTTTAAAGAGGGGAATCCTGATCCGGGATTCCTCTCGTTTTAATTTTATGAACCATATTCAGGTCCACGGTTGTCAATCGCGACTCCAATCAGAGAGTCTGTTAACGATCACTTTCTTGCAGATTTTGACCTATCCAGTGTTTTTGCCAAAAAAACGGATTTCAGTCTATTTCATATTAAATATTATAATATAATTTAATATAATTACATAATATACTGATTATCAAATATTAAAAGGTTAAATATTTTTTTAAACTGTTAGCATAAAAATAAAATACTTCATATCTTTACCCCCAAGGTCACACGCCTGCATTATTGCTTTTTAAGGTTAATTGAAACTTATGAAAACTACACACTACCCCACAAGGGCAAACCTATTGGTTGTAGCCCTTACCCTTTGGCTATTTGGCTTAAGTTCTGCTGCCTTAGCACAAACGTCTCTCATCACTACCAGATTTGCAAATCCGGCATACGACTGTATTACGGACCAGTATTGTCTTGATGTGGAATTTCAATCAAACACTGAGAATGTTCAGGTTTTTGGGATGAACGTCCGCTTCTTCTATGATGACACTTTCCTGGAGCTCATAGGTTTTTCAGATTTTCAGGGAGGATATGGGCCTGTTATGCCTGACCCACCGACTTTAACCACTACACTTCCAGGTTCTGCAACTGCCGGTTTTGGATTTCCTCCACCTGGAATAGCTGATTTTGTCAACGGGGCTATCCAGCTTGTAGATCAGTCACAGCCACCCATATTTCTTGATATAGCCGGATGGACGAAACTTTTTCAGGTATGTTTTACTGTCGAAGGTACTTTAACTGACAGCTCAAATTTCTGTCCGCCGATAGTATGGGATTTGGAAGCCAATCCTGCCAATGGAGGATATCTTCCCGGGGACGATGGGGTGGTGATCACTATCGTAGAGGCACCGCCTGCAATGTCAGGTGCAGCCACTGAAAATGTAGTACAATTTAACTGGGCCTATTCTGGTCCTGGCACTGCTCCGTTTGGCGCACCTTTACCAACCCAATGTGTTTCCTTGCTATGCTTAGCTGATTATGCCCTGACCAAGACACTGAATATGGGGCAGGATAATTTGAGTCCCGGTGATAATGTAAACTTTACGCTGGAGGTGACCAATGAAGGAGCCATTACAGCAGGAGAAATTCACCTTATTGATTATATACCTGTTGGTTTCATTTTAAATGACGCTGACTGGACAGCAGGAATACTTGGAAGTACGGGCCAAAGTGCATCCATCATCCTCTCTACTACAAATGGCGGAATTCCTCCAGGTGGATTATTGACAGGGCAGTCAGTGACTGTCGAAATCACCCTTCAGATAAGCCCTAACATTCCGTCTGGTGTTTATGAGAATTTCGCAGAGATATCATTGGTGTTTGATACCAATGGCGAGGATGTATCCAATGATGATTTAGACAGCACGCCGGATGAAGATGATACGAATGACCCAGAGACTGAAGATGATCATGATAGTGAACTCATCTGCCTGCTGGCACCTCCGCCGATCACGGGTAACCTTTTCGTGTGTGAAGGGGATACGGTAGAATATTTTGCAACTGCATACAATCCGGATTTCACCTATGTGTTTGCCCTTCCTGGTGGTGGCGGTTTGATTATAGCCACGACTGACTCTTCTGCTACTGTAGAGTGGACAGGTGACCCGGGGACTATCAATGAAATTACCTTATCAGAAACAGCATACCCAGGATGTGAAGCTACTTCAAGCATTTTCGTCACTATTGAAGAAGCAGGCGCAGTCGCCTGCATTGATCACATTAATTTATCTATAGACAATGCCTGCGGAACCATCGTGCTGAGTGGGATGATCCTGACCGGTGAGCTGGAAGGTAATAATACCTATGAAGTATTTGTCATCGATATACACGGAGATACTGTACCTAATGCAACGCTCACCTGGGAGCATGTCGGTCAGACATTTAAAGTTTCTGTCGTCAGTCAATGCACTGGGCAAAGTTGCTGGGGGTATGTTACAGTTGAAGACAAACTCGGACCTATTATCAATTGCGTATGTGAGGCCGGGGGGGAAACCGAACGATGTAATATCACTTGTCTGGAAATTGAAGAAATACTAAATGGAAATATCCCCTTGCGACTTCGCCCAAGTGTCTTTGACAATTGTGGAGATCCCACACTTGAAATTGTAGATATTGATCTCCATTACGAAAACTGTGATGGTGGCTACATGCGCGTTCAATGGCTTGCAACAGATGCATCAGGCAATACGTCTTCCTGTATGCAAGAATTCACGATTGTTCCTTTAAACCTGAAGTCACTTTTATTTCCTCCGGATTATGAAGGTGAATGCGGTGATGATAGCACACCCGCTAACACCGGATGGCCACAAGTCAACGGTGGTGATATTACTAATATTCCTGGCCACTGCAATATTATATCCGGTTATACGGATAAGACTATCCAGCTCTGCGGAGGTGGAACTAAAATCATGCGCACATGGTCTGTATTTGACTGGTGTGTGCCTTCAAAAATTGATCACGTACAGTTCATTAATCTTGGTGATCATTCCGGGCCGGTGTTGACATGTGCAGCTGATTTCCTGGTCAGTACGGATGTCTGGGCTTGTTATGCAAATATCAATATGCCAAAACCACAGGCAGTGGATGCGTGCAGTAATATCACAAGTTACAAACTGGCATCTTCTACGGGGGTTGTAGTACAACAAGGAAATAGTTACTCCATCAGAGAACTCCCCATTGGAACGCATACAGCGACATGGACAGTAACAGATGAATGTTATAATACCAGTAGCTGTTCAATCCAGATCAGGGTAGCAGATAAAACACCTCCAGTAGTTAGCTGTCATCAACATACGATTGTGGCACTCACGAGTGACCGCGATAACGGACTGACGATTGTACCTGCAAATGTTTTCGATGACGGCAGTTCTGACAATTGTGGTCCGGTGACGTTCAGAGCGCGCAGGATGACCAGCTGCCTTGAATTTGACTGGACGACCGAAGGTGCTTGTATGGATGAAACTCCGGGAGGTAATCCATTTATCAATAGCCGGGATCATGGAACCGTATTACGGGATTGTGTTCCTTTTGCATGCTGTGATATTGGTCAACCCGGCATTATGATTGAGCTGGAAGTGACCGATGCCGCGGGCAATAAGAATTATTGTATGGTGGAGGTGGAAGTCCAGGATAAATTGGCGCCGGTATTGATTTGTCCGGAGGAGATACTGGTTAGCTGTGAATTTCTGTTTGACATAGAAGAAGGTATCTTCAGGGATAGTGATGGAAACCAAGACGGATCTCTGGATGAAGACCCCCTGAGTGAACTTTTTGGAAATATGTATGATGCAGCCCGGTATACGCAGGCAGCTAGAAAACATATTGTGATCAACGATCCTGATAATCCACATGTAACACACCCATTCGACTGGGGCCTGGAAGGCTGGGCTGATGATAATTGCAGCCTTGAACTAAGTGTCGAAGTCAGGGTGACGGAGGATTGCACAGGAAATAGTTTTCCAGGCAAAGTAATTCCGGGTGCTGTCAAACTGATAGAGCGGATATTTAGAGCTACAGATGGTGTGCGGGAAGCTACTTGTATACAACAAATATGGGTCGTCGACTATCATCCGTTTTATATAAATGATAAGACGTGTGCTAATGCGGATCCGAATGATGGTATAATATGGCCATGTGATGTCTTGTTGACATCATGTCCTGATGACCTTGGGAATACAGGCGTGCCGATCATTCTTGATGATGGTTGCAGTATTATAGGCATTTCACATGAAGATATCCGATATGATTTTGTAGATAGCGTTTGCTTTAAAATCCTGAGAGAATGGAAAGTGCTTGACTGGTGTCAGTTTAATCCAAACACCGGGTACGGTCTCTGGACATATGTTCAGGCTATCAAAGTGGCTGATGCGGAAGGAGCCGAGTTTCTGGATGCTCCCACAGGCCCTGTGGAGTATTGTCTTGCAGATCCGGGTATCAGTCTTCCAGAGAACAACCAGGTATTCCTCGGTGAAAATGATCCGGAATCAAGCAGTTGTAGTGTACATGTTGATCTCGGGCTGACTGTCCATGATGCATGCAGCGGATCTGTGATCTATGATGTAAAAATTTATCCATTCAACGGACTTGATTTCATTCAGATCGTATCGGAGACAGAAGCACTGCTTGACACAAACCATGAAGCGGTCATTCGTTTTAATACGCAGACTTCCGGTATTCCATCCATCGAACAAAACGGACTCCCGTATACAAGTGCTCAATGTGGTGAATATCACAGAGCGCTGTGGACAGTGGAGGATGGTTGTGGCAACAGGACCTATGCGGACTATCTCTTCAGGCTTGAAGACTGTAAAGATCCAACACCGGTGTGTATAGAAGGGATCAGCACGGTGATCATGCAGCAGTCCGGCGAGGTGACCATCTCCGCAAGCTCATTCAATGCATCCAGTTTTGACGATTGTACCCCGGGAGCTGAATTGTTGTTTAGTTTCAGTGGGGACACCTATCAGCCGACGTTTACATACACTTGTGATAATGTGCCGGCCTTCGATGTTGAACTGCCGATATCTGTCTGGGCTGCAGATGAAGGCGTGGATCAGAATTGTAATGGTCAGATCGAATGGACCGAACGGAATAAGGACTTCTGCATCACAACTATAGTCATCAATGACAACAATAATGTATGTGAGAACGAAGGTGGTATACTTGCAGGAGAAGTAATGACAGAACATACTGATGCCGTCAGTAATGTAACTATACACCTCCGTAGTCCAGATAATTCCGACCAGGAGTTAATCACGACACAGGAGGGTAAATTTTTATTTAATCATGTTATTCCCGGGTCTGATTATGTGATCACTCCTGAACGAAATGACAACCATCGGAATGGTGTCAGCACGCTTGACCTGGTTCAGATTCAGAAGCACTTACTTGGGCAGCAAATCTTCACCAGTCCGTATCAATATATTGCTTCGGATGCTAATAACAGTCAATCCATTAGCGCTATTGACCTGATCGAAATCAGGAAGGTGATCCTTGGTCTCCAGGATGAATTTACGTCCAATCAGAGCTGGCGTTTTGTGCAAAGTGGAAGTGAAATGGCACCAGGTAATCCATGGCCTTTCAATGAGATAATTGAATTGAGCAACCTTGGTATGGTAGGTGGATCGGATATGGACTTTGTAGGTGTCAAAATCGGGGATGTCAATAATTCGGTGCAGGCAAATGTCTTACACTTGTTACCGAGATCCGGGATCAATCATATCAATATCAAAGCCACTGGAAAAGCTCATGTGGAAGCAGGTGAAGAGATCGAGGTGGAATTGGCATTTCCGGAAGTTGTATCAGGTTTTCAGTGGACGATCGAAGCCAATGGTCTTGAGTTAGTTCACGTACAGAGTGATGATATTTTGATCAACGAGCAAAATATTGGTCATCACAAAGAGGGCATTGTGACCATGAGTTGGAATGGTGATTTAAGACATGCCAATCAGGAAGGACAGGGTATGAAATTACGCCTGAAGTTTAAAGTATTGCAAGCAGGACGACTAATGGATATGTTGGATATTACCAGCAAAATAACCACCGCTGAAGCATATACGGATGTAGGAGAAATTCAAAGTGTAAACCTTACATTTAATAGCGCGGGTATTTTTGCTGATTTCGCGTTATACCAGAACAAGCCAAATCCATGGAGTAATCATACGACCATTGGGTTTCATCTTCCGGCGGATGCAGCGGCGACTATGACGGTGTATGATCTCAATGGTAAAGTCATTAAAATCATCAACGATAATTACAAGGCAGGTTACAATTCTGTTGTGCTATCAGTAGAGGATATTCCTGTTTCGGGTGTGTACTATTACAGGCTTGAAAGTGGAGGATATGTGGCCAGCAAGAAAATGGTGATGGTCCAATAACATTGGATTTCAACTTAAACGCAAAGCCCCTGCAGTATTCCTGCAGGGGCTTTTGTACTAATTATAATCTAGGTTTTGGCGGACCTGATTTGACCGATGGCCGACATTTTTGGATTAACCGTGATTTTTGTCTGGTATTCGAAGCGAAATGTCTTTGTGGAATTTGATTGTAAAGTATTGAATTACAGGGTAATAAAATCTAAAAAAGCCCTGATTTTTCAATGTGTTTTTCCTAAGCCGGTTGAAAATTCCATTTAAAAGTGGAAAAAACGTTATTTTCGTCATCCGCTACTTTAAGGGTGCCTAGAGATCGCGTACCTGCCCCACAGAACCTGTAATTACTGTAAACGACCAGATGCACAATGTCAGAATGATTGGTTCGATTCTTAACCGATTTTCGTTCCGAAATTTCATGGATTGTCATCACCAACCTTGTAATTGAAAGATGTATTATTGCCCAACCCAACCTTTGTCCCGATTCCTCAAGTTTTACTTTCCAGCCTTGCTGAGTTTACTATTGAGTACTGAAGTGATTCATGCGCAGACTGATTTTGCACCAGGCCAGATTATGTTTACGGGATACAATTCAGATAATCCGGATGCTTTTTCTTTTGTGATTCTAAATGACGTCCTTGATGGGACAGTTATTTATATAACAGACAGAGGGTGGAGTTCGAGTAACGGATTTCGGGATGATACTGATGGTGGAGAAGGTACAATTAGTTATGAATTTACAGCTGATTTCCCCTGCGGAACCTCTTTTGTTTTCCTGGATATTGGAAATACAAATGACTGGGCAGCTTATGATGCATATGGGGTTGCAACTGGTATAGTGGCAATTCTTATTAATACCACAGAGTCCTCTAACCAGGATCCTGATGGCATTGAATTTAATGTTAGTTTTTTTGGTGATGACGGGGATCAATTATTTATATACCAAACTCCTGAACCTAATCCAGGAAATCAAACCGGATTTGTTACAGGAATTCATATGAATGGCGGAACTTGGAATGGTAGCAACGGAGATGATTATTCCTCTCAAAAACCTTCCGGGCTTGCAGATAATCAAGTAGTCCGTTTTAACACAGAGGTTGACAATGTGAAGTATGATTGCTCGCCCAATGTTGGTGCCGCTACTGTTTTACAAGCTGCGATTTCCAATGATAATGGCTCCGGTGGTTTGATCACTGATGCGAGTAACAACTGGCAGGAATCTAATACTTACATTAGTCTGCAACCAGCGTGTTCATTCTGTTGTGGTACGACAGTGCCTCCGACTCCCGATATATCCGGACCAAGTACAGTCGCTACAAATGAAGTATTTACAATCAATATTACAGGGACCCTGGCCCCCGGTGAAGTATGGGAGTTATATACCGCAGGTTGTGGTGCAGGGGCACCTGTTCAAACAACTACCTCTAACTCTTTTTCTGTCACTGCACCAGGTTCAGCACAAACCATTACCTACTATGTCCGTACAAGTGAAGAGTTGAGTTGTCCGGGATTCTGTGATTTGATTACTGTATGTGTTATAGCTGATCCATATGCAAGATGCACAGATTGTAATGCAAACTTTACTATTTGTGGTGATTGTTATCTGCCCGCACCAGCCAATAATCCGGATCTGGATTCCGGTTGCTATGATCTTAAAGTGATTTTTGTTCTGGATGAATCCGGATCAATGGATGACAATTTACTCCAGGTAAGAACTGGCGTGTTAGCTTTTTTGGGAGCCCTCAATGGTAGTACAGCGCAAGTAGCCTTGATTGAATTTGCAAACTTGGCAACATTAGTCAACGATTATAGAGTCGTCAATACCAGCTATATAAATGATATCGGGGACTATTTTAATGTAGGTATTGGGTATAATGGTCATAACTATTTTCCATTTGGCGCCACTAACTGGCATGACGCCATGTTGAAAGTAGATGCTTTGGCGCCTGCTGATCTGATTTTCTTTTTCACAGATGGTGATCCCACTGCATGGACTTTGAGCAACGGCAATTTTGATTATTGTGGCAGTGGTAATTCAACGCAGACTCCTGAAATTGTAAATCCTGTGAAACTCTCCAATAAAATGAAGAATGAGGGGGCGCACATGTTTATGCTGGGCGTAGATGGTGCCAGTGTACTCAATCTCCAAAGAATGAGTGGCTTTGATGGATATGTAGCAGGAACCAACACATTAGCAAACTCTGATTATTACGTTGGTGATTTTGCGAACCTTGCTGATGACCTGTTTAATTTCATCGCAGAGTTGTGCCGGACTACACTAGTCATGGAGAAGGATGTAACAGGGCCTATCTGTGATGGTAAAGTACAATTCAGATTTAGAATCACCAATACAGGAACAGAAAGTACTGCTACGAATGTAGTGATGAAAGATACCTTTCCTTCAGGCTATGCTAATCCTATATACACGGGTCCGCCGATAGATATTTGTATCGGTGCAGCATGCGTTCCTCCTGAATCCGCCAATTATGTCAAATGGACTCCCTTCGCCATTGAACCCGGAGATACAGCTACCCTCTTACTGACAGTCGATGTTTTATCTACCGGTAGTAAAATCAATACGGGCTGGACTACAGCCGATAATGCGTTTACCATTTTTGACACCTTCAACGGCGTTTTTGCTGACGATTTACCACCGACGATCAGTTGTCCGCCCATGATTACTATTGAGTGCACAGCGAGTACCCTTCCTTCAAATACAGGTTCACCGACCGGTACAAACCCGGATGGTCTCCCGCCTACATTTACCTATAGTAATCAGGAAGCACCCGGAGCATGCACAGGAGAAAAAACAATCACCCGTACCTGGACTGCAACGGATGATTGCGGCAGCACAGCTTCGTGTACACAAATCATCGTCGTGGAGGATAACACAGGACCAATGATCACCTGCCCTCCGAATGTAACGATTCAATGCGGGGCAAGTAGTGATCCGGCACAGACTGGTCAAGCCACCGCAACAGATGCTTGCGGTCCAGTGGTCAATATCTCCCGTTCTGATGTGACGATGTCCGGACCATGTTCTTCAGAACCCATTATACTACGAACCTGGACAGCCACAGATGCATGCGGGAATACCTCATCTTGTGTCCAGACCATTTCGACCGATGATACTACACCACCTGTTATAGTCTGCCCATTTAATGCAATTATTAATTGTTCATCCAGCACCTTACCTTCCAATACAGGTTTTGCGACGTTCGTACCCAATAGTTGTGACGGAGCAGTTGTCATCTCGTATTCAGATGATTTTATTATTCAATTGAGCCCGCCGCCATGCAGAATCATCAGGACCTGGACAGCAACGGATGCATGTGGTAACAGCAGTACATGCAATCAGAATATATTCCTTGTCGATGGCATTGCTCCGACAATCACTTGTCCTCCGAATGTAACAGTGGCCTGTGGAGCAAATACACTGCCTGCCAGCACCGGAACGGCCACAGCAACCGATAATTGTATCGCGCTTCCAATGGTAATTTATAGCGATGTCACGACCAACTCGGGCTGCGTCAATGAATACACGATCACCCGCACCTGGACGGCATCTGATGAGTGCGAAAACAGCAATTCATGCGTCCAGATCATTACCGTGGATGACAACACAGCCCCCACACTGACATGCCCTCCGAACCTGACCATCACATGTACCGCCAACACACTGCCGGTGACCACAGGAACTGCAACAGCTACAGATAACTGTAGTGGTACGCCGGTAGTAGTGTACGCAGATGTTACCACCTCCTCACAGACCTGTACCCAGGAATATACGATCACCCGTACCTGGACAGCAACAGACTTATGCAATAACAGCAGTACCTGTGTACAAACTATAACCATTGATGACAGTACCGTACCATCAATTGTCTGCCCCCCAAATGTTACCATCGAATGCACTGCCATCACCTTGCCTGTAAATACTGGGAGCGGAACGTCTACTGATAATTGTGATACTTCACCATTGGTCACCTATACCGATCTCACCACCTCATCCCCCAATTGCACTCAGGAATACACGATCACCCGGACCTGGAAGGCCACGGATGATTGTGGCAATACTAATACCTGTAATCAGGTCATCACTGTCGATGACAGTACAACTCCGTCAATAACCTGCCCTGCCAATGTGACCATTGAATGTACAGTGTCTACCTTGCCACCTTCTACAGGAAGTGCAACGGCATCCGACAATTGTGATGTTACGCCTGCGGTAACGTATGTAGATATAACCACAGGAGCAGGATGTCCGCAGGAATATACCATCACCCGAACATGGAAGGCAACAGATGATTGTGGTAATTTCAGTTCCTGTGTTCAGTCCATCGTTATCACAGACAACACCGCTCCTGTTCTAACCTGTCCTCAAAATGTAACTATTGAATGTACAGCGAATACATTGCCAGTCAATACGGGTAATGCAATGGCTTCAGACAATTGCGATACAGCTCCACTAATCACTTACAGTGATATTACTACGGCATCGCCTACCTGTCCGCAGGAGTTCACGATAGAGCGAACCTGGACGGTTGCCGATGATTGTGGCAACACAAGTAGTTGTGTGCAAATCATCATTGTCGATGACAGCACCTCACCGGTTCTTTCCTGTCCGGCTAACCTAACTATTGAATGTACAGCCATCACGCTTCCGGAAAACACAGGTACTGCAACGGCCTCTGACAACTGTGACGTAAGTCCTGTGGTTACATACAATGATGTAACGGTAGCTTCCGAACTCTGCGCTCAGGAGTATACCATCACCCGCACCTGGACGGTAGTAGATGATTGTGGCAATACGAACAGTTGTATTCAAACGATAACCATTGATGACAGCACCTTACCGGTCATCACTTGTCCGGCAAATGTCACCATGGAATGTACAGAAGTCACCCTTCCTGTCAATACCGGAGAAGCAACAGCCTCGGACAATTGTGATATGTCTCCTGCGGTGACGTATGCTGATGTCACTTCTTCAATGTCTTCCTGCGTGCAGGAATACACTATCACCCGTACATGGACAGCTACCGATGATTGTGGGAATACGAATACCTGTGTACAGTTCATTACGGTTGATGACAGCATTGCTCCAGACATAGCATGCCCGGCAAATGTAACTATACAATGTCTGGATAATACCCTGCCCCCGAATACTGGAAGTGCAACTGCAACAGATAACTGTGATGCTTCACCAACAGTGAACTATACAGATGCAACCATGGCTGATCCGGGATCAAACGGATATTTTATTGACAGGACGTGGACAGCAACAGATGATTGTGGAAATGCCACCACTTGTCTGCAAGAGATTACGGTAACCAATCCATTGGATCCATCTATTCTTGGTGTGCCATTCGATACGATTTGTTCCGGTGATGTGGTTGAATTTGAAGCATTTGAGCAGGGGATCAGTCCCATAACATATGAATGGAATTTTGGATCCGGTTCTAACCCATCTGTAGAGGTAGATTTGGGGCCACATGAGGTTCAATATACGTTTACGGCAGAGAATGGCTCAACCGGAGCATGGGTTATATTGACCGTCGGCTCTCCTGGATGTGAAGACGTTGCTGATACCGTTTCAAATATCCATGTGAATGCCATACCGAATGCAGGCTTTACAGTTACGCCCTCCGGAAACCCATGTATACTTGCTGCCAGGACTTTTCAGGCGGTAGCACCGGAAATGCCGGGCTTCTCCTATGCATGGAATTTTGGACCTGGGGCCAGTTTACCTACCTCATCTTCATATGGCCCGCACACCATTGAATATTTTACCAGCGGATTAAAAACTGTTAAGCTGATCGTCTTCTCTAACGAAGCGGGTTCATCCTGCGGGGATACTACTATGGTGAATGTGACCGTCATTACCTGTCCGGGAAACATCACCGGTAAAGTCATGAAAGCGGATACCACGCCAATCGCAGGTGTCAATCTCAGATTGTATGCGGATCAGAACCTGGATGGAATACAGGATAACAATACGGCTATCAAAAGTGTCTTTACGACATCGCTAGGTGTTTATTCGATGGCTTCCCTGACACCCGGATACTATGTCATTGTTCAGGTGCAACCGGCAGGCTATTTAAGCCTCATGGATGAAGACACCTCCAGCACGATAGATATTGATTCGGTTTTGAATTTAAATCTCAATGACAATATCATTCCTGTCACGGTGGAGCCGACAGAATTAGATGCGGACAATTTATTCTGGGAGACTCCTTCTCCGGGAACCATCACAGGCTATGTCTTTGAGGATTTTAATAATAATCAAGCGCCTGCACCGATTGAAGGATTGCCGGGTGTTACCATTGAACTCTTCAAGGATGCCAATCTGAATGGAATCGCTGATCCCGGAGGGTTCGTGGGTTCGACGACAACATCATCAACCGGGTTTTACACTTTTGAAAATGTCGTGCCCGGAAGTTATGTCATCATCGAGCAGCAGCCTGCTGATTTTACTAATGTCAAAGATTTTGACGCATCTAATGATGCTGACCTGGTGCCCAATACAAACCAGTTGAATGATACGATACCCGCTACCATCACCAATGGTGAAATTGATGCAGGAAATTATTTTATTGAAAGTTCTGTATGCAGCCGTAGAGTGACCACTATACAGGATGATGTACCAGGGTCTTTAAGGTATATGATTGATTGTGCTACAGCCAATGATACGATTACTTTTCACCCGCTGTTGGCTAATCAGATACTGCAGCTGACGGCCGGCAGGCTTGAAATCGATAAAAACCTGGTGATTCATTCAGATGTGGATCCGAGATTAATGATTAAATCTTTTGTCAACGGAGGATTTAAAATATTGGAGGGTGCATCTGTAGAATTCAGAAACATGGATATAACCAGCGGATTAAGCGGATATCCGGGGGTAGCGTTTGACAATTATGGAGATCTGACCCTATGGGATGTTATTGTCATCAGGAATTCCTTGTTCACTGGACCTGAATATCTGATCTTTAATGGACTCAATGGAATTCTGACCTTGAAAGGAACCACAAACATTGAATCTGACTAAGGACTATTAGCGTTTCGATGGCTAACCATTTCTTCGGCGTAAATTAACTTTTGATGTAAGTGGCTGATAAAAAGTAAGGGCAATGAATCCGATTGGTTTCATTGCCCTTTTTTCATTTTTAAAAGAGGTTGTGTTTACGCCATCCACTCTTCTGAGGGAGCTAATCCGATATGGCTAGCATTGAATGTCATTCAATGCTAACTGAGCCTGATCAATAGCGGATTGAAGTTCTGCCTGTTGACCGTTCAATGCGGCGCATTCAACATTGTCTTCGAGCGCATTTAGATAGTTTTGGTAAGCAACTTTCCACGCCTGGCATTTTGCAGGGTTTGTAGGATCGTTTCCATAGGCGGTAGCAGCTTCTGAAAGAGCGGTAACTTCATTTTGCACTTCTGTAGCGTAGTTGCATCCTACCGGATCGTCATCGTCCTTCTTACAGCCGATACTGAATACTACCATGCCAAACAGCAAGCAAACGAGTAATTTTTGAATTGAATTCATAACGAGCAGTTTTTATAGGTAAAAGGATAATTAGTTATCACCAAGGTAGTCAAACCAATTGAATATATAAATCCACTATGGATCAATAGTTCGACTAATTTAGGATTAAAGTTATTCATTTCTTCTGTAGCAGTATACCTCCATCCATGGAAGAGGGTACAGGCAATCCCATGGCAAAGAGGATGCTTGGAGCAATATCAGCTAATCTGCCATCTTTCATAGTGAACTGCTCAGCATTATCAGAAACAAAAATGACGGGAACAGGATTTTTTGAGTGTGCTGTATTTGGGGATCCATCCGGATTGACCATGAAATCTGCATTCCCATGATCTGCAATCAGGAACAAAGAATAGTCATGTTCGAGGCAAAACGGAACAAGTTTAGAAAGACAACGATCCACCGTTTCTGCTGCTTTGACAGCTGCTTTAAAAACACCGGTATGGCCTACCATGTCCGTATTGGCATAATTGAGGCAAATGAAATCAGGGGCATGTTGCTCAATAAAAGCAATCGTCTTGTCGGTCACCTCAGGAGCGCTCATCTCAGGTTGCAGGTCATAGGTGGCCACTTTTGGAGAAGGAACCAATAATCTTGTTTCACCCGAAAAGGGCTGTTCGCGGCCACCGGAGAAGAAATAACTCACGTGTGGATATTTTTCAGTCTCTGCAACGCGCAGTTGAGTTTTGCCGGCGTCAGCGAGATACTCACCAAGGGTACCTCTGATGTCCGTTTCGGGAAAAAGGGTGTCGATATGTTTATACGAACTATCATACTGGGTCATCGTGACCATCCTGATCTTAAGCGGCTGCATTTCATAATCCGGAACTTCCGTTTGACTTAATACTTCTGTCAGCTGCCGTGGACGATCAGTACGAAAGTTGAAAAAGATAACCGTATCACCATCCTTGATTGTTCCGGTGGGTATGCCTTGCTGGTCAACAAGTATCAGTGGTCTGATGAATTCATCAGTAATACCATCTTCATAGGAGGCACGTATGGCAGCAACCATGTCCATCGTTGCTTCCCCTTTACCATGTACCAGCAGATCATAGGCAAGTTTGGTGCGTTCCCATCGTTTGTCGCGGTCCATGGCATAGTATCTTCCTATGATGCTTGCGATAGGTATATCAACTGTATCCGTGACTTTTTGTATTTGCTGAATAAAGCCCAGACCACTTTTCGGATCCACATCCCTGCCATCCGTAAATGCATGGATGCAGATTGGGCCCGTATAGGCGGAGCGACAGATATGCGATAAGGCGATGAGATGATTGATGTGAGAATGCACACCACCATCTGATACGAGGCCGATGAGATGTACAGTGCCTGTGGACGCTGATAGTGCTTTATGTAGTATTGCGTTTTTTTCAAGATCTCCTTCCCTGATGGATTTGTTGATCCGCGCCAGTTCCTGATAGATGATCCTTCCGGCACCTATATTGAGATGTCCAACTTCAGAGTTTCCCATTTGTCCATCCGGTAATCCCACATCTTCTCCATGCGTCACCAATGTTGCATGCGGGTGGTTATGCCACAGGCCATCAAAATAGGGGGTATCAGCGGCTTCAATGGCACTGATGGATGGATCATGGTTGAGTCCCCAACCATCCAAAATTATTAAAATCGATTTTTTCAAAATGGTAATCGAATATGGTGAAGTCAAAAGTACTGTTGTTTTGCGATTGATCTGGTGAATGCTACAATAGGATTTTTCTTTATGGACCTGACAAAGAAATGGCTGAGAAAGGTCTTGTGAATTGAAAAATATACAAAAAAAATGTCTAAGGGTTATCCATTAAGGGTTCAGTGATAATGGAATTTATTATAAT
>Ga0163155_10004048_pt1 | contig 15345 bp, 13 predicted proteins | sample OliLakLV19SP4G1_FD_148611 | JGI IMG/M metagenome (GOLD analysis project Ga0163155, IMG submission 148611) | Freshwater microbial mat bacterial communities from Lake Vanda, McMurdo Dry Valleys, Antarctica - Oligotrophic Lake LV.19.SP4.G1 | ecosystem: Environmental > Aquatic > Freshwater > Lake >... | reverse complement strand
CCCCATCACGGCTGTAACTGCGCCGCAGGTTGAAGGCTGCCCCGCCGCCCATGCGGATCACACACATGAGCTCGCCATTGACCAGTTGCACCATTGCGGGTTCACCTGGTCCGTGGCCGCGCGGTTCGGCCGCCGGCACGGCTTCTGGCCCAGCGACGGTAGCCAGATAGCGCCACGTATACCCGTCATCTTCCGAGGTCGCGACGAGCACCGAATAGAAGGCGTCATCGCCTTTGGCTCCGTAGAGCGTGGCGATCCAGCGCCCGTCTACTTTGACAGCGTCGCCATCAAAACAGATATTACTGCGATAATAGTTGGCACGATAGGGATTGGGCAGAATCTTTACGGGGAAAGGCCAATCGACCAAGCGCACCCCTTGCGGCACAAAGATCACCCGCCGTCCCCCCTCCTCGAAACGGATCGCCGCGCCATGAAAATTGTGCTGGTCGTCTGGCGTAGCGGGAAACAAGTAGGCCGGTAGCGCCAGCAACGCGCCCTGCGCCTGGGGAATGTAGATCATCGGCTGATGTTCGGGCAGAATATCATAGCGCTGGCTCCAGCTTTGGCCGTTATCGCTGGAAAACATGACACCCGAAATATCAATTGTATTTTCATTGGTATCGGGGGTTAAGGAATAGGTGAGCAATAGCTCGCCGGTGGGAAAGCGCGCCAACCCCGGAAACCAGCCGAAGTTCACACTTTCCACCACCGACAACGGCTCACCCAGGTACACCTGCAACCCAGCAAGTTGAATGGTCGTCATGATCGATCCCTCTGTTTGAAAGGCGCGCTCACGCAACAGCGCGCCGGTTTACACCAAAGCGTGTAGGATAAACCAGCATCACCGCGGGGTACAGCGGTTCAGTTTATAGATAAAACCCTTAAAAGTCATACATCCCGCGTGTATTTATTACCGGGCTTATTTGGCTGACTTTTAAATGGTTTGTCCACTAGGATTAAAGGTTCACGCGCCCACGACAAACTTATTTCATTGTCGTGCGCGGATCGAGGGCATCGCGCAAGCCATCACCGGCAAAATTGATGGCCATCACCGTCAGTAGGACTGCGATCCCCGGCGGCATCCAGATCCACCAGTTGCGCTCTAGGACAGTGATCGAGTTCGCTGCGTTCAGCATCGAGCCCCACGAAGGCGTCGGCGGCAGAACGCCCAACCCCAGGTAGGAAAGGCCCGCTTCGGTGAGAATTGCACCGGCAATGCCAAAGGTGGCGGCGACCAGCAAGGGGGCAATCGCATTGGGCAAAATATGTGTCCACATAATGCGCCGGTCGGGCACGCCCACGGCCAGCGCCGCCAGGACAAAATCGCGCTCGCGCACCGAGAGAATCTGCCCGCGCAGCAAACGCGTCGTGCCCGTCCACCCCAAAATACCCAGTACGATCATCACGTTAAAAATGCTTGGTCCCAATACCGAAACCACGGCGATGATTAAAATCAAGCCGGGAAAGACCATCATCACATCGGTGAAGCGCATGATCGCCATGTCGACAATGCCGCCATAATAGCCGGCCAGCGTGCCCAGCACCAGCGTAATCGCCAACGAGATCGAGACCGAGACCAACCCCACGGCCAGCGAGACGCGCGAACCATAGATCAGGCGCGCCAAGATATCGCGGCCGGCAATATCGGTGCCCAGGAGATGCTCGGCAGTGGGGGCGGCCATCGACCGGCGCGGGTCCATTTTGAGCGGATCATGGTTCACCACCAAGGGCGCGGTCACTGCCACCAGGATCATCACACCCAAAAAGACAATACCGATCATGGCCAGCCGATGACGGCGAAAACGCCGCCAGGCGCGCTGCCCAAGCGACTCGCCACCAGGATTACCGCGCAAGGTGGCCGAGGATCGCAGTGATAAGAGAGATTGTTCCGCCATCGCTTCTCCACGCCTATTCATAGCGAATACGCGGGTCGGCTACCGAATAGGCCAGATCCGCGACTAAATTGCTCAATAATACAACGACGGCGGTAATCAACACGCCGCCCATCAACAAGGGATAATCGAGGGCCTTGGTCGCTTGCACCATGGTCAGTCCGATGCCTGGATAGTTGAAAACTGTTTCGATTAGCACCGAGCCCCCCACCAATGCCGGAATGCGCAGGGCGAGAATCGTGATCACAGGCAACAAGGCGTTGCGAAACGCGTGGCCGATGATCACACGCCGTTCATTCAGCCCTTTGGCGCGCGCGGTCGTCACATATTCCTGATTCAGCACTTCCAACATGCTCGAGCGCGTATAGCGCATCAGCCCGGCCAGAGTCTCATAGGAGAGCGCCATTACGGGCAAGATCATATGTTCCAATCGATCCAGCAGCGACGTATCCCCCGGCGAACTGATGCCGCCGGTGGGCAGCAAGCCCAGTTTGAGCGCCAGCACATAGATGAGCAGCAACCCTAGAAAGAAACCCGGCATGGCCGCACCGCTAAAAGCAAACGCGGTCAATGCATAGTCGAGCCGCGAGTAGGGCCGCAACGCCGAAAGCATGCCGAGTAAGATACCCCCCACGGTTGAGATCAACAGCGCCACACCGACCAAAACAATCGTGTTGCCGATCCCCCTGGCGATCAACTGGCTGACTGGCAGCCGAAACAGAAGCGAGTTACCCAGGTTGCCGCGCACGGCCTGGCCCAGCCACAGCACATAACGCACCGGGGCCGGCTGATTGAGACCCAATGCCTCGCGCCGCGCATCCAGATCTTCCCGGCTCATACTGCGAAATTCCTCTGGTGTCAACATGGCCGATACAGGGTCGCCAGGGGCTAGCGCATAGATGCCATAGTTGATAATCGTGATACCGAAGATCAACGGGATCATCCACAAAAGGCGGCTCAGAATATAACGTGACATGCCTATTCCTCAGCGTGATCTAATTTCAACCTACATAGTGTGCTGCGTGTAGGGGTCACGCAGCACACTGAATGTTAACCTTCTACTGTAATATTTTCCCACTGCCAATCGTTGCGTGTCCACAACGCGTAGATCGGGCTGAGTCCACCCTTCACCTTTTTGTTGACCACCCAGATGCCGGGTGAACGCGCAATGGGGAGAATACAGGCCGTCTCGGAGCCGATCTCCTGCAGGCGGTAGACACCCTGTTTGATCTCTTCCGTATCTTCCGACAGGTTGATTTGGTTGATGATCTCCGCGGCTTCGGGAATATCGAGGTAGGGGAATTTATTGGGCACATTCAAGTAGGCCTTGACACCATCACTGGGATCGGCACCCCACACCTGACCACTATAGAGAATATCTGTACCTTCGGGCTCCAGCTGGATGTTGCCATATTCGGCACCGACCACCTGATATTCGACATTAATGCCCACTTCTTTCCAGTAGCCCAACACCAGCGAGTAGAGCGCTTCGTTATTCGGATCAATCGATTCGACCATAAAACGCAGCGTGCGGCTGCCATCCCAACCCGCTTCTTCGAGCAGTGCCTTGGCTTTCTCGGGATCATAACTATATTGCGGCACATCTGGCCCAACTCCGAAACCGCCATATTCAAAGATCGCGCCGGGGACAGAGGTTGTCCCATAGTAGAAGGTGTCGACAATCGCCTGACAATCAACGGCCCACCACATGGCCTGGCGCACTTTCTCTTCGATCGTGTTTGCATTAAAGAAAAATGCGGTGTTGGCCAGACCATCGTTGAGCAGAATATCCACATGGTCCATCTCTTGGAAACGTGCATATTCACTGGCCGGAATCGTGCCGACGTGACATTCGCCACTTTCTAACGCCGCGGCTTGGGCCTGACCATCGGTATAAGCATTGTAGATGAGTTTGTCGAGCTGAATCTCGCCGCGGTAGTAATTTTCATTGCGTTCGAACTCAACAAATTGATCCGGTACATAGTTGACGACCTTGAAGGGTCCCGTGCCAATCCCTGTCTCTAGTGCCCACTCGGTTTTACACAATCCTTCCTCGGGCAGCAACTCATCCAGCGACTTTTCGTCGAGCAGATGTTTGGGGTTGACTGTGTAGGTGGCAATCGCGCTGAGGAAAGGCTGGCGATAGGCTTCGGTCAGCTCAAAGACCACCGTAAAATTATCGGGCGCAGTGATGCCAGAGATTTCCTCGACCGTACCCTCGCGATACTCTTTAAAGCCAACGATCATCGTGGACAGCGTATCGGGCGAAGTCCAGAGCGAATCGGGATGGCCGATGATCAGGAATGAAAAGAGCACATCTTCCGCCGTGAAATCTGCATCGTCATGCCACTTAACATTTTTGCGCAAGTTAAAGGTGCAAGTATTACCATCAAAGGTCCAACTTTCGGCCAGATCGGGCAGGAAGTCGCTAAAATCGCTATTCCACTGGATCAAGCCACTGTAGGCCAGACGGCGCTGATAGAGATCCTGGCTGCCAGCATAGAACCACGGCGCACATAAGTTGCCGTAGGTGGTCTTTTGAGCATAACCGAAGACAAGCGTACCACCACCCGTCGTGGAAGCCGCAGCGCCAGCTTCTGCCGCCGTTGTGCTTGCTGGTGCCGTTCCCGGTGTTCCAGCCGGTGCACAAGCCGCCAGGGCGGCTGCGCTTGCGCCCATTGCCGTAAATTGTAAAAAGTCACGACGCGTCAATTGTCTTGCCATAAAACCCTTTTCCTTTCAACGAAACATAGATCAATGAAACATAGATCGAAGGATAACAGGAAACTCCAACGAGCCCGGCACGAGTAGTTCGCTCAGCCGGGCCGCTAAAACACAATGGCCTATCTCAATAACCCATCAACCATACCGCAGTCGCCATTCATAGGCAACGGTACTTCAGCCCAAAAGGTTGTCCTGTGCACTATTAACTTTGCACATTGTCCTGTGCATTATCAACTTTGCACAGATGGGCCTAGCCAACCTGTATAAAACTTACTTCTGCGTGAAATCGCGTACAAAACAGGACTTGTCAGCCAGTGATCGTCGATTACTATGTCGATTACCGTATCGAGACTCGGAGGCAAAAAGAGGTACCATCTTTGCTGCTTGCTATTATACGCAGGAAAGGCAGATGGCGTCAACTGGCCAAAATCTGGTACTCATATCCTACCACCAACCAGGATAGACCGTCTTCTACGGTTGGGCAGGAATGCGGCGGATGGCACGCGTATAGTACAATCAGGCCACCGTTTAGTGAGAAGCGTGCGATGCTTTCCGCTAGACCAAGACGTTCGCTAACTTTCTCATCATCGGTCGACAAGGTTGCATTTATGACAAAATTTTGGACGCGCGTACCCGCGCTGAGTTTTGGGCAACTGCCAATTTATCTGGCGAGCCTCAGCCATTTTACGCTGGAACTCTGTCACAGTTTTATGCCCGTGCTCTATCCTCTGCTCACTGTAAAAATGGGCTTGAGCTTTACCCAAATTGGCATCTTGGCCCTGGCGAATAATCTGGTGACCTCGACCTTTCAGCCGTTCTTGGGCTTTCTACCCGAACGCTTTGGGGCCGAACGCGTAGTGGCCCTGAGTATTTTGTGGTTGGGCGGGTTGATGGGGCTCGTGGGCTTTGCACCCAACTTTTGGACACTGACCCTGCTGGTGGCCCTGGCTAGTTTGGGTTCGGCAGCCTACCATCCGGCGGGGGTTGTCAATATTACACGGCAGCGCACGATGCAACGCGGCACCGCCGTGTCGATCTTTTCGGTGGGGGGGTCGCTCGGCGCGGCGCTGAGTCCGGCCTGGATCCTGCTCTGGTTGGGCAGCCTGGGCACCTATAGCGCGCTGATGGTGATTCCGGTTGCCATACTCGTGAGCGCGCTTTTCTATCAGCAAGCACGCCGGCCCGCGCCTCAAACCAACCCGCGCCACCATACGCAGCACGCGCCCGTGCATAAAGGCTATCTTTTGGGCTTGATTCTGATTATCCTCGGCACCATGGCCCGTTCCTGGTTTCAGGTGGCGCTGGTTACCTATCTGCCAGCGTGGGTGCAAAGCAATGGCGGTTCCCTAGAACAAGGGGGGCAGCTTCTATCGGTCTTTCTCTTTGCCACGGGTGCGGGCAGTCTGCTGGGCGGCATCGTGGCCGATCGGGTGGGCGTCTGGCCAGTGGCGATGATTACCAATCTGCTGATCGCGCCAGCCTATTGGCTCTGGCTGGATGGCACGCCAGGATTGCAGATCATCGCCTTAGGCGTGGTTGGGGTGGCCCTCGGCACGAACTACGCCACCGTTATTCTCCTGGCCCACGACGCCTGGCCGCAAGGCATTGCGCTGGCCTCTGGCTTGGTTATGGGGTTGGGATGGGTACCCGCCGGACTAGGCGCTTCCTTCACTGGCTACCTGGCCGACCAGCGTTCACTCAGTGCTGCTATGACTGTCCTCGTCATCCCGCCCATGGTGGCGGCGCTCTGTGTCTTGCTCTACTGGGTAGGGCTGAAGCTGAGAAGATCCACTTACCTTGACAAACCAAATCAAATTCACTGACAAAACAGAATGCTAGCCAGCGCGCGTTAACCGCGCGCCGGTGCAATTTGGGCAGGCCGTGTGGAGCGGAGAGCTCAGCATGGAACCGCGCCAAACACCCGCGGGGGTGTTAGCCTGCGGGGATAGGCAAGCCTTTTACCTTGCCTATCCCCGCACCCAATTAGGTCACAATCTTATACGAGCGCTCCACGATCAACTCGTGGTCCGAGGCGCGTGCGGCACGCAGCGCGTAGTCGGTGACGGGCAGATAATAGTGCGTTTCGGCATTCATGGCGATAAAGCCCTCGGCATAGGCGACCCCGCCGGCCAGGCCAAACGCGCCGTCGCTGGTTTCGATGCGTTTGCGCGCATAGAGTCCGCCGTAGCCCTGGCTCACCATACAGTCCAGCGAGGCCAGTTTCTGCTCGATCACATCGGTGATATCAATAAAAATGTCGTTGTAGAAGCCGCCGCTGGCATTCCACATGTTGCGGGGGACAGAGGCCGCACCCGTACCAAAGAAGTAGATCTGGGCCACTTTGTGCGGTGGGTTGCGATCGCCCGGATCGACACCAGCCGCCAACGCGCAGGCCGCCAGCACGATCTGACCAGCCACCGCGTGTGGATTGACCATGCCACCATCCTCTTTGGGATGATGGGTGAGGATAATATCAGGCCGTTTCTCGCGCAACAAGGTTGCCAAACGGCGCACCAATTCCTCGGTGACGAGCAAAACCGCATCGTCAGCACCAAAGAAGGTGACATCCTCGACGCCCAACAGCGCACAGGCACGCCGGGTTTCTTCGGCCTTTACATCAGAGCGTTCGACCATCAGCGCTTGCAATTCGCGCGCATCGGGAACCTCTTCCCGGTGAAACATGGAATCGCTGATCACCGCGTCGTGGATACGCGCGCCGTGGGTCAACACGACACAGCCCACATAGTCGCCCCGCTTAACATGATGCGCCATGGCTCCGCCAGATTGATCAAAGATATCGGCGGGGTGAGCGCCAATCGAAAGCAAACGTAAACTCATCATTATCTCCCTACATTGCTTTGAATACAATAGGTACTACATTATTTCTCTGCGTCATTTCTCTACATTATTTCTCTGCGTCGCCTTGCATAAGCGTAATCGCAAAGAGATCGGCCCCTTCCACATAGATGCGCAGGATGACCGGGCCTGGCGGCACATGCGACAAGTCTTGGTCGCGCCAACGTACGTCGTGACGCAAATTGTCCCCTGTGATGGGGTGGGCATCGGCGCGACTAAAGCCGGGGATGCGCCGTCCTTCCGCATTTAACAATTCCACATAGATAGCGCCCGTCTGCGCGTTGGCATTGACTGTGAGACTATGCCCGGTCGCTAGCTCCAGTGGCTTCAACGTGATCTGACCGCGCTGGTCTAGCGGACGCAGCGCCACAAAGCGATCGCGCGCCAAGGTAGCCAGCCCAACACCGGTGGTCAGGCTATAGTCATCGGCCCCAGTTGCGCCTTGCGAATAGCCGCCGTAATAGAAGCGGAACTCATCGCCCAGCAGCACCGGCGTGCCATTGGTGAGGATGCTACCACTGTCAAACTCCCCGGCCCTGTTGCGCGGCAGGAAGAAGGGCTGGCGGAAAGGGCGTTGCCAGTGCAGACCATCGCGGCTGATGGCTAGTTCACAATCCATCACGCCGCCATTCTCACTGCGATTCAGAATTTGCAGCAACGCAAAATAGCAATCGTTGTAATAGAAGACCGGCGAATGATGAAATTCAACCCACGGCGGATCGAATTCATCGGAAGTCAAGATCAATTGCGGTGGCGACCAGTGGATAAAATCCTCACTTTGTGTGCGCCCCATGCCATGTTTCCAATACATAGCGCCATCGGGCCCGTCGAACCAGAGTTTATGATAGATGACAAAACACTGTTGGCGCGGGTCCCAGAAGACATCAATCGCATCGGAAATGGCAAGCGGATTCGCCCACGGTTGATTGAGATCGTCCGCATAGGGCACGGGGTCGCCAAGATTGCCATACGCAGCCTTGAGCAAAGGCGCGGCGGGGTGCTTGGTCCAGTGAATCCCGTCCGGCGAGAAGGCCACGCTGAGGCCGGGATACTCTTGATCGCCTGCATAGGAGAAATCAAAGTAGGCCATCTTGTAGCGCCGCGCTGGATCCGGGTCCGCGGGATCGACGACGACGGCATTGCTGTAGCGATCCGAGTAGCCACCATTCGCCAGGAGGACAATGTTGGTGGCGGGCTCGTCATGAAAGGCATAGAGGCCCAGATTCGGCTTCTGCCAGTGAATACCATCGGCAGATTCAGCATAGCAAACCACACAGCGGTGCGAGCGTTGCTGCGCCGTATGACCAGCAAACGCTTGATACCAAAGTTGATACAGCCCTGTGGCCGGATTGCAATAGACACTACACCACCCAATTGCAATCTCCCAGGGTTTGGCGCGCCCGCCGAGCAACGGATTCTGCCCATGGCGGGTCAACGGCTGTAGCACGCGTTGCATACCGGCGCGATACAGAATATCATGGTCATCTACCAAGAGTAGTGTACGCTGGGTTGCCATTGCTTTACCCTATCTTCTGGCTGGCCATCCACTGAAAAAATCAGGCACTTGGCGCACTGATCGAAAATTCGGCTAGCGCGAAACGGCCCGTGACTTCGCTGGAAAAACCAACAAAGGCAAAGCCATAGCTAACGACATTGCGCAGCAGATCTGTAAGCGCAACAGGTCGATTGGGGTTGGATGTCCAACTATTGTGCCAGCGTGATTCATCATCATGCAGGACAAATTTCTGGGGCGCGTCGGCCCAACCGCCTTCGCTAATCGTCAAGGGTTGGGCGGTGTAGTGCCAGCGCGCGCCATGGGTAACGGCCCAGAAATAGCACTGTGCGCCGTCCAAGCGTAAGTTGTCTCCCCGCAGATAGGCCGACACTTCACAGCCGCGCAGATCCACCGGGTCTTCATTGATCCAATGGCGGTAGAAGATCAGCGACAGAATCGAGAGCGGCTTCTCTGGCGTGTCGGCGCTCCAGCGGGTATTGTCTGTCCACACGTAGCTCCCATCATTGACACCCCCCTTTCTGGCCCAGCTGGTGAGGATAAAGACATTTTCGCCACCAGCAACCATGCTGGCATGATAATCATACGAACACCAGCCCTCTGGTCCTTTGCTAAAGCTGTTGTGGATCATGGAATAGGCCTCCTTCGGCCAGTTGCAGTTTGCTTGGAATAAAGTTGCCTTACCGCTCTACCCAATGGGCAAAGAGAGGTTTAACCTGCTCGGGTAGACCGGCATAGACCGTGGCGGGCACCAGCGGCACCTGATTTTCACCCTTGCCCGTCGCTTTTTGCAAGCGCGTGCGGGTGATCGAATCAGGCATCAACACATTGAGATCGAGCCACCAAGGGGCATAGCGCGTCACCACGGCCACGCGCGGATCATTCGTCACATTGGCGGCGGTGGCGTGCCAAAGGCGGCTATCCATGACCAACACATCGCCCGCTTTGCCCGCAGCATTGATCTCGGTAGGATAGGTCTCCAACTCACCGACACCATAGCCGCCGGTTGGGTTGTTGCTCATGCGGTGGCTGCCCGAGACGACCAAGGTGCCGCCCGTCGCCGCGCTGAAGGGCGAGAGCATCCAAATGGTCGTGATGTGCATGGGCAGATCGGCATAAGGCGCAGGAATACAACCGGCGTTGCGCTGATTGTAGGGCCAGTCGGCGTGCCAACCGCTGCGCGCATTGCCGGGCTCATTAATTGTAGCCGTGGTAAACGAAATCCGTACATGCGGCCCCAATACACCTTCGATCACCCCCAACAAGCGTTCATCGGCCAGATAGGGCGCAATTGATTGGTCGTAGTTGATCACGCCGGAGAGATGACCAATATTTTTGGGGGCGTTGGGGTTGCGATGGGCGTGTGTCGCGGTCTGCACACTTTCGCGCACGGTGGCGACTGCCTCGGCAGGGATGACCCCTTCGACGACACACCAGCCATCCAATTGCATACGCTCAAGTAACTTGCTCATTGTCTTACTCCTCTTAGCCAGAGAATATTAGTCAGAGAATGTTTGCCAGAGCATGACTTTTGTTGAAGATTGGTTGACGGGGGAAACAACGGAGTACGATTTGTTGCCAGATTTGGCTTGGCCTAAACCACTGATTGCATTGGCCTGTTCTAGAAGAGATAAATCAGTGGTTTGGCGAATAGCTTGACAGACTTAGGGTAAGCTCGTTTCTTTTCAGCGATCCCAGACAATGGATAAGCATTCTATCACAGGGGGTGGCGGTAAGCAACGAGCTTGATTGCACCCTTGGCAGGTCACCAAAAGGCGGCCACTGAACGTCCAAACATAAGTCGAAAAACGATAGGTTGACGCTATGTAAACTTTCTGCTACGATCAAGCTAGGTTGCTGAACCCACATCATTCCGCGCATTACTTGAGTATGCATAGCGCATTATCCTAATAACCCAACATAGATTTCCCACCAGTTTTCGTTGCCAGAGTTAAAACAAGTCAAAGTTAGGACAAGAATATGACATTAAAAAATCGCTTGGGTGGTCACACCAATAGTTATCACACCTATAGCCTGGAAGAAGCCCTAGAAGGGATCGCTGCCGCTGGTTTTAAATTTGTCGAACTGGGTGCAGTGCGCGGTTGGACAGAGCACGTGCCATTGGATGCAGATGGCGCGACCCTGAGTCAGATCCAACGCATGTTGCACAAGGTAGGGTTGATTCCAGTGAGCTTGAGTGGGCATTCAGATTTGACGACCCAAGCTGGCCTGGAAGATGGCATCAAAGCGGTCGATCTCTGTCAACGCATGGGCATCGATCTGATGAATACCGCGGTTGGTGGTCACGCCAGCGAACACGAAGATGAGGCTGGCTTTATGAACACCATCTTCACGCTGGCCGACTATGCTGCAGCACGCGATATTATGATCGGCCTAGAGGTTCACGGCGAGATCACGAGCAGCGGCCAGAGTGCCCGTCCGGTGCTCGAACGGATCAACCGGCCCAATGTCCGGCTCAATTATGACACGGCCAATTGTGAGTTCTATGGCAATGTCAAGGCAGTCGATGATCTGCCTGGTTGCCTGGATCTGCTTGTCCACTGCCATCTCAAGGACAAAGGAGCAGAGGGCAAAGTCTGGAACTTTCCAGCCATCGGCCAGGGGCATGTTGATTTTCCACAAATTGTTACTATTTTTCGCCAGAGCAACTATGCCGGCCCCTTTACGGTAGAAATTGAATTTTATGGGGAACCGTGGCCGTCGCTGGCTGACGTTAACTTGGCGATGCAACAGAGTTACCAAACGCTGGCCGCGTTGGGATTGTCCTAGCCAAGCAATGGATAGAAGGATAGTTATATGAATATTGGAATTCTTGGTGCTGGCTTTATGGGGGGCACCCATGCGCGCGGCTATGCGCAACTTGCAGATGTAACCGTGACCGCGATCTATTCACGCAGCCTAGACAAAGCCCAAGCCTTAGCGGCTGAAGTGGGCGGCACCCCCACCAATGACTACTTGGCAATTCTCAATGATCCCACGATTGATGCCGTTAGTATTACCCTCCCTACGCCGTTGCACAAACCGTTGACCTTGTTGGCGCTGGCCGCGGGCAAAGATGTGTTGCTTGAAAAACCGTTTGCGCTGACGGTGGATGACTGTGATGCGATCATTGCGGCTTGGCAACAGAGCAACCAGATCTTGATGATTGGGCAGACATTACGCTTTTGGCCGGAATACAAAGCAGTGGTTGAGTTTGTCCAGAGCGGCGCAATTGGCGCACCCTTTTCGGTCAGCGCCACCCGCCTATCACAGCAACCACGCTGGTCTTCTTGGTTTACGGATCCAACCCAGAGCGGCGGTGCTGTGCTGGACTTAATGGTGCACGATCTGGATGTGCTCAATTGGGTTTTTGATGCACCCCCACAAACCGTCTATTGCCGGGGTCGACAAAGCGCGCCGGCAATGTGGGATCACATGCTGGCAACGGTTGACTATGGCACAGGCGCGGGTGTCATCGAGGCTTCCGAATTGCTGCCCACTGACTATCCCTTTAGCATGAGCCTACTGGTCCATTGTGCGCGAGGGCGGGTTGAATATCTCTTCAAAGCAGGCGGCGTGAGCGTAGAGATGGGTGGCGGCCTCGATTCCGTGACCGTCTATGAACCGGGGAAGCATTATCCATTACCTGTGCCCAATCAGGGGACGGATGCATGGGCGACTGAAGTGGCCTATTTTGTTGATTGTGTGCGCAATCGACGTACACCCATGCATGGCACGCCAGAACAGGCCCGTCGGGCAGTGGCCCTATCCAACGCTGCGCGCGCATCGCTGGAAAGTGGCGAGCTTATCAAGGTATAAAGTAGCACCCGCACCGAATACAAGCTTGCTATACTGAGTTCAATTTGAAAACCGGAGTTTCGCGATAGCGTGCCGGGGACTGACCAGAAAAAGTTCTCAGTGCAGGTTTACGGTTGGTCAGTCCCCGGCACGCTGACAATTGTTTCACCAAACTCCGGTTTTCATTCTGATTTGAGTATAACATCCAATCAGCAACGGCTACTGATCAAGTGTCAAACCAGTAAATCTACACTCGACCAGTAGCCGCTACCTATTGCGCATGAATAATGCTAAACCACAATCAAGTACCGAATTTATCAATCGCGCGGCAACGGTAGATGCACCTTAGCGCTATCGCGTGATTGGGAATATAAAGCAGCGATCATGATCTCCAGCGAGTTGCACCCACGTGTGGCGGGTGAGCTGTTGGGACCATCATTCCAGACCATCTCGGCCATTTCCTTGACCGCCGGGATGAGATTGTCCCCAAAGTTATCAATATAGCCGCGCGCATCGGGCGAGGCGACTTCGCTGGGTGTGCCTTCGGGCTTGTCGGTCTTCCAGGCGCGACAACTGCTGTCATTCAACACATAACGCCCGCCCGGGCCTTGCAGATCAAATTCAAAGATCGCCGGGGTCTGCTTGGCGCTGTTGATGATGGCGCGCACGCCATTGGCAAACTCGACAATCACAGTGGAGCCGGGATCCAGCATGGGATCTTTGCCGCCTTCACCTTTATAGACCGTGCCATAATCTTCAAAGCCACGCTCATGCGCCGCAATCACCCACACTGGCTCGGCGTTGGCCAAATAGCAAACGGCATCGACCAAATGGGTACCATTGCGGAACAACATCGAGCGGCGACCACCCATGTGGGCCACAATGCGCGTCAGGCCGCCAATCGATTGTTCATTCCAGATGGCGTTTTTCACAGCTTGGTAGGAAGGAATAAAACTGCGCGTATGATCGACCGCCATCTTGGCCCCGGTGCGTTCCAGCGTCGCGATCATCTTGTCGGCATCTTCGAGGGTGGTGCAGAGCGGTTTTTCACAGAAAATGCCCTTGATGCCCGCTTCAGCCGCGTCACACACAGGCTTGATGTGCAGGTGATCGGGCGTGGCAACACTCACCACATCCAGATTCTCTTTGGCAAACATCTCGTGATAATCCGTATATTCGCGGATCGAGCCACGCGCAATTTGGGCGCGCTCAAAAAATCGATCAAAGGCGGCGGGGTTGAGATCACAGGCGGCCACAAGTTCGTACTCCTCGGCATGGGCATAGGCATAACCATGATGACCACCCAATCCACCACCGATCACGGCGGCGCGTAATTTCCGGTTCGACATGCAAATTCCTCTTCGTGTTACAAAACGTTACAAAAATTTAGTTGATTAAACGCAAGTTAGCTGGCGTTTAGTTACGCATATTACGCAGCAGGTGCTGTCAACGGATTCTTGGAGCGGCACCCAAAGGGTTCCCGAGCGGATTCATGGATGGCAAATCCGTTCTTCGGCAAGTTATAGAACGGATTTGTGCCCAACCATCGGTTCAATCCGTTCCCCAAATCTGTTGACAGCGTGGCCCATGCATTAGTTAGGTAAACGCAACGACGAGGGGGGTATGATCACTATAGGCACACCAGGGTGCAAAGGGCCCAACGCGCACGCTTTGCAGCCGGGCAAGCCACGCTTTGGGCACAAAACAATAGTCCAGATAGTAGCCTTTGTGCGGGCTACGGTGCAGGAAAAAAGTATTCTGTTGCTCCTGACCATGCGCTTCGCCGAAATATTCATGGTAGACGCTGACCAGATTCGCCGCGGCCAGATCTTTGACCACGGCTGAATGATTGCTGACACGCCGTTCCCGATCCCAAATGGCGTTGCTATTCAAATCGCCCAGCAAGATCGTATCGCGCTGGCGCATAAAGTCGGCATAGTGATGTACCGCTTGATAGACCTGCCCGACATAGCTGCGCGCCTTTTGCTTGTGGCCCATGGCCCAGACGGCCAACACATTCAATTCAAACTCGCCACTGACGCACAGCGGGATACAGTGACGGATCGTCGGATCATACCCTGCGTAGAGACTCAGGCGCAGATCACCATAGGCAAAGACCCCCACCCCTTTGTCCAAATTATCACCCTGCCAAAGAAAATCATCTGGGCGCTGATCCGTGCCAACGAAACGCAATTTGGTCGGGCATTCGCATTCCTGGATCACAACCAGGGTCGGTTCAAGAATGGCAAGGTGTTGCGCCTTTTTGCGAAACGCGCCCTGACAATTCCAGGTGATCAATTTCATCGCAATCGCCAACCGCCGATCAAATCGATTTGCTCGACTTGGGATTCAACGCATCATTCAGCCCATCGCCCAAAAAGTTGATGCCCAGCGTGACAATCGCCAGCGTGATCGACGGCACAGCGACCAGCCACGGGCGATAGGACCAACTGCCAATATTCGAAGCGATCATATTGCCCCAACTGGCTTGTGGTGGCTTGATGCCAATCCCCAAATAGCTGAGCGCAGATTCCGCCACCATGGCGCTAGACAGACTAAAGG
>Ga0163155_10004038_pt1 | contig 15374 bp, 16 predicted proteins | sample OliLakLV19SP4G1_FD_148611 | JGI IMG/M metagenome (GOLD analysis project Ga0163155, IMG submission 148611) | Freshwater microbial mat bacterial communities from Lake Vanda, McMurdo Dry Valleys, Antarctica - Oligotrophic Lake LV.19.SP4.G1 | ecosystem: Environmental > Aquatic > Freshwater > Lake >... | reverse complement strand
GCGGGTTGCGGTGCGGGCCGCCGGGGTACTCGCGTTTGTTTGTGAGCGCTCCGAACCCCGTCACCCATCGAACGACAAGCACACGTCCCGCGGCCCGACGTGTTCCTCCACTTCAGCACACAGATGCGCAACCATCGGCAGCGCTGCGAACAAAGGCGGCAAGGCGAACGAGTCGGGCGAACCCAACCCAAGAACCGGAGCGAAAACGTGGCACGTTCAAAAGTGTGGTAGCCCCCGAGCGTGGGTATCCCTGCATGCGGTGCGTACTGCTACATCCTACGAGTGATGCGCACTCCGCGCCGGCCCGTTTACCGGGAGACCGTCCCGCACACGCGAGAGGTACAGCGTCTGCGTCGGGAAAGCGAAGTCGATGTTGTCGTCGGCAAACGCGCGTGCCATCGACAACAGCACCGACTGCTGGGTGTCCATATGAATGTTATAGTCCGGTGAGTTGATGTAGTACACGGCCTCGAATTCCAACGACGAATCGCCGAACTTGCAGAAGTGGCACCGGTCAAACCTGACGTTCGTCTGCTGCTCGATCGCGCGGCGCACAATCGAGTTGACCAGTTCCAGTTGCTGCGGTGGAGTCGCATAGACAACCCCGAAGGCCAGGATGACCCGACGGTCGGTCATTCGCTTGTAGTTTCGGATGCGGCTGGATAGGAGATCAGCATTGCCGAAGACCAGTTGCTCGCCCGAGAGGCTCCGAACCCGAGTGGTCTTCAGCCCGATGTACTCGACGGTTCCCATCTCGGAGCCGACAATGATGAAGTCGCCGACGATGAAGGGCCTGTCGAGCGAAATCGTGAGCGACGCGAAGAGGTCCCCCAGAATGCTCTGCAGGGCCAGCGCGATCGCAATGCCGCCGATACCGAGCCCCGCGATGAGTGACGTGACATCGACGTCCGCGTTCTGGAGCGCGAGCAGCACGATGAGGATGTACGCGACAAAGAGCAGGAGCCAGCGCAGCCCCGAGATCTGAGCGATGACGGAATCATTCGAGCCTTTGTCGCGCGACTTGGCGGCGAGCCGCAAAAGGATCCAGTCGATCGTGACCGGTACGAAACGGATGCACTGGATGGCGAGCATCACGATGAGCACGACCTTGGCGACACCAAGCACGCGCGGGTCCAGCGCGAGCAGGTGCAGCGCGCAGGCAGTCGCGATGACAAGCGTGCTCAGACGCATCCACCGGGCGTTGAGGTTGCCCACCAAGTTCCGCCAACTGCTATCGGCTTGCCCAGAGACGGGGCAGCGCCGCCGGATAATGGCCCGGACAAGAGGCAGGCCGATGGCAGTGATGCTAAATGCAGTCGCAGCGGTGATCCACGTCGACAATGGGATGCCGAAAATCATTTGATTCATGCGTACTCCATCAGATTCACGCCGCGGGTTGCGCGACGGCCATTATTCAATGCGGGCGACAGCCGACGAGCGCGACGCGTGCGATGGTCAAGGGGATGCCCTCCACCGCAGCCCTTTGGTCTCAGCCCCCGGGGAAGCGAATCCGGCACGCCCGCCGCGCGGCACTCAACAAACCATATCAAGCAGTGAAGCCACGATCTTTCCTTTCACTCACCATCGTCGGAGCCGGTCTGCAATGCCGGTCCGCGTCTCCAGATGTTCGAGGGACAACAGGGCGACATGGCGCGTTCTCGTCAAACGCAGATGGCCTCCGCGCGTGCCGAGGCCACCAACCCTGCCGAATCAGGGATAGAAAACGTCAACAGATGTTCTTGTCGAACCTTTAGGGTGTGGGAACACGAAGTCCTGTGTTTGCCGGCCGACCGAGCCGTCTCTGCCGCGCGGCCGCCGGTGGGCATGGAGTCTATCGGGGCTCAACGCGGACGCGAGCCTCCGTCCCTGGGATGTTCGCGAGCCCCCAGTCGCGCAGTGCCGCGAGCACCGGAAGAAGCGAGCGCCCGCGCGGCGTCAGGTGATATTCATCACTCCCGGCCCGTGCCGCCGAGGCCCGTGCCTCCACAAGACCTAAGGATTTCAGCCGCTCCAGCCGCTCCGCCAGAATGTTGCTCGCGATCCCCTCCGGCGAGGCGGCGAGATCACGGAAGCGGGCCTTGCCAGCGAACAGATCGCGCACAATCAAGAGCGTCCAGCGATCGCCCAAGAGGTCCAACGTGCACGAGACCGGACAGGGAGACCTCCGTGCCGATCGTTCGGAGCGGCCGCTCACGCGCCACCCCGCGTCCCATCGCGCAGGATTCGTTTGATCTGCACGCGGTGGATTCCCATGTGAATCGCCGACAGAGCGGACCACCCGGCGGCATCGAGCGGCCCAAACCACGGGTGGGCGTATCGGAGCGTCGTGCGGAAGTCAACCCCGGCAGCCAGCATCGTGGCCAGAGTGTCGCACGACGACTCATACGCCGCGACCACTTCGCTGCCAACCCGGTCGCTCGGCTTCACCGCGGCGGTGCTCGCCGTACCGTCGGGCATGCGGTTCTGCACCAGATCGCCGATCGCCCGATCGATGGCGTCGTTGACGATGCGGAGATGATCGAGCGTCATGTACACCGACCAGAAACGGCTGCTGTCCTCAAGCCCGCGCAGCCGAGGAATGAGCACGCGGCTGCTGAGCGTGGCGTCGTTGCGCCCCGCGCACAGCGCTGCGATAGCCCCTCGCTCACGCTCGAACCGGGAGCTCATGCTCGCGGGTGTGCCGAGGCATCGGTGCACCGAAAGGATCAGCCCACCGACGATCCGTTCGATGGCCGGAACGCCCGCACCGGGCGGCGCAAGGCGCGGGGGGTTGACGGTGTTTGGCCGAGTCATAGGGGGAAAATAGCCAAATCACTTGCAAAAAGCAAGTAAATACGGTGCGCGGCTCGGCGACAAAGGACCAGTTCCTTTTCCACAACGCAAAACAACCGTTGTTTTTCTTTACACGTTCACAACGGACGGCTGGACTCTATGAATCGTGAGCAGGCCATCCGTCCATGTTGTGACCTCCCCCGCCGCTTGGGAGGTTCTCGCTTCCTCCGCTCGGAGCGAAATCGCGGAGGCGATTCGGATCCTGGGGCCCTGCTCGATCGCTGAGATCTCGCTGGCACTCAACCGCCCGGCCGACACGCTGTACCGGCACATCGACATGCTCATCGATGCGGGCTTTGTCAAAGAGGCCGGGTATCGCAAGGGAGCCCGCAACGTTGAGCGACTGTTGGACGTGGTTGCGGACGACTTCCGCATCGAGTTCACGGCCAACGCCGGGGCCGCCGAGAATCGGGCCATCACCAACACAGCGTCCTCCTTCCTCCGGGCCGCCGAACGAACGGTGCGTGATTCAGCCCGCGCCCGTGAACTCAATTTCCCTCCCAAAGACCGCAATATCTCCATCAACTACGAACTGAGCTGGCTGACCCCCGAGCAATTCCAGGAGGTGCGAGCCCTGATCCGCAAACTCAAGGACTTGATGGACGAGGGCAAACGTCTCCGCGAGGGCCGGCTCTACATGACTCTGACGATTGCCTGCCCGGTGACCCGCAAGCGTGGGGCTGGCCGGGCCATCAAGCCCCCGCCCGCAACGGCCAAGGCCGTCACACCAAGAACCCGAAAACCCAGATCGTCGGGAACCAAACCGTCCGGCCCCAGGCGGTCCGAGCGGAAGCCGGGCACACAAGCATCATGAGGCATTCATTCCAAAAGGAGCAGCAAGTGAAATCACGATTCGACCGGTTCTTCCCCATCGTCTCCATCGTCTCCGTGCTCTCGGCCGCGGGCACGACGCTGTGCGGATCAGCCGCGTTCGCCCAGCCCGATACCCGGATCGTCGTGAAGACCGCGGACGATCTCCCGCGATGACGGCGGCGACACATGGCAGCCCGTCATCAACATCGACGGCCCAAAGGTCGTCGGGCTCTGCGCACTCGAAGTCACCCCGCGAGCCCTTCGTCAACACCGGAAACCTTGACCACAAGGTCCGCATCATCGGTGTCGGACGCGTCGGCGGCCCGGCAGCGATGATCGTGTCTGACGATCTTGGTAAGTCATGGCAGCAAGTCGATATCAACGCCCACGCCGCCATGGCGTTCAATGTCCATTTCTTTGACCGCAACCACGGCATCATCGCCGCGGCGTCCGACACCGATGTTGCGCGATCCCACGCCCGAATCATCACGACCTTTGATGGCGGGAAGACCTGGACGACCGCCTACGAGTCAAAGCGGCCCTACGAACTCACGTGGAAGATCTCCTTCCCCACTCCCGATGTGGGCTACGTCACGGTCCAGTCGTATGCTCCCGATCCTGCCGCGACGGGCCGCTTTGTGGTCAAAACCGTCGACGGTGGCAGGTCGTGGACCGAGATTCCATTGAGCAGCGACCCAAAGGTCCGTCAGTTCGGCGTCGCCTTCATCGACGAGAATCGGGGCTGGATCGGCGCCACGCCTGCGGGCTTCCAAACCGTCGACGGCGGCAAGACCCGGACCAGTGCCAACTCCGGAAACGCCGTGAACAGAATCCGTATCATCCGCTACCCTGAAGGGACCAGCGCCTTCGCCATCGGCGTGAGCGTGTACAGGGCGATCATCGAAGGCAGCAAACAGTCCGTCGAAAGAAGTGGGAACGGGTTAGGAGCCGATCAGGTGTTGCGCGAAAAGAGTGGCGCGTCACTGCCGGACGGGCTCGACGCAGGTTGGGCGTTGCGGGTCGGGCCGTTGAAACTACGGTGGGTGGCCCAGCGAACTGAACAAGTATGACACATGCTGATTCTCATGGAGCCATCGCGCCAGCCTGGATGCATCGCTGGCTGATGGCGGCCGCGGTCTACAACCTCGTCTGGGGAGCCGCGATGGTTATCGCCCCCGTACAGACGCTCGCGCTCTTGGGCGTCTGGTCGGCGAACAATGAGTTGTGGCCCCAACTCTGGGCGTGCATCGGCATGATCGTCGGGGTCTACGGCATCGGCTACGCGATCGCCTCGCGCGATCCAGCGCGTCATTGGCCGATCGTGCTCGTGGGACTGATAGGAAAGGTCCTCGGTCCGATTGGCTTTGTGGACGCGGCAGTGCGAGGGGACCTGCCGTGGTCGATGGGAGTCACGATCCTCACGAACGATCTGCTCTGGTGGATTCCCTTTTCAATGATCCTCTGGCACGCGGCCAAGGTCGCCCAGCCCGCCCCGCCCGCGGGCATGGTCTCGCTCGAAGCGGCGCTCGATGCGCTGCGGGACGACCGTGGCCGAAACCTCCGGACGATTACGGACGAGCGTCAGACGCTCGTCGTGCTCCTGCGCCATTCCGGGTGCACGTTCTGCAAGCAGACGCTCGCCGACCTCGCGCACTGGCAGGCGTCGTTCGACAAGGCCGGCATGAGCCTGGCGGTCGTCGGAATGAGTCCGACATCCGAAGGGCTCAGGGCGCTCGGCCAGCGGTATGGCGTGACATCCGCCGCGTGGATCGCGGATCCAGATCGGTTGCTCTACCGAGCACTGGAACTGCGCCGCGGCACATTCCTTCAATTGCTGGGCCCACGCGTATGGGTCGGCGGCCTGCTCGCCGCGCTGCGGGGGCACGGTGTCGGCAAACTTGAGGGCGATGGATTCCAGATGCCCGGAGCGTTCGTGATCCACAACGGGCGGGTCGTCAGAGCCTATCGCCACACCACCGCGGCCGATCGACCAGACCTCAAGGAACTCGCGTGCTCGATCAACTAGGCCCCTTCATCCCGTTGCTTCATGCCGGCGCTACCTGGTTCATGGTCGGGCTCATCTGGTTTGTGCAGATAGTGCACTATCCGTTGCTGGGCAATGTGCCCGCGGGCTGCTTCGCGGAGTACTCCGCCGGCCACCAGCGAAGAACGACCTGGATCGTGGCGCCCGCCATGTTTGTCGAGGCGGGCTGCACGCTTGTTCTGGCGTTGTTCCCGAAGGGGGAAGATGCCGACAGCCCGGTGCGATGGGTCGGCCTTGGTCTTCTTGTGTTGGTTTGGGTATCGACATTCACCATTCAGGTCCCGCTGCACGCGCGACTTACAACCGGTTTCGATGCGAATGTCTGGCGTCGGCTGGTGAACACAAACTGGGTCCGGACGGTCGCGTGGACGGCCCGCGGAATCATCGCGATTCTCATGCTGCCCTAGGGAAGCGTGAAACCGACGTGATACGGTGAACGAATCCCACGGATGAGGAGCAAGGTGAGGTATGACCGATCGAACGTGTCTGGTAATCGGGGCGGCCGGCGGTATCGGTCGCCAACTCGTCGAGATTCTCCGCCAGGACGGCTGGTCTCTGGTCCTCGCGGGCCGGACCCAGGCCGGGCTTGATGAGGTCGCGGCCTCCTGCGACGGACAGGTCGCGTGCCTCGATGCGCAGGACTTCGACGCGGTCGATGCCGTGTTCAGAGCCCACCCGGGGTTCACCGGCGCCGTGAACCTCGCCGGTTCCATTCTCCTCAAGCCGGCGCACCTGACGACGGCGCAGGAGTTTGACGCGACTATTGGGCAGAACCTCCGAACCGCGTTCGCGCTGACAAGGGCCGCGGGTAAACACATGAAGGCTTCCGGCGGGAGTGTGGTGCTGATGTCTTCGTGCGCGGCGGGCATCGGCCTCTCCAACCATGAGGCGATCGCGGCCGCAAAGGCGGGAGTGGAAGGACTGGTGCGCGCGGCCGCGGCGAGTTACGCGGGCGCGGGCATCCGATTCAACGCGGTGGCCCCGGGCCTGGTGGCCACGCCGATGGCCAAACGGATCACCGATAACGAAGCGGCGCTCAAGGCGTCGATGGCGATGCACCCCTTGGGCAGGATCGCCGCTCCCGACGAGATCGCTCGGGCGATCGCATTCCTGCTCAGCCCGGACAACTCGTTTGTGACCGGCCAGGTGCTGGGGGTTGATGGCGGTTTGTCGAGGGTGAAGAATCGTTGAGCCGCACGAGATGATCCGGGTCGGCACTCGGCTGTACACAGAGGGTCGGTCAAGCCGAGTAGAATGCGGCGCCAGGATTTCCAGGCATCTGAGTCGATGACCCTGCGACCGGCACTCAGGAGCCGGACCTCCCGCCCCACTCAGACAGCACCCCACGAGGTAAGACAGGACCCCACGCAGATGAGACATCAAGGAGCAGGCCTTGGCCGACAGCCCTGACAACTCTGGCCGGGCGACTCCGGTGTCGGACCGGATCCGGCAGCGGCTGGTCAACGCTCGGAAGCGGTTCCACGCCAACGACAGCATCGCGGAGTTCATCGAGCCCGGTGAGCTCGACGTCCTTCAGGTTGAGGTCCAGGCAGAACTCCAGCGGGTGCTCGATGCGCTGGTGATCGATACTCGTGGCGATCACAACACCCGGGACACCGCCCGGCGGGTCGCGAAGATGTTCATCACCGAAGTCTTCCGAGGACGCTATCAGCCCATGCCGTCGGTCACCGAGTTCCCCAACGTCGAGGGCCTGAACGAGCTCATGATCGTCGGCCCGGTCACGGTACGCAGCGCCTGCTCGCACCACCTGTGCCCGATCATCGGCCGGGTCTGGGTCGGTGTCATGCCCAACGAGCACTCCGCCCTGATCGGGCTCTCGAAGTATGCCCGCCTGGTTGAATGGGTGATGGCCCGCCCTCAGATTCAGGAGGAAGCGGTCATTCAGCTGGCCGACCTGCTCCAGGAGAAGATGCGACCGGACGGACTCGCGATTGTTCTGAAGGCCGACCACTATTGCATGCAGTGGCGGGGCGTCAAGGACATGGACTCCAAGATGGTGAACAGCGTCATGCGTGGAAGTTTTCTGAAGAACCCGGATTTGCGCCGCGAGTTCCTGGCGCTGTTGAGCAACGACAAAAGGTCGTGAGGACACAACATGTTGGTACGCCTTGTGTACGCCAGCCGGTCCGCCTCGCCGGTCACCGACGAAGTGGTCGGCAGCATTCTGGCCCAATCGCGGAAGAACAATCCCGAGCACGGCGTCACGGGCGTGCTGTGCGTCTGTCACGGCGACGTGTTCCTGCAGGTTCTTGAGGGGGGGCGTGAGGAGGTCAACCGGATCTACTCCAAGGTGCTCCGCGACGATCGGCACATCGATGTCACGCTCCTGGACTACGCGGAGATCAACCAGCGTCGCTTCAGCGGTTGGCGGATGGGCAGGGTGGACCTGGACAAAGTCAACGCCGGCATCATCCTGAAGTACTCGGAGAAGCCCCGGCTGGATCCGTTCATGATTTCTGGCAGAGTCGCCCTGACGCTGCTGGAAGAACTCGGGAGCTCCGCCTCGATCATGGGGGGGAGCTGATCGCTCCGTCGAGACAGACCGCTTCAAAGCGTGACCACGATTCGTGTCGTGTCGGGTCGTCGGCAGCCGGCCCCTCCGCTGCTTTGAATCTATGTCCTCCCTCGATCCGAACTCTAAATCAAGGACTTCGAATCTCTGACCCCAGCACCCCGGAACGCGCCTCGGCACTTTCCCTCGTCCGGTCTCCTTGGTTCGGGTTCATGCGAGCCTGAGTATGCGAAACCGTTACAACGCTCTCGATGCCCGAATCACACTTTGGATGGCTCACTACGGTCCGCATCTCTCACGGATCGCACTTGGAGTCGTCTTCCTTTGGTTTGGCGTGCTGAAGTTCGTCCCCGGCCTGAGCGCAGCGGATGAACTGGCGACCAAGACCATCTCAACCCTCACGTTCGGTTTAATCGGCCCGGAGGTCTCCAGGCCGATGCTGGCGGTCTGGGAATGCCTCATCGGTTTGGGTCTTCTGTCCGGCGTGTTCCTCCGGGCCACGTTGCTGCTTCTGGTTCTTCAGATGCTCGGCACGGTGACCCCACTGGCTCTGTTCCCGTCCGAGACGTGGAAGCACCTCCCCTTCGTACCGACTCTTGAGGGTCAGTACATCGTGAAGAACATCGTGCTGATCGCCGCCGGAATCGTCGTCGGGGCGACGGTCCGCGGGGGTGCTATGGTCGCAAGCCCGACCATCGCCCGGCGTGCGGTTCAGGAGGATGAACTGGAGACGCGCCGCCTGCTTTCGTCCTGAATCAACGTTTGCCGTCCTGTTGGAAAAGAGTCCGCCCGACCCGCTCCTGTCTTGCACATGTTCCATCGCGAAGACCACACCCCAAAGGAAAGAGACTCGACCATGTCCGATACCAATCACACCAAAACGTGGCCCGATCTCGCGGTCGGTCTCTACGACCGCCTGACGGGCCGCAACGCCGAAATCACGTACGAGTTCGACAAACTGCACATCAAGGTTCCCAGCGGCACCGGAGCAGAAGCCCAGCACGCCGAGTGGGTTCTTACAGGCACGATCAAGATCCGTACCAAGGACCTTGGCCCCCGCCCAAACTGACGTTGGTCGGCCGTCTGTCTGGGACGCTGAACGGCCGGCCGTGGTCTCTCGACGCCACAGGCTCCGATGTCATTGTGCAACTTCACGGCTTTGGCTCCGCGATCGCCGCGGCACGATCACTGCGCACGCTGGATGCTGCGCTCCCGCTGTACTCAGAGGGCTGGGGCGTACGCTTCCGGATACGGATCGGGTCGTGGCCCGCCGTGAAGTTCCTGCCGCGTCCCGGGTTCATTGCCCGCTTTTTCATACCCGCGTTGCGGTCAGTGAGCCGTGCATGACCGACGAAAATAGTCGCCCGGCAGTCGCGCTCACGGGGAGCACCGGGTATGTCGGGGGACGTTTGGTGCCGCTGCTCCTTGCAGCGGGCTATCCCGTACGCTGCATCGCTCGAGAGCCCAGAAAACTGGATGCGCGTCATTGGCGTGACAATCCAAATGCATCGGTGGTTCGTAGCGACCTTTCCGACCCGGAATCGCTCGCCCCGCTCCTGTCCGGCTGCGACGCGGCGTATTACCTCGTTCACTCCCTGGAGTCGAGCGGAAAAGGATACGCGGAGCGTGATCGGAAACTGGCCGAGGTCTTCGCGCAAGCCGCCGCGCGCGCCGGTGTCGTCAGGATCATCTATCTGGGAGGGCTCGGCGAACTTGGCGCGGGGCTGAGCGAGCACCTGAGTTCGCGCCGCGAGGTGGAAAAAATCCTTGGATCAACCGGTATTCCGGTGACGGCCTTCAGGGCAGCGATGATCATCGGCTCGGGCTCCGCTTCCTTCGAGATCCTGAGGTATCTGGTCGAGCGCTTGCCGATCATGATCACACCTTCCTGGGTGAAAACCGAGTCGCAGCCGGTCGCCATCGAGGATGTGCTGCACTGGCTGGTCCGATGCCTGTCCGTGCCGGAGACATCGGGCAGGACTTTGGAAATCGGCGGACCGGACGTGCTCGCCTATCGCGAACTCATGCGGATCATGGCGGAGGAACTGGGTCTTCCGCGGCGAATCGTGATCCCCTTGCCGGTCCTCACGCCCCGGCTGAGTTCCGGTTGGATCAGCGTCGTCACTCCGGTCTCCTATCGGATCGCCCGTCCGCTCGCAGAAGGTCTGCGCAACCGCGTGGTCGTCACGAACGACCAGGTGCAACGGCTGATGCCCCACAAGGCCATCGGTGCCCGCGCCGCCATCCGGCACGCGCTCGATGGTGTGCTGGCGAAAGACGTCGCCACCAGGTGGTCGGTCGCCGGACCAATCCCCGGTGATCCGGACTGGGCCGGTGGCGCGGTCTTCAGGGACGAGCGATCGATCTCGGTGTTTGCCGATGCCGAGAACGTCTTTCAGGCCGTGATCCGAATCGGCGGCGGTCACGGCTGGTATGCAGGCGACATGCTCTGGCGGATTCGCGGCTGGATGGACACGCTGGTGGGTGGTCCCGGCTTGCGTCGCGGCCGGCGCGATCCCGACCGCGTTGAGTTCGGAGAAACGCTCGACTTCTGGCGCGTGATTGGCCTTGAGCGAAACCGCTCGCTCTTGTTGCTCGCCGAGATGAAACTGCCGGGCACCGCCACGCTCGACTTCTCGCTCGCGCCCGCGGAGGTGGAAGGGGCAACGAAACTCACCATGACGGCCCGCTTCAGATCCAAAGGCATCCTCGGCGTCCTCTACTGGTACTCGGTGCTTCCGCTCCACAACGTGGTATTCGGCGGCATGCTCAACGGAATCAGGCGGATCGCGGAAACCAGCGGAGGCAGTCGGTCCGACACACTCCAGCCCGCAGACGCACCCAGGCCCGGATACGGACGGGCGAGGCTCTGGCTCGGGATTTCGGCCGTGGGAACGATCGTCACCGCGTCGGCGTTGGCGCTGGCCCTCCAACTCCCGCAAAACGCGGCCGCGCTCGTGGCCCCGTCGCTGCCCGGTCAACTCCTCCTTCTGGCCTGCTTCCTCGTGATGTACGCCGCAATCCACGTCCCATTTGATGTGCTGGGCGGCTATCTCCTGCCCCGGCGGTTCGGCCGCCCGCACCCCTCTCCAGCGAGATTCGCGGCGACTCTGCTTCGCGGGGTGGGCGTGCACACGCTCCTCCTGGCGCTGATCGGGCTCGGCATCTTCTTGTCCGCGCGTGCGTTCGGCGTCCCGGGCGCCATCGGCGTGGGAGTTCTCGTATCTCTCGCGCTGCTCGTGATTCGGACCCCGCTGTCAGGGTGCATCGCGTCGCTTCGGCCAACGGTCACCGCGTGCGAGCCCATCGATCTGCGGGGGAAGGGCCTGCGGGCCGAGTGCATCGCCAGCGAGGACCAAGGATTCACGGGCGGAATCGACGGCGTGTTCAGGCCCAGAAGCGTCATCGTTCCTGAGCGATGGACCACTGCTCTCGGAGCGGCGGCCTTCGAAGTGGTGCGCCGGCGACAACAACTCGCCGTGCTCACGGGGAGTTGGTTCCGAGGACGGGTGCTGGCTCTTGGGTTCACATGGACCGGTATCGCGGCCTCCGCGCTGCTCGTCGGCAGCGACCGCATCGGCAGCGCGCACGGCGTGATGGAGATGAGTCTGGTCTTCACGCTGTGGTCATTCGTAGGGCTGCTGGTGCTCCCGACGCCCTCCCGGGCCGGAGTCGCCGAGATTGATGCTGCCGTCCGCCAGTCTGGGGTCGATGGCCTGCTGGTCGACCAGACCATTCGGAAACTCGACACGCTGCAGGACGCGGAGGTGGAGCGCCCGACAGCCGTTGAGTTGGTGTTCCACCCGATCCCGAGTGTGCAACGCCGTATCGAAGGACCAAGAAGCCGAGACATCCGGGGCTTCCTCGGCGCTGCCAGGTCGGCGGTGTACCTCAGCCCGTCAGGGCTTGGCCTTTTGGGACGCGCCGTGCACTGCAACTGCGGGCGACCCGCGTTATGGGTGTACCTGCCGTCAGAGTGACGATCGTCGAATCTTTGAATCCGGCATCGCGGATGAGACCCTGCCGCGACACTCGAAACCGCGGAACCCCATCGCCGCGACGGTTGGTCAGACTTCCACAAAGTACCCAAGGGCTGCGTTTCAGCGGATGGCGCGGCGGCGGATCAGAATCCGAATCCCCGCCCGCACCGAACACACATGCATGAGACCGACGAATCATCAGCGGAAAGTCTGCAACATACTGGTCATCGGGTCGGGCGGTGCCGGGATGCGTGCGGCCATCGCCGCCGACGCAGCCGGCTTCGATGTCATAGTGGTCGGCAAGCGTGCCAAGGCAGACGCCCACACCGTCCTGGCTGCGGGCGGCATCAACGCCGCGCTCGCCACCGTCGATCCAGAGGACTCGTGGGAGCAGCACTTCATCGACACCATGCGGGAGGGCTACGGACTGGGCGATCCGCGCGCGGTCGAACTGCTCGCCCGTGAGTCTCCCGCGGCGGTCCGTGAACTCGAGGACTGGGGATGCGAGTTCGCGCGCTGTCCCGACGGGCGAATCGATCAGCGATACTTCGGTGCCCACACCTATCGCAGGACGTGCTACGCCGGTGACTACACGGGTCGTGCCATCGTGCGGACTCTGGTGAAGCGGCTGGCCGAGACACGCTGTGCGGTCGTTGAAAACGTGTATATCTCCGACCTTCTGGTGCACGACCGCCGGTGCTTCGGAGCCGTGGGATTCGACATCGCTTCGGGCGAGAAGTCGGTCTTCTTTGCCGATGCGGTCGTGCTCGCCGGCGGCGGCCACACCCGGATATGGCGCCGCAGCTCCTCGCGTCGCAACGAGAATACCGGCGACGGCATGGCCATGGCACTCCGCGTGGGGTGCACCCTGGGCGATATGGAACTCGTTCAGTTCCATCCCACGGGCATGGTCGCTCCCGAGGAATGGGCGGGCACACTGGTCACCGAGGCCGTACGAGGCGAAGGTGGGCGGCTGTTGAACGCGGCCGGGGAGCGATTCATGGTCCGGTACGACCCCGACCGACTGGAACTCTCGACCCGCGACCGCGTGGCCCTCGCCAACTATTCCGAGATCCTTGCCGGCCGGGGTGGGCCCAACGGGGGCGTCTTCCTGGACATCTCTCACCGGACCAAAGAGTTCATCGTTGAGAAGCTTCCCAGAATGTACCGCCAGTTCCTCGAGGCTCAGATGCTGGATATCTCCCGAACGCCCATGGAGGTCGCCCCGACCGCACATTACTCTATGGGCGGAGTAGTGGTCGAGCCCGACTCTCATTCGACCGGTATCGACGGCCTTTTCGCCGCGGGTGAAGTCACCACGGGCGTTCACGGTGCGAACCGTCTCGGGGGCAACTCGCTCGCCGAGACCCTTGTGTTCGGTCGCCGCGCGGGCGAAGCGGCAGCCGAACTGAGCGCTCGAACCGATGCCCAGGTGCGAGACCGCTCGACCGTGCAATACGCACTGGACCGCGTGGCCGCGATCGTCCGACCAGGATCGGAGACGGCCCGAACCCTTCAGCGGGCGATCCGAGACCTCATGTGGGAGCATTGCGGCGTAGTCCGCTCCGAGCCGTCGATCCGCGAAGGTCTTCGCAAACTCGCCGCCGTCGCCGACGCCACGGACTCGGTCGATGTGCAGCCGTCATCGGAAGGCTATCAAGATCTGGCGGTGGCACTGGACCTGCGAGGGTCGATCATCGCGGCAGAAGCGACCCTCCGTTCGGCCCTCGCCCGTTGTGAAAGTCGGGGCGCGAACCAGCGTTCGGATTTCCCGCTGATGGGACGGACCCTCGAGAATACACGGGTGGACCTCGCCGCCGATGGCGGCATGCGCGTCCACGCCGTGCCCGTTCCCGAAGCCGCGAGTGACCTGCCGGCGTGGGACGCCGCGAAGCAACCCCTGTCGCTGAGCGGTCGGCTGCTCGAGTGATGTCCGGGTGATTCAAGGGGCGTCACGCGGATGCGGTTCAAGGATGGCGGCGGGTGTGCTCGCTCCAAGGCACAAGGCCCGCGTTGCGCTGCCATCCCACGCTCACGGGCTCTCGAGCCCAAAGCGCTTCCTCAAACTCGACGCACCGATGGATATTTGCACCCTCGTCTCGCGCGACAATTCGTCAACGGTTTTGAACATCAACGCCATCCGGTTATTCGCCTTGAGTCGGTCTTGGTTGCGAATCAGAAAATCCCAGTAAAAGACCGTGAAGGGACACGCCTCGGGGCCGGTCCGCAGTGCGGGGTCGTACCGGCATCCCTTGCAGTAGTTGCTCATCCTCTCGATGTACTTCCCGCTCGCGGCGTACGGCTTCGTGCCCACCAGCCCCGTCACGCCCGCAGAACTGCCGGGCCGGTGGTCGGCGTTCATGACCATCCCCAAGGCGTTGGGAAGTGTCACCCAGTCCACGCCGTCGCGAACCGCGCCTCGACCGCCGCGGCTTTCGGACGTGCGTCGTCCAGGCACTGCGACAGTCCAAAGAACACCCACCCGTTCTCGGCAGGCGTCAAAGAGTTGCGCGGCCTGCGGCAGCACCCGTTGGTTTGCCGCGGCGCCGCGGCTTTCGGACGTGCGTCGTCCAGGCACTGCGACAGTCCAAAGAACACCCACCCGTTCTCGGCAGGCGTCAAAGAGTTGCGCGGCCTGCGGCAGCACCCGTTGGTTTGCCGCGGCGCCGCGCCCCCTCTGCCGAGCGGCTCCAATGGCTGACGGGTCCATAATGAGGGAACTCTCCACCCGTGCTTCACATTCACCTCATGCGAAGCGGTCACCCTTCCAAAGACGAGCAGCCCGCATTTGGTGGGTCGACAGAGGTGCTGCCGAAGAAATAGATTCGGCCGCGACCCCGACACCGAGGGGGTAGCCGCCGCCGAACACTCCATTTGACGGGCCGCGCGGGGGAGCGATCCGCGACCCCCCCCCCCGCGGCAGCTTTGTGCGAACACCGGACCACGAACAAGGAGTCAAAGTCATGCAGGACCAACAACGTCAGCAAGATTAAAGAGTCAGAGTCAAACGCCGCACAACCTGCTGAAACTGAGCGACACCGACATGACGCTGGCCACCACCGCCGAGGACATCCGCGGCCGCAAGGTGGTGGACACCAAAGGAGAAGACGTCGGCGACGTGGACGATCTGATGATCGACGACACCGAGAAAAAGGTGCGATTCCTCCGCGTC
>Ga0163155_10004019_pt1 | contig 15409 bp, 16 predicted proteins | sample OliLakLV19SP4G1_FD_148611 | JGI IMG/M metagenome (GOLD analysis project Ga0163155, IMG submission 148611) | Freshwater microbial mat bacterial communities from Lake Vanda, McMurdo Dry Valleys, Antarctica - Oligotrophic Lake LV.19.SP4.G1 | ecosystem: Environmental > Aquatic > Freshwater > Lake >... | reverse complement strand
GGGTTGGAGCGGCGCTGCGGTGGGGGACTCACGCGGATGGTGCGATGATGGTGGCGCTGGGGCAGACGGTGGTGGTGCCAGCCTGCCTGACGCGAGAAGCGACGATTGAACTGGGGGACGAAGACGAAGTGCTGTTGGCGATTCCTCGCTCGTAGTGTTCCAATCAAGAGCCACTCTGTCGTCTGGCGACCCAGGCGTTGCTGTCCCGCTCGATGCCAAATACTCCCTCCATCTCCGTGATTCTATCGACGCACAACAGTCCTCGGGTGTTGGAGATGGTGCTGGCGGGGTACGCGCGTCAGGACACTCTAAGGACGGACGCGAAGTTTGAGATCGTGATCGCGGACGATGGCTCGCGCGAGGAAACGCGCACGATGATCGCGGCCCAGCGAGCGCAGTTCGCGGCCCTGGGCGTAGCGATCGCGCATGTGTGGCAGTCTCACAAGGGGTACTTCGGCAAGATGGCGATCATGAATCGCGCGATCGTGGCTGCGCGGGGTGAGTATCTCGTTGTAGCGGATGGGGACGTTGTGCCGCGAGAGGACTTTGTGCATTCGCATGTGGCGATGGCTCGGAAGAATACATTTCTCGCGGGGGCAGACTTTCGCGTAGGGCCGGAAGCGACCAAGCGGCTCACGATTGAGGACATTCGCAGCGGGTTGGCCTTCTCGTACCAGTTTCTACGCAGCATCGGGCAGGAGCGGACGCGTCGGAGCGTCAAACTGTGGCGGATATCGCTCTTGACGCGGATGATGGACACGGTGAACTTCTCGCCTGCGCGATGGAGCGGCAGCAACTGCGGGGCGTGGAAGAGTGACCTGGTGATGGTGGGCGGATTTGACGAGACTTTTCGCGCGCCAGGCAAGGACGATACCGAACTGGGTTGTCGCCTCAGGCACGCCGGGGTTCATGGGCGACACGGACGCCACAACTTGATCTGCCTGCATCTGCACCATGGGCAGGGGAACTACACGCAAGAGGGTCGGCGTCGCAACCTTGAACTGCTGAAGGACACGATCAAGAGCAAGCGCACCATGGCGCGGATTGGGATTGGACAGATCGTGCCTGGAGATCACACGGTGACCTGGTAGAGACCTGGTAGATCATTGAACCCGCATCCCGCCGTGCCTTTGATCAGAAAAGTTACTTTGCGAGTTTGATTGCTTTCTTCTTCGCGGTTGTTGCGCGTTCGTCTTCTGGGAACTTCTCAGCGAATCGGGCGAACAGAGTCGCGGCCTTGGTGCGCTCGCCCAACTCTTCGCAGCACAGGGCGAGCGCATAGGAGGAGTTCAACGCGTCGGGATTGAATTGGAGCACGCGCTCGTAAGCGACGGCGGCATCCGCCCAACGTTTTTCCATGCGTGCGACTTCGCCAGTGAGGAATGCAAGCGTCGCAGAGTCGGGTGGTGCAACTGCGGCATATCGCTCGATGACGGGCTTGGCTCGGGCGAGGTCGGTTTTTTTTCTGACCAAGGCGGTCGCAAGGCTGGAGAGCGCCCAGACGGGACTGGCACCCTCGCCGGTGGCTTTCTCGGCGAGTTCGTACTCGCTGATCATCACTTTCCAGTCTTCGTCGTGTTCTGCGACCTGGCCCAGCATGAGATGGCCCATGAACTGACCTTTTCCCTCTGGCATGGCGAGGACTTGCTTGGCGAGTTCGCGGGCCTTGCGATAACTGCCACCAGCGATGCCAGGAGCCTGGATGTAGAACTGGGCGAGGGCGTATCGCGCCCAAATATGGTCTGGTTCGAGTTCGATCACCTTGTCAAGGGCAGCCTTGGCTTCGTCAACAGCCGACAGTGCGCCCAGCCCCGCGTCGGAATCGATCGACTCGAAGATGCAGGTGCCGAGGTGGTAGTGTGCCGCGGCGTTGCGTGGATCGAGCGTCGCTGCCCTTTTGATCAGCGGTAGTGCTTCTTTGGTCTTGCGTTGCCAGCGGAGCACAAGCGAACGGGCCATGAGCAGGCGAGCCTGATCTGGCTGCTTTGTGAGCGCATCTCGCAGCGCTTGGTCATAGGTGGTCAATTCTTCTGCGGTGAGAGCCTTGTTGCCGGAGCCTGGCGAGGCAATGAGCAGCACACGATCGGTCATTGCGTCGATGGAAGGCGCGTTGGCATCGCTGTTTTCGGCTGCGGGGGCGAGGGGGGCGGGGACTGGGCTTGGTGCTGGGGTGGCTGCTGCCGCGGGTATCTGCGGAGCGGGCGCTTGGGCACGGACGTGGTACATGAGCATTGATGTGCCGACGCACGCGATGAGTGCGAAAGAACACCTCGCAGCTGGTTGCTTGCGCGGCGTACCCAAGATCGAGTCTTGCGGCTGTTTGGTTGTCATATGCACAGAATAACGTCGCTAAGTCTGTGCGGTTACGACCGACAAATTCATCGGGCGCGTTCGCGTCATGAGAATCTCTATGCAACCAAGCCAGGGCACCCTAGCCAGGTCGAAAGTCGTCGAGCGGGAAGGCTGGGCGTGCGATCGGGCGAAGGGCGAGGGCGAGGAGGGACCGTTCAGAATCGTCACCCGCGATGCGGTTGGCCTTGATGGCACCGCATGTTGTGCAGCGATGGATGAGGGCCCATTCGCCGCCCCCAAAGGCACTTCCAGATGGATCGCCCCGAACTTCGATGGCGATTGCCATCATCGGTCCTTTGCATGGGCTGGCACGGTCGCCCGGCGTGTCGTCAACATGTCGGCTGTACAGGCAGGCTGGACAGTGGTTGCGGTGCTTGGTACCCCAGGCTTGGCCTGGCACTTGCAGTTTGCAGTGGATGCAGGTGAAGCCGTGGGATTCGTCGCGGCGAGAACGGCCTGCGTCTTGGCCCCTGCCTCGGCCCCCGCCGCGGTGTTCATGGGTGTGGTTGTCGGACATTGGATGTGATGGGAAAGCGCCCAGCGTGTGAAGACACGTGGGGATGGTTCTGATTGGTTGAAAGGAGCCTAATGCATGACAACTCACGGGCCCGCGCAGGCAGCGTGCGGGTCCGCCTTGATCACGAGCGTGCAGCCGTGAAGGGCGTGCGAGTCGAGGGAATGAGCATTAGGCAATGGCAAGCATCGACCGAGAGTAGGCGTGGTTTCTCACCGGGCAGTGGGCAACTGATGACATCGTTGTCCTAGGGACACCGGGCTTGCTTGGGAAGCTACGTTTGCATCATGCAGATCGGCTCTCGTCCAGTCAACGCTTCGACGCCGCCTTATGTGATTGCCGAGATTGGGGTGAACCACGATGGGTCGCCGCAGCGGGCGTTGCAATTGACGGAACTTGCGTGCAGATCCGGCTCTGGTGGGGCGGGGGCGGATGGCGTGAAGTTCCAGTTGTTTGAAGCGGATCGGTTGATGAGCAAGGACGCGAAACTGGCAGCGTATCAGAAGGCTGCGGGCGAGCGCGATCCCAATGAGATGCTGCGTCGGCTGGAGTTGTCGATCGAGTCGATCGCGCCATGTGTGCAGCGGGCGCACGACTTGGGCAAGCACGCCATCGTGAGCGTCTTCAGCGTGGAACTGGTAGAGATCGCGGAGCAGTTGCCCTGGGACGCGTATAAGGCGGCGAGCCCGGACATCATCAACAAGCCGCTGCTCGAAGCAATGGCGGCAACTGGCAAGCCATTGATCCTGAGCGCGGGGGCATCGACGTTGCAGGAGGTTGGGCGGGCGTGTACGTGGTTACGCGGGATTCGCGAGCGGTTGGCGGTGTTGCAGTGCGTGAGCAGTTATCCCACCCCCAGCGAGATGGCGGAGTTGGGCGGCATCGAGGCGATCGCAGACATCTTTGACGGTGTGGTGGGGTATAGCGATCACACGGCGAGCGAGCGGACGGGTGCGCTGGCGGTGGCGGCGGGTGCAGGAATTCTCGAAAAGCACATGACCTATGACAAGAACGCGACGGGGCCCGACCACGGGGCGAGCCTGGAACCCGAGGAGTTTCGCCAGTATCGCGCGTATGCGCGGATCGCGAAGCGTTACGAGCAAGACCCGCGGGCCAAGCCCTATCTCGATTCGTTTCTCACGATCGAGCAGGAAGTGGCGGCGTATGAACTGGTGGCGCGGATGCGTGAGCGGCAGGAACAACAGCCCAAAGTCAAGCGCGTGCTGTCCATCGAGGAGGACGTACGCAGCGTGTCGCGTCAGAGCGTGGTGACGCGACGGGGGCTGCCTGCGGGGTATGTGCTGACGCGGAACGACCTGACGATCAAGCGGCCTGGTACGGGGATCGCGCCGTTTGAGATGGAGATGGTGGTGGGGCGGTCGTTGGTTCGGGGCGTCGAAGGGGATAGTGTGCTGGTATGGGGGGATGTGACGTGAAGCGATCCTGTGAACGCGATGAACAGAGGCAAACATGATTGGCGACGGCTGGGATGACCATCCTGCGGTGAGGCCAGAGAGCGTGGAGCGGCCCGCCTCGGATGCGGAGCGTGGTCGCGAGGCTGAAACAGCGAGCGGTCGTGCTCGTGTCTGCGTCGTCACGGGCTCGCGGGCGGAGTTTGGTTTGCTGCGCCCGGTGATGCGGGCGATTCATCAGCATGCGGGTCTTGAACTGGCGGTGGTGGCGGCGGGGAGTCATCTGGTACTACCTGCGGAGACATTTCGCGAAGTGAAGAAAGACTTTGCCATCGCAGAAATCGTGCCGATGCAGATTGCCGGCAAGACCGGACGCCTTGAGGATGTCGAGGCGACGGCACGGGGCGTGGCACGGTTTGGGCGAGCGTTTGAGTCGCTGCGGCCTCAGTGGGTGGTCGTGCTGGGGGACAGAATCGAGGCGTTTGCTGCTGGCATCGCGGCATCGGTGGGCGGCTTTGCGCTCGCGCACATCCATGGCGGCGATCGCGCGGAGGGTATTGCAGATGAGTCGATGCGTCATGCGCTGACCAAACTCGCGGCGCTCCACTTCCCCGCAACGATGCAGAGCGCAGAGCGGATTCTGAAGATGGGCGAAGACGCGCGCCGAGTCCACATGGTTGGTTCGCCAGCGATGGATGAGATCAAGGCGATGCCGATCATGGACGATGCGTCGTGGCGAGAGTTGGGCGAGCCGACGTGTGTGTTCCTCATGCATCCTGTGGGGCAACCGCTTGAAGTGGAGGAGGCAGGGGCAGCGACGGTGCTGGAGGTGCTACGCGAGGGGGCAGGGCGCAGGGCGCGGGTGTTGGCGCTGATGCCCAACGTTGATGCGGGACGCGATGGGATTGTGCGCGCGATTCAGGCGGAGATACGCGATGGGGCTAGTGTTCGAGTAGAATCACATCTGGCACGAGAGCAGTTTGTGGGCTTGTTGAAGCGATTTGCGTGCTGGGAAGAAGGCAAAACCGGAGTAGTTGGCAACCAAAGCGGAGGGCACGCGGGGCTGCTCATCGGGAACAGTTCGGCGGGGTTGATCGAAGCGGCGGCAATTGGTGTGCCTGTCGTGAACATTGGCGGCAGGCAAGGCGGACGAGAGCGGTGCGAGAACGTGGTGCATGCGCCGTTTGCGATGCGAGACGCGATCGCGGGCGCGATTGATCGGGCGCGGGGGCTTGATCTGCGCGCCATGTCCCATCCGTACGGCGATGGCACGTCGGGCGTTCGAATCGCGAGCGTGCTGGCGAGCGTGAATGGGCTGGATGGAGCCATGCTGCGGAAGCGGTGCGCGTACTGAATCCATGGCGATTACGAGAGTCTTGTCGTGGGCATGGAAGCAAGTAGTGCATTACACTCGATGATGCCCTATGCGCCCAACCAGACCAACGATCCGTCGCTCAAGTCCTGGGTCGAGTCCGCGAACGATCCTGCCAGCCACTTTCCCATTCAGAATCTGCCCTTGTGCGCGTTCGTGCATCCCGAAGAGAATGCGGTGGTGCTGGGAGCGCGTATTGGCGACAAGCTTGTGGACCTGGGGTTACTTGCCAGCGCGGGGGTGATCACGGATGATCATGGCGAGCATGACCATCACCACGAGCAGAGCATCTTCGATGATGTGGTGCTTAACCACATCCTGGCGCACGGGCCGAAACTGATGTCGGGCCTGCGCGAGCAACTCCAGAAGTTCCTGGTCGATGGCTCGGCGGGCGGGCAGCAGGCACGCCGCCTGCGACAGTCGGCCCTGCTGGATGTTGAGCAGTGCGAATTCCTGCCCCCCGTTGCGGTGATGAACTACACCGACTTCTACGCGAGCGTCCATCACGCGACGAAGGTGGGGAGCATGTTCAGGCCCGACAATCCGCTGCTGCCCAACTACAAGCACATCCCGATCGGATATCACGGACGAGCGTCGAGCATCGTGGAGTCTGGGACGCCCATTGTGAGGCCGCGCGGGCAGCAATCGCCGCCTGATTCAGATCCGAAGGCGGGCCCCAGTTTCGGACCAAGCAAGATGCTGGACTATGAGCTTGAGGTCGGCGCGTTTGTGGGCATGTCCAACGAGTTGGGCAAACCGATTTCAATTCGTGAGGCGCACGAGCATCTAGCGGGCTTGTGTCTGGTCAACGATTGGTCGGCGCGGGACATCCAGAAGTGGGAATATCAGCCCTTGGGCCCGTTTCTTGCCAAGAACTTTGCGACGTCGATTTCACCCTATGTCGTGACGATGGACGCGCTCGCGCCATTTCGCAGCCCGGCGAGCGTGCGGCCAGTGGGCGATCCGCGCCCGCTTGACTACTTGATGGACGCGGAGGATCAGGCGATGGGCGGGTTCGACATCACGCTGGAGGTCTGGCTGCGCAGCGCGAAGATGCGCGATGCGGGTATGGAGGCGATACGAATCTCGCGCTCCAACGCCTTCAATGACATGTACTGGACGCTCGCGCAGATGCTGACGCATCACGCCAGCAACGGATGCAACATGCAGCCGGGCGATCTGTTTGCGAGCGGCACGATCTCAGGAAAAGAGGTGGGCACAACAGGGTGCCTGCTTGAATCGACGTGGCAGGGTGTCGGGCCCGATAGCAAGCCACTGCCTCGAAAAGCGATCGATCTGCCCACGGGCGAGACGCGGGTCTTCCTCGCGGATGGCGATGAGGTAATCATCCGTGGGTGGTGTGAGAAGCCTGGCTTCCGCACGATCGGATTTGGCGAGTGCAGCGGCGTCATTGAGCCGTCGCCCCAATGATGGATGATGGATTTTTCGCTTGCGGGCCGGGAGCGCTACGAGCATTGATCAGTCAAGCATGCGAACGGTCCTTCCTCGTTCACGCTTGGGCTTCTCGGTTGTACAAGCGTTCGAGACCTTGAATCATTGCCTCGGTGCTGAACTCGCGGAGGCAGCGATCGTGGCCCGCACGGGTCATAGTTTCGCGCTCGATGGGATGCGTCGCGGCCCAGTCGATGGCATCTCGCAGCGCGAGAATATCTCCAGTGCTGACAAGCCGGCCCGTCTGCATATCGATGCAGACTTCGCCCGTGCCATCGCAGTCATAGGCGACGGGGAAGACGTGCGCGAGCAGGGCTTGCGGGACGGTGCGGGGAAGGCCCTCGCGATAACTGGGATGGGCGAGGACATCAAGCGAGCGAAGCAGGGCGGGGATGCGCGTAGGCGGGACGAGGCCGGTCAGGATGACCTGGGCATTTGACGCAGCGAGACGGTGACGGTGCGATTTGTCCAGTTCGGATATCAACAGGCCAAGCATGCGAGCCTTGGCCAGCAAACGTTCGCGCCACCACCCGTCGCCAATCCAGAGGAGTTTCCAGTGTTGGTTGGCGCGGAGATCGTCGGCGAGAGCGTCGAGGAGATCATCGTGGCCCTTGTGCTGGGCGAGGCGGGCGACGGTGCCGATTACAAAGTCGTTGGGTCTGAGTCCCATGCTCGTGCGCATGGTGGTGCGATCTTCGCCAGGCGAGATGGTGGTGTATGGAATGGTGTCCATCCCGCTGCGGACGGTGGTGTACTGCGAGGGCGTGCCGATGCCGCGAGCAAGGAACTGATCGGTCATGGCATCGGCGACGCTCACGATGGCGTGGCAGTGATCGGCAGCGATGCGTTCGGCGATTTCGTAGAGGGTGTTATTGAGGGCGGTCTTGGTGCGAGCCAAGTGTGAGCCTTCGATGGGCATGAAGGGTGGGCCATGGATGGTGTGGATCGTGGTTGGTCGCTCGCGCGGTGTCGTGCCACTTCGGGGTGGGAGTGTCGCGTGCGTTCGCCAACTGGCGATGCGACCCAGGATGCCAGCCTTGCTGCTGTGCGTGTGAACGACATCGGGCTGGATGCGTTCGATCAGTTCGCGCAGTTCTCGATACGCGCGAGCGTCCTTGAGCGGGTGGACTTGGCGGACCATGCTGGGAACGACATGGGTCGTGATCGCGCGACCATCAAGTGTGCGAAACTTCTCCACACGGTCGAGCAGACTGCCTTCGGGGCCATAGATGGGGCCAAAGGCAAGGTGGACATCATGCCCAAGCGCGGCCTGACCCTCGCAGGAGAGAACCGTGTTCTCTTGCGAGCCGCCCAGGATCAGGCGGGTAGAGATATGGAGGATGCGTCGAGAAGGCACGGGGAGTTGGGCACTGGGCGCTAGCAATGGCTCAGGGTATCGCAGGAGGCATTGCTGGTGTCGAACTGCCAGTGCCCGATTCCTTCGAGTAGCGAATCCATTCCAAGCACAACCCCTGAGCGGGCAGTGTTGGCCCCGCCTTGCGGCGGTCTTTCGCATCAAGGATGCTGGGAATCGCCTCGGGCAAGATGCGACCCTTGCCCACCTCAACCAGCGTGCCAGCGATGATGCGCACCATATTGTAGAGGAAGCCGCTGCCTTCGATGTGGATCGAGACGCGATGCCTGGCTTGTGTCCGGTTGTCACGAGCCCGCTTGTCATGAGCGTGGTGGTGATCTGCGTGGTTGCCCTGTGGCTCCTCAGTCTCTCGTACTTCACAGGCGAAGACGGTGCGCACGGTGGTGGCTCGTCCGTGGTGCAACGCGGCGAAGGAAACAAAGTCATGCGTTCCCACGAAGTGCTTGGCCGCCAGTTGCATCGCGGGGACATCAAGCGCGTCGTAGAGCCAGTAGACGAAGTCACGATCAAAGAGCGGACGGGTCTGGCTGGAGTGCACGCAGTAGGAATAGGCCTTGTTGGTCGCGTCGGAGATGGGGTTGAAAGTGTCGGCGACGATGCGGGCATCGGTCACGAGCACATCGGGCGGGAGTTTGGCGTTGATGGCTCGAACGAGGCGTTCGGCCCCCCTGCTAACGGGCCAGCCGGTGTGAGTAAGCGCACCGCTAATGCCTTCTTCAATGCCTTCGGGTGAGGTTGTGCCATCAGTGCAGGTAAAGGCTCCGCACTGACCTCGTGCGTGGACGCCCGCGTCGGTTCGACTGGCGCCGTCGAGCGTGATCGGCTCGCGCAGGATGCGCCGGACTGCTTGTTCGACGACATGCTGGACAGTGCGGATGGCAACACGGGGGCGGTCCTCTCCATCGCGCATAGGCAGTTGCTCGACAATCATTGCGGGCGCATCGGGATGGGCATGCAGCTCTGGGCGAACCGGCATCTTGTCAGCATCACGCTCCGCGAAACGGCTGGTCTCCAGCCAGTGAGCATCGGCATAAGGCTCCTGCTTCTGCCAGCCGCAGAAGTGAGTGCCGTCATAGGCGATGGTGAGTTGATAGCGGGGCAAGGGCGCAGTTTATCGGCTGAGTTTATCGATGCTTGGTGCGGGGGCGGCTTGCCGACTTGACAGGCGGTGCGGGGGTGGCGGTTGCCACAGGCGCAGGTGCGTTGAGGTCCAGCGCCCTGCGAGCCCATCGCAGTTTGGCGGAACGGGAACGTGGATTCGCTTTTTTCTCGTCCGCGTCGGCGATGATCGGATCGCGATTCTCGGCAGAGTAGATATTGTCGCGAAAGCCGTCTCGAAAGGCGTACTTCACGCGTCGGTCCTCGCCCGAGTGGAAACTGATGATCGCGCCAACGCCGCCCGGCTTGAGTATCTCGGGCAGCAAGGCGAGCAGGCGATCAAGGTTGGCCAGTTCGCGGTTGACCAAAATGCGTATGGCTTGGAATGTGCGAGCAGCGGGATGGAGTTTCGCGCCAGCGGCTCGTTCAATCGTGAAACGGCGTGCTTCGCAGACGATGGCCATAAGATCCTGCGTCGTTTCGATCGGGCGGCTGGCTCGGCGTTGCACGATCAACTGGGCGATCAGCGGCGCGTCCGTCTCATCGCCCAGATCCAGCAGAGCGGCGGCGATCTCCTGTTCGCTCAGGCGAGCCAGCAACGCACTGGCTGGCTGGCCTCGCGTCGGGTCCATTCGCATGTCGAGGGGGCCAGGGCGGCGATAGGAAAATCCGCGATTAGGGTCATCGATCTGGGTGCTGGCAATGCCCACATCCGCGAATACTCCATCGACGCGTCCATCTTCGATGCCCGCCTTGGCCAGCACCGATTGCACGCCAGCGAAGTTGGTCTGGAAGAGGTCGAAGGTCGCCTTAGTGCGCACCTTGGCGAGATTTGCACGGGCGGTTTCGAGGTTCGATGCGTCAAGGTCGATGCCTATCAATCGCCCGCCCGGACGCATGCGTTCGAGTATCGCCATGGCGTGACCGCCCAGGCCCAGCGTGCAATCGACGATTGTGTGATCAGCCCCCGCCCCCGCCCCTATCTCTGCCTGTAATCCGAGCACTTCCAATACCTGCGGCAAGAGAACGGGGACGTGCTGGGGATATCGCTTCGAGAGCTTGGACACGAGGGATCGTACGGGAAGTATCCGATGCGTGTGGTTCTTGCATCACGCATCACGTGTTCGTGTTTGGCTTCGCTCGCCGGAAGAGCATGATACCCACGACCCCAAAGACCCAGAGGCTGGCGATGATGATCGCAACGACGGGCGTGAGTCGGTGGGTCAAGTAAAGAATAGTGGTTGAAAGACCAACCGAAAGGCTCATGGCCGTCAGCGCAGTGATCCGAGCCCGCTTGGACATTGGCTCGCGCGAAAGGACAAAGCTGGCATAGGGGCGCAGCAGCCGAAGTTTCAGGAACCGATCTTCGATCCACGGAAAGGACTTGGCGGCAAAGTACGATCCCAGGAGCAGAAAGACTGTGGTGGGAAGCCCTGGCACGAAGGCACCGACCACCCCAAGGCAGAAGCAGAGGAACGACAAGCCCGCGAAGGCCCAGCGCCACCTGACGCGCGCCCTGGGCGCGACATGCACGTCGGTGGACGGAGAAAACACCGAGGGCGAGTGGGCCGGAGCGAGGACAGGCGAGTTTGGTGGTGGGTGTTCCATCGTCGGCACGCGAATCCTATTCGAAGAGCGACGAGATAATGTGCTACCTGTCAGACCATCGCGGGCACCGCCGGTGTTGCCTGCATGTGAGAGGTAAACGCGTTCAGGTCTATGTTCAACTTCTTGGCCACACGCGTGCCATAGTCGGCCTCGGCACGGTAAAAGTGGCAGATTTGGAGCATCTGTACCTCGTGGCGGGCCTGGCCCAGCACGCCCGCGATGCGACTGGTGAGGCGGTCGCGATGGGCATCGTCGAACATGCGGTAGAGATTGCCTGGCTGGGTGAAGTCATCGTGATCCTTGGTGCTGTCGAAGCGATCGACGATGGTCTGCCCGAGGTTCCATGCGGGATCGGCGAAACTCGCGTCGGGCTTTGGAGCACTGGCGATGGTGTTGGGCCAATAGTTGGGAGCACTGCCATAGCCGCCATCGGCGAGGGCACCGTCGCGGATGTAGTTCATCACCGGGCAGCGGGGCTTGTTGACGGGAATCTGGTGGTGATTGACGCCCAGGCGATGCAGGTGCGTGTCGGCGTAACTCATCAGGCGGGCCTGGAGCATCTTGTCGGGGCTGCTGGCGATGCCCGGGACCAACGCGCTGGGCTTGAAGGCGGCTTGTTCGACTTCGGCGTGGTAATTCTGGGGATTGCGATTGAGTTCGAGTTCGCCGACTTCGATCAGCGGGAACTCCTTCTGTGGCCACACCTTGGTGAGGTCGAAGGGATTCCAGCGGAAACTGTCGGCCTGGGACTGTGTCATTACCTGGATGCAGACGCGCCACTTGGGGAAGTCTCCATTGGCGATGCTGTGGAACAGGTCGCGCTGGTGGCTTTCACGGTCCGCTGCGATGGTGCTGGACGACTGCTCGTCGGTCATGTTCTTGATGCCCTGCCTGGACTTGAAGTGGAACTTGCACCAGACGCGCTCACCGATAGCGTTGATGAGAGAGAACGTGTGGCTGCCGAATCCGTGGAGATTGCGGTAGGTGGATGGGATGCCGCGGTCGCTGAAGAGGATGGTAATCTGGTGCAACGATTCGGGGCACTGGCTCCAGAAGTCCCATTGCATATCCATGTCACGGAGATTGGTCTGGGGGTTGCGCTTCTGGGTATGGATGAAGTTCTGGAACTTGTAGGGATCGCGGACAAAGAAGACGGGCGTGTTGTTGCCCACGAGGTCCCAGTTCCCCTCGTCCGTATAGAACTTAAGGGCAAAGCCGCGCACGTCGCGTTCTGCGTCCGCCGCGCCACGCTCGCCCGCAACAGTGGAGAAGCGCAGGAACGTCTCGGTCTTCTTGCTGATCTTGGCAAAGAGGGAAGCCTTGGAGTATCGCGTGATGTCGTTGGTGACAGTGAACGTGCCATAGGCGCCGCTGCCCTTGGCATGGACGACGCGCTCTGGGATGCGCTCGCGGTTGAAGTGCTGCATTTGTTCCAGTAGCGCGACATCCTGCATCAGGAGAGGCCCGCGCGGCCCGGCGGTCAGGGCGTGCTGCACGCCGATGGGAGCACCGTTGGCGGTGGTGAGGATCGGGCTTGTGGATTGACCGGCGTGGTGCGGTGCGTTGGCCATGACTGTCTCCTGTGGGCGTGCGGCGCGTGGCACGAGTTGGGGAATTGTTTTTACACACAAAAGTACACACCGGGCTATCATCAGTCCAATCAATCAATACAAAGATTTCAATCGGAGTTTCTGATGAGTATGGATGGGCTGCTGCTGCGAGACTTTCATGCTGTTGCCGCCGTGGCTGCTCTTCGCCACTTTGGCAGGGCCGCCGATTCGCTGCACATCGCCCAGCCGACGCTTTCGAGTCAGGTGCAAAAAGTCGAGGCGGCGCTGGGCAGCACCCTCTTTGAGCGGACAGGGCGGCGTTTCCTTACGACGCCCGCGGGCGAGCGCGTACTCCCCATGATTCACGAACTGCTGGTGCTGGCGAGCAGGATGGAATCGCGCGCAAGTTCAATATCCGATCCGCGTCGTCGCCCGCTGCGGGTAGGGATTATTCCCACGCTTGGCCCGTACCTGATTCCTCATCTGCTGCCCGCCATGAAAGCGATGGGTGGAGACGGGACATTCTCCATCAGCGAGCATCCGACCGCTTCACTGCTGCACTCGTTGCAGGAGGGCACGCTTGACGCTGCGCTAGTCTCGCTCCCTATTCGCGTTGATTCGCTGGAATGCATGCCGCTGTTTGAAGAAGTATTTCGATTCATCGCGCCCCGTGGTCACAGCCTGGCGTGCGGTGATCGTCTGGTGCCCGCGAAACTATGTGCCTGCGATATGGTGCTGCTGGAGGACGGGCATTGCCTGCGTGATCAGGCGATTTCATTGTGCAATCGCAGGGGCGGAAGCACTCCCAGGCTTGTCGCAGCAAGTTTGGAAACACTCAAGTACCTGGTGGCGGCGGGTGAGGGATACTCGCTGCTGCCGCAACTGGCATGCGAGTTGTCGCCCGAGTTGAGCAAGTTGGTCGAAGTTCGCGTGTTTGATGAACGAGCGCCGGTTCGACGCATCGCGCTGTGTACGCGAAATTCTTCGCCACTGCGCGATCAGATTGCCGGACTGGCTGAGTTGATTCGTCGCCACCTGCCGCCAGGCGTTGCGCCGATACAACATCCAGCATCGACTCGCGCTGCCGCCCTGGATTGGAAAGGAGTTGGTGTGAAGCGAACAAGACGGTCGTGATATAGTGCTTGCGAAGAGCGCACGAAAAATCCCGGGTAGGCCCGGGGAATGATCAGAACAAAGCCAACGCTAAAGCGACAACCCAATGTGAAACTCAGTCGCGATGGCGACGGACCGCGATCAACCCCGCCGCACCCAGCAGCGCAGCCCCGGCGGGCGCGGGCACTGCGGTGAACGTGACCGTATCGAATCGTCAGTTGCCGCTGGTGTTGCTCATGGGCCCGTTATCAGCCGCGAAGTACTGCGTGGTCCCCGCGCCGTAAGTACTCACAACGCGAATGCCGAGGTCGGCGTTGTTGTCGGCTCCAGCGATGCTGGACAGGTCCACCACATTGCTGTTGTACCAGCGATCATCGCCCAGGCCAGCGGTACCGGCGGCACCGATATTTGTCCAGATAGCACCGTCGAAGGTGTACTGGACCTGCCAATTGCGCGGGCCGCGATCCGTGACGTAAAGGTCGAAGGAGACGCTGATTCCGCTGAAGCCCACGGTTGAAGCGTTGAACTGTGCGCCTTGGGTTTGAAGCGACGCGTTGCTCGACCAGCCGTTGGCGCTAGGACCACCCGGGGCCGCACCGCCACGAAAGCGCCATGCGCGAGCGATCTGGGGCGTTCCGCTTTGGATCGGATCGGTGCTTCCGCCCGCGCTGTTGCCTCCGAAGATGTCAGACGCCGCGACGCTCCGGACGGTATTGAGCGTGTTTGTCATGCCCAATTCGGTCGCACTGCCCGAACCGCTGCTGGGAACAGGGGTGTTGTTGATACCGATGGCGAAGTTCTGGAAGTTCCACTGGGTGATGGTGATACTCGCGAAGGCGGATGCGGAACAGGCGCAAGCGAGCGCGCAGGACAAAACTGGAACGAAGTTCATGGGTAGCCTCTCTCTGTGTTCTTTCGAACAGGGCGATGAAGCGTGCGTTCAAGCACGCTGCTTTCAACTGGAGCATACAGCCTCCAGGATCAGGAAAGCCTTATGCTCGCGCCAAGAGTTCGTGTGCATTGCATGAAGGCCTTCAACCCAAGTAGAAACTCTAAGTTGTTTGAATACAAGATATTACGACATATAACAGGTTCATCCGTCGCCGACAGGTCTAGCGCCCTATACTGCTTTGTCTCAAAGTACGCCGGCATGGGTCGGCGCTGCCTCAGGTCACCGACGCTTTGCATCTGCCCGCATCCAAGCACCGGTTTTTTCAGTTAGAGTTCGGGCTTGGATATTGCAGTATGAAGATGTACGTCGGTAACTTGTCGTTCAATACGTCCGAGAGTCAGTTGCGCGCTCTGTTTGAGCCACACGGTGCGGTGACTTCCGCTTCGTTGGTGATGGATCGCGAAACCGGTCGCCCCCGCGGCTTCGGTTTCGTCGAAATGTCCAACGATGCTGAAGCCAAGGCGGCCATGGCCGCCCTCAACGGCAAGAATGTGGATGGCCGCGATCTGACCGTCAACGAGGCCAAGCCCCGTGAAGCAGGCGGCGGCGGTGGCCGTGGCGGCTTCGGTGGCGGCGGCGGCGGCGGAAGCCGTGGCGGCTTCGGTGGTGGT
>Ga0163155_10004011_pt1 | contig 15427 bp, 11 predicted proteins | sample OliLakLV19SP4G1_FD_148611 | JGI IMG/M metagenome (GOLD analysis project Ga0163155, IMG submission 148611) | Freshwater microbial mat bacterial communities from Lake Vanda, McMurdo Dry Valleys, Antarctica - Oligotrophic Lake LV.19.SP4.G1 | ecosystem: Environmental > Aquatic > Freshwater > Lake >... | reverse complement strand
CGGTCCATTCGTCATCGGCACGATCGGTGACGAGCTTGTCGCGCAGCTGCATGGACTGCAGGCAGGCGGCAAGCGGCTCGGTCAGGCTGGCGAGCACCGGCTCGTTGGCCAGAGTCTCGGGCAGCTTGTGGCACCAGGTCGCGGGCCAGTGGAACTCGTCGGCTAGACCACCGTTCTGCGGAGGCGTGCCCATGTACAGCGTCTTCGGGCAGCAGTGGTAGCGGCCTTTGACGCAGTTGGGGCAGGTGCCGCAGGGCAGACCGGGCTCGACGGCAACCACATCGCCAACGGCGACGGAGGTGACATCGGAGCCGACGGCGAGCACCTTGGCGATCAGCTCGTGACCGAGGGTGAGCGGCTGATGCTCGCCCTTGTGTCCCGGGTGGACGGCGCCGGTGCAGAACATGTGGTTGTCGGAACCGCACACGCCGTTGCAGATAAACGAGAGATGCACGCGGTCGGCCGGCAGCTCAGGGAGCGAGTGGCAGACGCATGCGATTTGCTTTTTGCCGGTGACGTCCCAGCGGCGGATGTTGGAGTTTGCCATAATTTCTGTTCCTTACGGTTTTGTGCCTAGGACCCTTTGGGTCGGTCGGCGGTTTAGAAAAAAAAGCAGCACTACGAGGCAATGCCGAACACGGCACCACCTGTAGTGCGCTGAGGAAACGCAGTCGACTGTGAACGCGCGAAAACAGACGCCGCGAGCCACAGCTCGATGCGTTCCTATGTCCGAATCACTGGGACTTAGTTTCCTTTCAGGCGAGACATGATGGCGGGCACGGCTTCGGCGTAATCGCTGATCGCGATCCAACCGTCCGGTCCACCGACCTGGTCCTGATTTGCCTCGCACCATGCGGACAAACCGTTCTTGTTGACCGCGATGACGAGGCCGCCGACTTTGGCGGTGTCCGTGGCCAGGCTGAGGTCGCCCTTCGAGTCGCCGGCACAGGCGATCACTTCGTAACCTAGTTCGACCGCCATGGCGACGAGATCACCCTTGCGGATGCCCTCGTGTTCGTCATGGAAGAAGTCCAGGGCGTTGAACGTGTCACCGTCCATGTTGAGAGAGTTGCAAACGCGCGGCATGCTGACGCCGTGGTGTGCGAACATCTCGTCGGCGATCTGGTAGGCACCATTCGAGACAGCGACGATGGAAACGTCGTGTTCGTCGAGCAGCTTGATGAAATCGTGGATGCCGGGAACGAGGCGATGATTGACCTTGAGCCAGGCGACGATGTTCTCGAGCGTGCTTGCCGTGAGCAGGTCGCGGTATTCCGCTTCCAGATGGGCGCCGTTGGTCATGGTCCCGAGGACCTTGAACGCACGGTCGTACTGCCGCCAGATCTTGTCGCCCGAGGCGTCGACAGGTCCGAAGGCTTCATTGAGAACAACCAGGAGGTCGTCCCAGATGGTGCCGTCGAGGTCGACGATGACGAGACGCTTGTGGCGGCATTGCGCGAGGGTGTTGGTCCACTCGGGCTGCCAGATGTTGGCTTCGCGATGACGATGTTCTTTCATAGAGGCTCCTTTTACGTTGTGGTTAAAAAGTCCGAGAGGCAACCGCCAATCGAACGCATGAAATACACAACGTCGGTCGCTTGTGAGCGAGCCAACGTGCATGTGGTCCCTTCCGATTTCCCTGCATGCCGTTGAAGCCCCAACTCGAGTATGCATCGCTTCCCATTGCTGGAAAGAAAGGCGTATCGAAATCCGGGGTCTCTTGGGTTTGTTAGAGGTTTTGTCGGCTGTATTGCATGTGGTCTGAAGGTAAATAGAACCTATGTCTTAGGAGCTCCCAGATTCAATGCATTTCCAGCCTTCACACCTGCCGTCTATGGAGCCTGTCGATATTGCACAACCCAAACAGGCGCAACCTTTTGCCGCTATTAGTCAAGGCTATTAGTAATATCAAGTCTCATTCTTGACATCTATCGCGGATATGAGAGCCACCTAAACTCACCCATTGTGGTGCCGGTTATAGCCACGGCGTTGGATCTATGACACTTATCGCGCAGCTTTGTAAGTGGTTTAGTATTCATGACAAAAGAACGAGAAGAGTAGGTCGAAAGCATATTTTTCTAAGACAAAACGGTTGGAGCCGGCAGCGCTTAACGCTTCGCTTGGCTCACGCGACGCTGGCGGGGTCGATGTTTCACGGACCCCAATTTGTTGAGACCCGAGATAAAAGTCCCGACGAAATGCGCTCCACTTCGTTCCAAATCGTTCAAATCGCCGCTAAATTTTCGCGATTGGGCCGACCTTTTCCATGGTCGTTGGTGATTGGCTATAAATTGCTCTTTTTGAACAAAAAATTTGAAAATTTCCTGCCCTGCAAGACAAGGGGAAGTGCACTTCCCCTAAAATCGCTCGATTTGGCGCACTCGGGCGCAACTTGACATTGAGAATGGGAAGCCGAGTTCCCCAAAAGCCCATTTTTTTGACTAAGACATCATGTAGTAGCAGGATTGATTAAACCAAGGGCGGATTTCGTCATGAAATCCGCCCTCTAATTTAAATGCGTGCTGAAGAAATTTGATTTCGACCGGTTCCAAAACCAGCCTGCAGTCGAAAATCTGACGGACCAGTTTCAAAACCAGCGCGCAGTGAGAGGAAGCTGACTGACTTCGGACCCAGCAGGCGTCAGATTATCACTTCTTGAAGAAGTGGGTCACCATTTGAACGGCGCCGCGGACGCGGGCGCTGAGGGACGAGCCGTGCATGGCCTGGATGCCGCCCTGGAAGAGCTTTGCGTGACCGGCTCCGTAAGGGTACCACCACAGGCGTCCGGCACCGCGGGCGGTGTCGAGGTTGATGTTCTTGATGTTGACCATGTCCATCAAGCCGATGTGCGAATGGGAACGTCCGATGCCGCTGTGCTTGACGCCGCCCCAGGGGAGTTCCGGTGCCGCGTGCGAAAAGATGCAGTCGTTGACGTACACCGTTCCCACCTGGAGGTGGGGAGCGAGCTTCTGAGCGTCGCGCACGGAGGCGGACCAGACCGAGGCGGTCAAACCGAAGTCGCTGTCGTTGGCGAGGCGCAGAGCCTCCACCACGGATTGAACGACCATGATCGCGATCACCGGACCGAAAGTCTCCTCGCGCATCACCGCCATGCCGTGGTTGACGCCCGTCAGCACTGTCGGCGCGTAGAAGTATCCGGGCAGATCGCTCAGCACTCGTCCGCCGCACAACACGGAAGCGCCGTTGCGACGCGCGTCTTCGACTTGGGCTGCGATCTTGTTCAACTGCGCTTCGTCGATGATCGGACCGACATCGTTGGGTGTGCCTGTCTCCAGATCCGCCAATGATGCGGGTGCGCCGACGCGCAGCTGTTTTGTTTGCTTGACGATTTCGTCGATCAGTGCTCGCGTATTCGCTCCGTCGACGATGTAGACCCGCTCCACCGAAGCGCAGGCCTGCCCGGCGTTTGTAAACGCGCCCCAGACCAAACCGCGAGCCGTGTATTTGACCGGCGCGTCGGGCAGAACAATGGCCGCGTCCTTGCCGCCCAGCTCGAGCGTGACCGGAGTGAGATTGCGTGCCGTCTGTTCGACGATGCGTTGACCGGCACGAACACTGCCTGTCAGGATCAGTCGCGAGAGCTGCGGATGCTCGGAAAGGAACTTGCCGGTTTGCCCGTCGCCGACGAGGACGTTGACTGTGCCTTCCGGAAAGCCCGCTTGCAAAAACAATTCCGCGATCTTCAAACCGACCAGAGTCGATTTCTCCGACGGTTTCAAAACTACCGTGTTGCCCGCGGCGACTGCCTGTAGCACGGTCGTCATCGGAATCGAAAACGGGAAATTCCACGGCGAAATCACGCCGATCACACCAAGCGGTTCATGGTGCACATAGCACTTCTTCAGCAGGGCAAGCGGGTTGGCGAGCCCGATTCGCTCGGGTGCAAGCAAACGCCGGGCGTTGCTATTGAGCCAGACGCAAGTGTCCAGGACTCCGGCAATCTCGCATGAATAGCACTCGGAGAGCGGCTTGCCGACTTCGCTGGAAATCAGCTGCGCGATCTCGTCGGCGTTGTCCGCGATCAGCGTGCGCAACTTGGAAATCAGGCGCAGCCTCGCATTCAGGTCGAGCCTGCTGGTTTGAAACCGGCGCGCGGCCGATGCCACCACCTGGTTGACACCAGCCTGGTCGGCGCAATCGAATTCCCGCAAAACCTGCTTGGTATGCGGGCAGATGGAACGAATTCTGTTTGTTGTAGTGGTCATTCGAGCTCCAGAATTTTCTTTACCGAGTGGGGAACGTAACCGTGAATTCGCGCCGGCAGAATCGTCGGAATCTGTTCCAACGCCTTCGTTGACGCGTGAGCGATTTCGACAGCCTGACGTCGCAATTGACCGGGGTCATTGCGATCGAACATCTGAGAAGCCTCGTAGTCATCGATGAATGCTTCGAGTTCGAGGACACTGCCCTCGATCGAATGACCCATGCGCTTCGATACGAGAACAGTCAAACCGCAGATGGCATGCCGTTCTTCCGGCGTCAAATCAGTACGCATGCGCGGACCGACGTAGAACATGTTCAACGCGATGTACTTGAACAGGTCTTGGGCCGCCGGGTTTGCCTTGCCCGCCACTTTGTACCTGGCGTGCAGTTTGTTGGTCCGCTCAATCTGCGCCAGCACGCGCGGATCGTTGAACGGATACTGCATCATCGTGTTGAGAAATTCGAAAGTGTCGAGCATACGCTCGACCGAATAGTCCCTCATCTTGCCGGTCTTGAGCAGCCCGCGCACGAGATTGGGAAAGCAAAACGTGCGATAACCAGCCGCTGCCGACAACTCCATCAACGCGCACTCACCGGCAAGATGACAGACAATCTCAGTCAACCGCCGCTTCTTGAGCACATAGAGAATCGAGTTGCCGAGCTTCGGAATCAAGGCGACGCGGGCGAGAACCCCACCAAGATTGCGAACCAGCATCACGCGCTTCATCGACTCCAGCATGGCACTTTCGCTACCCATGCGAGCCATGAACCGCTCGATTACGACTTGATAGTTATGCCAAGCCTGTTCCATCGCCAGTGGATCGAGGTCATGCGGCAAGCGCCCGCTAAGCAGCAGAAGCTCATCAGCAGAAAGTCCGGACAGGGAGCTGTTCCGACATGGTTTGTCCGGAGCGCCCTGCCATTCTAAATTATTCATTTGAAAATCCCTTATCTTGGATTACGGTGAAGCAGCTCGCAAGAGGTTCTTGCAAGTGGATAAGCTTTGAGAGACGAAGCGACGCAGCAGAACTGAGAGTGCAGCAGTCCAAATGGCCTTATCTGAACTGACAATGCAGCAGAAGGAATTGTTTAAAAGCCGATGGTTTAAGAGTTTTAGGTCAGAACTAGAAATGAACTCATAGAGATTTGAAGAAAATTGTTGTTTCAAACTACACGACGCTTGAGAGCGCGTTCAACGAAGATTAGAATTTAAAACGATTAAAACGCTGTCAAACCGCTATTCTTGACATTGTCTCTGGTGTGGAAATTTTTTCGATGTCGATCACGTAGAGCACCATCTGTGATGCCACGCAAAAACCGCCCCGCAGTGCAATTACAGAAACTGATTGGCGCCAATGTTCTTTTGATATTGATGGAAGCGCTTTGCTAGCGGCGCTTGCAAGGTCATTGCGAGCTTCGCAGGTATGGAGTGGTTCCGATTGATTGCTTCCATTGAATCAACATATCGTGAATTCTCTCAAGATTTCCACTCTCGATGAAACCGTGATGGAGAGGCGGTTCTTGCTGGTTTGATAAGTGGTGGCAAGCAGTTGCCGTTTTGTTGTAACAGCATAGGCCCTATGTATTCATTGGCTTTGCGGCTTTTGTCGATCATCGCTTCAACGTATTTACTAGCTTTCGGGGCTCACCTGGGCTGTCTTGTCGATTTGTTGATAGCGTCGAATTGCTCGGGGGCAGAGATGACGTCTTTCAAAACCAGCTCCCTAGTGGCTTCAGCAGCGATTGGACATTTTGCTCGATGGTTTTCATTTTAAACAGGATGGCGATTCAACCTAAGGAAAATGCGGATTTACTATGAGTTGGAAGAATTCGGTTGCGTCGCCGCCACCCGCTGCCTGCCGCGGCGGCCGCCGCCACCCGCCACCCGCCATCGTCACAAAAAGAACGCGCTTCCCGAAATAGGAAACGCGTCTTTTGATCGTCGAGATGATTACTTTTGGTCGATGGTTGCGATTAGTCGAGATGATTTATTCGATTGGTCGATTATTTGAGATGATCGTTCGATTGATCGAGATGATTTCGATTAGTCGCGATGATTGAAACCTGCTGGGTTTAAACGCTAAACGCGATGGCTTACCACCAGGTCTACCACTCGGTCATCACCTTGATCTGCGTGCTCGCTTCTTTGTGAGCGCAATCCATGGCGGCTTTCACTTCTTGCCATGGGAAGCGTTTTGTAATCAGCGGTTTCACATCGAGGCGACCGGATGAGATCAGGTCGATTGCGGTCGGGTAGGTGTTGCGATAACGGAACACGCCTTTGTAGGTCAGCTCTTTCTGGGTGATGGCGTTGAGATCCATTGCCACTTCTTGAGCGCTGAACAGTCCGACGAACACCATGGTGCCGCCTGCCTTCAGGGCTTTGACTGCTGTTTGTGCAGCAGGTCCGGCACCGGAGCACTCGATCACAACGTCGAAGCCTTCGCCGTAAGTGGCGTCGTGAGTCAATTCCAGGATTTCGTCTTGATTGAAGGTTTTGAATGCATGAGTGGCTCCGCATTCTTTTGCCATTTTGATTCTGTTTTCGTGTGTTTCAACAACGGCGATGATGCCTGCTCCAGCGGCTTTGGCGCAAAGAACGTTGACCAGTCCGATTGGTCCGGCGCCGAAGATCAAAACGCGGGATCCGAGTCCGACGGAACCTTGTCTGGTTGCGTGGATGCCGACGGAGAGAGGCTCGCACATGGCGCCTTCTTCGAAGCTGACGTTATCCGGTAATTTGAAAGTGAAGTTGGCGTCGTGAATGAAATATTCGGAGAAAGTGCCGTGATATGGCGGTGTTGCAAAGAATTTGATGCTAGGGCAAAGGTTGTATTGTCCGCGTTTGACGAAGTCGGTACAGCCGCATGGGACGCCAGGCTCGAGGGCAACGCGGTCGCCTTCTTTAAGGTGTTTGACGTTTTTGCCGACTTTGGCTACTTGGCCGCCTGTTTCGTGACCGAGAATCATTGGTTTCTCAACAACATATGAGCCGATGCGACCTTCGACGTAATAGTGCACGTCTGAGCCGCAAATGCCGACTGCTTTGGTTTTGATCAAAACCTCATCCGGACCCGGATCTGGAATCTCCACCTCTTGAATCCCGAAAACATTGGCTTTTTCAAGAACCCCTGCTTTTACCTTCATTTACCGCTACCTCGTAGATGGTGGATTTGACTTGATTTGATTAAAACGCAGCTTGCCGAAGGTGGAACCGATGAGGCAAATTCGTCGCTCTGTACGATTTGCGCACCTGGCTCAACTTTCGTTTCGTGGATGAGAATTATAACTGGCTTGGCAACCAATAGTTGTCAGTGGGTTCTGAATGCATAGTTTTGAGAAGTTGAATGTCATGAGGTGTCAACTGGGAAAGCTGTGTCTTTCCAGAAGTTCTAAAGCCAAGGCTTCCAAGTCGTGACTTTGCTTAAGACTTAGAACTAATCTCTTGATGAACTTTCTTTTTAATTCTTCCGTGAGGACCTAAATCCCTCCCTGCTTCTCCTTGTCTAACAAGAGCCATTTCTCATTCTTCGTGCACCACCCCATGTGATGCATGCCACTTAACTACGCGGTCCATAACGGATTCGCGTGCGAGACCAAGAAAATGAAAGCAAAAACCCCTGTCAGGGAAGACCGTAGCGGTCCGAACCCTGAGTTTCACGTCGTCTTTGGAGCCGGAGGCTCGAAAGCGATTCTCGGTGCAGCCGGTGCAATTGTCGGTTTCGACATGTGCGGCTTTACCAAGTTTGCCACCATTGGCGGTGTGAGCGGCGGATCGATCACCGCAGCTCTCTACGCCCATGGTTACCCCGCTGGGGAAATCTTGCAGCTGGCAATCGGCGCTGATTTTACCAAGTTTCTCATTCCGAAAACCGGCTGGCTGGCGCGCATCTGGGCATTGTTGTCCAAGTACCGCTACGAGCGCACTCTGCCCATCAAGGGCGTGTACTCAGGTCTGCCGTTGCGCGAGTTGATCGATGAGGAAGTGCCCGTCTGGCCGCCAGGCTTTTGGACTATGGCAACCAGCCTCTCTGGTCACTCGGTTTTGTTCACCAAGCGTGGTGCGTACTGGAACTGGAAAACCTCGCCCGAGAACAAGCCGGAAGGCTTCGAAGGACCGGTTTCTGTCGGTACGGCTGTTAACGCCTCCTGCGCTATTCCCGGCATCATCGATGCCGTCGAGTACAGCGGTTGGCATCTTTTCGACGGAGCTGTAGGCGACGCGGGCAACTGTCCGGTTCTGCCTGTTCAGCTGCGTTTGGGCGCCGCTCCCGAGAAAGTTATCGCCTTCGACCTTCCCGACGACCTCGTGAAGCAGTCCTGGTGGTTGCGCTTCTTGTGGCATATGCGCTGTGGCGGAAGCTGCGGCAACATCGATGCAACGCATCCGAGCGAGGACGACGGCACGATTGTGATTTCGCCTTTGATCACCGGCTTTCACGGTCTGACCTTCAACCTCAGCAAAGCTGCGAAGTGGAACGCCATCACGGCGTCTTACGTGGCTACTGTTCGTCGTCTCGATAAGGCCGGTTTGATCGCTGCTGATCGTCGAGCGAAAGCTGTCGAGCTGTGCGAGAAGCTGGAGAACATCAACTTCAACATCGCGCTTGGTCAGTTTGCCGTGGACGATGTCGAAGCTCTGTTCGCAGAGCACGGCTACCATGGCTGATGCAGAGCCGTCAGGCTCTTCACCATTGGCACGTCATTTGTGCAACTGGTTTCTGCCTCCAGCAGATGCGCGAACACTCGAGTGCGATTTGCAGCCACACCGCCCCCGCTTCCGGCGCCTCGCTGCGAAATAGCGCAAGTCCGAAAAACTCCTGAATGGAGACTTCCGAACTTGTCGTTGTTTCGTCGCGAGGTGCCGGTGCAGGTGCGTCTGCGAATGCCTCATTTCACGCCCTTAATTGAATGCATTTAAAAATAAGAAGGGAGTGAATCCTATGTGGACATTGAAATTCATCAAACGTTCACTACTGCGGTGCCTACTCTACCCAGTGTTCTCGCGTTACGTGAGCATGCCGGGAAGAAGTTTTAAAGGCACGCTGTCTGAACTTACGCCCGACGAAAAGGTCGTTGAGGCTAAGCTTCGTTTTCACGTCGACTCGCTGGCAGTCGGAATCGGCGTGCGTCATGCCGCTTCTTCCGATAGTCTGCGGCGGGCGGCGAAATACATTCTGGTTCAATTCATTCGTCGCGGTTATGCAGTCTCGATGGAATCGTTTGAGTTCGACGGAGTGACGCAGCAGATCGTGGTCGCCGAGATCACCGGACTGCGACATCCCGAAGAAATCATCGTGATCGGCGCGCATTATGATACCGTCCTCGGTTCTGCCGGCGCCGATGATAATGCCTCTGGAATCGCTGCTCTCCTCGAGATCGCCGCGATGCTGAAGGACCGTCCGCTCGATCGAACTGTGCGATTTGTCGCGTTTCCAAACGAAGAGTATCATGGCGAAGACTGGCGCAACATGGGCAGTTACCACCATGCAAAACGCAGTTTCGATCGCGGCGATAAAATCGTCGGCATGATTTCGCTCGAAATGTTGGGTTACTTTTCCAATACGCCGGACTCGCAGCTGTACCCGTTTCCGTTCAATTTGTTCTACCCCGACCGCGGTAACTTCATCGGCTTTGTCGGCAACAATAAGTCGAGAGCCTGGGTGCGCGAAGTGATTGGAAATTTCCGCGAACTGGCTCGCTTCCCCTCGGAAGGCGTTGCTCCGCCGGAACGTTTCGAAGACATCGCACGATCCGATCACTGGGCGTTCTGGCAGTTCGACTGTCCGGCGCTGATGGTGACCGACACATCCAACTTTCGCTTCCCTCACCTGCACAAGATGGATGACACTCCCGACAAGCTCGATTTTGCAGCGATGTCGCGAATCACCATCGGCATGGCGAAGGTGATCGAGCGGCTCGCCCGGACAAGACGTGTCTGGTCGCGACGTGCTGGAAAGTTTGTTAGCTGATGAGGAAACGGTCAATTCGAGAATAGGGACGATGCCACCGTTTTCGGTGTCACCGTCCCGCGTTCTCGCTAGACCGAATCTGAATTTTGATTTTTCATTGACCGGGAAATAAGGACACAACATCCTTACCTCCCGGTCAATCTTTTTCACGTTTTGCTACTACGTTATGTCGCAAGAATTTGTCATTGAACCGCTGCAACCCTGGTAGGATGATCCTCACCAAAGCTGGGCCCGCAGGATGCAGGTTCTGGAATGATGATGCCCCAATAATTTAATAGGCCCAGACCTTGTGACTTGATTGTCCGATGGCTAATAACTGGTTTAAAACTCAGGCCAAAACGTATAAAGAAAACAGGATAGACTGGAGCGACCTGACAGGAAATTTCCCTAGCTCGAAAGTACCATGGCGAAGATTTTAGTAGTAGACGACGACACGCTTCTGGCAAACATGATTGCCGACTTCTTGCGTGCGCAGCAGTACACCATCGAAGTCGTGTACAGCGGCGGCGATGCCGAGGAGCTGCTGACGAATTATCACTACGATGCCATCGTAATCGACTGGGGGCTGCCGGAAAAAACAGGCATCGAGGTGGTGCGTAAATTTCGCTTCGATGGCGGCACATCGCCGGTTTTAATGCTAACCGGGCGCGATACTATCGATGAAAAAGAAACCGGTTTGGATAATGGTGCCGATGATTATCTGACTAAACCGTTTCACATGAAGGAGCTTTCTGCCAGATTGCGAGCGCTTCTTCGCCGCACGGCTCCGTCGAAGAAACCGACGTTGGAAGCGGGCGATTTGTACCTCGATCCAATCGCGCACAAAGTCACCAGGGGCGGTGAAGAGTTGTCGTTGCATCCGCGAGAATTCGCTCTGCTAGAGCATCTCATGCGCAATCCCAATCAAGTATTCAGTGCGGAAAATCTTTTAGATCGTGTTTGGAAATCTGATTCCAGCGTCGGTCCCGAAGGCGTGCGCGCGTCGATCAAGCGCTTGCGCAAGAAGGTGGATGTCGAAGGGCGCGATTCTGTAATTGAAACCGTTTATGGCGTCGGCTACAAGCTCACCATCGACGAGAAATAAAAACTAGACCGAAACCGGTTTTTACGCGTCTTGAGTTCGAGGCATAGTGGTCGTGGTGCTCTTAATTGTGCTCATCATGGAGAAAAATTTAGAAGAGGCCGCTCAAGAACTTGACTGGGTTCTTCAAGCTTTCGATCACTTTGCTTGGGCTTGGCGGTTTCGGCAAGCTCTTCGCGATTTCAAATGGGTCTGGTGGTTTTGGCAAGCCTCTTACGAGTTCGCTTGGATCTACAAATCCTGGTGGCTTCGGTAAGCCGTTGAGGAGTTCACTTGGGCTGACAAAACCTGGTGGCTTTGGCAATTGGTTTACTAATTCAGTTGGATCGATAAAACCAGGGAGATCTCTTGGGTCAACGAAACCAGGTGGTTTCGGCAGTCCATCGATGAGTCCGCCGATTCCGCCGCCGCCACCTTGACCGCGTCCGCCGTTACGGCCGCCACGATTGCCGCCGAAGAGGCTGCCGAATCCAGGCAGACCGCTTAACAAACCACCGTCGGCGTCGTCGTTGTCGCTGTTGTTATTGTTTTGATCGTCGTTGCTGTCGCCGAAGAAATCGAGACCGGTGACGTCACCGATGCTTGGGAAGAAACTGCCGCCGGATTGGCTGTCGCTGCCACGATCGTCTCTATCGTTTCCGCCGCCGAAGAATGAACCTAGTCCTGGTAAGCTGCCCAAGAGATCGCCAAGTCGTGGAACGCTGAATCCGCCACCGCTGCTGCCTCTGCCGCTATCGCTGTTGTCGTAGTTGCTGCCGCTGTCGTAGCCTCTGCCACCACCGCTGCTACCACCGCGACCGGCGGAACCGTTGGCATCGCCGTTGATAACTCGGTTGAAGAAATCGCCGGATCTGCTCAATGCGTCTGCCGATATATTGATCACGACAACCACAAACTCGTTAGGTGCCAGCTGAGGACGAGGGAGGTCCTTGCCTGGTTCGATAATCACTCGGTCTGACGGGCAGCCGTTGCTGTCGTCGCCTGGGTCTGTCGAATCATCAGGTGAGTGCGTGTCGCGAGGGCTGTGGCAATGATCGCGTGAGTATCTGCCGGTTGAGTCGCCGCGCTCGTCGGTGTCGTCACCACTGTCTCTGCGACCATCGGTGTTGTCACCGGTGTTTCGTCTGTCGGAATTTTCGGAGTCATCACGGTCGCAATTACCGTTTTGATTGTCGTTTATGGATCTGTTGTAGTTTCTGCCAGTGTCACCAGTATTGAATGTGGCATCGTCTCCATTAGGTTGGCGTCTGCTATTCGACTGATCTGACGACCCAGTATTTCCACAACCGTAGATATCGGTTTTGAGCGATTGGTCCATGAAATCTTGCAGCTGTTCGCAAGGCATGTTTTCGTTCTGCTCTGACTTCTTACATGACTTACCGGCTAAATCCTTGTCGTAGGCTTCGTAAGCAGCTACTCGCAGGGGAGTTTGTTCTCTGGACTCCTGCGCTGAATCAGACGACGATTCACGAGCTTGCGCTGTAAATGGTGGCATATAATTTCCTCCAAACAAGCGCGCTTTGGAAAACCCTGTGCGGACAGGGCTTTAGCGGCTTGCGATGATGAACGAACGGTTAGTAAGTTGGACAACGGTTTGGAAAAGTCAAACCGGCAGCGTGAATTTGCTTGTTTGCAGATTAACCGCCAATTGTGGCGAAGGCGTGACAATCTCTTGACTACTTTGTGGCTCGGCATTTGCAGCTGAGGACCAAAACAGTTTCGCTTTTAAAACAATAAAGTCGATCATTATAAGTCTGAGGAAACGGATAAATGATCGAAACAGGCAGCAATCGGGAAGATAGATAATGACATAAAGAATGCCGTCTCGTTCAGTATTACAGCGTCGCGACAGAACTCCAGGCATCACGCTCGCGTGCCGTACGTCAATACAAGTTCCTGGACCGTGATTGATGTTTAACAGTTTGAAGCTTTCACAAAAGATGATCATTCTAGTGGCTGTGCCGCTTCTGTTCGAGTTCGCGTTTATCATGGCTCTGAATCAGCTTCTTGAGCAGTCTGAAGAAGAACGGCAGAGAGAATATATCGCGCGTACGATTATTTCTCACGTTAATCAGGTGCATAGAGTGCTGCTGGATAGCGCGACTGCGTCGGCTGGCTTCTCAATCACATCCGATCCCGAACAGCGTGAGCGCCGTCGCAAATTGCTCAGCAATGAAATGACTAAACAAAATAAAGCATTGCAGAAACTTCTGGCGGATAAACCCGAAGCGCGCGCTCACTTTGAACGTGCAGAGAATCTAATGACCGAGGCTTCGGCTGAACTGAAGGTGATGAAGCGTCTTTTCAGGCAGGAAGGAATTCTTGCTGTGCGCGACAAAATCAAAACTGTGTTTGGTAAATTAAGCGATCAACTCGATACTATTCTTGAGGAAGAACGGCAGGCAGAGCAGCTTAGCCCGAAGGTGCAAGCTGAGCAGCGTGAGAAAATCCAAGCGGTGCTTCTGGCAGGAGTGGTACTAAATACGGTGATTGCGATCGGGCTGATGTTGTTCCTTACTAAGGGAATTACGGGACGGCTGGCGATGCTGATGGAGAACACTGTTCGGCTCGCTCGCGGATTGCCCTTGAATCCGCCGTTAAGTGGCGATGACGAACTCACGCATCTGGACACTACGTTTCGTGAGATGGCTTTCGCACTGGCTATTGCTTCGATGAAAGAGCGAGCGGTTGTCGAATATTCCGCGGATATGATTTTCTCGATCGCGCGTTCCGGCAAACTCGAGAAAGTAAGTCGCGCTTCTGAAGCGCTTCTTGATTATCTGCCTGAAGATTTGGTTGACCAGCACTATTTGCAGTTTGTTCTTGAAGAAGATCGTGAATTCACTGTCAAGGCGCTTGAAGACGCACGCTCCGAAGGCGGAAGTAGTTCGTTTGAAAACGGAATGAATCGAAAAGACGGTTCAATCGTCAACACACTCTGGTCGGTGACCTGGTCCGATGCGGATGAGACCTTCTTTTGCGTCGCCCACGACATCACCGCTCGCAAAGAAATCGAAACACTTAAACGTGATTTTGTTTCAATGGTCAGTCATGATTTGCGCACTCCCCTGACCTCTGTGCAGAGTTATCTGGAGCTGCTCTCCGACGGAATTTATGGTGAGCTCAATCAATCCGGCAAGGCACGTCTTTCTGAACTTACGGTCAGCATCGACCGGTTGGTCAAACTGATTTGCGATCTGTTGGATCTCGATAGACTCGAGTCGGGCAGCCTCACGCTGCGTCTTCACAAGCAGAGTGTCGGTTCGATGATCGACCAAATGCAGAGTGCTTGTTCTGCTCTTAAACTTGAGAAAAATGTTTCAGTCGAAGTGGTAGAAAATGTTGAAATGAAGCTCAACGCTGATGGTGACAGGCTTGTTCAGGTGCTGGTGAACTTGGTGTCGAACGCGATCAAGTTTTCACCGCCGGGTGAAACTGTTCGCGTGTCAGTCACGAATGAAGACGGTGTTATAAAAGTGCAAGTCACCGACCGAGGTTGTGGTATCCCGGAAGAGTTTCAACGAACGATTTTCGACCGGTTCAAACAAGCTCCCGACGGCGAAGTGCAAAAGGGTGGAACAGGTTTGGGACTCGCCATTTCAAAAGCGATTGTGGAACAGCATGGCGGACAAATCGGCGTGGAGAGCGAAGAAGGCAAAGGCAGCACCTTCTGGTTCACGCTGCCTAACGCGCTGACGACTTAAAACATTTTGCGAAATCGGTGCATCGAAAGCCGTAGAAATCGAGGCGCAAGAACCGGAGCGCGAGAACCAGAGCGCAAGAACGGGGGGCGCTAGAACCGGGCGCGAGAACCAGGGCGCAAGAATCCAGCCGCAAGAACCAGGGCGCAAGAACCAGAGCGCAAGAGCCAGAGCGCAAGAACCGAAACGCAAGAACCGGGGCGCGAGAACCGGCGGGCACGAGAAATCAGGGCAGAAACAAACGTGTCCCATATGTGGGACAGATTCAGCCATTTCTGTCCCATATATGGGCCGCTCCCATATATGGGACAGATTTGATGTTTCGTGTTGCCTCAAATAAGAATCGTACCCGCCTGAACCGTTGCCTCAAATAAAATCGAACCCCTTAGCAACGAAAAGGGGGAAGGAATGAGGTGAGGTTAAAAGTGAGTAGTCGAACAAGAAAGGAG
>Ga0163155_10004001_pt1 | contig 15445 bp, 11 predicted proteins | sample OliLakLV19SP4G1_FD_148611 | JGI IMG/M metagenome (GOLD analysis project Ga0163155, IMG submission 148611) | Freshwater microbial mat bacterial communities from Lake Vanda, McMurdo Dry Valleys, Antarctica - Oligotrophic Lake LV.19.SP4.G1 | ecosystem: Environmental > Aquatic > Freshwater > Lake >... | reverse complement strand
CTTTCTGGCCGGTCAATTTATTCAGATGCTCTGCCCGGTTCCTGACAAAGCGAAGCCCGGCCAGATGAAGAATATCATTCGGTCCTACTCGATCGCCTCGCCGCCAGAAGAGAAACGCTTTCTCGAATTCTGTATCAAACTGGTGCTGGGTGGCGCGTTCACGCCGACACTGTGGGACATGCGCATCGGAGACACACTGAATATGCGCGGGCCCTACGGCAAGTTCGTCGTGCCCGAACCCGTTCACCAAAACCTGGTTTTCATCGCCGCAGGCACCGGCATCGCCCCGTTCTGGGGGATGCTTTACCACCTGCTGAAAAGTGGCGTCACGACCGACATCGTGCTGCTTTTCGGCGTGCGTTACGAAGACGATCTGCTCTACGAAGCCGAGTTCCGGAAGCTCGCCGCGGAACACCCCAACTTCAGACCTATCTTCACTCTGTCACGCCCGCGCAATTCCGCGACGTGGAAGGGCGAAAAGGGCTATGTGCAATCTCTTCTTCCAAAATACGTGAAGAACCCCGGCAACACCAAAGCCTATATCTGCGGTCTAACGCCCATGATCGAAGCCAGCGTGGAAGAACTGCATAAGCTCGGCATCACCGACGACCGCATCCACTACGAAAGATATGATTGAGCCTGCCGTAGTTCCTTGTTTTTAGTCGTCGCCGTTGTTTCTTCTCCCCTTGAGGGAGAGGGGTAAGACCTCCGCCGCGACTGAATGACCACGGACAATCGACCAATGGCCACTAGGAGTCTTCGTGCCGTTGTGCTAAGAAGGGGTTTCAATCAGGAGACAGCAGCATGATTCGAGTGGGTATTGGCACGGATCGACACCGGTTGGTTTTCGGGAAAAAATTGATTCTCGGTGGTGTGAAAGTCGATGCTCCCAAAGGTGCACAAGGCCACTCCGATGCCGATGCGCTGACGCACGCGATCATCGACGCGCTTCTCGGCGCGGCGGGGCTGGGAGACATCGGGCATCATTTTCCCGACACCGATCCCAAGTGGAAAGATGCTGACTCCATTCAATTGCTGGTCAAGTCGCTGGAAATTCTCAGCGCCGCCGGGTACACGCCGGTCAACATCGACGCCTCCGTGCATTTGGAAGCGCCGAAGCTCGGGCGCTTGAAACAGGAAATGGCGACCGTCATCGCCAACACGCTCAAAATTCCCATCCATTTCGTCAACATCAAGGCCAAGACCGGCGAAGGCATGGATGCCGTGGGGCATGGAGACGCGGTCGAAGCCATCGCCATCGCGCAGGTGCGATCGACCCGTGAGACCTCGATGCCGCACAACTAAGTGTCGCCTCGCCCCACCTTTTCTTCGCTCAATATACAAAACGGCTCTCTCCCGTCTGTAAAAACGTTTACTGTCCCACTTGACCGTAGACAACGTATCAACGAGGGCATCGATGGCCGTCACCAACGCGAGCACAGCCATTTTTGATTCCATCAACGCCTGGCTGCGTCGTTCGATTCAGACATCGATCCGGATCAACATGGCAGGCGCCACCGGGCTCATTTTGTTGGGTCTGGTTTTGCTGCTGACGACGTTCCTGATTTTATACGCCTTAAGCGGCCTCATTTTTCCGACGTCCGACGCACTGCGGCTCGTCCTCGCGGTTGCCGGCATCATCGGAGCGTTCATCGCCAACTCGATGTTCAGCCAGAGCCTGAGCAGTGCGGTCAATCAGTCCGCGGGACTCACGGGCTCCGGCGAATCCAAGACCGACAATCAGAACACCGATAGCGTGCAGACCTTTGGCCGCATGCTGACAACGTTGCTTTTCTGCGGGCCGAAAGCGATTCTGTTCGGCCTGTCGATGGCTGACAAAGCCAAGCGTATGAAGAGAATGGACTACCCAGGCTGTTCGGCGGTTCTGGTTCTGCTGCTGACGCGCGACTCGCGGCTGCCCTACTCGGAAATCAAGTCGCGCTTATCCAAGCTCGACACGCTCACCGTCTTCGGCCAGATGGAAGACATCGAAGGCGTCCTCTTCCTGGAATCCGACCCGCCCGGCCTCTCGCTCTCCGAAAATCTCCGCCGCGAACTCTCCATGTTTAAAAAATAATACCGCCTGTCTTCTATTAAACGCAGGCTGCGTTTCTGTGTCGCCCCTAAAGGGGTTTTGAAAATTCAAGCGCTCCGTTTCCCACGGTTTACGCCGTGGGCTATTCGTGAGTCGCCGCTAAGCGGCTGAACGACAACGGTAAGAGAAACGAAACTCGTTCAAGTCAAATTCCTGTCTGCGGGAGGGCTGGTCGGCCGCGATGCTATCGCCTCGCGCGACCGCTGACTTCAGCTACTTCCGTTCTACAGCCCCGAATCCTTATAAATCCGGCCGTCCACCACGCGCGCAAACTCACTCCACGAATTGTCGTTCCCGCCGGAACGTTCGCGTTCGATGATCGACTGAATCCCCTGCACCTTCGCGTCCAGACATTCCAGATGATGCAGCGCCACGGCCTCGCCGGTTACCGGAGTCACCGGGCTGCCGAACTCATGCGTCCCGTGATGGCTTAGAATTAAATGGATGACCAGATTGCGTTTCTTCAGCGGAAAATCCGGGAGCTTCACCACCGTGCGTTCCACCATCAAGGCGCCAAGGACGATATGCCCGCAGAGTTTCCCCGTGTCCGTGTAAGTAAATCCCGGACCCGAATCAATCTCCTCGATCTTGCCAATGTCATGAAGAATCACGCCGGACATCAGCAGGTCTCGGTTCAGGAACGGACGCTGCTCGGCAACGGCTTGCGCCGTTTTGCACGCCGCCAGCACGTGCTCCAGCAGCCCGCCAATCCAGGCGTGATGCACCGATGCCGCCGCCGGGCCTTTCTTGAATTTTTCGCGCACTCCAGGCTCCGAAAATATCGCCGTGAGCAGCCGCTTGTAATCCACATCCTTGATCGTCTCGAGCAGCGCGTCGAACTCCTGCTCCATCTCATCCAGCGGCCGCGCGGACACCGGCAGGAAATCCGCGGCGTTGATGCCCTCCGCGCTGCAGCCCTGGACGGCGAACGCGATCATCTGCATCGCGTTTTTATAGGTCTCCACGCGGCCTCGAACGTTGATGTATCCGGACACCTTGTAGCAGGTAAAATCCGTCTCGGTCGCATCCCACTGCCGCACCGGGATCGTGCCCGTTTTGTCGGCGAACGTGGCCTGGATATATTTTGAGCCATTCTTCGCCACGCGAAGGGTCGCTTCAGAAATCAGGTAGATCCCCTCGATTTCCTGGCCCGCGACGAAGTCCTTCACGCAGCAGCGTTCTTTGCGTGGCGCGGCGGCTGCCAGCACTTGCGGGCGCGGCCGAGGAACGGCCTTCGCCTGGCCTTGAAGTTCATCGGGGAAAAGATCGCCTAATCGAGTCATGTCAATGTCCGCCTTCGCTGGCCTTGATGGGAGAGGGTTGAAAGTTTAAAGCTTGTCGACGTAGAACAAATGCCACCAGCGCGGACAGTTGCGGTCCACCTGTTTATTCGTGATAAAGTCGAAATCGTGAATCGATAGCGGCGACGGCGGCAGCGGAGACGATTCTTTGCTCATCTCTTCCAGGGCCGGAATGGAAAGGATCAGCCGCCCGCCGGGAAGCAGCAGCGACATCAAGTTTTCAACCTTCTCCTGCAAGTGCGGTTTCACATCTTTGATGTGATCGAGCGTTTCCGTGCAGATCACGCCGGAGCACGTTCCCGGCTTGATCCCCGGTTCGTCCACGGTGCCTTTCTGAAACGTGCAGTTCGGCAATTGATGCTCGGACAAAAGCTGCGTGCCGACCGCCAGCCGCGTTTCATCCGGATCGATGCCCACGATTTCCGCACGGGGCTTTTTCCAAGCCAGATTCAGCGTCAAAATGCCGTAGCTGCAGCCGATGTCCACAATCTTTCCCTGGTGCGGCGCCAGCCTCAGCATGCACTGCATGCGGTGCATCGCCACCCAGTGAATCGGCTGAAAAACACCCTGCGCCGCCTGCAATTGCCCGCGCCAGATTCCCGTGTTGCGATCGAGGAAAATCCAGGAATCCTTCACGTCTTGAATGGCCATGCCGTCTCCCGAGTGATGCGAGCGTCTCCGACCGCACATCTGTTCACATGCCGCCAAAAAGCGGAGTGGCGGGTTTCAGGATAATCCAAAATCCAAATTCTAAAATTCAAAATCCATCACGTGCCCTTGCCGAGGCGTTCAGCCAGCGATGCGTCGAGTTCCGGGCAGGCTCGAATTTTCTGCTGCGTCTTCGCAAAATCGTAGCTGATCCGAAAAAAACGAAAACCATCCGGCTCCAGCACGACATAGCAGGCACGCGGGTCTTTATCCCGCGGCTGCCCCACCGAACCGACATTCACCATCACTCGCTTTTTGAAATCGAATTTCCGGCCCGGCTCCGGAGTCAAATAGCTGTCCTCGTACCACACGCCCGGCTGGTGCGAATGCCCGAAGAAGAATGCGCGCAGCGCTGGGAATTTTTGGAAGCCCAGCTCCGCTTCCGCACGGTGGCGCACATAGCGCCACGAGCCCGGCTGCGCCGGCGTGTCATGCACAAACATGATGTCGCTGATGATGCGCACCGGCTTCAGATTCTTCAGGTACTCCCACTGTTCCTTGCGCTGCTGAAAAAGAGTGGGCCGCAAAAACGCGCCCGTCATCTGCTCGGGATCAATCTGTTTGCGGGTCCACACAGAGGCGCGCGCCGCCGCCGGATTGAATGTTTTCGGCGGCCCCAGCAGGCACGCTTCATCGTGGTTGCCGAGCAGACAAAATTCAAATTGCTTGATGAACTCCAGCACCTCCGCCGGATTGGGCCCGTAGCCGACAATGTCTCCCAGAAAAAACGTGCGCTTGATGCCGCGCTGCGTCAGATCGCTGTAGACAGCTTGCAGGGCCTCAAGATTGGCGTGAACGTCGGAGAGGATGGCGATCGAACCGGATTCTTCGTGCATTCCGTCATCCTAAACGACCCGCCGCGATTTGAAATTCAAAACTGAACTGGCACCGCGCGTGGGCCGGGGAACAATCCATCCACATCACAACTCCATGGAAGCGGGCAATCATGCAGTGGCCTAAATACCCTGTTGTCTACGAGATCAACACGCGAGTCTGGCTGGCGGAACTTTCCGCGAAAGCAGGCCGCGCGCTGGCGCTGGATCAAATCCCCGAAGAGGAGATCGACCGCCTCGCGAGTCAGGGCTTCCACGCCGTCTGGCTGATGGGCGTCTGGACTGTCGGGCCGCAGCCGGTCGCCATCGCCCGCATGCACGAAGGCCTCCTTAATGATTACGCCATTGCGCTGCCCGATGTTTCGCCTGAGGACGTGATCGGTTCTCCGTATGCTATTTCAACCTATCAGGTTTCAGCCACACTCGGCGGGCGCGAGGCGCTGGCGTCGCTAAGGCAGCGGTTGCAGCGTTACGGGATGGGGCTGATTCTCGATTTTGTCAGCAATCACACGTCGCGCGATCACCATTTCGTGACGGACCGTCCGGATCTTTTTGTGCATGGCAGCGCCGAGGATATCGCTCGCGAGCCGCACAATTACTTCACCACCGCAGCCGGACACATTATCGCGCACGGCCGCGATCCTTATTTCGACGGGTGGACTGACACCGCGCAGATCAATTACGCGCAGCCTGCCGCGCGCGAGGCCATGAAGCAGAAGCTGTTCGACATTTGCAGCCAGTGTGACGGCGTGCGCTGCGACATGGCCATGCTGATCCTTCCCGACGTGTTGGAGCAGGTGTGGGGCGCGCGGCTCGGTTCGAATCCGGTTCGGCGGAGTTTCTGGAGCGAGGCCATTCCCGCCGTACTGCAGCGGCTTCCCACTACTCTTTTTATTGCTGAAAGCTATTGGAACCTGGAGTGGCCGCTGCAGCAGGAGGGGTTCCATTTTACATATGACAAAACACTGTACGACCGCCTGAAGAAAAAAGATTTCGGCGGCGTGCGCTCCCACCTGCAGGCCGATGCCCACTTTCAAGACGCCTGCCTGCGCTTCACCGAGAATCACGATGAAGAGCGCGCCGTCGTCGCGTTCGGCGGGGCGTATTCTCGAAGCGCGGCCGTGGCGACTTTCTTCAGTGCGGGATTGCGCTTGATACATGAAGGCCAACTGGAAGGGCACCGGGTGAAACTGCCGGTGCAGTTGGGGCGCCGGCCGCGGGAACGCGAAGACGTCGAGATCGCCTTGTTTTACGAGAAGGTGCTCGGCGTGTTGCAGGATCCCATTTTTCACAGCGGCGATTGCAGAGTGATCCCGGTGCATTCGCCGGGGTGGGGCGACGCCTCCAACGAGTCGCTCGTTGCGCTGTACTGGACGCCGCGTCTGCCGCCCGCGGTCGGGCTTTTTCTCAGTTATCTGATCATCGTGAATTTAAGCCCGACACGCGCGTACGGCCGCATACCCTTGCCGCCGGAGACGTTTGAAGCTGGGAAAAATTATACCTTCCACGATCTGTACGAAGGCAGGCATTACGACCGGCCCGGCGGAGAAATGATCTGGCCCGGTCTGTACGTGGCGCTCGAAGCGCACCAACCGCATCTGTTTGAAATCAGCTCGACCTAACGGTTCAGGAAGTGGCCTTTTACAGTTGCTTGGAGTTGAATTTGGCATTCGCAGCCGCCGCGTTCATCAACTGCTCCATCTGCTTGCGGTATTTTTCCGAAATCAAAAATTGCCGCATTTCGGTTTTCAGATCTTCGGGCTTTCGAACGTCGTCCAGCCGGATGACATGATAACCGAACTTGCTTTCGATGGGCGCCGCTGACATATCGCCGGCTTTTTCCAGCTTGTAAACACCCTCGTTGAACATCTCGCCGAACACATCGGTCGGACCGCCTTTTCGAGCGATGTAACCCAGGTCGCCATTGTCGGCTTTGCTCGGACAGTCGCTCACAGACTTGACCAGCTTTAAGAAATCTGCGCCGGCTTTAAGTTTTTTCAGAACATCGTCGGCGATGGTTTTCGCTTCTTCTTTAGTGCGAAAAATGGCCTGCTGCGGCGGCTCGGCACCCTTATTCATCACGAGAATATGCGACGCGCGGCGCAGGCCCATGTTGTCTTTCTGCTTGGAGATGGCCAGCTCCACGTCCGCATCCGTGACCGACTTGGCGAAATTCTGTTCGATCGCCCAATTCGCGCTCCAGAAGCGCCGGAATTCGTCATCGGACAAACCATTGTCGGCCAGCCACTGCTCGTAGCTGCCGGCGTTGTTTTCTTCGGCCTTGGTCTTTTTGAACATGGAAAACTGCTCTTCGAATTTGTCCTTCGCGATTTCCAGTTTGTTGTCGGCCACGTATTTTTCGACCAGCGCGTTGGCCATGAATCGAAACGCAAAACGCTTCCGCAGAAACGATTTCAGTTCGGGTGTCAGCGTGAATTTCGGCTGGCGGCGTTTCTCCGCGGCGGCGTATGCCAACTCCACTTTTTCAATCGCACTGGTGGGAACTTTCAAATCACCGGACTGCAGGACGACGCTGTCATCCAGGACCACAACAGGTATGGAATCGATCAGGCGGTCCGTCGGATCGGCGGACTGTTCGGGTTCCCCGGCAAATACCGGCAGGGCCAGCGCGGCAATGGCCCACGTGACGATTTTTCGAAAAAGCATAAGCAGCTCCTGGCGTCGTGAGGGTGTTATTGCTGTTGTTGAGCGGCACCGCTCTGCGGCGCGCAAAATTGGCACGGCATCTTGCCGGAACGCTCCGCATCGTGAGACGTTGAGAACCCGGCCGGCGAATCCAGATTGGCGGCATATTGGCAATGCCGCGTGTGATACACTCTGTTTTTCTTGCCGGAAACGAACGGTGCGGAGTGCGGATCAATCGTCTTGACCTGTTGAGGCTGTGACAAACCCATTAACTTGGAGTTCCCGGCTTTGCACCCTGTCGATAAAACAGGCAGCGACAGCATCATGAGAGTCAACAGTTTGTACATCCGGCTCATGCGCTCATCTTAAAGGAAAAATGGAAATGCAAAATGCAAAACCACCTCTAAAGTCGGTCGTTACGAAATCCCGAACTTAGACCCGAGGTCCTCTCTCATCCGTGACGCACCAACCTGTTTCAGATTCATCCGTGCCGGATTGGCGCCGCATTGATCGCGACGCGCTCTGGCATCCGTTCACGCAAATGGCCGAGTACGAACGCGAAGATCCGCCGCCGCCCATCATCGTTTCCGCTGAAGGCAATTGGCTGATCGCGCAGGACGGCACGCGCTACCTCGATGTGAATTGCGGCTACTGGGCTCTGGCGCTTGGCTGCCGTCCTGAATCTGTCGAGCGTGCGGTGAAGGCGCAGATCGATCGCTTTTCGCACTCCACCTTATTGGGCATTTCGCACGAACCCGCCTTGCGCCTCGCTGAACGTCTGACGAAGCTCGCCGGAGCGCCGCTGAATCATGTTTTTTTTAACGACTCCGGATCCGAAGCGGTCGAAGCCGCTTTGAAGATGGCCTACCAATACCAGGTTCATTCCGGGCATCCAGAACGCTGTGAATTTCTGGGGCTCGGTGAGGCTTACCACGGCGACACGCTGGGCGCGGTGGCCGTGGGAGGAGTCGAGCTCTTTCACACGACATTCAAGCCGCTCCTCTTTAAGGTACAGCGCGTTCCGCCGCCGCACTGCTACCGTTGTCCGTGGAATCTAAAGCCCGAATCGTGTGCCTTGGAATGCGCCCAGGCGGTGGAGCAAGCCATCGCTGAACGTGCGCCGACACTTGCCGCGCTGATCATCGAACCGTTTGTGCTCGGCCCCGGCGGCATCATTCCCCAGCCCAAAAATTATCTCGAACGCGTGGTTCGCGCCGCGCGAAAACAGGGCGTCACGGTGATCTTCGATGAAGTCGCCGTGGGCATGTGCCGTCTGGGCAGCGTCTTCGCATTTGAGCAACTGGACGATCCGAAGCGAGAACGGGTTCCGGATATCGTCTGCCTCGCCAAGGGTCTGACCGCGGGACTTCTGCCGCTTTCGGCGGTGCTCGTGAACGCGGAAATTTACCGTGCTTTTCTCGGAACTTATGCTGATCGGAGAACGTTTTATCACGGCCATACCTTCACCGGGTCGGCGCTCGGTTGCGCGGCGGCCCTGGCGGCGCTGGATATCCTCGCCGATGAAGAATTTTTGCGTCAACTTCGCGAGAATACCATCCCGGCCCTCTGGCGGATGCTGGAACCCCTGCGGGCTCACGCGCACGTTGGAAATATCCGCGGCCGCGGTTTGATGGCCGCGCTTGAAATCGTGAAAACACGAGGCGCGCCGGACGAGCCCTATCCCGGGGAGCAGCGCCTCGGCCATCGCGTTGTCCTCGCGGCACGCAAGCGCGGCGTTAATATGCGGGCAATCGGGGACCTGATTCTCGCCGTGCCGCCGCTCACGATAACGCAGTCTGAAATCGATTTGTTTGGACGTGTTCTGCGCGAAAGCCTGGATGAAGCCACCGGCATCTCCCCCTTTTGATACTGTAATGGGTGCTCGCTGACGAAGTTTAAATCGCAACGAAGAGAAAGGTGCCATGGTCGAACATTTCATGCGTTTGAAAGAAAAGCCGGCGCATCGCGTGATCGGTCTGATGTCCGGCACGAGCGCCGATGCGATCGATGCGGTACTCTGCGACATTTCCGGCGAAGGCCGCGGCGGGCTGAAGGTCAAACTGCTCGCCGAGCATTCTCAGGATTACCCCGACTTTCTGCGCAATCGTATTTTGCGCGCCTGCGAGCCCAGCGGCGGAAGTTCGGCGGAAGTCTGCGAGCTGAATTTTCTTATCGGCGAAGCGTTTTCGTTTGCGGCCAACGCACTGCTTGACAAATCAGGCGTTGGCAAAGACGCCGTCGATCTGATCGGCAGCCACGGCCAGACGATTTCGCACATACCGCCGCGGACTGGCTCGACCACGTTTCAGCTTGGCTCGACCTTGCAACTCGGCGAACCGGCGGTCATCGCCGAACGCACGGGCATCCCGGTTATTTCCAATTTTCGCACGCGCGATATGGCGGCCGGCGGCCAGGGCGCGCCGCTGGTCCCGTTCGTCGATTACCTGCTTTTATCGAGCGACACCAGCAATCGCATCGCGCTGAATATTGGCGGCATCTCCAACATCACCTACCTCCCCGCGCACGGCCGCTTCGATGAAACCATCGCGTTCGATACCGGACCGGGCAACATGATTATCGATGCCATGGTTCATTATATGACGCAGGGTGAACACGCCTTCGACCGCGATGGCGCCATGGCCGCATCCGGCGCGGTAAACCCGAAACTGTTGCACGCCATGTCGCAACACGACTACCTCAAACGGCCTCCGCCAAAGAGCACGGGCCGCGAAGAATTCGGCGTCGAGTTCACTATCAAAATGTACGACTGGGGAACGCAAAATGGCTGCGTGATCATGCCGCGCGATATCGTGGCCACCGCGACGCTGTTCACCGCCATCACCATCGCCGAAGCCCTCAAACAATTCGTGCTGCCCAAAGGCCCCATCGATGAAGTGATCGTCTCGGGCGGAGGCGCGCTGAACCCGGTTCTTATGGCGCTCCTGGCGAAAGAATTAGCCGGCGTTCAGGTCGGAATTTCGGATGCTCACGGCGTGCCGATCAAGGCCAAAGAGAGCATCGCTTTCGCGGTGCTCGCGCGCGAAACGGCGCTAGGCCGTCCCGGCAACATGCCCTCGGCGACCGGAGCCGCGGGACCACGGCTGCTCGGCCAGATCACGCTGCCTTAAATTCTACGGAAGTACTTCTTTCCATTCTTTCAGGCGCTCCTGGGCGTCCGCGCTGACGACGTCCAGCGTTCCTGCGTGCAGGTGTTCGAGAATATCCGAGAGATGGCGAGCGGCGACGAAGCGCGGAATAAACACGTACGCGGCCCCCTCCTTATACATCGTTCGCGCGTCTTCAATTTTATCCGCCGTCACCACGATCTTTGCATCTGGCGCGAGTTCTTTCAGCGAGCGCAAAATTTTCAGATTGCTCGTGCCTTTCAACAGATGATCTGAAATCGTGCAGACGAGGATTTTCGCGGCGGATAAATCCAGATGCTTCAGCGTGTCACTGTGGCTGATGTCTCCATATTCGCAAGGCACACCCATGGCCCGTAACTTCTTGTGAGCCTCTGGATTAAAATCCACGACCATCACATGTTTTAATGCGGACTCGGAATGTTCCTCCATCATCTCCTGCAGCAGCGTGCTGGCTTCGCGGTAAAAACCGAGCAGCACAATTTGTGGCGCGTGCTCGTGGCCCTCGTCCCCACCGGCTTCAGCGACGACCTTGTCTTTAAAAAAGGTGCGTTCCAGAATTGGATTCAGCGCTCGGTAAATGGCGTGACCACGTGGAATTAAAACGGACGACAAGAGCGCCGTTGCGACCATGGCCAGGATAAACGCCGACAGCACATCCGGCGTGATGTGTTTATAGCCGACACCCAATGCCGCGAGTACGAGGGCGAATTCCGAAAGCTGGCTCAGGTTCAGTGCCGGAATCAAACTCGCATAATTCCCGTATTTCAACAGATGCAGCACCGGGAAAACCGTAAGTAGCCGGCTGACGAGGACAAACGCGATCACGGCTGCGGTCAGTTTGAGAACTTCCGCTGTCGGTTGGGGAATCTGCAGACCCAGTGCGACAAAAAAGAGCGTGATGAAAAAATCGCGCAACGCGGAAACTTTGACGGCGATATCCACGTGGTACGGAAACGAAGCAATTGAAACGCCGGCGATCAGGGCGCCCATCTCCAGGGACAGTTGCAGGGATTCTGCAATGCCGCACATCGCAAAGCACCACGCCATCGCGGCCACGAGCATCAATTCAGGCTGCTTGCCAATGGTTGCGAAGAGCTTCGGCAGGATGAATCGCGCGATTAAAAATCCAGCCAGAACAAGCAAGACTGCGCGTCCCAGGGACATCACCAAAATCGAAGCCTGCAGGTTGGCGAGGTTCGGCTGCACCGCGAGAAACGCGATGGCCCAGACATCCTGCAGGACCAGGATTCCGAGCGTGATCCGCGATGTGAACGTGTCCAATTCCATCCGGTCCGACAAAATTTTAACGACGATCAATGTGGACGATAATGAAGTTGCGACCGCAAGATAAACGAGCAGGTAACTGCCCTCGGTGTTCCGGAAACCGAGCAGCATGAAGAAGGTGACGGAAAGAATCGCGCATCCGATGAATTGCGTGACGCCATTGACCAGCACCGCTTTTCCTGCTTGCATCAATTTGCGGATATCGATTTCAAGGCCGAGGATAAACATCAATAGAATAAGGCCGATCTCCGAGAGCGTGGAGATGCTCTTGTCGTCCTTGATCCATGACAATCCCAGGTGCGGACCCAGAATCACCCCTGCTGCAAGGTACGCGAGCATTAGCGGCAAACGGAGCAGGAATGCAGGCACTGCTAGCGCCGCGGCGCCGAGGATCGATAATCCCACATCACGTAATAGAGTGTGTCCTTCCACGCGTTCTCCAGTTTAGTTGGTTTACCGGATTAGAGCGAGCGAGCAGGCCTCTGTCAACGAATCATGACTGTATGGTGGAAAATAGTTTACATTCTCTGGCAGGCTGAACAGTGAGCCCCACTTCTTCCAATCATGAGCGAACTCAAGGCTGCAAATGCCGTGGCAAACTTGAATCTCGCTTCAATTCTTACGTTTCGGTGCTTACTTTTTTAAGCTAATCTCACGCGCGTGAGTGGGTTCCGGATACGAACTGCATGCATGATGCTTTTCTTGCCATAACGTTCCTCACGCTAGGCGCCGCGGCATTGGTGTGGCTGCTGCAGCGCTTTCACATGTCGCCGATCATCGCTTATATTCTGCTCGGCGTTCTGGCCGGTCCGTTCAAGGGCTGGCTCTTTGGCGCCGGGCACGAAACATCGGAAACGGTGACGGAACTGGCCATCATCCTGCTGATGTTTTTCATTGGGCTGGAATTTCACCTCCAAGAACTCCGCGCCAATTTAAAGCTCTTGCTGCTGGGCGGCACGCTGCAGGTGGGGATCAGCGCGGTGAGCGCGGGGGTCATCAGCACCTTGTTCGGCACGCCCTTTCCGGCGAGCGCAATTCTTGGATTAATGGTGGCGTTCAGTTCCACGGCGCTTGTCTTTAAGGCGTTCGAGGACCGCCGCGAATCGGATAGCCAGCGTTCGCGCGTGGCGCTGCTGCTGCTAGTGTTTCAGGATCTCGCGGCGATCCTGATCGTTTCGCTGCTCCCCCTCATCAAGACATTTTCGAGTGAGCCGGATCCGGCCGCGCCATCGGCCGCTATGGCGATTGTGCGATTTGGCGCGTTATTCCTGCTGCTCCCGCTGCTTTTTTTCGGGTCTCGATGGCTGCTGCCGAGAGCGTTTTCAACTGTCGCCAGCACGCGCACGCCGGAAATTTTCTCGCTGCTGTCGCTCGGCGCGTGTCTCAGCGTGGCGCTGGCTGCGCATGTTGCCGGAGCATCGCTGGCTCTCGGCGCCTTCCTCGGCGGGCTGGTGCTTTGCCAGACGCCGTTCGCGTCGCAGATTCTGGCGGATCTCAGCACGCTGCGAAATCTGGCGCTCGCCTTTTTCTTTGTCACCATCGGCATGCTCGTGGATCTCTCGTTCGTCTGGGCTCATGCGGTGGAACTTGCGGGGGCGCTCATCGCCCTGCTTGGATTGAAAACACTCTTGACCACGTTCGCGCTGCGGCTGACCAAAACCACGATGGCCGTGAGCGCCGGAGTGGGGTTGGCGCTGGCTCAAATCGGCGAGTTCTCGTTTGTGCTGGGCCGGGAGGCGATGTCGCAGCAACTTCTATCAGCCACGGATTTTCAATTCCTGCTTTCGCTGGCGCTGCTGTCCATGCTGGCTACTCCGTTTTTGGTGCAATACAGCGGCAGCTTCGGCCGGTGGTGCGCGGGCAACGCCACCGATGAACACGCGCCGCCGCACGTTCCGCCAAAAGGAAAACAGGTGCGCGCGATCGTCGTGGGTTACGGGCCGGTAGGCCGGACGCTGACGCGCATTCTAAAAGATTTCGGCCTGCAGCCCGTGATCATCGACATGAATATTGAAACCGTAAAGAAGCTGACCGCCTCCGACCATTTCGCGATTTTCGGCGACGCCGGACGGCGCGAGATTCTGCGCGCGGCGGGCGTAGAGACGGCGGCGTTTCTACTGGTCACGCTGCCCGATCTGCCGGGTCGCATTCCCGTCGTGGCCACGGCGCGAATGATGAATCCGAATATTAAAATCCTGACGCGCGCGCGGTACCTGGCGGAGCACGTGATGCTGGAAGACGCCGGCGCCACGGCGATCAGTTATGAAGAAGCCGAGGTGGCGGTGGGCCTCGCGTGGTTTCTGCTGCGGGAGATTGGCGCGCCGGAGGAGGATTTCGAGCGCGAGGCCGACCGGATTCGCAATGAGATCGCAGTGCGCACCGGCTTCAGCGTGGTGATGCCTTCGCCCGTGATTCCGCCAAAGGGGTGAGTGTTAGCCGCGATAAAAGGTGTAACACGAACGTTACTTTCCGGTGCCGGTTTTACCCTTCTTGGCTCTGTAGCTGAAGTGGGCGTCACCGGAATAGTTCACGCCTTCGATCGACAGCGTGAGCGGTATTATGACGCTCGTCGCGACGAGCACGTTGTCATCGACCGCGCCGAATGGCGCGAGCAGCGTCGACAGTTTCTCGCCGCGCACCGCGTAACGGATTTCGCCTTTCTTGTTGTACCAGCGGAAGGTCCCGCGGCCGTCGGCCTTGCCTGTTTGAAACGTCGCCGTATCGATCTGCGTGGCGCCGACGAGCATCTTGACGACCTTGCTATTCGTGGCCGTGGCGAAGGCGACCTTGTCGAAGATCAGGAAATCCTTGATGTACGTGAACGTCACGTTCAACTGATCGTTGCTGTTCGAAAAACTCAATTTTAGCTGCCGCTTGGAAATGAACACCGGAACCGTGGTGCCCGGTGTCACACCGTTGAATCCGCCGACCGCGATCTGCACTGTCGTCTGCGCCGTCATGCCGCTGCGGGCATGCGTCGCGGTGACGGTGACCGTATACATGTTCGACGTCGTGTAACGGTGCGTGACGCTGGCGCCGTTTGACGTGGAGCCGTCGCCGAAATCCCACGAGAACGTGGCATCGGCCGCATTGCTTCCGGCGATAAACGTAACGGTCTCGTTCTTCTTGGCTGGATTGGGCGTCGCGACCGGCGCGCTGGTGAAGGACAGCGTCTGCCCCATGGTGACGCGATCAACGCTGGGGTTCCCGAGGATGAAAAACGATCCTGACGTGACGCCGATATCGGCCGCAATGATTCCTTTGAACGGGGCGTCGGCCAGCGGCGCGATATCCACTGTTGCCGACAAGGCGCCGGCGGCCAGCGTCACCGTCTCTGCAATTGTGGCGTAATCGGTGCCGTTCACCGCGCTTCCGCCGAACGCCAGCTTGAGCACCAATTGCCGCGCCGCACTTCCCGTGCGCGTGATGGTC
>Ga0163155_10004000_pt1 | contig 15446 bp, 15 predicted proteins | sample OliLakLV19SP4G1_FD_148611 | JGI IMG/M metagenome (GOLD analysis project Ga0163155, IMG submission 148611) | Freshwater microbial mat bacterial communities from Lake Vanda, McMurdo Dry Valleys, Antarctica - Oligotrophic Lake LV.19.SP4.G1 | ecosystem: Environmental > Aquatic > Freshwater > Lake >... | reverse complement strand
GAAAAATCCAGCTTGAAATTAGTTACCTTACTGAATTTATACTCGATATTGGCGCCAACTCCTCACCAATTGGTGACAAAGTCCCAATTATTAGACAAATTCTCACCTATCATTTATATGTGTTTCAATTCATGTGGCGCCAATGCTCCATAAGGTATTGGCGATGCCGCGCGTCCGCATCATCAATCGAGTCAAAGAGACGCACAAGGCAAAAATGGCGATGGTCAGCGTGAGTTGCAATGCGGTCGGTGCGCTGAATGACAAAATCCTCGGCGCGATGATCGGCGCGGTCAATGCCAGTACGCCCAAGCCAGGCGCCAGCGCGAAACGCTGCCAGGATGAGCGGATTGTCGCCAGCGTAAACGCATCAATGCCCTGTACATTCCACATTGCCAGCATCGCCCATAAGGTGAGAAAAATATACGATGAGGCGCGCATCACGTCCGTATCCAACCCCGCCGATAGATAAATCACGATGGCGTTGAGCGTCATGCCCAAACCACCGATGATCCCCGCTGTGACGACGAAATCCAGCACATCGCGGCGGTAGTGTGCCATCGGCATCGGCTTAAGCACCCGAAACGCGATCAGCGCGGCGGGGATGTTGATCAACAGCAGCGTCATCACGCTAATCTGAATCGCGCTCATCGGAAACGGCAGCGCCATAAAGCCCGCCAGGATGAAGAAAATGACCGCATACACATTCTTGACCAAATACAGCTTGCTCGTCGCATAAATCGACTGTGTGATCAGCCGTCCTTCGGTCAACGCACGCGGCAGCGACGCCAGCGCGTTATCGAGCAGTACCAGATCGCCCACATCTTTGCTGATCGCGGCACCGTCGTTCATGACGACCGCCAAATGCGCCTCTTTGAGTGCGGGCACATCGTTGACGCCATCCCCGACCATCGCCACAAACGCGCCGTGCCGTTTGATCGCCGCGATCAGCCGCCGTTTGGTCTCCGGGTCGATGCGTGCGAACAGGTCGCCATCCCACGCCGCTTGATCGAATCTGCTCTCGCTCATCGCGCTCAGTTGATCGCCTGTATAAGCGGTGCGGATCGTCATACCCGCGTCCACCGCGATGCGCGACACCGTTTCGAGATGATCGCCGCTGATCACCTTGAGCGCGACGCCTTGATCGGTGAATGCTTGCAGCGTCGCGTGTGTATCGTCGCGCAGTTGGTCGTGCAGCAAGATCAATGCTATCGGCTCACGATCCGCGCTCAGTTCGCCGTTAACATCAAGTGGCGCGCGCGCGAACGCCAGCACGCGCACGCCTTGACGTGCGTATTCAAGCGCGGTTTGCCGCGCCGTATGATCACGCGGCAGCACGCGTTCTGGCGCGCCAAGCATCAGCGCATGATCTGCGAAAATGACCGCCCCATACTGCCGCGATGAAGTGAACGGTAGTTCTTTGACCTTACCCCCCGCCCCCGTCTCCATGTGGACAGGAAAAGTTGCGGCGAGATAATCACGGATCGCCGCCGCCGTCGTGTTGAGCGTGGATAAACCAGACAAGTAGGTCTGTAAGGGGGTGAGGTTTGTAGCAGGCGCTTGCGGCGTGAGGTCGATAATCTGTTCGACCGTCAACAGATTGCGCGTCAGCGTCCCGGTCTTGTCGAAGCATAATACCGTCACGTTCGCCATGCCCTCGACGGCGTTGATGCGCTGCACCAGCGTGCGCTGACGACTCAGCCGCACCGCGCCGACGCTGAGCGCAATCGTCGCGGTCAATACCAAGCCTTGCGGCACGATGCTGGCGATAAAAATCACCGCCGCGCGAAAATTCTCCAGGCTGAAGGGTACGCCGCGCGTGAGCAAGCCCGCCACGAAATATAGTGGCGCACAGACTGCGATCAGCACAATCGTCACCTGCACGATGCGCGCCAAACGTGCCTGAGTCGGCGTCAGGACGGTTTTATACGCTTTGGCGGTTGCCGTCAAACGGTTGATCGTGCTGTCGTGCCCGACTCCGGTCACACGCATCACGCCTGATCCGGCGAGACAATACGAGCCGGAAACCGCACGGTCGTCGCTTTCTTTCAACACCGCATCGGATTCGCCCGTTAAATGCGATTCGTCCATCTCCAGTGCATCAGCGCGGATGAATACGCCGTCCACCACCAATCGGTCGCCCGGCGCGACTGGGATCACATCGTCGATCACCAGCGTTTCGGCGCGCACCTGTTGAGTCGCGCCATCGCGGATCACGGCGATCTCGCCCGCGTGCAGCGCCGTCAATTGATCGAGCTTGCGCTTGGCGAGCAGCTCCTGGATCAAGCTGAGCAGCGTATTACTGACCACGCTGAACCCGGCGAACGCGACCGTGCCGTAATCGCCCAGCAGCAGCACGATCCCCAACAGCGTGAGCAAAATCACGTTGAAGACGTTGAAGACGTTTTCGCGCACGATTTGCGTATAGCTGCGCCCGACGTGCGGTTTGTAATCGTTGCTTTGTCCGCGCGCAGTGCGCTCGCGCACGTCGGCGGCGGATAATCCGGTGATTGGAGGTATATTCAAGGGCATTCTCGATGATAGTGGCGCCGCATAAAGATAAAAACTTAGCGCAAACGCGCCCAGAAAGGAAGGCGCAAACAAACCTCGACCGCGTTTTATCTTGACGCTCAGCCCCCGTGTGCTATACTTTTACAAGTTGGCTCCGTAGCTCAATGGCAGAGCAGTTGACTCTTAATCAATTGGTTAGAGGTTCGACCCCTCTCGGAGTCACAAAAAGCAGGGTAGTAGATACCCTGTTTTTTATAATCATTTACAAGTCGATAATGGTTTCAACAGTTGTATATAACAAGGGTAAATTTTTCTGTCGAGTTCTAAATTTTGTCCCGTGATTATGGGTACTACGCGCGTCGAAATCAATAAAGATAAGTCCAAGCTCGAGCGCGTTTAAGAAACCAGAAAAATTAAACCTTTGTAACAGCTGAACTTTTCTATACCAATATTGCTGTATCCCCTTTTCTCGCTTTGCATCAGCCTGAACATAAAAGCAATTTTGCAGTTTAACTCCAAGATTGTGTTCGAGGTCTGAAAATCCCCAATATGACTGTGGATCAAGTTCGCCTACCCCAATACGTCGCTCTACTGACTCTAGCCAATTATGCGGTCAGTTGGTCAGGGTGACGAGTGCGAATGCCGCCTAAACGGATGAAACGGTGCCAAAGGCGTGAAAACAAATCATCATCGGCGGAAACGGGCAGCGATTTAATGGTTTCGAGCAGGTAACGCCGAGCGCGAAAGTGGGTTTTGAGGTCAAGGACGCTGAAATCGGGGTGCTGCTGACGATAGGGCTTTAAAAGGACGGCGGATAGGTTAACCATGAGGAAAGCGAGGTTGGCGGCATTGGTGACGGCTTGCTCGGAGACATTCATGAAGTCTTCCAGACCCCAGAACTGCTTGGCATCGCGGAAATTGAACTCGATCTGAAAACGGAGGCTGTAGTAGTCGGCGAGGTGAGCGGCGGACAAAGCCAGGTCGGTGCTGAACAAGACCGCGTGGGCATGTTTGCCGCTGTGTTGGTGGGTCTTGACGAGGACGACGATGTTGAGCGGGTCGGGAAAGTTTTTGTGCAGGGCAGTCAAGGGATAGGTTTCAGTCACGACCTGACCCTCGGTCAGCGTCTTCACGCGCGCAGTGGCGGGAAGCTGGCGGTAATCGAGTTTGTCGCCGTAACGCGGGGTCGGACCGCGCCGGGGTTTCGCCCCGGTATAAGGCAAATAGAGCGCAGCATTATGGCGCAGCTTGGAGATGAGGTGCAAGCCAGCGTCGCGCACCACCCAAGTCGCCGGATACGTGCCGAAAAAGCCATCCAAGACGATGTGTCTCACTTGGACGGGGAGGATGATCTGGATCGTGGCACTGTGCTGGCTACTTAGCGTATCTAAGGGAGAAAACTGAGATCAGGCGCTTCGTCGATAGGCGTGATGCAAACCGTTCAAAACCGGAAATGCGGTAATTCTGGTTCCAATCGAGGGTGAATCGAACGGTGTGAGACGCTGCCCCTCCAGACATCGATGGGGACGTGCTGTGTTGAAATATTGAACCTATTCTTTGAGGAGTCGGTGGCGCGGTCGCTCGTTCAGGATCCGCGCAGGGTCTCGACATTCGCGTCGCACACTGCCTGGAAAACGCTCACACACAGCATTCGCTTTGGGAGCGCGAATCGGCGTGCGTCATCCCTCAATGCCGCGCGCTGCACGAGCAAACTCAGTGCCCAATGTGCGGTCACTATCGCGGATCAAGAAGCGCGGACGCGTGTCGAACGGCGTGGCTTCGCGAAGCGGCTGGGCAACCCAAACGTCAGTTGGGGAGGATGGGATAGCGAAAGGCACGACACGACGGGAACCCAAGCGAGGATGAAGAAGACCAACAGGCTTCGGAACCACAGGGCGTAGGCGTGGAGAAAATCACAAGCCCAGATCTCATGGGCGTGATTGTTCAGAAAGGTTCCCCAAGGTTGCATCGGTTTTCGAGGCAGTCGGGTGGGGCGGACGTGACGGATGTAGCGAGCGACGGTTCGTTTGGCAAGCGGGAAGCCGCGCTTGCACAGTTCATTGTGAATGCGTTTGGTTCCCCACAGCCGATTATCCAGTGACATCGTGTGGATGAGCGCGATGACCTTTGGAGCGATGCGAGGGGGACGGGGTTTCACGTGGGACGTGTGTCGCCAAAACAGGCGGAAACCTTGTCGATGCCAGCGGAGTAGCATGTTGGGCTTGACGATGAGCAGCACATCCCTCCATCGCATCAGTCGGCTGGCGAACAAGACCCGCAGTCCACGATCCAAGCGGTGAGCGTGGGGCGTTTCGTCTGCCGCCGTAGAATCACGAACTGCTGCCGCAGACACGCATTATCAGCGATCCACTCAGATTGACTGCGGGTAACGTTCCATCACGGCACCAAGGGTTGGATGGACGATAGCCGGTTGCAGACAACGTTTAAAGGGTAGCGCGATGGGCGCGATAACACGGACGAACCGTGGATGGAAGCGGCGTTGCAGGAATTGACGAAGCATCGGTTACTCCCGATCGGGAAGGGGGGTGAATCCACGAGAGGGAGAATTGTAGCAGTCTGTGGAGGTGAACCTACTCTGGATAGCCTAAGTAGCCATCACAGGACACGACGCGTTCCAACTTCGATGAAAAAGAAGACATAGACGGTCTGGAGGCGAATGGTTTTGACGGTGAAGAAATCGCATGCCAACAAGGTGTCCTTGTAGTGATTGAGGAACGTTCGCCATGTTGATGATGATCGCCGGCGGGGAACAGGCAGCACGCCATGACGGCGCAAAATCCGGCGCATCTTTTCATAGCTGATCCGATAGCCGAGCTTTTTCAGTTCTCTGGTGAAACGGTCATCACCCCAGCGATGCTCACGGGCGAGTTGGAGCACAAGCTGAACGACTTGCGGTTCGATCGGCAGTCGCCCTGCTTTCTTGAGCTGATGGTTAAATGTCCACTTGCGGGTGACGAGCTCGCGATGCCAGCGCAGCAGCGTATCGGGTTTGAAGATCCAGAGCAACTGTTCCAGTTGCGCGTTTGGCAGCATTGCGAAATGTCGGAACTGCTCGACCAAGGTCAACAGCATGAGCTTTTCACTGCGCGTGATCGTCGGTCCACGTTTTTGGTGTCGTCGCACGATCAGAAGTTGCTGACGGAGCAACACGGGCTCGAGGAGTTTGTTATCTGGGGACAGATGGTTGAAGCGCAGACTGTCCCAAAGCAGAGTTACGCTCGATGAAAGAGATGCCAGGTCATCGATGCTTGGTTCGAATCAACCAACAATATCGAAGGATTATATCAGGTAGAGTTTAGGTTTATTGCTATTACAGGATTAAGTGTACCCCACAGCATCCCGCGCCGGAAAGTTCGTGATTGAGAGTCATTATCACGCGCGCTTAAGACGTTCTGATGTTACAATCAATAGACTTGAGTAGATGGAAAAACGATCATGTACAATACGAACATCCGTACCGTTTTTGGGGTGATCACCGATTTCCTGACATCTGACCCAACCGCCGAAGCCATCCTCGCGTATCACTTACCCGAAGATTTGCAGGCTCGCGCCGACGAATTGATCGAACGGAATGGTGAAGGCCAATTGACCTTTGATGAGCAGCAAGAATTGTTCGACTTCATGCGCGCCGACGAAATGATGTCGCTGCTCAAGGCAAAAACCAAACTCAAACTGCGAAATGTGAAACCTTGAGCGTCACGAACGAACAGCGTCAGATCATCCGCGCTGCGGCGGGACAATGCTGCGAGTACTGCCGCGTCCCGGAGGATGACCGGTTCGCCAGATTTCAAATCGATCACATTATTCCGCTCAAGCACGGCGGCAAAGATACGGTCGAGAATCTGTGTCTTGCCTGCCTCAAATGCAACGGCTTCAAAGGACCCAACGTCGCCGCGCTTGATCCCGATACCGGTGATGCTACGAAGCTTTTCAACCCACGCCGTCAGCATTGGGAAGATCACTTTCGCATCAATGAGGACGCCACCCTCACGGGACTCACGCCGGAAGGACGCGCAACACTGATTGTACTGCGAATCAATGAAGATCGGCGCGTTCAAAATCGGCAACTGCTTATGCGCCTAGGTGAATACCCCTGTCAACGAGAATAGCGGATGCATTCTTCGCGCAAAACACCTTCCTATTCCCATTCATAATCGAAGATCACAAAGCGAATCGTTTATCCGTTATTCGAACGTCAGCAGCGCTATGTCGTGCCCGAAGCAGCGGCACAGTAAGGACGAGATGGCATGAAGGCAAGCATTGACAAAAAAGATTTGATTCAGCGGGTCGCCCAACGCCTGTCGCAGGAATCCGCCGACATTGAACCGCTGATAGACGCCACCTTTGAAGAAATCTGACCTCACCCCGATTCAACGGACGGTCAAAATGTCAGGGGCAAGCAGCTCGAAGGCACAGGGGCTGAGAGCATCAAGAAACTGGAACGCGCCGAAAAGAAACGCCTCGCCGCTCCCAAGAAGAAAAAGGCCAGCGAAGCATAGGATGAATCAAAGTCCCTTGTTCAGGGACTTCGATGTTCTGGTAGCAGCACGGCTGAATTACCGATTCAACTCGACCGCAACGGGAATGCCCTCCGCATAAAAAAACAAGATGAGGCGTTCAATCTCCGCTTTCCCGATGACACTTTTCGAGACACGCACCCCCTCATCGATATATGTGAAGCTTAGCCGCTTGACCCCACCCTGCCTCCCGACGACTTTGACCACCTGAGTGGCACGTTTCAGAGGCGCAAGTTCCGCCTCTGCATAGGCGCGGTACTGGTACTGCCCGACCGTGAACTGAAAAAAGTCACTGTGCATTGTCCCACGCCACTGCCCCATCACCGGCGTGTCGTCCGGGAACGACAGCAGATCATGAGCATGATCGATCAGGCGGATCTGTATAGCATCCTCGTTCGACATGAAAACGAGCAGCGGCGTGTGATTGAGCCGTGCTGCCGTGAACACATCGCTCAGTTTGAAAAAGTCGTCCACGTCCTTACGTCCTGCAGTCACGATTTGAACCGTCATGATGACACTCCTTGATTGACCATCGTTTGAAGCCATTCCTTCACTGTGTTTTCGCCTGCCAGCTGGTAGAACTCGCTCAGGTCTTTGCCGCTCGGCACCTGCACGCACTTCACTGCCCCAGAGAGTGCCGCCACCTGCGCCGCCGCCCCTGCACCGGCTGCATCCGCATCCATACAGGCGACGACTCGCGGTACACCCAGCAGCGCCCCGTACCAGCGGCGGTCGATGCGGGCATGGCTTGCGCTGCCAATCGCCGCCGCCCGTGCGAAGTCCCAGCCGACCTGCCAGGCGATCAGCGCGTCGAACTCACCTTCGGTGATGATCAACGGCGTTCGTGGAAGAATGCGATCCGCCATGTACAGGCAGCCGCGAATGTTGCCGCCGCTCACCTGCTGATAGCGCTGCTCGCCCGCCGCCCGTCGCACCTTGATGCCCCAGACTGCATCCTCGACCACCCAGGGGATGAGGATGCCGCATGGCACCTTCAAGCCGTCGATCTCACGCCACGCGGTCGGCGCGCCGGGGATGTACCCAAGTTGCGCGAGCCGGATCATCTTTTCGCTCAACCCGCGCTCCCAAACCAGATAGCCCAATGCACGCTGACCTTCCGGTGACCACAGACGGTCACGCGCTTCCTCTGTAATATGCCTCGCCTTCGCCTGCCACGCGGTGTCCGGCGGCTGTGCCATCGGTTCGGGCGTGCGGTGGGTGTGATTCACACTTTCGATCTGCGGCAGATCCCCGTTTGCCAGTCGTTCGCACGCCTCATGAAATGTCAGCTTGTGATAATGCTGCCCCCAAGCGATGGCATCGCCTGCGGCATGGCACTTGCCGAAGCACTGCCAGCGGTGGGCGTAGACAACCAGCGAATAGCCTTTGTGTTCACTGTGCAGCGGACACTTGAAGGCGGCATAGTCGCGCCCACGAAAGCGCGGCTTGCCGAGGTCACGCTGCGGAGCGAGGCGCACGCTTGGGGTTTGACCGACAGGAGACCAGAGACGGGTGGTGGTCGACTGGAAATACAGGCTCATTTCATCCATCGTCAGCACTTGACCGGTGGGGTTATCCTGCAAAAAGTCGGTTAGTTTTTTTCAAGCGCTGCTTCAAAGTCCGCCATCGCCCGCTCATTGGGGCGACTGCGGTACACCTTAGCCGGGCGTTGCAGGCTGAAGCCGGATTGATGCAACAGCGTGTAATAGCTTTCGAGCGACTGGTACACCACCCCGAACCAACGTTCCACCCCGATTTTCAGGTCGCTGACCGTCCAGTATTCATGCGCGCTCACCTGTTGTCCTTTAGGCGACCACAACGCTTGCAGGGTGGGCAACCAACTGACATTGAACTCGTCGGCATAATAGAACACATCTCCCGCTTTAGCTCATCTCGTATTGCCTCAACCGTCTTTTTTTGACCGCATAGTCTGGATCAGGGCTGCTGATCTTGTGCTGCGGTCGGCTTAACACGATCGCCTGTTTAAGCAGACGCTGCCTTACCGTTTCACCTGTCACCCGAATCCGGGCTTGTTCCGCCATGTAGTCAGCTAAGCGCTGCACCGTCCATGTGGAGAAGGACAAATCGAGACTGCGCGGACGCACCCGTACCGCAGCGACCAACTGCTCCTCATAGGCAGGAGTGGCTTTCGGCGTAATCCCCGGACGGGGTTCATCCTTCAAGCCTTCGATCCCCTCAGCGATGGATCGTTTGAGCCATAAACGCACCGTATTTTCATCGCAGCGCACCACTTCACGGATGAGGCTGGCTGTCCATCCCTTTTCAGCCGCCAGCAGGATCATGTGCGCCCGACTGCGTAAACGCACATCTTTCGTCGTCCGGTACATCGCCGCTAAGGCTTGAAGTTGCTCAGGGGTTTGAGGCGGTAACTGTATCGCTTTCATATTCTCCTCCTACCTCATTTTACACCCTGACCTTTCTTCTTGCTTGTACTTAGGTTTCTATCCGCCTCATCAGAGGCGGGTGTATTCGATTTCGCTTGTTCAGGAAGAGTGTATCATCATGTCTATTTCCAAAACCCATTTGATCCTTTAGGTTTCCACCTTCAACTCCGACGATTGATCGGTGATTTCGAACATTTCCCCATGCGGGATAATGGTGATTTGCCCGAAGGCTTCCAGTAGTTGGCGGTAGGCATCGGCTACCGGGCGGGGATTGCGCTCCAGGTCGTACAGACCACATGCGCACACGCTCCCCTTTTTCTCCGTCAACTGCGAGTCCCAATCAATCTGGTCGATCAGGCTGTACCAGGTGAAGCCGAGGACGGGGACACCGCTCTTGCGCATCTTGATCACGTTCATCCACTGTTTCCACAACCACGCGGGTGCAGCTTCGGGATCGAACGTGTTGGTCTCCGTATGCATCACAGGCTTACGATAGCGTTCGTAATACTCTTTCGTGATTTGATACCAGCCCAGCACATCTTCACCCTGATGCACCTGCCCATCGGGCGCGATGATGCGTTCGTTGCGCCCATAATAGTCGTTGCCCATCACCTGAAAGCCGGGCGGCTCGCCCACCATGAACCAATCATATTCCTCGCGCGTCAGTCCATTGTCCAGCATGTAAATATACATGTCCGCATCCGGGACATGGGCGTAAAGCAAATCGAGCGAGAGAAAGCGCGATTTGTTCGCTTGCGTGATTTCGGGCGAAGGGCTGGCGGTTGCCTCATGGATATATTCCGCGCTCTCGCTTTGCACGATGACCGCATCCGGGCGAAGCTGGGCGATCTCGTGCGCAGCGAGAATGGAGGCGGCGACCAGATGCTTGAGGGCAGTGATAAAACCGCGATCCGTTTTCAACTGCTCGTTCCACAAGCCATCCTTGCCGCTCACACGCGCCGTCACGTAAATCTCATTGACCGGGGTGTAATAACGCACCCAGGGATAACGCTGTACGACCGCTTTGGTGTAATCGGAGAAGAAGATGGGTAGTTCGGGATTTTGAAAATTGCCCATCCAGTCTGGCACGCCAAAATGCAGCAGGTCGAGAATGGGCGTGATGCCCAATCGCTGAATCTCGTTCATCACCTCGTCGGTGAAACTCCAATCGTATTTGCCCACGCCCTGATGCACTTTGTAATAGGGAAAGCCATAACGCAGCACCTTCAAACCCAGGTCTTTCACCAGGCGCAGATCGTCGCGCCAGCGGTCATAATGCCCGCACTCTTCCAACTCGTCGCGCCGCACCTTGCCATTTTCAATGGTCGGATACGAGCATTCGATGCCGGTGGCGAACATGAAATTGCGTGCGTCGCCTGAAGGCAAGCCGCTGCCGTCCTTGCCGCGCGCTCCACCATGCTGATCGCCTATGTAATCACCATCGCCGCGAACATCCTTGATGATGTCCAAAAAGCCCTGTGTCTTTGCCATCGCGTTAAACCTCGTTTCGTCGTAATGTTTCCAGATAGTGATCCGCGCAGCGTAACGATAACGCCATGATGGTCAGCGCCGGATTGACGCTCAACGCGCTGGGAAATACCGAGTTGTCGCAGATATAGAGATTAGGCACGTCGAACGAACGCCCATCGCTATCGACGACGGCATCGCGTGGGTCGTCGCCCATGCGGCAGGTGCCGATAATGTGGGCGCTGCGCTTGAACGACCAGACATCATGCGCACCCGCTTCCGCCCAAATAGCGCGCATAAGCCGTTCAGCGTGCGCGGAGAGACGTGTCTCGTTTTCGCCATAAGTGAAGTGGATACGTGGTTTGGGCAGCCCGCGCCTATCCAGCTCATCCGAAAGTTCCATAAAATTGTAGTCATAGGGCAGACACTCACCGAGGATATTGATGCCCGCCGTGTGGTTGTAGCCGCGCATGTGCGTATCCAACGCCTCACCCCACAAGCCGCGTCCACGCGCCAACTGTGTGGCGTAGGTCACGGGCATCACGCCGATGCTTTGCAGCAGGTAACCGCCCGCAAAATTGGCATCGGCGGGGCGATGCGTGTCTTCGGAGATGAGCGCGCCAGGAATACCTTTATACGGGCGCACATCCTGATCGAACTGCCCCCACACCTGCGTCCCCACATGCGCCATGAAATTGCGCCCGACCTGCCCGCTGGAATTGGCGATACCGTTGATCAGGAGCAAGCGCGGCGTTTCGACCGCACCGCCACATAAAAACACGGTTTTACAGGGCTGGCGCCGCTCAATGCCATCATGCGTATAAACGACCGCCGTGATTGCACCTTCGGCGTTCGTTTCCAAACGAGTGACGAAGCATTCCGGACGTATTTCCGCGCCCGCTGCCACCGCGCGCGGGATGAAGGTGACATCCATACTCGCCTTCGCGCCCGTCGAGCAGCCCGCCTGGCAAAACCCGCGATTAGTACAGGCGGGTCGCCAACCCACGCCTTTTTGATAATACGGCGCGCTCAAGGCGGCGTTGGCGGCGGGCGAGGTGCGAATGCCCAACGCCGCGCATCCCTTCTCCATCAATTGTCCCGCGCCGTTGACGGGCAGGGGCGGCAGCGGATACGGACGACGCGGTGCGCCCCAGGGATAGGGCGATGGACCGCTCACGCCGAGAAATGCTTCGATTTCATCGTAATACGGCTCTAAATCTGTATAGGGGATCGTCCAATCCATGCCCACGCCGAAATCACGATGAAGATGAAAATCATCCGCTTGCGCGCGCGGCACATAGGCGGTGTAATGCAGGGTAGAGCCGCCGACCCCGATGCCACTGTTATTGTTGCCAAACGCCAATGGATCGTCGCCCGCGCTCAATCGCTCGTCTGCCCAGAAAAGTTTCGATTGCGCGCGCTCGTCGGTGGCAAAATCGGAGGATGGAGTCCAGGCATTCCCCGCTTCCAAAGCGACAACATGCAAGCCCGCTTCCGCCAACCGTGCCAAAAGCGGCGCGCCGCCCGCCCCTGTACCGATAATCACCGCATCAACCGTTTCATTGAGTGGGTAACGGCGCATCGTCGGCGTGGGCGATTCATCCTGGTTCAGTGTCTCGCGCATGGGGGCGGGCGCTGCACGCAATATCGGGGGCGTGTACGTTTCGGTATTGGCGCGCGGCTCCCACGCTTCAAGTTGATCCAGTTGGATGCGCGTCCACCCGTGCGCATCCGCCATACCCACGTAACCGATTTGTTCCTGTACCAGTGGATCGCTGTAGTAAAGTTCGCTCACTGTCGCCAGCAAGTCTTCAAAGAAGCGCGCCGACGGCAGCCGTTTCCAGGTGTCACCGGGCGCATTCCCATCCTGCACCGCGCGCAAAATCGTATCCTGACTCGCGTCGGCAAGTTCCGTGAACGCACGTTGAAACTGATTCTGCGCGCTGGCTTCGATACCGCGTAAGCCGAGCGCAAACGCCTCTTCGTCGGGGGGGAGCGCGTCATAGCGCCAGCCATCGCCCTTCCCGCTTGCCAACTGCTCGTCGATCTGCGAGGCGATGCGGCGCGCATTGTCCATCGCAGGGGTGGGCGCATTCGGAAGAATACGCATAATGACCGCGCGCAGCGTCTTAAAAAGCGGCGCATCAAATACGACGGGGGGGTCATCAGCCGTTTGTCCCGCCTGGAGACGCGCATCCAATGCTGCGCGCGTTGCCGGGGTCACAAAGTCGGTTTCGAGCAGTGTTCGGATAGTATGAGAAGGATACGTATCGGTCATGGTTTAGCTGCTGGAGGTCTTTCCGCCCGTGACCTCGACGATGCTTCCGGTCATAAAGCTGGAGTCGCTGGAGGCAAGCAGCACATAAGCCGGGGCGAGTTCTTCCGGCTGCCCCGGTCGTCCCAATGCCACCTCGTAGCCAAAATTCTCGACTTCGTCTATCGGCATGGTGGCGGGGATGTTGGGAGTCCATACCGGACCGGGCGCGACGCAGTTGACGCGGATATTCTTCTCGCCTAAATGCAGCGCCAGCGATTTGGTGAAGGCGTGAATTGCCCCTTTCGTTGCCGTGTAATCGACTAGAATGGGATTGCCGACCAAGCCGACGATGCTGCCGGTATTGACGATGGCATCGCCCGCGTGCAAATGGGGTAACGCTGCCTGAGCCATGAAGAAGTAGCCGAAAATATTGGTCTCGAACGTGCGCCGAAGCTGTTCTTCGGTGATGTCCTCGAATTTTTCCTGCGCCATCTGATACGCCGCGTTGTTGACGAGAATATTCAACCCGCCATATTCCTTCACCGTCTGCACGACCGCATCCTTGCATTTTTGCCTATCGCGTACATCGCTCTTGATGACCAGGCAGCGCCCACCTTTCGCCTCGACCATTTGCCGCGTGGTTTGCGCGTCGTCGTCGTTTTCGTTGTAGACGATGGCGACGTGCGCCCCCTCCATTGCGAAGGCGATGGCGACGGCGCGCCCGATGCCACTGTCCGCCCCGGTGATGATAGCGACCTTGCCCTTTAATTTATCGGCGGGCTTGTAATTGGAAAGATCGCTGTCCGGTTGCGGATTCATATCGCTCTGACGGGCGGGATAGGGTAACTGTTGACCGGGGATTTCGCTGGATTTGGGACGAAACTCTTGTTCGCTCATCGACAACGCTCCTGAAAATGGGGGTCGTGAATAAAGGCATCTGCATTTTATTACACGTCAACAAAATGAATTTGCCGTGAGTACAAGTTTACAAGGCGAGTGTGCAAAATATCGCGCTCAAACCCTCGCATCCTATTGGCTATGCATTACCCACAAGTCGGATCGGGGTTGAACACGGGGTAAAATAGGCGGTGTTGAGGGAAGAACACGCATCAGAATCGGAGCCATACCCTACACCATTCCTGTATCCAATTGACCCCCTTGCTGCCAAGAGCGGGAGAATGCTGCCGTGTTCGGCGGTATTCGCCCCAGGTTGCTTCGTTCCGACAGGGCGATGCAGCCTCCTTTTGGGCGGCTTTCGCACGAGAAAAGCGCTTTGTTTCTCCCTATCCCCTTCCCCAAAAAGATGTGGGTAATGCATAGCATTCTATTGGAAGGGTTTGCATGTCTACAATATTAGGACTTTCGCTTTAAGCACTGGCAAGAGCGGGGATGCGCGGATCACGCAGTTCCGCCCGCAAATAATCGCTCAATAAATCGTGTTGGGCAGCATAGAGTGTTTTGCCCCATTGTTGCGCTTTGACTTTGAGGGATACCCACGCCAAGTAACAACACGCCAGATGATTGCGCTGCGAACGAGCCTTGCGGCATTCGCATTTTTCGCTGCCCGTCAGTTGCTTCAGTTCGCGGTGCAGTGGCTCGATCTGCCAACGCACGGCATTCTCGTTTTGAATGTCGGGCGTAGTGAACGTGCCTTGTGGATGATTGGTGATCACCCACTCAATGTCGCCGTTTGGGGCAACTACCTTGAATAACTGCACTCGGAAAGGCATCTCTTTGAGTTTGACCGACAGCCCGTGTTCTAAACGCTCAGGTGTCCAGTCAATGGCTTGCAGATGAATATAGCCACCTTCTGGACTTAAACTGACGAGGCGGTTATCCTTCAAGGGGGTGACGAAGAAGCGTTTCAGGCGCACAATCAGTTTCAGATTGTCAACTGAGGCATACCAACTGTCGAACAGCAGCGTGCGTGCCTGGATGTGCTTGTCACTCACAGCGTTCAACAGCATCTCGCGGAAGTGATCGTTTTTGGTCTTGCCATCCGCTTCGGGTGCATAGATACGGTAGTCTACTGGATAGAAATCTGCCCCATCTGAATGCACGAGATTAATCACGCCAATCCCCCGTACTAGTCCATGCGCTGCTCCACTATACTGCCGCTTCACCAGTTCAATCTTGCGCGAATACTGCTTGTTCTGCACACCCTGTGTGCCATAATGGATGAAACAACTTCACCCTCCAAGTTTAGGATAGAATTGCAGGGCGGAGAACAGGGACAAACAGCATGTCAGAAAATCGCAAAGCCAACCCGGA
>Ga0163155_10003991_pt1 | contig 15463 bp, 11 predicted proteins | sample OliLakLV19SP4G1_FD_148611 | JGI IMG/M metagenome (GOLD analysis project Ga0163155, IMG submission 148611) | Freshwater microbial mat bacterial communities from Lake Vanda, McMurdo Dry Valleys, Antarctica - Oligotrophic Lake LV.19.SP4.G1 | ecosystem: Environmental > Aquatic > Freshwater > Lake >... | reverse complement strand
GGTTTGATGCGGTGCTGGAGACGAGCGGCGGGGCGGCGGCGATTCGTGATGCACTGCGCGCGTTTGTCCGCGGGGACGAGGCGCGGAATTCCGGCGTGCTCGCTGTGCAGGGGGATGAGAACGGTGTTGAGGTCGCAGGAGATGTCGCGGCTGTTGCGGAGCGGGCGCTGCCGGTTGATACCGCGCTCGTGCAGGCGCTGCTGACGGGGCGCGATCCGGTCCTTCATGCGATGGATTCGATCCGTCAGGCGCTCGCGCCGGCGACGATCTTCTTTGAGCGCGAGGGGCAGCCCGAGGGCGCGTCGTGCTCGGCCAAGCCGGGCGCGATCGTCGCGGAAGTGCGCCACGGGCAGCGGGTGTATGGCAACCTGATCAGCCATGGATGTGCGGGTGGTTCGCCGGATGCGCTGCGCTCATGGGCCGATTGGCTGGCGACCTGGCTTGCGCTGAAGGACCAGCACGATCAGCTTCGGAACGCGGCGTTTGTGGATGACTTGACCGGTGCGTGGAATCGGCGATACTTCGACCGGTTTCTGGACGCCGCGATGAAGCACGCGGGCGAGCATGCTCACTCGGTGACGGTGATGTACTTTGATATTGATGACTTCAAGAAGTACAACGATCAGTACGGGCACGCCGCGGGTGATGACATTCTTCGCGAGACGGTGCGGCTGTTGAAGTCGGTGATTCGTCCGACGGATCGGGTTTGCCGCATCGGCGGCGATGAGTTCGGCGTGATCTTCCATGAGCCGGAGGGGCCGCGGGATCCGGAGAGTCGGCCGCCGAACTCGGTGTGGTCGATCGCTGAGCGGTTTCAACGCCAGATCCGTGAGCACCGTTTCCCCAAGCTGGGCGAACTGGCGGCGGGGACGCTGACGATCTCGGGCGGGCTCGCGTCGTTCCCGGTGGACGGCCAGACGCCGGAAGAGCTCGTGCGTCGGGCGGATGAGCTCGCGATCCAGAGCAAGCGGCTCGGGAAGAACGCGATCAAGATGGGGCCGGGTGCGGAGCGGGTTTGCCGAGCTGATTAGCTTGAGTGTTTGGCTTTTGATTGCTCATCACGGGCCTTGTTGCGGATTTCGAGTTCGCCAACGACCGTCCGTCTGAGTTCGAGCACCTTCTGCATCGCTTAAAAGTTGATGAGCATGCATCTGTGGCACGACATGCCAGGAATGGCCGCTCGTTCGTGATGCGCTGAGGCATCCGGGCGGCGGGTGCTCGTGCTGGGCGTTCTGATTAGGAGTCACCAGCGGCAGCTTAACCGCTCGTTGTTGATTCTCGCAGACGTATTAACGAGTGGCGAAGGTAATATCGAATGCCCGATCGGCCTGGGCAATTCGGTCGAGACGATAGAAGGTGTCTTTATACAGTTGATCGCAGTAGAGCATGTCGATCGAGAGGCGGACCTCTACCTCGGGGTCTTCAAAAGGGATGAGGGTGACAGCTTCGTCTGCGCCGCAGCCGACACGGATCGCCATGATGCGGGCGAGGCCGTGATCGGTGATCTCGGCGAGACCGAGGAGCCCGCGGAGTCGACCGATGTCGACGAGCACGCGGGGATCGCGAGAGTCGCAGGATTCGCCGGCTGGGGGAAGGGTGGACATGATGAGTAACCTGTCCGTTTGTGCGAGCAAGTCGCGGCTTCCGGGTGCTGTCATTCAGCAGTCCCAGACATGACTGCTGGCTCAACTGTCGATTCCTGCATAGTCCCCCGGATCCCGGTAGGTTGTCATTGGGCTCTTCGGCAGGATTGGGGCGCAACGTTGGAGATTCCTGTGAGAGGGTGGGTGAGATTGCAGGTTTGCTGCAGGCTTTTCCGTTATTTAGACCTGTGCATGGTCCGTATAAACAGTGTGGACGCGCAATGAACGACGCAGCCCGGCCCCTTGTAGGAAGAGGCCGGGCCGCGGTCTGAGCGCGCGTATGAGTACTGTAACTTGCGCCGGTGGCGCAAGGGGTTAGAAAGCGATGAAGGGCCGTGCAGGCTGATCAAAGCCCAGGCACGACGTGCGGAAGCAGGGTCCGCCGCGTGTTATCGGTTGACGATGAAGATGGAGTGCTGGTTGTTCTTTTCGAGGTTCTGATTGAAGACGACGCGGCCGTTGACGGTCACGCTGTCACCCTCGGCGTCGACGACGATTTCTTCGCCGGCCTGCGCGGAAGTTTCGGTGATAACCGAGCGGCGGACATCGTCGCCGATGATGACGCGCGAGTTGGAGGTGGCGCGGTATCGGATCGTGCCGTTGCCGCTGGTTGCGCGGATGGCGTTGGCGGGAACGCCAGAGTACATGGACGAATCGGTGACGGTATTGCGCTTGTCGTCGTCGCCCTCGAACATGCTGCATCCGGTGAGACCTGCGCCGCAGATGGCGGAAACGATTGCGATGGCAAAGATTGGCTTCATAGCTGGGAAACTCCTGGAGGAAAAGGGCTGTGTGCGCCTTGTACTCGGAGCTGCGCGTGAGTCTGCGGTTGAGAATGGATGTGTGACTCCTCATTTCACGCTGCAGGAGGCGCGTGCGGCTTGAGGTACATTCACCTTGCTGCGTCTGCACGTGCTCGCTCAAGGATCAGCAGGCGGTCAGTTGCTTTGCGTCGTTCAACGGGAACGCTGTATGGATTGGACGTGATCTCAGCGTGCGCGTCGGTGATGAGCTTCTCGGCTTCGTCGAGCCGCCCGAGCCCGAGCATTGCCTCGCCCAGCAGGCTTTCGGTGATCGCGATGAGATGATGACCGGGACTGAGCTTTTGCTTTCGGATCTCGAGCGCTTCGCGAAGCTCAACCTCCGCCGGCGCGAAGCTGCGGATGTGTACGAGGTAGGCCCCGAGGTCGTAAAGGGCGGCCGCGATTTCGGGATGTCCGACAGGGAGCGCGCCGCGGCGAATCTCAAGGCCGCGCCTGAACAGGGCGCCGGCTTCGTCGAGTCGACCCTGCATCTGTCTGACGCGCCCGAGCGACGCGACCGCACGTCCGGTTTGCGCGTGCGAGGAACCCAGTGATTTTTCCATGACCGCGACCGCGCTGAGGGCGAGGCGCTCGGCGTCGAGCACCTCGCCGCGGTCGGTGAGCAGACGTGAGAGACTGATCTGGGTGCTCGCGACGCGCCAGTGCTCGGACCCGAGCAGAAGAAGGCGCATGTCCAGGGCTTGACGATACAGGCGTTCGGCCTCCTCAAGTTGTCCCATGGAGACGCAGAGTGAGGCGAGATTGTTATAACTCGTGGCTACTTCCTGGTCATTACTGCCAACGACGCTGATGCGCATATTTAGAGAGCGACGTTGGAGCGACTCGGCTTCCTCGAACTTTCCTTGCGTCTGTTTGAGGAGACCCATGTTATTGAGCGTTTGCGCCGCCGCGATTGATGGCGGATGGCGGCTCTGGATGAGCAAGGCGCGCGCGTAGGCGGGCTCGGCGGCGGCGTAATCACCGAGTTGACGTCGGAGTTCGCCCAGATCGTTCCATGCCTGGGCCGTTTCGGGGGCGGTGTCGCCGTTGACCAAGCGGTAGAGGGCCACGGCTTGCTCAAGATGGGGCGCGGCTTTGTCGTAAAGACCCATGGCCATGTAAGTCGAGCCTAGGGTGCGGCGTATGGTGGCTTCGACGCCGGGGTGTCTTTTGAGGCTGCCGTCCGAGAGACGCGCGGAAGCGAGATCAAGGGCTTCGTGGACGGTGGTGCCGGCCGCTTCGCCGCGGTTGGGATCGGAGGATGCGATGATGTCCTGGAGAAACTTCACGGCACGCGAAGCCGAATCGGCCTGCGTGTTGGCGCGGATGGTGCCGAGCACGGCGAGGGTGAGCCCGGCAATGAGCGCTAGGACCACGATCGCGCCGGCGCCGATGGGCATGCGATGGCGCAGAGCAAACTTCTTCACGCGATAAGTAACGCTGGGGGGACCGGCCGTCACGGGGCGATTCTCGAGGAATCGTTGGATGTCCTGCGCCAGTTCGTGCGCCGTGTGGTAGCGCCGATCGCGATCTTTCTCCAGGCACTTCAGTATGATCCAATCCAGCTCGCCCTGGAGTTGGCGGCGTAGCGTGCGCGGGGTTGCGGCGGAGGTGCGCGCGGATCGCTCGGCCTGAGGTTCCTCTGCGTCGCTGTCGATGGAGGCGTTGAGTGGGCTTGATGACTTGGGTGCGGAGTTTCGCGCCGCCGCGTGCAGGAGGCCAAGTTGCGAGCTGGGTCGCAGCGCCATTTCGTCCTGGATGATGCGCTGCATTTCGGCGTGCGAGGCGCTTCGGACGAGGCTGTTACGAAAGGGCGTGACGCCGGTCAGAATCTCGTAGAGCAATACGCCCAGTGAATACACATCGGAACGTGTGTCGATGTCGGATCCCAGCCCGTCGACCTGTTCGGGACTCATGTACTCGGGCGTGCCGAGTAACTGGCGGGCCTGGGTCTGGAGCGTGAGCTCCGTGAGGCGCGCGTGCATGGCTTTGGCGATGCCGAAGTCGATGATCTTGACGCGTGCGATATCGAGCGAGACAGGAATCGGCGAGTTGGGCAGAGTTTCGGAGAGGGGCGTGGTGTCTTGATCGGATGGACTCTGCGGGCCCTCCACGAGCACGTTGCTGGGCTTGAGGTCGCGGTGGATGACGCCCTTTTGATGCGCGTGCTGAACGGCGCGGCAGACTTCGATAAACAACTCAAGACGCGCTGTGACGGAGAGGGCGTGCTCATCGCAGTAGCGAGTAATGGGCTCGCCGCGAACGAGCTCCATGACGAAGTACGGGCGGCCCGCGGGGGTGACGCCGCCATCGAGCACGGCGGCGATGCCCGGGTGGTTCATCATCGCGAGGGCCTGACGTTCGGCTTCGAATCGCGCGACGACCTGGCGGGTGTCCATGCCGAGTTTGATAATCTTGAGCGCTACTGATCGGCGCACCGGCTCGGTCTGCGTAGCGAGAAATACGGTTCCAAACCCGCCCTCGCCGATGACATGCTGGATGACGTACCGACCGATGCGTGTTCCGGCGGCTTCTTCGGGGGCACCTGCGAGGAGGGCGTGGACCTCGCGTCCGAGTTGTTCGTGCGATTGCAGGTCGTCGTTGGTTTTGGCGTCCGCGCTGATGAGACGCTGGAGCGCGGAGCCGAGTTCGGCGTCGCGCTGAATCTGTGCGGCAATGAAGGATTTTCGTGCCGGGAGTTTTAGTTCGATCGCTTCGTCGAACAATCGGTTGAGCAGTTGGAATCGTTCGGGCGTCATAGGGGGCTTCCGGCGCACGTCTCGGCGAGCCAGGCGCGGGCGAAGCGCCAATCGCGCTCGACGGTGGGCGCGGAGGCGCCGACGACCTCAGCGATTTCGTCTGTTGTCAGGCTCCAGATGAGGCGCAGGCGGGCGACCTCGGCTTTGCGGGGATCGAGGACTTCGAGTTCTTCAAGCGCTTTGGTGAGCGCGGGGATATCAACGGTGGGCTGTTCGGTGGGAGTTTGAAGCTCGGCGCCTGAGACGGCGCCGAGTGAGATTTTAATGCCGCTGCCGCGTTTGGCGGCCTGGCGCTGTCGATGGTGGTCGCCGAGGACGCGGAGCATGAGCTTGGTGGCGACGGCGAAAAAGTGGCCGCGATTATCAAACTGCTGGCGCTGCTTTATGAGCTTGAGGAAAGTTTCGTTGACGAGGGCGGCGGGCTCCAGGGTGAGTCCGGCGAGGCGCGCGCCGTACCGCTCGCGCATGCGAGCGCCCGCGATTCGCTCCAGATCGGCGTAGACGAGATCCATGAGTTCGCGATGCGACGCCGGATCGCCGGCCTCGATGCCCCCCAGGAGCCGGGTGATTTCTTGTTGGCGGTCCATTTCAGCGGGTTTCTCCGCGGGGGTGCTAAAAAAAACTTGGACTCGATGATGGGTGTGGCACGTGCTTGCCGCGTGTCAGTTGTCCGCATCGTCCGAACAAACGATTTCATCCACCTCAGTTTAGGAGTTCAACCCGTGAACAGCCTCTCCAGCCAGAATGTCGTTGCCGCCCTTGCACTCGTCGGGGCTCTTGCGTCGAGCGTGAATGCTCAGTTCCTTCGGCCCGATGCCGACAACCGCAGCGGATCCACGAGCGCATTTGTCGGCGGGGCGGGAAATCCGGACCCGAACGACAGCGGCTACAACATCGATCCCAGCGAGACCTTCCGCGTCATTAATCTCTCCTTTCCCGTCAACGATGCGGGCGCGGGCAACTCCGCCATCGCGAACCTCGTTACCCAATCGAACTGGACCGAATATACCTCGAACAACAACCGATTCTCCGCGATCGTGTTCGATTCCAACGCGACGGCGAGCGTGAACCGAGCTTCCAATGTTACTGTCCGGGCGGCTGCTTCGGATAACCTGAACATGGGTTTCCGGATCGAAGGACTTCCCGCGGGCCAGGCGATCGCGATGCGCGTGGTCGCGTCGGTCGCCACGACCGGCGGCGGGACTGGCAGCATTCGCCTGGTGAATCCCTCGAACGTGAACATCATGAACATCACGTCGGGTTCGATCAATCAGGTCTTTCTGCTTAACGCCAACGGGACGTACTCATTCCGCGGGGCCAGCAACGTGAGCCTGCAGCGCTCAACCAACGGCTCGCAGAACGCGTCTGCCCGAATCATCGGCAGCATGACCTTCGAGCCAGCCCCGGTGCTGGGACCGATCACCAACAACGCGAACGGGCGACGATACTTCATGCTCCAGCCTTCGAGCTGGCAGGCCGCCGAGAATGCGGCGGTGCGGCTGGGTGGGCATCTCGTGACTATAAATGACGCGGCGGAGAATACGTGGGTGTTTAATAATCTGGCCAGTCCCACCGGCGGCCGTCCGATCTGGCTGGGGCTTACGGATCGCAACGTCGAAGGCGCCTTCACGTGGATCAGCGGTGAGAATGCGGCGTTCCGCAACTTCGCCGCGGGCGAGCCGAATAACTCCGGAAATGAGGATTACGTGCAGATGCGAGCCGGCACCGCTACGTGGAACGACACGATCCCGCTCAGTGCGGATCTGGTCTACGGCGTGGTTGAAGCCACCGCGTGCCCGTGCGACTGGAACAGCAACGGCAACCTGAACTCACAGGACTTCTTTGACTTCCTGTCCGCGTTCTTCCTCGGCGTCGCTGATTACAACCAGTCGGGCGACGAACTCCCAGGATTACTTTGACTTCCTCGGATGCTTCTTCAGCGGCTGCCCGTGATGCAGTTGTGGTAGACATTCGCTAGCACTCGAAGGGGCCTGGTCTTCCTCGCGGATGGCCGGGCTCTTTTTCATACTCGGAGTGAAGAACATGGTGGAACGCTGGACGTACCGGGCCGTTGGGCACGCTCATGCCTGGAGATTCATTCACTTCTCAGCTAGCGCTGCGGCGTAGCCAGCGTTCACGATGCTCCAGACCAGTTGGGCCGGTGTGCAGGGAGGAGTATGGAAGATGACGGCGCGCGAGCGGTAGAGGCTGATGTCTACATCTTCTACGCCTTCGATTGCCTGGAGGAGGTCGGCAAGGGCCTCGCGGCATTCGTTGCCGCGCATGCCCATGATGACTATCGCCGTCCTCGTAACGATCTGAGACACATTCGCTCCAAGTCGTAGAGAGAATTGCGGTGTGGGCGCAGTGCTTCCCGATGAGAATCCGACAGATCTATCATCGTCCGGATGAGCGGCGGGCCCAACAGGGAAATTTCCTCCATTGCGAGCGTGCGGTTGTTCGGCCTCCTTCGATGCCGCTCGCTTGGCGACACCTGCTGCTCAGCGGGCATGCGTGACGACGCAACGGTTGACGAGCCTCTTGCGCAGACGATGGACGAGGCAACCCGGGAATCATCGCTTTCTCGCGTGGAGGCCCGTTGCCGAATCATGCAATCGTGCTTGAGAGCGAACATGGCGCGTCATGCCAGCGTTCGCCGGTACAATCCGACATCATGCAGTCAGGCTCGCCGCAATCAAATGTTTCCGAGTCCCCGGCACCAATGTGCCCTGCACGATCGTCGTTCCATGCCGAACGATCGCCTCACGCAACTGATGAAAATTCAGGCGAGGTTCACGGTTCCGCCGGCGCCTCTTCGGTTGAGGGATTGCTGGGCAACAGTCAGCAACGTCTGCGTGCGATTCTTGAGACGGCCGTCGATGCGATCATCACGATCGACGAGCGCGGCATCATGCGCTCAGTGAACGTATCAACGGAGCGCATGTTTGGTTATTCCGTCAGCGAGCTCATCGGCCAGAATATCAAGATGCTGATGCCGTCGCCGTATCAGGAGCAGCATGACGGCTATCTCGAACGGTACCTGCGAACCAATGAGAAGCGGATTATCGGCATCGGTCGAGAGGTGCAGGGACGCCGGAAGGACGGGACGGTGTTTTCCGTCGATCTGGCGGTGAGCGAGGTTGAGCCGGGAAAGCTGTTCACCGGGATCATCCGCGATATCTCGGACCGCAAGCTGGCGGAGGCACGCGTACGCGAGGCGGACCGCATGGCGTCAATCGGCACACTGGCGGCCGGTCTCGGGCATGATATGAACAACGTACTGTTGCCAGTTCGCGCGCGCCTGAATGCGCTTCGGGCCGCCGGGGCCGCGGGGAGAATTCCGGCAGCCGAACGGAAGCATCTGGAAGATATCCGCAAGAGCGTTGCTTATCTCCAGCAACTCGCCGACGGGCTTCACTTTTTAGCGATGGACCCCGAGAAGCAGGCTTCGGAGGGAGGTGTCACGGATCTGCGGGTGTGGTGGACCCAGGCGGGACCGCTGATTTCCAAAGCCGCGCCGAAACACGTTAAAGTGTCCGCGTCGATTCCGGCTGGCTTGCCGGAAATACGAGTGCCGGCGCACGGGCTGACGCAAGCTGTGCTGAATCTCGTCGTGAATGCCGGTGACGCGATTCCGCCTGAACGCACGCGGCCGGTCGGGCGACTGCGTATTTCGGCGGAGGCTGTTTCCGTGCAAGGAACTCATGCGACGGTACGACTGAGCGTAGCGGATAATGGGAATGGCATGACGGAAGAAGTGAAGCGACGGGCGTTTGAGTTATTCTTTACTACGAAGCCGCGAGGGCTTGGCACGGGACTGGGGCTTGCGCTTGTGCGAAAAGTCACGGAGCAGGCGGGCGGGACTGTTGAAGTCAAGTCGCAGCTCGGCAAAGGCACAACAATGACCATGATTCTGCCTGTTGCGAGCGATGCGAGGCAAAGATCAACATCGGAGGTTGGCGCGGTTCTCCTCCTTAACGATGGGCGTGCGGAAGGTCTGCTTCGACACTTCCTGGTTGCGGCGCGCGTGAAGATTGTGGGGAGTGTCGAACCGGCTGACGCCGAGATCTTGATTGTTTCTCCCGGGGCCGAGCGTCTGGCAATTGCCAAGCGATGGCGCAAGGGGCGGGCGTATGCTTACTTGGTGCTGTTTGGGCGGCCATCGGCTGGTTCCCAAGCCGCGTGGAAGGCGCTGAGGCCCCACATGATCGATGACGAGAGTGATGTTGACAGGATTCGCAGCGTGATTTCCGCAGCGGTGGCCCAGTGTCGATCGAACTCAGGAGAGAGCGAACATGCCTAAGCGTTCGATGCGCACCATGACAGGTGCCGAGAAGCCGAGCCGCGCGGCTAAGTATATTGCGCCTCAAGCGTTGCCGGGGGACGACGATGACGCGGGAGTACGAGTGCTGTGCGTGGACGATCACGCGGTGCTTATTGAGGGCCTCAAGGCCCAGTTTGCTATTGATGGGCGCATCCGTGTGGTCGGACGCCTGGCATCGGCAGAGAAGCTCCTGGATGAAGTGGCGAGATTGAAGCCGGACGTCGTGTTGCTCGATATCGAGATGCCAGGACCGGATGTCTTCGAGATGGCGGACCGGATGCGCCATCAGTATCGCGAGCTGAGGTTTGTATTTCTCAGCGCGCACATTCGGGATGGATACCTTGCCGCAGCTTATAAATGCGGCGCCTGGGGATACTTTGCCAAGGGGGATGAACTCGAGGACATCGTCGCCGGCATCTATGAAGTCGCGCGCAGCAAGGGCGGTACGTTTGTCATGGGCCCGAAGGTGAAGACCCTCTGTCCGACGAGTCCGAACGCTGCGCCGGGCTCGGGCTCATCGCGGAGCGGCACGGGCGCCGATGCACGTCCGATGACCCACCTGGAGTCGTTGTCCGCGCGAGAAATTGAGGTGCTGCGGCTGATCGGAAAGGGTCTGTCGCGGAACGACATTGCGGCCGAGCTTTCCCGCAGCGCGAAGACGATAGACGGGCACCAGGAGCGGATGATGAAGAAGCTGGGCATCGGCTCGCGCCCGGAACTCATGCGATTCGCGATCCGTGAAGGGCTCGCAGAAGCCTGACATCGTGCGCGGTGGCACGCCCTGTATGTGGGACTGCCTGCATCCGCACTGATCAAGGGGCGAGCAGGATCTGATAGAACATTCCACCCATGCTCCAGAGTGAATCGTAAGGCATTTGCCCGGCTGTGGAGTGCGCCCCCCGTTCCACAAAGCTTGTCCACGGTCCCCGCATCAGGGAAGTTTCCCTGTAGCGGATTCTCCTCATTGAGCCGATTATCTGTTGCTACGAATGGCGAGACGTTCTCGCGTACTGCAAAAGCGGGGACATGCCCGCTACACATCGTGCTGCTGTGCGTACGATGAGATTCTCTAACTGTCCTAACGGCACCACCTCCTTGCGGGGGCATCGATATCGCCGTCATCGGGCTTGAAAGTATAAGACATGAGCACAGAGTCTGACGTCAGCGCAGCGCGATTCGAGCCGGTCGCTACGGATGTCATCCGTCGGCAAGGCGTCGCGAACAGCCCGATGGAAACCTTCGTTTACGATGACGCGATTGTGAGGAAGTTCCTCACAGCCACGTTGGTGTGGGGGCTGGTCGCGTTTCTCGCGGGACTGATCATCGCGATAGCCCTGGTGGCCCCGCAAGCCGCGGAGTGGGAAGTGTCGGGCTTTCACCCGCTGGGATGGCTGGGGATTCTGTTCAAGACTTCCTGGCTGAGTTTCGGTCGCCTGCGTCCGCTGCACACGAACGCGGCGATCTTTGCTTTCGCGGGAAACGCTATCTTTGCTGCGATCTACTACTCGACGCAGAGATTATGCAAGGCTCGGATGTACAGCGATACGCTGAGCAAGCTCCATTTCTGGGGCTGGCAACTGATCATCGTGCTGGCTGCGCTCACGCTGCCCCTTGGAATCAGCCAGTCGAAGGAGTACGCGGAGCTTGAGTGGCCGATCGATCTGCTGATCGCTGTGGTCTGGGTTGGCTTCTTCGGCGTCAACTTCTTCGGAACGCTCAAGCGGCGTCGCGAGCGGCACATGTACGTCGCGCTGTGGTTCTATATCGCGACGATCGTGACGGTCGCTGTGTTGCACGTGTTCAATAACCTCTGGGTCCCGGTGGGACTCGCGCATCTGCTCACGACCGGAAAGATGCTGTCTCCCGAAGTCTTCATGAAGAGCTACCCGGTCTATGCGGGCGTCCAGGATGCGTTCATGCAGTGGTGGTATGGGCACAACGCCGTGGCGTTCTTCCTCACGACGCCGTTCCTGGGTCTCATGTATTACTTCCTGCCTAAGGCGGCCGAGCGTCCGGTGTTCAGTTACCGGCTGTCGATCATCCACTTCTGGTCGCTGGTGTTTATCTATATCTGGGCGGGTCCGCACCATCTGCACTACACCGCGCTGCCCGCGTGGGCCAGCTCGCTGGGCATGGTCTTCTCGCTGATGCTCTGGATGCCGTCGTGGGGCGGGATGATCAACGGGCTTCTCACCCTTCGTGGCGCGTGGCACAAGGTGTCCACCGATCCGGTTCTGAAGTTCTTTGTCGTCGCCATTACTTTCTACGGCATGTCGACCTTTGAAGGCCCGATGCTCTCAATAAAGAGCATCAACGCGCTGACGCACTATACCGACTGGACAATCGCTCACGTGCACGGCGGCGCGCTCGGGTGGAACGGGTTCATTGCCTTCGGCATGATGTACTGGCTGCTTCCGCGCCTCTTCCAGACGCGCCTGTGGAGCACCAAGCTTGCGACCACGCACTTCTGGCTGGGCACGCTGGGCATACTGCTTTACGTGCTGGCGATCTATACCGCCGGCGTGACGCAGGGGTGGATGTGGCGGGCGTTCGATCAGACGGGCAACCTTCAGTATCCGGATTTTGTCGAGACGGTCGTTGCCCTGCTTCCTATGTACTGGATCCGCGTGCTGGGCGGGATGATGTATATCGCCGGCGCATTCCTCGCGGCCATTAACTTCTACAAGACGTGGCAGACTCGCCCCGCCGTCTATGACGAGCCGGTGCACACCGCACCCGCACTGAGCCGCACGTATGTCGACCCGCCGCTGCCCAGGTCGCGACTGACGTCCAACGTCAACATTGGGCATAAGGGTGATGTGTTCCTGCAGGGCGCGTGGCATCGTCGGTGGGAGGGGCGTCCGCTGAAGTTCACGATCTGGGTCGTGATCGCCGTGGGAGTTGCATCGCTGCTTGAGATCATCCCGACCTTCCTGATCCGGTCCAATATTCCGTCGATTGCTTCGGTGAGGCCGTACACGCCGCTGGAGCTTGCGGGGCGTGATATTTATGTATCGGAAGGATGCTATAACTGCCACTCCCAGATGATCCGCCCGATCTGGTCGGAGACGAAGCGCTACGGCGAGTACAGCAAGCCCGGAGAGTTTGTTTATGACCATCCGTTCCAATGGGGCTCGCGGCGCATCGGGCCGGATCTCCATCGCGAAGGCGGCCTGCGATCTCACGATTGGCACGTGCGCCACCTGGAAGATCCGCGCCAGCTTGTGGTGCAGTCGATCATGCCTTCGTACCGGCACCTGCTGCAGCAAGACCTGTCATTCTCGGATATCGCCGGGCGCGTGAACGCAATGGCGATGCTGGGCGTTCCTTATGGGGAGGCTGTTCAGCCCGGAAACGCTGAACGCCTTGCCCGCCAGCAGGCAGCGAAGATCGCGTCTGACCTGGTTACACAGGGAGGCTATGACGGGCTCGAGAACAAGAAGATCATCGCGCTCGTGGCGTACCTGCAACGACTTGGTATCGACATCCAGAAAGCTCCCGATTGGGATCCGTATGCCGACTTCTCGCCCGCGCCGGAGCCGGCGACCGCACCCTCGACACCGGCGCCGACCGGGAAGGGGAATTAAACAATGAGACTCAGCGACATTATGGGACATCTGGACCTGGCGATCTATCCGCAGATCGCGCTCATTATCTTCCTTGCCATATTTGCGGGCATGCTGGTCCGCGTCTTCTCCCGGTCAGGCACGCGCGAGTTCGGACATCTCGCCGCGCTGCCGCTCGAGGACGACGCTCGGCCTGGCCCTGGACAGCGTGAGAACGGGAGCAAGCCGTGAACAATCAGAATGAGCCGAAGATTCTTGATCATGAGTATGACGGGATCCGCGAGTACGATAACCCCACGCCCGGGTGGTGGTACCTGATCTTCCTTATCTCGGTGCTGTATGCAGTGGTGTATGTAACATTCTGGCACTTCTCGCCGCTCGCTTACTCGGTTGAAGAGGCGTGGCACGAGAACCAGGTGGCGGACTACAAACGGGTCTTCGGAGCCGTCGGGGACCTGAACCCCGACGAGCCGACGATCCTGCGGATGATGGGCGACGCGAAGATGCTCGACGTGGCTCAGAGCATTTTTCAGTCTAACTGCGCGGTCTGCCACGCGAAGGATGGTGGGGGGATCAACGGGGTGAACCTGACTGACGATTCGTTCAAGAACGTGAAGAAGCTGGAAGACCTGTTTGTCACCCTCACGAAAGGCGCGAACCTGGGTGCCATGCCCGCGTGGGAGCAGAAGCTGTCCAGGAACGAACGGGTGATTCTCTCTGCATACGTCGCGACTCTCCGCGGACGCAACGCGCCCGGGCGGGCGGCCGAAGGGGACAAGATCCCCGCATGGCCGGCGATCCCGCCACCTTCACCCGCGGCCCTCCCGGTGAAGGACATCTCGAAGTAATGGACGAAGAAAGGGCACTATGGCAGTTGCCAGCGCGGACATCCCGGTCGGTAAACAGCGGGTGCTTTCAACGCTGAACGATGACGGTTCGCGACGATGGTTGCGTCCCAGGCTCTCGCCCGGCCGGTTCCTCACGCGCCGGCGGGGGCTGGCATATTTCCTCATTCTAGTGTTCACGGCTATTCCATACATACAGCTGAATGGGAAGCCGCTGATCCTACTTGATCTCGTGGCGCGGCGCTTCACGCTCTTTGGGCGGACGTTCCTGCCAACCGATACGCTCCTCCTCGCGCTGCTGCTGGTAGGTGTATTCGTTCTGATCTTTCTGCTGACAGCATTCTTCGGACGCGTTTGGTGCGGCTGGGCCTGCCCGCAGACGGTTTACATGGAGTTTGTTTTCCGGCCGCTTGAGCGGCTGTTCGGCGGCGCGCCGGGTCGGGCGAAGAAAGGGTGGCTTGCTGGGAAGGCATACAGCAAGCCGCTCAGGTTCTTTGTGTCGCTTGTGATCTGCGTGTACCTCGCCCACACGTTTCTCGCTTATTTCGTAGGCGTCGAGAATCTGCGGATATGGATGACGCGTTCGCCGCTGGACCATCCGATCCCGTTCCTTGTGATGCTCGCGGTCACGGGTCTGATGCTTCTGGACTTCGGGTTCTTCCGCGAACAGGTTTGCATCATCCTGTGCCCTTATGGACGACTGCAATCCGCACTGCTTGATCGCAACTCGCTCATCGTGGGGTACGACAAGCGCCGCGGCGAGCCGCGCGGGCATGCCAAACGCCCGAGCGGGGATGTCGCGCTCACCGTGCTGTCCGGGCACGACGAGGCGCGAACCGGCGACTGCGTCGATTGCGGCATGTGCGTGACGACGTGTCCCACCGGCATCGACATCCGTGATGGACTTCAGATGGAGTGCATCAACTGTACGCAGTGCATCGACGCGTGCGACAGCGTGATGACGAAACTCAAGCGCCCGCGCGGCCTGATCCGCTACAGCTCGCAGGCGGAGATCGCGAATGAGAAAACTCGCATCCTCCGCCCCCGTGTCATTATCTATCCCGCGATTCTCCTTGTCATCATCTCGGCGTTCTTTGTCGTGCTCAGCGGCATCGGGTCCGCTCATGTGACGATTCTTCGCGGCGTGGGTCGTCCCTTCGTCGAGCTTCCCGGCGGAGAGATCGGCAATCCGGTCAAGATCAAAATCATCAATCGCTCAGAGACTCACGGGGATTTCCGCGTCGAACTCACAGGCGCCGAGGGGCTCCATCTCACGATCGAGGAAAATCCGATCAAGCTTGCGCCCGGAGAGTCGAGAACTTTCCCTGCGATGATCGCGGCGCCAGCGCCCGTTGTGCATCAGGCTGATCCGCGGATCACGGTCTCGATCACACGGGTCAACGCGAAGCCCGGCGAACCGGAATTCCACGAAGACGTCTCGTTCCGCCTCATGGGCCCGGGCGGCAATACCGCGCACTCGTCAGCGCATGATCGCGACGACGACTCTCGCGCGCCCCACACCG
>Ga0163155_10003966_pt1 | contig 15538 bp, 8 predicted proteins | sample OliLakLV19SP4G1_FD_148611 | JGI IMG/M metagenome (GOLD analysis project Ga0163155, IMG submission 148611) | Freshwater microbial mat bacterial communities from Lake Vanda, McMurdo Dry Valleys, Antarctica - Oligotrophic Lake LV.19.SP4.G1 | ecosystem: Environmental > Aquatic > Freshwater > Lake >... | reverse complement strand
TCCAGCACGTCCATGTAGGCCGCCGTCGTTTCTGATTCGTAGAACCGGCACAACAGCCGATCCGTCGCATCGTCAATCATCCCCACCAGCGTCAGCATCGGACCGCGCCAAGCTTCGCCTCCGCCGCATGAGGCGTTGCCTACGCCGCGCGAGACGTTGCCGCCGCCGCCAGCCAAATCCTCCGTGTGTGCCCGGCCAATTGCTTTGATTTCACGCGATCTTCCGTTCCCTTTTTTCGGCCCATCCGACTCCCGCGGATGGTGAGGGTGGACGTGTAATGTAGGGGGGGATGATGTCAAAACCGGCGCATCGTTTAGAATGATGCGCGTAATGAGTGGTGAAAGTCTCTCGACGACTTCGGGCGTGGACGTGCTGCTGACGCGACTCGCGAATGGCGACGCCGCCGCTCGCGGTCTATTGATCGAGCGTTCGTTGCTTCGGCTCACTGCTTTGGCGCGCCGGCAGCTCGGCGCGTTTCCGGGCGCAAAGCGCTGGGAAGAAACCGAAGATGTCGTCCAAGGCGTGTCGCAACGCCTGCACCGCGCGCTGGCCGACGTCAAACCGGCCAGCGCTCGGGAGTTCTTCGCGCTCTGCTCGGTACTGATCCGCCGCGAGTTGATCGATCTGAAGCGGCGGCACTTCGGACCCGAGGGCATCGGCGGGCATCACGCGTCGCCGGCGCCGGACCCTGCCGGATCGCAGCGTGGCGACGGGCCGATATCCGACGTCCTCGACACGACACTGGAGCCGGCCAAACTCGCTCGATGGACGGAGCTGCACGCGCACATCGCGGCGCTGCCCGATGAGTTGCGCGAGTCGTTTGACCTGCTGTGGTACCAGGAACTCACGCACGCCCAGGCGGCCGGCGTGCTGGGGGTTTCGATCAAGACGATCAGCCGGCGCTGGCGGGATGCGCGGTTGCAGCTGCATCATTTGCTCGAAGGGAGGGAGATTTGATCGCCGACTCCCGGTTGAATGAGCTGTTGTCGCGTTGGGAGGCGGCCAGCGGCTCTGTTTCACCTGAGGATCTCTGTGCCGCGTGCCCCGACCTTCTGCCACCGTTGCGCGAACGCATTGACCGGCTGCGCTCGATCGACCGCCAGCTCGAACCCGAGTCCGACGCGCGCCCCAAGCCGCCGGCGATCGACGGCTACGAGATACAGTCGGTGATCGGCCGAGGCGGGATGGGAACGGTGTGGCGCGCCGTGCAACTGGGGGCGCATCGAGCGGTGGCGCTGAAGGTCATCAGTGCCGGCGAGTTTGCCTCACCGCGCGCCCGGGCCCGGTTCGAGCGCGAGGTCGAGCTCGCCTGCCGGCTGAATCACCCCAACATCGCCCGCGTATACGATAGCGGCCTGCACATGGGGTTGTTCTACTACGCGATGGAATTGGTTGAAGGGGTGCCGCTGGAGCGCTTCGTTGAATCCAAGCAGCTTGATCGGCGACAGATCCTTGAACTGATGCGGCCGATCTGCGCCGCCGTGCATCACGCTCACCAACTCGGTGTGATCCATCGCGACCTCAAGCCCAGCAACATCCTTGTGGCCGCGAATGGCCAGCCGCGCCTGTTGGACTTTGGCCTAGCCAAGGAGGTTTGGAACGAGACTTCGCCGCAGATCACGCTGGAGGACTCCCCCGGCACCCCCGCGTACATGTCTCCCGAGCAAGCCGCCGGTCGATACAAGCTGGTGGGCACGGCGTCAGACGTCTACTCGTTAGGTGTGATCCTGCACCTGCTGCTGCTGAAGCGGTTTCCACATTCGGTGGAGGGTACGTCGATCGAGGTGATGCACCGGATCGCGACGCTTGAGCCGCTGCGTCCGCGCAGGCTGGATAACACGTTTCCGCGCGATCTCGAAGCGATCTTGCTCAAAGCCCTCGCGCGCGAGTCCGAGCAGCGTTACTCCTCCACGGACGCCTTCGCCGGCGACATCGGGCGATGGCTCGACGGCCTGCCGTGCGCAACGCTGGGGCGCGGCTACCACGCAAGTAAATTCATCCGCCGGCACAAGTACAAGCTCATCACCGCCGCGACCACGCTCGCCCTCATCTTGGGCGTGACGATCGTGGCGTACGTCAACGTCGCCCGCCAGCGAAACCGAGCCGAGACGAATGCCGCGATCTCTGCCGAGGTGAACAAATTTCTGGTGTACATGCTTGCGTCCGCGGATCCCGCGGCGTCGGACGGGCCAATCCCTACCTTGCCGCAACTCGTTGACCGCTCCGCCGCGCGCATCGACGGCGCGTTTCCGGATCAGCCGATGGTCGAAGCCGCCATCCGTAGTACGATCGGTACGACCTATGTGCTGCTGGGACTTTCGAACCGCGCCGAGAAACACCTTCGCCGGGCGTACGAACTTCGTCTCCAACATTCTGGTCCTCGCGATCCGCAAACGCTTGCAGCCGTAAGCGATCTGGGATTTCTGCTTTACAATGACTACCGGCACGTCGAAGCGGAGTCACTGCTGCGCCCTGCGTTGGCCATCGCTCGTGAGATCCTCGGCGACGAGGATGAGCTATCTCTCGCGCTCCTTGAGCGCCTGGGGGCATCAGTCTTTTATCAGATGCGCTACGACGACGCCGAAGCAATTGCACGTGAGATTCTGCGGATTCGCACCGGGATCAGCGGAGCCACCGCCGTCAGCATCCGCACCGCCGGCGAGGAATTGGCGACCACACTCGTCGCAGGCGGAAAATACGACGAGGCCGAGCAGATCCTCCGGCAGGTCCAGCCATCGTACGGTCCTGAACCGGACTTTCGCGATCCGGCTGTCTCCAAGTTCTATCTCAGGCTCGGAATGCTCGCGCTCATGCAGGGCCAGCTCGCCGAGGCCGAACAGATGCTTCAGCGATGCGTCGATGTCCGCAGCAAGCTCTACGGGCCGGATCATGCGATGGTTGCCTATGCAAAGTTTCGCCTCGCGAATGCCAGGGAAAAGCTTGGGAAGCTCACCGAGGCCGAGATCCTCGTCCGTGAAGCGCTGGCGGTCGATCAGGTCCAGCGGCCCGAGTCCACGCTCGTGGTCGAGGAACTGATGACCTTGGCGCGCCTGCTCCGCGCCCAGGGTCGCGCCTTCGAGGCGGCACCGTTAATCGCACATGCTCGCCTGATCGCTGAGACCATGCTCGACAGCCCCGCTACCCCCGATCTGCGCGGCCTGCTCGACTTCGGCGATGGATTGATGTCCATCGGCCAATCCGAAGACGCCCGCGTTTTCCTGACGCACGCCATTGAGGTCGCACGGCAGCATTACCCCGCCGATCACGCCGGCCTGCAACGACTGGTAGCCGCCCTCGACCGCGCCCGCTCCGCGACGACCCTGCCCGCCACGGCGCCAGCTCGCTGATCTTTGCCAGCGTGGCCGCAGGCGCGGTATCTCGCTACGATCGCACGAGAATGGTCCTTGCATATCACGTCATCTTCAGCACCTACGGTTTCTGGCTCCCCAACGACCCGCGCGGAAGCAACTCCGATTTCGTCGGCGCAAAACACCTGCTCAAGTTTGGTGCCGCGACGAAGGTCCGCGACCGGCGCTCGCACGCGCTCGACCCGCACAACCGCGCCCTGCGGGCGGCGGCGAAACAGTCGCTCACCTATCCACCCGTTACCTTCACCGAGCAGCAGCTCCAAGCTGTCGCGCGCCGATTCGCGCGCTGCCTCCAGCGGACAAACTGCGTCATCGTCGTGTGCGCGATCCTGCCGCAACACACGCACATGGTCGTGCAGCGCCACCGCTACGAGATCGAGAAACTGATCAATCTCATGAAAGGTGATGCCACGCGACAACTCGCTTCCTAGGCACTGCATCCGTTCGAATGGCTCCGGGGCGAGGTCGAGCCACTGCTGTCCCCGTGGGGCGCGGGTCTGCGCAAGGTCTTCCTGATCACGCCGGGGGAGGTTTGCGATCGTATTTCATACGTTCGGGACAATCCAGTCGAAGCGGGAATGCCCGCACAGGTCTGGGATTTCGTCGCGCCTTATCGTCCATAGCGCAAGCGTGCCCTTCGGGCATCGGCAAAACAGCGCCCGTTCCACCGACGTCCAAAGGACGCGCTCCGTAGAAATTCTCCAAAAATATCTGTCCACGCTGTCCACCCCGCCCGATTCCTCTCGCTTACCTCATTGAGGGAACGCTCCGAAAACGGGGCGGCCCGGGTCATGTCTTTGGAATCAGAAATGGAGAGCGCATGTTCACTCGTCGCAACGCGCGTCGCAATCGAATGCTCCGTTCCGCGTGCCTTGCCGAGCCGCTGGAAGCCCGCAGGTTGCTCGCGTCGATCACGCCATTTTTCAACAAGACTGCGTTTCTCGCCGCCACGCAGGCCACCAGCGAGACCGGCGCGATTCCGCTGGTCGGGAGGATTGCCGCAGGCACCTACACGGCGGGGACGATCACGTTTACCACGGCTGCCAACGCGTTGTACCTCGGCGTCCTGCCGAGCGACGGCGTCCCGAACAACGATTTCAGCCAAAAGTTTCCAGGCGACGAAATCGGGATCACGGGCACCGAAGATCTGGACGTCCAGGCGAGCACGCCTCGGTATTCATCGGGATTGGACTTCATCAAGCCGATCAACGATTGCGCAGGCTTGGGCAGCTTTATCGGCGGGGGCACGCCGTCGACGTTTGAGGTCACGCTCAGAGATGCATCAGGCGGTACGGTCGGGTCATTCACGTTCACTGGCGAATATTGTGATAATGCTGTCCGGCCTCGGTCGTTTGCAAGAAGCCGAGTCGACGATGCAGGAATCTGTCCGTCATCGAGAAAAGCTGTTCCCCGCGAGCCACCCGACCAACTCGTTTGGCTACCATGCGTTGGCGGATATCAAGGTGAAACTGAAGAAGTTTGACGACGCCGAGGCACTCTATCGCAAGTCACTATCGATCAACCGCGCCGCTGCCGGCGACGACAACCACGCGACACTCGATGACCTCCTGTCGCTAATCCAACTGCTGTGCGATCACGGTCGTCGCGCAGAAGCGCAGCCGTTTCTGGATTTGTGTGCCGAGATCGCGCCACGAAAGCTTGCCGAGCCCAATTCCTTCGACGCCAACTGGTTCACCAAGTACGCGACAACACTCGCCCGCATCGGGTTGGCGGATGAGTGCAGCGAATTGCTGGAACGAGCCGCCCCGGCCGCGGAGGCGAGATTGCCGGAAAGCGATCCGAATCGCCAACACCTGATGCGGGCGCTCGCAGGCGCCCGGTCACGGCCCTCCACCATTCCCGTCCGATAGACCCGCATCTTTCTCGAACAACTCTAGATTTCAGGTTTTCTGTCCAGTCCCAGTGCTCTCGCTCGCTTGATAAGGTAGAGGTGGATTTGGACTTGCAAGGGCCGACAAGCTGTAGCATCCCTCCGCGCCGGCGGCGCGTGCTACAGAAGCGGCCGTTCATCATCGCCAGCCGCGCGGAGTGGGAAAACATCGTCCGCGATCTCGGTCTGTCCCGACAACAGGTGCGGATCACCAAATTGCTGCTGCGCGGACTTCGGGACAAGCAGATCGCCGGATTACTGCGGGTGTCGGTCAATACGGTTCGCACGCATCTTTCGAGAATTTTCAAACGGACCGGCTGCGCCGACCGCGTCGAATTGCTGCTGGCGATCTTCGCTTCCTTGCGAGCCAGCGACCGCGCTTGCGTCTGTCATCGGAAACGATGACTTGTGGACGAACATGATGGCGATAAAATAGCGGTACATTTCCAGTGCCATCGGCGGAAGCGGCCGCTTTTGATGAACCAGAGGAACCAACGGGAAGGAGTTCCGATGAAACGGGCGTCTACGAGAACGGGTTTGCACGGACGTGCTTCAACATCACCTTCAGTGCCGGCGAAGCGAAACCGACCTGGGGGGGTTGCTTCGTCTTGGCGAAAACTCGCCGCGGCGTGCGAACTGCTGGAAAAGCGCATCAACTTCGGCTTCTCCGGCACGCCGGATCAGTCGCTGTTCGGGCCGCCGCAGGCGGGGGCACAATTCGCTGACGCGGTGGCGGTCAGTGGAGACTACTTGGTTGTTGGTGCTCCGCTCGAAGACGCCACCGGAACCGACTCCGGACGGGCTTATGTGTTCAGCGTCTCGACCGGCGCGTTGCTCCTGACCCTGAACAATCCGACACCAGCCGGGAACGACTATTTCGGAAACTTCGTGGCGGCGTCCGGGGACTTCATCGTTGTCAGCGCCTACGGTGACAACACCGGCGCGTCCGATGCAGGCTCGGCGTACGTGTTCAGTGCCTCCACCGGCGCGTTGCTGCAAACCCTGAATAACCCGGCGCCGCAGGCAGGTGATGCGTTTGGCCAAGTCGCAATATTCGGCGACTACGTGTTGGTCGGTGCCTGGCTCGATGACGCCGGGGCGACCGACGTGGGGTCAGCGTATCTTTTCAGTGCATCCACAGGATCGTTGCTCCGGACCATCAGCAATCCGACGCCAGCAGCGAACGACTATTTCGGACAATCCGTGTCGCTATCCGGAGATGTTGTTGTTGTCGGGGCCGATGGAGACAACACAGGTGCGTCCGATACAGGCTCGGCGTACGTGTTCAGTGCCTCCACCGGCGCGTTGCTGCAAACCCTGAATAACCCGGCGCCGCAGGCAGGTGATGCGTTCGGCCTACAAGTTTCAGTATCCGGTGACTACGTGCTGGTCGGTGCATGGCTCGATGACGCCGGGGCGACTGACGGGGGGTAGCATACCTTTTCAGTGCATCCACAGGATCGTTGCTCCGGACCATCAGCAATCCGACGCCAGCAGCGAACGACTATTTCGGACAATCCGTGTCGCTATCCGGAGATGTTGTTGTTGTCGGGGCCCGTGAAGACAACACAGGTGCGTCCGACACAGGCTCGGCGTACGTGTTCAGTGCCTCCACCGGCGCGTTGCTGCAAACCCTGAATAACCCGGCGCCGCAGGCCACCGATTGGTTCGGCGATTCCGTCTCAGTTTCGGCGGATTACGTCGTCGTCGGCGCCGTCTTCGACCGCCCCTTCGGCACTGCCTACGCTGGATCGGCTTACCTGTACAGCACTTCCACAGGAGCGCCGCTTCGCACGTTCACCAACCCTACGCCACAGGCCGGTGCCCTCCAAGGTCAGTCTGTCGCGGTGTCCGCGAGCTATGTGGTAGTGGGTGCTGGGTACGATGACACGGGCGCAACAGATGCCGGTTCGGTGTATGTCTACAGTGCATCGACGGGGAGTCTGCTTCATACGATTCACAACCTATCTCCGGAATCTGGTGACCAGTTCGGGAATGCAGTCGCCATTTCTGGTGACTACATCGTCATCGGAGCCGTGGCGGACAATAACGGTGGGGATAATGCCGGCTCGGCTTACATCTATAGTGCGTCAACGGGAAATTTTCTCCAGACCATAGCAAATCCTGTCCCCGCTGCGCAGGATCTGTTCGGCTTCTCCGTAGCGGCCTTCGGCAATTACGTGGTCGTCGGAGCGGTATCGGATGACTTAGGAGGATTTACAGATGTGGGGGCAGCCTACCTGTTCGACACCTCGGGAAATCCCGTGCGAACACTGTCAAATCCGGATCCAGCGCACTTTGATGGATTCGGCAACTCAGTCGCCATCTCTGGTGACACTATTGTCGTCGGCGCGTACCACGATAACGCAGGCGGGATCGGCGACACGGGAACGGCTTATGTCTTCAGCGCCTCTACAGCTGCCCCCGCGCGCACGATAAACAACCCCACGGCTGCCGCAAGTGATTTCTTCGGAGGCAGCGTCGCCGTGGACGGCGATACGATCGTCATCGGAGCTGTTGGCGATGAGGATAACGTCCTTGGAGTGACCGATGCGGGAGTAGGATATATCTTCAGCGCATCCAACCTGGGGCTGCTTCAGACGATTAGAAAACCCGCATCCGGGATTGGCGAGCAATTTGGAAAAGCAGTTGGGATCTCTGGTAATACGGTGATCATCACCTCCTCATTCGCCAATACCGGCGCAACACATGCAGGATCAGCACATCTTTACAATGCCACCACGGGTGCTTTACTCGGGACTCTCAACGACCCGACTCCTGCTTCGGAAGATCAATTTGGGTATTCCGCCGCGATTAACGGAGATTACGTCGTCGTCAGCGCCCCTTTTGACGACATCAATGGCGCGACCGACGCCGGCGCGGCGTATCTTTACGAAGCCCGCACGTTTGGCATCACGCGAGCCAGCCCTGTTGCGCAGGATACGATCTCGAACCCGCTGCCCGCTATTGACGACCGCTTCGGCAAGGAGGCCGTCGCCGTCACGCAAAACTACACGGTGGTTGGCGCGGATTTGGACGACGTAAGTGGGTTAACCGATGCTGGCTCGGTCTCCATTTACAGCACTGCGTCTGGAGCGTTCCTTCGCACACTGTCGAGTCCAACGCCAAACGCAGGCGACAATTTTGGCTTTGCCGTCGCCGTGTCCGGCGATTTCGTCGTTGTCGGTGCGAAGAATGTTGATAGCGGCGCAACGGATACGGGCCGGGCGTTTATCTTCAGCGCCTCGACGGGAACCTTGTTGCGGGCGATCAATAACCCGACACCCGACATCGGCGATAACTTCGGTATCTCGGTCGCCATCTCCGGCGATTTCCTTGTCATCGGCGCACAATTGAATGACGCCGGCGCGCTCGATGCGGGATCCGCATACATTTTTAGCATTTCCACCGGCGCACTTCTGAGGACGATGAACAATCCTTCGCCCGGAATCAACGATTACTTCGGCCGCACGCTTTCGATCTCCGGCGACAACGTCGTCATCGGCGCGTATCAGGATGATGTTGGCGGCGTGACCAACGCAGGCAAAGCGTATCTCTACAGCGCAGCTAGCGGAGGGTTGATCCGCACGATCAACAACCCGGCGCCGGCGACGAATGATTTCTTTGCAGCCAGCGTTGCCGTGGACGGCGACACAGTCGTCTTGAGCGCCACGGGCGCCGACTTTTCCGGCGCCAGTGAGGCGGGAACCGTGTATCTCTTCAGCGCGACCACCGGCAGCCTGCTGCGAACGATTAACAACCCCACACCGAATCTGGGCGACGGATTTGGAGAGGGCCTCGGGTTTTCCAATAATACGGTTGTCATTACGTCTCGCTTTGACGACACGGCCGCGAATGACGCGGGATCGGCGTACGTTTACGATGCCACGACCGGCTCCTTGCTCGCAACGCTCAACAGTCCTTCGCCCCTGACGGGCGATCAATTCGGTTACACCGCTGCCATTAATGGTGATTACATCGTCGTCGCAGCGCCGTTTGTCGACGTCGGCGCAGCGACCGACGCGGGCGAGGCATACCTCTATTCTGTTTCCGCGGCGACGGGGAACCTTGCCGAAGGCGCAACGGCCACCATTCAGGTTTCGCGCACAGGCGCGATCAACTTGCCTGTGCGCGTGAATCTCGCCATCGCAGGTTCGGCGCTGGGTGGGCTCGACTATGGCGCGGTAGGACCGCTGGTGGATACGTATGTCGATATTCCGGCCGGGCAGCGCAGCTTCTCGTTTAACGTGCCAATCCTCACCGACGCAGAATCGGAGTATGACGAGACGCTGGTCGTCAGCGTCACGGGCGTTCTGGGCGCGACGGACTTCACCGTTGATCCGAACAATACAGCCGCTTCGTTTACGATTCTCGATACCAACACGCCGATCGTCGAAGTCGAAAACGAATCGTATCCGGGGCAGGATTTCACCGGGACCGAAGGCTCGGGCGACACCGCGCGATTCCGTCTGCATCGCTATGGCGTGCGGACCAATCCGCTGACCGTCAACGTTGATTTCTCCGGCACGGCCACGCTCGGCAGCGATTATTCCGTCACCGGCGGATCAACCGCGCTGTCGCAGCAGTTCACCTTCCCCGCGAATACAAGCACGATCGACGTGATCCTCACTCCGATCAATGATGCGGACCAGGAAGGCATTGAATGGAGCGTGATCTACCTGGCGGACGGCGCGCCCGGCGTGTACACGTCGCTTCAGACCAGTCCCCGTGCGGCCCGTGCGACTATTCTCGATGACGAGATTCCGACCGTTCAACTCACCAGTACGGATCTGACGCTGACCGAGGCGGGGCAGACGACGGCCACGATTCCGATCGCGCGGCTCGGTGGATTCGTCAACGGTGTGCTCAACGTAAACTTCGCGCTTAGCGGCACCGGCTCGCCCGGCGATTACACGGTGCAGGGCGCGACGTTTAACTCCGGCACCGGGCTGTGGACCGCGCAAATGGCCGCTGGTCAATCATCGGTGAATGTGCTCGTGCGCGCGGTGGACGACACCGCGCCCGAGGCCGATGAAACCATCAACGTGGTTCTTGCCGACGGTAGCGGATACCGGCGTCATCCGACGTTGCAGCAGTTGCAACTGATCAACATCGACAACGACCGCCCGACAGTCACGATCGCCTCCAGCGACGGTACGGCGGCGGAACCTGGCAGCAACAAGGGCGTCTTCACGCTCACTCGCACGGGCATCCTGACCTCGCCGTTAACGGTGTCGGCCACGTTTGCCGGAACGGCAACATTCGGACTGGATTACGAAGCGCTGCCCTTCACCTACGCATTTCTCGCCAACCAGCCGAGCATCAACGTCGATCTCGTGCCGCGCCGCGACACGCTAAGCGAGCCGGCCGAGCAAGTGCAGATGATCCTGCAAACCGGCGGCGGCTACACCGTCGGCGGCAGTGGCGCGGCGAACATCAATATCCTCGATTTAGCCGCCGGCGCGACGCTGGCGAGCTTCGACTGGGCGATGCCGGAGCGCTATGGGCGGGACGATAACGGCAACGGGCTGATCGACCTGCCCAACAGCTTTGCCTACGCCAATCCCACCGGCGGATTCGATGTCAACTTCGACGCCAGCAGCAGCGCGGCATCTCTCGGAATCGCGAGCTTCGCCTGGTCCATCTGGGACCGGACCGGCACGCTTCTCCGCATGCAGACGTCTGCCGCGCCCACCTATTCGACGAAGCTTCCTGAGGACCAGTATCAGGTGGAACTGACCATAACCGACTCAGCGGGCTTCACCAATCGTGAGACGCAGTTGGTGAACGTGAACGACATCATGATCGTGGCCCTGGGCGATTCGTTCATGGCGGGTGAAGGAAATCCCGAGATTTCGGCGAACAATGTTCTGCCGCCGTTGATTCCGCCGGGAGCAAGTGGTTTGCTGCCCGAAGGCACCTGGGGAGACGGCCCCGGACATTCGAGCGCGCGTCGGTCCTCGAAGGCCGCCGCTTCGCTTGCGGCGCTCAACCTCGAGAACGCCGATGCCAAGAGTTCGGTCACGTTCGTATTCCTCGCGGAAACCGGAGCGACCGTGGACGGCAGCCGGCCGGGCCGCGGCTCGGCGCCGAGCGTCCTGTCGCAAGTGGCGCAGGCCAAGTCGTTTATCGGCTCGCGAGACATCGATGCGCTGCTCCTGCAAGTGGGCGGCAACGACATCGGCTTTTCAACACTGATTGAAGACTACATCGCCCGCGTCAAGGTCAATATAGACACGGGATGGTTCAGCGACGATATCGTTTTTTTTACCAAGAAACTCTCCGACATCGCATCAACGGCACGAAGCGGACTGCGCTCGCTGCCGGCGCACTACGCCCAGCTGGAATCCGCGTTACGCAATCAGTTTGGCGCACAGTACAAGAAGGACCAGACCTACTTAGTTCAATATCCAGACATGACGCGCAACGAGCTTGGGCAGTTCAGCGATATCATCTTTGCCGACTACGGCGACAACATCGATGAATTCTACGATAAGGGAGACCAGCTCAACGCGCTGGGATGGCTCGATCTCGGCCTGACAATCGCAAGCGTTTTGACTTTTGGCCTATTCGGCGGCGGCGACACTGGCATCAGCAATCTGCCCGTGCGCATCGATGCCGAGGAAGCTGCCCATGCATCGGCCAATGTCTTTGTGCCACTCAATCGGGCGGTTGCCAAAGCGGGTAATCGATACGGCTGGAATGTCGTGGCAGCGCCATCCACGTTCACGACGCACGGGTACGGCGCCGCCCAGCCATGGTTTATCACCGCAACACAGTCCCGCGTCATGCAGGGCGGCGATGCGTATCAGCCACAGGGCGCGGCTCATCCCAACGCGCGCGGACATCAGGAAATCGCCAGCGCACTGATGCAAGCGCTTTCGTTCCCCTCGTCCGCATCGCTCCCGACAGTCGACTTGCCGACGAGCGTGCAGGTCGGCGAGGGGACCGCGCTCAACGTTACCGCAGTAGCAAACGGCACCGGCCTGACATTTGACTGGGATCTTGATTTCGACGGGCGCAGCTTCTCGACCGATTTCAGCGCCAACTCGCCCTCGATCTCTGTCCCGCTGAACGTCTCGGCCCCCGGTTTCCGCCAAGTGGCAGTCCGAGTGAGGGACCGCAACGGCTTCTGGGCTTATGATGTCATGGACGTCGTCGTCGTGCCGTCAGCGATCGTTCGCGTGCGCGACGAAGTTGGCTCGATAAATCTCGGCGAGCCGTTCCGGTTCAACTTGCGAAGCCTCAATGCGCCGAACGACCCGATCGCGAATTGGCGCATTCACTGGGGCGACGGCACGCCTGACGAGACGCTGCCTGGCGACTGGACCAGCCGAACCAAGGTTTACGCCAATGCCGCAACGTACAATGTGCGATGCTGGGCTTCCGACGCGGGCGGTGAGTTTGAAGTTGTCGGCGCGACCATCAACGTGCTCAACACCAGTCCGATGCCGGTGGTTTCGATTGCTCCAACGATTCCTAATACCTCGGAGCAAACGCCCGGCTCGCCCGGACGGTTCACCGTCAGCCGAACCGGTGCGACGAATATTCCTCTTGGCGTGTTCCTGGCACTATCCACTGGCGCAAACAAAGCCACCAACGGCGTCGATTATCAACTCATTCCGCTTTCGGTGTTCATTCCGGCTGGCCAATCTTCGGTCTCGTTCGACATCGTTCCGATCGCCGACAATCTGGCAGAAGGCGTCGAACTCGTCGACGTCACGGTTTTGCCTTCGAGTCTGTACAGCCAGAATGTTGCGGTCGCTACGGTCCAGATCGCCGACGGACCCAACATCGATCTTAACTTGGTCAGCGGCCGAGTCTTCAACGATCTCAATGGAAATGGCGCGATCAATGCGGGCGAGCTAGGTCTGGTTGGCCGGCGCATATTTGACGACCTCAATCACAACAGCACGTACCAGCTCGGTGAGCCGTTCGTGCTATCCGATTCGAGCGGCAATTACACGCTCGGAAGCTTGTTAAGCGGGTCGCACGACATCGTGCTGGAAGGCACGTCAGGTTTTGTGTTCACGACACCGCCGACGAGGACGATCACGGTTGGCATCGGTGAAACCATCTCGGGCGGCGACTACGGTAGCGCGCAGCCCGCGACTTTACAGGGCTTCGTATTTGCCGACGCAGATCTGGATGGAATCTTCGACGGTGGCGAACAATCGCTCGGCGGCTGGACGGTCTTTACCGACACCGACTTCGATGGCGCGCTCGATGTCGGCGAGGCGAACGCCATCACCGATGGGTTGGGCGCTTACACACTCACCGGGGCCATTCCGGGCACGCTAGCCCTGCGCGCAGTCGGTCCGGCGGGCTGGGTTCCCACCAACGGCGACACCGGCGGCGCGCTCTCGATCACCGCAACTGCCGGTGCGTCGCTGAATGATATCAATCTTGGCCAGCGACGGGAAGGTCCGCTCACGGGACCACTCGTCCCATCGGCCGCGATCATTGCAAGTGGACTCATTCTTACGCTCGAGGCGACCAATCCCGAAGCCGCCACCAGCGTTGTGCGTTTTTATCGCGAAAGCAACAATATCGCAGGACTTCAAACCGGCGTTGGCGGCGACATCGTCGCCGGAATCGACTACACCGCCGTCGACGACTGGGGAATTGTCTTCCGTGTTGGATTGAATGCCGGAACCTACGTTTTCTATTCACAAGCGGAGGATGGCTACGGCTTCATCGGCACGCCGCAAAGTGCAACCATCACCGTCACGGGTAACCCGGGACCGAATGTGGCCTCTGTAGTGCGCGTCAATGATGCCGTGCGCGAAGATGGTTCGTCGCCGGGCATCTTCGAGGTTCGCCGAACCGGTTCGAACGCCCTCGACTTAGTCGTCAACATCACAGGCGTAGCGGGCGCTGGCTTGGCTGCACCTGGCACAGACTACGCCAACCTGCCGACGAGTGTAACCATTCCTGCCGGCGACGACGCCGTGCGGTTGCAGGTCTATCCCGTCGCCGATGCCATTGCTGAAGGGACCGAGCTGGCGCGAGTCGCCGTTCAGAGCGGCGCGGGGTATAGTGTGAGCGCGAGCGCCGGCACGGCCGATCTCGCGCTCCGCGATGCGTCGTCGCCAAACGTGGTGGCGGTTACCAGCGCCGCGTATGAATACGACCGTTTCCCGCCCGCGCCGCGCGTCGCCTTTACCGCCAACGTCGTTGCGTCGCTCGCGCCGGCCGACGCCTCGCTCTTCAACCTCTCCACCGGCCAGCCGGTTCCGCCGGCTCAGGTTGGATTCGCGTACGACCCGACGGCAGGCGTTGCGCGATTCCATGTCTCAGGCACACCGACGCGCGTCCTCCCCGACGGCAATTACCGTCTCACCCTCGCCGCGTCGGGAATCACCGGTCCCAACGGCCAGCCGCTCGACGGCAACAACGACGGCATCGGCGGCGACGATCTCGTCACTGACTTCTTCGTCCTTGCCGGCGACGCCAATCGCGATCGTGCCGTGAACCTCGACGATTTCACGTCCCTCGCCGCAAGCTTCGGCCAGCCGAGCCGGGTGTTCAGTCAGGGCGACTTTAACTACGACCAAAGCGTGAACCTCGACGATTTCACGATCCTGGCCAGTCGATTCGGCACAAGCCTGTCGGCGGCATCGATCCCGGATGGAACCACCACCGGCGCCGCCGAAACCAGAGTGGTTCGGCTTGGGACGGCGCGACCGGCGACAACGGCTTCGCCCTTCAGCGCGCGGCCGATACTGTTGGAGGTGCTGGACGATCAGGCCGCACTCGTGTAGCTCGGATCGCTGAGGCTCAGGGTTGTGTGTTGCAGCGACCGAAGCGGGTTATCTGCCGGAGACATTTTCGAATCTCTGTTTGGATTTCGGTGAGCGCTACGCGAACTACACCGCCGCCGTTTGATCGTGTTGGTGTGCTTGGAGTTGAAGCCAGCGGTCCGGCAGCCAATCGTCGAGCTGGCTGATCGGCGTGGTCGGGAGGTTGGTCAGCAGTTGCGTCAGGTACAGTTGCGGGTCGATGTTGTGGCGGCGGGCGGTGCTGGTGAGACTGCTCAGGATGGCGGCGGTTTGGCCGCCACGTCACGATGCTGGTGTTCTGTCTTTCGCGATCATTGCTTTCAGATCTTCCTCGTGGTCGGGGTGGTAGCAAAGCCACCACCGCCCCGTTGAACGACAGAATAAATCCACGGCTCCAGCAACCTTGCCCGATTCCAGCAGGTCCCCAATCACCACTTGGTCCGCAGCGTTCACGTCTTCCGCGGCATCAACCACCCACTCGCGGAGATTGTCTAGAA
>Ga0163155_10003963_pt1 | contig 15544 bp, 10 predicted proteins | sample OliLakLV19SP4G1_FD_148611 | JGI IMG/M metagenome (GOLD analysis project Ga0163155, IMG submission 148611) | Freshwater microbial mat bacterial communities from Lake Vanda, McMurdo Dry Valleys, Antarctica - Oligotrophic Lake LV.19.SP4.G1 | ecosystem: Environmental > Aquatic > Freshwater > Lake >... | reverse complement strand
GCACCAAGGTGAGGACTGTGTTCTTTCGATGACCCCGCCAACAACCTCCCCGCATGCACTCCATGCCTTTGTGACCTTTGTGGTTCCAACTTCGGTCGTGTTTTCAATTGCGGTTTGATGCTCATTTCTATTGAAAGATCGACCGTTACCCCATCAAATCTTCACATTCGTCCTATAAAGTTCCGGGATGAGAAATGGGTGAGTGCGGCGTAAATGCAGTTCCGCAAGGTATTTACGTTGCCTCACTCGATTGTGCTGTAAGAGGCCCATGAACGAACAAGTTTGTTGCGTGGCTGTCCGATAACCGGTCTACTACTCAGGTACGCGGTCGTTGGAAGCGAAGGGCGAGTAATCGCGCATCGGCATGCGCGACGCGGGTTGTAAAGTGATTCATTTTGTATGCAAGAATCTCGGCGTGGTTCGTGAGGGGCGCTGGGGCAAGGAGAAGGCGGAATGTTTCATTTCAAGTACGCTCTTAGGTCTACGCGCGCTCGCCTCAATGCCGCTACAGCTTTTGGACTAGTTGCTGTAGGTTTCGTTCAATCGGCGGACGCAATAACGACTTGGAATGTTTCGGGAGGCGTCTTCAACACGGCGGGGAATTGGAATAATGGCGCGCCCACTAACACCAGTGCGGCGGTATTTACCACACCCTCAGCAGGCGGCACGGCGCAATCAATTACTTTAAGCGGAACTCCGGCAGGGACACAATATTTTTTCAACGATAACGCTACGGGCAAGATAACGATTAGCACTAATACGTTGGGTTTCCGTGCGGGCACCGATGGCGGCACAGTGCTAACCGTCTCATCGGCTTCGGGAGATCACGAGATTCAGAGTGGCGTGCAACTGCAGACCAATGACAATCAGGTTTGGGACATTGCGACCGGACGTACATTTACGATGTCTGGCATTATTTCTGGCACTGCCACACAGCGAGTATTCTCAAAGTCTGGCAGCGGGACGCTTAGGATCACTAATACAGCTAATTCGTACGGGAGTACGGCGGCCACTTCGGGAATGGTTGTTAACGCCGGCACAGTTTCCGTTACGGAGGTCGACGTTATCGGCGCATCGAGCCTAAATGTCACGCTAAACGGTGGGACGCTTGCGATTACGGCAGCGACAGGAACGGCGGCATCGACCAAAGATTACATCATCGGTATCAACGGGGGCGCAATCCACGTAGCTTCGGGGATCAATGCGTCATTGGGAAGTGGAGGTACTTCTCGCCTAAACCTCAATGGAAACACTTTTACTAAGACCGGGGCTGGAACCTTTTTGTTTACGCAAGCTGCCGCAAATAGCGTTGCTGGCGCAGCCGTCAACGTCGCAGAGGGCACGCTTAGACTGGGGAACACCAACGTGTTACCAACAACGACAGCGCTCACACTAGGTACTCCATCGAGCGCAATCAGCGGCGCGGTAAACATCAACGGTAACAGCCAGACTATTACAAGTCTTGCCGTCGCCGGAACCGGTACAAATAACCGAATTTTCAGTAGTGCCACAGGTGGCCTTGTGACGCTAAATCAGGCAACCAGCACCAACTCAAACTTTTCCGGCATCTTGGGGCTTGCCAGTAACGACGGTTTTGGGCTTACAAAATCCGGCGATGGATCCCTGATTTTGTCCGGGGCAAACACTTACACGGGTGCAACTTCGATTGGTGCCGGCGTTGTAAACATTCGGAGTAATACGGCTCTAGGAACGACAGGCGGGAACACGTCCGTGGCTGCCACAGGCGCAGCCCTTGAAATCCAAGGTGGAATCACCTCCGCCGAGCCGCTGAGCCTGATCGGCTCGGGCATCTCGACCGGTGGCGCGCTGCGGAACATCTCGGGTGACAACAGTGTCATTGGTGCGATTACGCTCGGCACGGGTGGAGCACGCGTCAATTCTGACGCAGACACGTTGACGCTTACTGGTGGGATCACGGGAACCGGTTTGGCACTGACGGTTGGTGGAGCCGGCAGCACGACGATCGGCACGACCGGAATCAATACCAGCACCGGCGGCACTGTGACGAAGGACGGAAACGGCATTTTGACAATCAGTGCCGGTGCCAACTATACAGGCACGACGAGCGTCAACGCTGGCGTGCTATTGGTCAATGGCACCCACACCGGCGGGGGCGCGTACACTGTGCAATCGGGCGCGACGCTCGGCGGAACCGGCGCTACCGCGTCTGTGGTGATGATCGAACTCGGTGGAAAGATCGCGCCGGGCGCGAGCATCGAAGACTTCGGCACCGGCAACCTCGACCTTCAGGCCGGATCGATTTTCGAGGCTGAGGTGAACTTTGATGTGGGCGCCGGCAGCACAGCCGACCAGATTGATGTGACTGGAACGGTTGACTTAGGGAATGGCAGTTCATTCCCGGAATTGCAATTCGTGGCGACATTCGCCGGCGACCCGATTACCGTCCCCACTACGTTTCTGCTGATCGATAACAACCTTGCCGATACGCTGGGGGCGACGGAGCGATTTGCCGGTGGCACCGTAGTGACCAGCCCCCCGAACGCCACGCATGCATTTGATTACATCGTCGGCATGCTGAAGTACCGCGTCAGCTACAACGCGACGTTTGGCGGCGGCGACGGGAACGACGTGGTGGTAGAGTTTAACCAAGTCCCCGAACCATCGTCGGCGATCATCCTCGGCGCCGTCGGCCTCGGACTCGCGGCGCGGCGGCGGCGGAGCATGTAGGAGTGAGTTGTTGGTTGTTGGTTGTTAGTAGTTAGTTGTCAGTGCAATGATCTTTGCTGGCAACTAAAATCTACCAAATGGCAACTTCCCTTCAAGTCTGGCAACAAAAAACTACCAAATGTCAACACTGATCTTAACACTATGTTAGGGTCGGTGTTTTTTGTAAATCGATATAAATATAGTGCGGGCATCCACTTACGATCGTTTTGCGCGATTGTGCCACGTGGCACAATTTGTAGTGGCGAGCGAGAAAGCGCATAGCCGACAGCGGAGAGCAGGGAGGGAAATAGCCGTGAGCTAAGAGCCGAGAGAGAAGAAGATTGTGCCACGTGGCACAATTTTCTATCGGCATCAACTGCAGCGATCGGCGATCGGCTCTCCTCTCGCCGCCATTCGCTCGCCAGCGGTGGTTAGCGATACACTACCGGCGCGATGGATGGTGCATTGGACGAACAACGAATGCCTGCCCGCCGGTCGCTGCCGTTCGCGCAGCAGCTTGGGTTGATGGGAGTGATCGTCCTGCTGGCGGCGCTGCTCACCGTCGCGGGGAATTTCAACGCGCCCGACGGCGGGCGGAATGCCAACCTGTTTTTTAACTTCGACAACCTGTTCAACGGCGTCGCAACCAACATGGCGATTTATGCCATCATGGCCGTCGGCATGACGATCGTGGTTGTCACCGGCGGGATTGATATTTCTGTCGGCTCCACCTGGGCGCTGGCGGCGCTGCTGACGGCGTGGGCGGTGCGCGTGCCGTTCGTGCAGGTGGATACCGCCGGCTTCTGGTACGTGCCGCTGGCGCTGGGTATTTCGCTGGGCGTGGGGGCGATTTGCGGGTTGGCCAACGGGCTGTTGACCGTCGGCCTGCGCATCCACCCGTTCATTATCACGCTGGGCACCATGAGCATTTTCCGCGGGTTGGCGAACGTGCTTGCGCCGGAGAAGTCATTGCCCGGGCAGGGGCAGATTCTCCCGTCGGCGATGTCGAACCTGATGCAGTACGATTTCGGCGGCGGGCTGCGCCTGGTGCCGATGATCGTGACGGTGATCACCGTGCTCATCGGCGGGTTTTACTTGTCAAAGATGATCGCCGGCCGTGAAACCTATGCGGTCGGCGGGAACAGCGAGGCGGCGCGGTTCAGCGGGATCCGGGTCGATCGCGTGCTGATTCGCGCGTATCTGCTGTGCGGCATGTGCGCGGGGCTGGCGGGTTTCGTCATGCTCGGCCGGTACGGCGCGGTTTCGACCAACAGCGGGTCGGGCGATGAATTGCTGGTGGTCGCAAGCTGCGTCGTCGGCGGGGCATCGTTGGCCGGCGGACGCGGCAGCGCGCTGGGGGCGTTGCTGGGCGCGCTGGTGATCAAGCTGATTGAGAACGCCATCTATGTGATGCACTGGAATGAGGAGTATCGCAGTATCATCATCGGCCTGGCGATTATCGTCGCGGTGGCGATCGATCGGCTCAGCGAAATCACGAGAAGGTTTCGCCCGCGCACGGTGTGAAGCGTTGAAAATTGAGTAACCGCAGATATCGCAGATATCGCAGTTAACGCAGATAGGGAAAGCTCCTTTTCAAGTCTGCGATATCTGCGATATCTGCGGTGAATAAATCGATTTACGGAAAGCGAGAGTCAGGCGATGTGCTGTAACCAAATGTGCCAGCGGTTTTTTCTCGGAATTGGGTTTGTGATCTTGGCGATGGTCGGATGCGACAAAGACACCTCAACTGCATCGTCATCCTCAACCCCTGCCGGCGACAAGCCGAAGAAAGTGCTCATCGGCTTTATCGGAAAGAGCCAGAGCAACGCCGTCTTCAAAGCCGCCGAAGCCGGCGCGTTGGATGCCGCTAAAGAGCTGGCCGCAAAGTATGGCGTGGAGGTGGAGGTGATCGTAAAAACCCCCACCAATGAAAGCGCCGCGCAGCAGGCAGAGCGGATTGAAGAACTGACGCGCATGGGCGTGCACGGCATCAGTGTGAGTTGTTCCGAAGCCAACACCCTCACGCAGCCGATCAACCGCGCGATCGACGCGGGGGTGGCGGTCATGTGCTTCGACTCCGATGCGCCGGCGAGCAAGCGGCTTTATTACTACGGCACCGATGACGAAGTCTGCGGCCGCGTGGTGATGGAAGAACTGGCAAAGTTCATGGACGATAAAGGCACCGTGGCGATTTTGGCGGGCAACCAGTCGGCGCCCAATCTGCAGAAGCGCGTCGCCGGCGTGCGCGAAGAGATGAAGAAGCACCCGAACATCAAAGAGCTACACGACGGCAAAGGCGTTTTCTATCACGAAGAAACCCCCGAAAAGGCAGCGCAGGCCGTCAACGATGCGCAGCGCGCCAACCCGCAAATCCAAGGCTGGGCGATGATCGGCGGCTGGCCGCTCTTCACCGCCAACGCGCTGCAGTGGGAGCCGGGCAAGGTGAAAGTGGTCAGCGTGGACGCACTGCCGCAACAACTTCCGTACCTCGCCAGCGGTCACGTGCAGGTGCTCTATGCGCAAGACTGCTACGGGTGGGGCTATCAATCCGTCTCGATGCTGCTTGAAAAGATCGTCAACAAAAAAGATCCCGAAGGTCTGGACAGCTCAACCGCCGACCCGACAAAACGCCGCAAGATCGACCCGCTCACACGGGTAACCCAAGAAACCGCGGCGGCGTATGGGAAGCAGTGGGAGCGGTGGTTGAAGAAGTGAGTTGTTTGGCGTGCCGTGGCCAGAGCGCGATCCATGCCATCGTAACGATTGACGATTGACGATTAAGAAGAGTGCGCGAGTGAGTAGCAAGAGTTAATCGTCAATCGTTAATCGTTATGGATGCGGCTCATCTCGCGCGGCGCGCCGGTAATTGCGATGACCGATGATCGAGCTGGAGAACATCACCAAATCCTTCGGCGGCGTGAATGCGCTATCCGGGGTTTCGTTGTCGATTCGCACCGGCGAGTGTCACGCGCTCATGGGCGAAAACGGGGCCGGCAAGAGCACGCTCGGCAAAGTGCTGGCGGGAATTCATCGGCCCGACGGTGGGACGATTCGCATCGGCGGACGCGAGCACGTGTTCCGCTCGCCGCGCGACGCCATGCTGGCCGGCGTGGGAATGGTGCATCAGGAGTTGGCGTTCTGCCCACAGCTCAGCGTCGCCGAAAACCTGCACCTCGGCCGCTACCCGCGCCGCGGCGGGATGCTTGATCGCATTGCCATGCGTTCGCACGCTCGCACGCTACTGCAGCCCGTTGGCGCCGAATCAATTGATGTCGATCAGCCGATCAGCGCGCTCTCCACGGCGCAGGAGCAACTCGTGCAGATCGCCGCCGCCGTGGGAAGCGAAGCGGATGTGCTGATTTTTGACGAGCCGACAAGTTCGCTGGCCGAGCCTGATGCGCAGCGCCTGTTTACGCTAATCGATTCGCTCAAGGCGCAGGGGAAGACGATCATTTACGTTTCGCACCGCATGCCCGAGATCTTCCGGCTCTGCGACCGCATCAGCGTTCTGCGCGACGGGAAGCACGTCGGCACGATCGACCGCGCCGCCGCAAACAACGACGATCTGGTGAAAATGATGGTCGGCCGAAGCGTGGAAACCATCGCTCCGAAGCACATTGATCAACCGGTCGGCCAAGTCGCGTTAAGTGTAAAATCCATCGCGCGGCGTGGCGTGTTCGACGACATCAGTTTCGCCGTACGCGCCGGTGAAATCGTCGGTCTCGCCGGGCTGATTGGCTCGGGGCGGAGCGAGGTGGCGCGTGCCATCTTCGGCCTGGATAAAATTGACGCCGGCCGCATCACGCTCGCCGGCAATTCGCTTGCAAGTGGCGATCTTCGTGGCGCGATGCGGGCGGGCGTTTGCCTCGTCCCCGAGGATCGCAAGCGACAGGGTTTGGTGCTCATGATGGGCGGGCAGCAGAACGTGTCGCTGTCGTTGCTCGATCGGCTGCGAAGATTATTGTGGCTCGATCGGCGCAAGCAGCGGTTGATCGCCAGCGAGCTCTTCGCGCGCCTGAATGTAAAAACGCCATCGCTCGACGATCCGGTTTCTTCACTTTCCGGCGGAAATCAGCAGAAAGTGGTTCTGGCCAAATGGCTGGCGCGCCGGCCGAAGTTGCTGATCGTTGATGAACCCACCCGCGGGGTGGATGTCGGCGCGAAGCGAGCCATTCACGAATTGCTGGATGAACTGGCGCTGTCGGGCATTCCCATTCTGCTCATCAGTTCGGAATTGCCGGAACTGATCGCCCTCTCCACGCGCGTGTTGGTGATGCGTTCGGGCAAGATGGTCGGCGAACTGCCGCACGCGCAGGCCACGCAGGAAAGTGTCCTTCGGCTGATGACTGGAGTGTGACAGCACGGCGGGCATTCCATGGGTTGAACGAGTGTCGAAGCGTGCGTCGGCGGACCGATGTTACGGTCGAGACGACCGTGCTATGTGGCGCGGGTTTTGCGCCAGACTCGCGCGGCTTCGAAAACCACCAGCAATCCTAATCCAAGCAGCAGCGCCGCGACGACCATGTTTACCATGATCGGCGCCGCCGCCGTCGTCGCAACGCGGTATTGCTTTAGGAACGCCATGAAGTTCATCACCAGCGCCGTCGCGGTTGAAATCAGCATGAAGCCCGCCGGCAGCAGCGCGAACCACACCGGCCGGCCGGTGCGCCACAGCCACACGCTCACGCCGACCAGCGTCAACGCGGCGAGGAGTTGGTTGGATGTTCCGAAGATCACCCAGAACGTTCGAAATCCCCACTCCGGCGGGGCGTTCCAGAGATAGATCGCCGGGCCGGCCACCGTGGCCACCGTAGCAATTGTCCCGCCGACGATGCCGCTCATGCCGGTGAGTTCCTGAAACACGTAGCGGCCCAGGCGCGTGCAGACGTCGAGCGTATCAAACACGAAGCTGCTGAATGCCAGCAGGCCGAAGCCGAGCGCAAATTGCTTATCGATTCCCAGAAACCCCATGAAGTTGGCGATGCCCTGCGCGTAAACAAAATCCGGCGCGCCCACCTTGGCGGTCGCGGGCAGCACCATCACGCAACTGAGCGCGAAGATTGCCACCATCGCTTCCAGCAGCATTGCGCCGTAGGCCACGGGTTTGATGTCTTTCTCGCTGCGCAGTTGTTTGCAGGTGGTTCCGCTGGCGACGACGGAATGAAACCCGCTGCACGCGCCGCACGCGATGGTGATGAATAGAAACGGAAACAGCGCCGCGCCGTCGGCGGAAAAAAAGCCCTTGAACGCCGGGTATTGCACCGCCAGCGAACCGGAAGTGCTCCACCCGCCGATAAGCGTCCCCGCCACGCCGAACAGCAGCGCCGCGTAGAGGAATGTCGCGCCGATCACCCCGCGCGGTTGCAGCAGAATCCACATCGGCGCGAGGCTGGCGATCATGCAATACACCAGCAGCGCCATGTCCCATCGCTTCGACAGGTCGTTCACCGATTTGCCCTGCGCATCCAGAAACGCCAGCCCGTTGCCGGCCAACCATTGCGCGGCAGCGGGGGCGAAGTGAATCGTGGCGGTGAGCGCGCCGAAGTGAACGATCAGCAGAATCCACCAGCGGATTCGGGTGAAGCGCATGAGGAGGCCCATTGAGATGCTGGCCAGCAGGTAACCCGTCGCGCCGATCGCCACCGCGCCGCCGTTGAGCGTGAAGGTGCGTTCGACGCCGGCGTTGGTCTCCTGGAACGAAGTAAACTTTGCAAACGTGCTGGCCGTCACGTCGGTGAAGGCGATGATGACATAGATCAAACTCAGCCAAACGAACATGAGAAATGTGATGTAAGCCGTCGGCGACATGTGTTCGCGAATCACTTGCGTGATCGACTGCGCGCGGTGGCGGATCGAAGCCAGCAACGCGCCCGCGTCATGCACGCCGCCGATGAAGATGGCGCCCAGCAGAATCCACAGCAGCGCCGGTAGCCAGCCGAACATCAGCCCTGCGATGATGGGCCCAAGAATCGGCCCGGCGGCGGCGATGGCGGTGAAGTGCCCCCCGAGCACCACGCCCGGCGGCGCGGGAACGAAGTCGTTGCCGTCTTCCATCTCCACCGCAGGCGTCGGACGGTTTGGATCGACACCCAGCCAGCGGATGAGCAGGTGGCCGTAAAAGACGTAGGCGAGCCATAAAACAATCGCTGACAGCGCAACAATCGGAAGGATGGTCATTCACGGTTCCTCGCCGGCGTGATTCTGCCCGAAGCGCAGCGATGATGCGAGCGAATTTCACAGCCTCCGCCCGATGCAAACTAAAGATTGTCATCCCGCACGGTCCGCCGCCGAACCGCGCGTCGTTGAACGGGTGAGAGAAATCCGACCGGTGGATATTTACCCGAGCGTCGTCACCATCGGTGAGTTGGCGTACGGCGTGCAGCGGCTGCCTGCGGGCAAGCGGCGCCGCGAGCTGGAGACTTGGCTGATTGCGCTGCAGCAGATCCATGCGTCGCGCATCCTGACTGTTGATTCGGAGACGACGCACGCGTGGGGCGAGATGACGGCTGCCTGTGAACCCAGGGGCAGCCCTTGCCGCCCTCAGACGGCTTGATCGCCGCGTCGGCGCCGCGCCACGGGTTGTACCTGTTCACGCGCAACGTGAACCTTACGCGGGTACTGGCGTGCTGCCGATTAATCCGTGGGAGGAGTGATTCAGCATAGCATTTGGCGACGAAAACTCGACGGCGGCGCAACGCCGGCGACTGGGCATCCCGACGCGCGGCCGATCGGTGGGGCTAGAAATCACAAGAATTTATGAAAGTCGGACCTGGCCCGCTTTTCCATCCAGAAACAATCAACCCTGGAGTCCGCGGTGCCTGGCAAAAAACGCTTGAAAACTAACACAGCCGCTGTCCCGTCCGGTGGGTTCCTCAAGCCGCCGCCATCCACTTGATACATGTTATGAGCAATGGGACCGTCTCGCTGAATGGCGTTTTGATGTATCCAATCCAATCACCTTCCCGTTGCATCAATCTTGGCGGCTATGAGCGCCGACGATCCCCGATACGGGTTTCAGGCTGAGTCTGATGCCGGTTTCACATCCTCCTCATAATGATCGAGTCATCCGGCGAGCAATGAAGTATCACGAAGTTGCTTCACCATAGGTGCAGAAATCGGCCCGCGTTATACACTCGCGTGATACATCCGTTGTCATAGCTGAGCAATTTTCTTGCCGCCGGTGTGGAGAAAAGCAGGTTCGGAGATTGAGCAGCATGACGTGGATTAAATGGATTTCGATCGCGATAATTGTTGCCGGGTTGGTGTTTATCCTGAAGCTGCTGCCGGTGGAGGCCGCGGTGAAGTGGCTTTCGGGCTGGATCGACCAACTGGGGGTGTGGGGTTCTGTGGCGTTTGCTGGCGTGTATGTATTGGCGGCAGTGTTGTTGATCCCGGCGGTTGCGCTGACGATCGCGGCAGGGGCGATTTTCGGGCTGCTGTGGGGAACCGTCATCGTTTCGATCGCATCAACTGTCGCGGCAGCCGTGGCGTTCCTGATCGGCCGATACCTTGCCCGAGGCGCCGTCGAACGACGGGCAAAAGCTTATCCCAAGTTCGCCGCGATCGATAATGCGATCGGTGAGCAGGGTTGGAAGATCATCGGCTTGCTGCGCCTGTCCCCGGCAATTCCATTTAGCATCGGCAATTATCTTTATGGAACAACTTCGGTGGCGTTCTGGCCGTATGTGCTGGTGAGCTGGATCGCGATGCTGCCGGGAACTCTAGTGTACGTCTATCTCGGTTACATCGGGGGCGCGCAAGGCGGTGGCCGCTCGCCGGGCCAGTGGGCACTGCTGATCGCGGGTCTGGTGGCGACCGTTGCGGTGACGGTCTACGTCACATATCTGGCAAAAAAAGCCATGAAGGCAAAGGTGTCGAGCAGCAAGCCCGGCGACACACGATCGAACGATCCTCATGAAGGAGAAACAAAGATGCTTGGCGATGGCAACGATGAAAAAAAGGGAACCTCGCCGCGCAGCGCGCTCATTGCGGCGGCATGCGCGGTGTTGGTCACCATCGGCGCGGCCTGCTCCTATATCTACAAATCAACACTCGCGAGTTTGGCCGGCCCGCCGGCGGTGACGATGAAAGAGGCGTATCAGAAAAACGCCGCAGGCGCGGTGTTCGATCACTCGCCGTTCGATTTGGTGCTGAAAAAACACGTCACCGACGGTGGCTGGGTGAATTACGAGGGGGTGCGCAGCGATTTGGCTGCGTTGAACCAATATATCGCTCAGGTAGAAGCCGCGCCGTTCGCGGAGTTGAGCCGCGACGAAAAGCTCGCATTGCTGATCAACGGCTATAACGCGTTCACGCTTCGGCTGATCGTTGACAACTATCCCTTGAAGTCAATTCGCGATATTCCGTCGCAAAAACGGTGGGATGACAAACGGTGGAAAATCGCCGGCAAGACGCGCTCGCTAAGCCAGATTGAGCACGAGGAAATTCGCCCGAAATTCAAAGAGCCGCGCGTCCACTTCGCGCTGGTCTGCGCCGCGATCGGCTGCCCGATACTTCGCAATGAGGCGTATGTTGGGGCGCGAATCGATGAACAACTTGAAGACCAAACCAGATACATTCACGAACACGATAGATGGTTTCAGTTATTAGACGACCCAAACAACTCCGGCAAAAGCATGGTTCGGCTCACGAGCCTCTACGACTGGTACAGCGGGGATTTCAAGCAATCTTCCGAGGGTTCGGCCCTGAAGTTTGCCAGCCGGTACTCAAGGCAGTTGGATGCGTCGCTGAAAAGCAGCGAGTCGCCCAAAATACAGTGGATAGATTACGACTGGTCATTAAACAGTATCGAGAACAAAGCGAAGGTGGATGGCGCTAAAAAACCGGAGAAGAAACAATGAGCGCCGGGTATGCCAACGCTCCGACTCGCGAAAAACCATTGGTGCAGCCATTGGATCAATACAATCGCGCGCTACTTGATCAGGTGCATCCAACAGACTGGCCCAACCCTACGCCCGCCAAAGGTTACAATCTGGTGGTGATCGGCGCCGGCGCGGGTGGATTGGTTAGCGCGTTGGGCGCGGCCGGTTTGGGCGCGAAGGTAGCCCTCGTCGAAAAAGATCGGCTAGGCGGGGATTGCCTGAATGTCGGCTGCGTGCCTTCCAAGGCATTGTTGCGATCGGCTCGGGCATTCGCGGACGTGCGCGAGGCCGGTGGCTACGGCGTGCGCGTGCCCGACTGCGCGACAATAGACTTCCCAGCCGTTATGGAACGAATGCGCCGGCTGCGCGCCCGTATCAGTTGCAATGACAGCGCCAATCGCCTGCGAGAGGCGGGGGTCGACGTCTTTTTTGGCGAAGGACGTTTCACAGGCAATGACGCGATCGAAGTCGACGGCAGAATTCTACGCTTCAGCCGCGCGATCATTGCCGCCGGCGCGAGACCAGCCATCCCGGATATTGCCGGCCTCGCCGATGCGGGTTACCTCACCAATGAAACCGTGTTCTGGCTCACTGAATTGCCCAAGCGGCTGGCGGTTATCGGTGCCGGGCCGATCGGTTGCGAGTTGACACAAGCGTTCGCCCGATTCGGCAGCAATGTTCATCTCCTGGCGGGCGGATTTCCATTGCTGGGCCGAGAGGATCGCGACGCCGCCAAAGTTGTAGAAATGTCTCTTTCGCGCGATGGCGTGTCTATCAATCATCCCGCCAAAGTGATCGAAGTACGCCGCGAACAAAACGAAAAAATTCTCGTCCTTGCTAAAGGCAGCCAGCGAACCGAGTTGCGTGTAGATGAAATCCTGATCGCCACCGGGCGGCAGCCGAATGTGGACACCCTAAACCTCGAAGCCGCCGCCGTGAAATACGATACAAAAAAAGGTGTATTTGTCAGCGACCGATTACAAACCAGCAACCGCAGAATTTTTGGCGTAGGCGATATCTGCTCGAAGTACAAATTCACTCACATGTCCGATGCGATGGCGCGCATCGCCCTTCAAAATGCCCTGTTTTTCGGGCGCGGCAAATCAAACATATTGACAGTTCCGTGGTGCACCTACACCGATCCGGAAGTGGCTCACGTCGGCGAATATGAAAATGAATCACGCAATCGCGGGATGGAAATCGACACGTTCACGGTCGAGCTCAAGAAAAATGACCGCGCCATCGTCGATGGCGAAGAATTGGGGTTTCTGAAAGTGCATGTGAAAAAAGGAAGCGACAAAATTCTTGGCGCAACACTGGTTGCACGCCATGCCGGCGAAATGATCTCGCAGATTACGCAGGCAATGTCGTCGGGCCAGGGTTTAAAGGCTTTGTCGAAAACGATTTATTGTTACCCGACGCAGGCGGAGATCATCAAAAGCGTCGCCAATGAGTATCAGCGGACGAGACTCACTCCGTGGCTTAAATGGGCCCTGGAGAAGTGGCTCGCGTGGAGAAGATGAGTGATCGACTTAAACGAAACAAATGTCCGGAAGAACCTCCACTGCCACGACATGTCCGCGGCGCCGGCGACATTGAGTGTGGTGATTCCGACGCGCGACGAAGCGGCCAACATCTCCGCCGCCATCGACAGTGCGCGACGTGATTCGGGTGTTGAAGTGATCGTATCCGATGGCGGCAGTCGCGATCGCACTTGCGAGATTGCCCGGTCGTGCGGCGCAAAAGTCATCTCGGTCTCGCCTGGTCGTGCGCGGCAAATGAATGCCGGCGCACGCCTGGCAACCGGAACAATCCTGCTGTTTCTTCATGCCGATACCCGGCTTCCTCAAGGTTACAAACAACTTGCCTTTAATACACTCGCCGCTCCGGGAACGGTTGCCGGTGCTTTCGCACTGCAAATTCAGTCGGGTCGCGCGGCCATGAGGATTCTCGCTGCAGCTGCCAACTTTCGATCCCGGGCCCTTCAAACCCCTTATGGTGACCAAGCCTTGTTTCTGTTGCGCGACACGTTTAACCAGATTGGCAAGTTTCAAGACCTGCCGATCATGGAAGATGTAGAACTCACCCGAACGCTGCGAACATTGGGCCACATTCGCATTGTCAACCGAGCGGTCAGCACATCGTCGCGCCGATGGGATAATCACGGCGTCTGGCGGACGACCCTGCTAAACCAAATTCTGGTGGCTGCGCATTCCTGGGGAGCCGACGCCCACCAGCTTTGGCAATGGCGCGAATCGGGCGCGCTGGTTCGCACAGTCCGGCGAAACCCGGTCGCCAGCGCAGAAGACGCAACGGCGGAACGGTCTGCGAAAAACGCATCAACTCGGGGAGAAGAAAGCGGGACAGCGGCTGTGTTAGTTGTCAAGCGTTTTTTGCCAGGCACGGCGGGCTCCAGGGTTGATTGTTTTTGAGCATGACGTTGGGGATGGTCAGCAGCTTGCGAATGCACGCGATGGCGATGACTTTGAAGGGTTTTCCTGCGGCGCGCAGGCGGTCGGCGAAGACCTTGATGGTGGGATTAAACCGCATCGCGCTGAGCGTGGCCATGTACAGCGTCGCGCGGACGCGAGGTCGGCCGCCGAAGATGCTGCGTTTCCCGCGCAGGGTTCCGCCGTCGCGGTTGATCGCGGCCACTCCGACGAGCGCGGCGATGTGTTCGCGGTTGAGCAAAGAAAGCAAAGAAAACGGGTCAGGTCCGACTTTTATTGACAACCATTTCCAAGCCACGGCAGGCTCGCCGCATCTACGCCCACCCGGCGAAGGAAGGGAAGAACCAGTTACCGTACTTCGCAACAATCCGACTTCCTTCGACGGGTGGGTTCCTCGCGAGTACGCTCCGGAATGAAAACAAAGGGACTTTACGCTTTGCGTTCACCTTCGCGTCCGTCTCGGCTTCGCGGTTAACTCCGCAATTCATCCACCGCCCGGCGCAGGGCGTGCGGTTCGAACCAGTTTTGGAACAGCAGAATTGTCCCGCCGCGGTCGAGCAGAACCGCGGCGTTGGGGCGGTTGTTGGCGGCGGTGAGGAAGGTATTGGGCATATCGTCGACGACGAGCGTCACGTCCAGATCAAGCTGCTTTTTAGCCTTGTTTGCAGCGGCGAGGCGGTCTTCTTTGGATTGATGTGCTGCGACGCTGATGCCGGCGTCGCGGTTGCGCTCGATATCCCATTCGCCGGCGGGGTGGGCTTCAGCGAAGTAGACGATGCATAAGTCGACCTTGCCTGCGAGCGTGCGTTTCATGTCACGCATATCAGGCACGCGATCGCGAAAAGCCGGCGACGTGTACGAGCCGGTGACGACGACAAGCGGGCGCGATTTAACGAGGGTGCGCAGCGCGATCGACTTTCCATTCAGATCAAGCAGTTGAATCTCGGGAGCAAGCTCGCCGATGCGGGTGAGCGATCCGGCTAAAACGGCAAGGCCCGCGGCGTCGGCCGCGGGCTTGGTGTTGGAACGGGTACTGGGCGCCGTGGTTGGCGGCGAAGCGCCGGGCTGGGGCTTGGCGTTTTGGTCTTGCATGTCCGGGCGATCGCGACGGTTTGGCCGTTCGCCGGATTTGGCGCCGGGCTGACCCTTATCGGCTTCGGCCTGCATGAGTTCTCGCATCTTCTGCCGCTGTTCCTGATCGAGCGTCTGGCCGATTTCTTTGCGGGCGTTCACGAATGCTTCGCGGGCTTCGGTGCGGGCGGCTTCAACATCGCCGTTGGCATTGGCGCGGATGTCTTGGAGCTTGGCCTTGAGTTCAGTGATGACTTTGTCGGCCTGGGTCTTCTGTTCGGCCGAGAGATTGAGCTGTGCGATGGCCGTTTCCATGCGTTCGATCATCTGCACGCCGGGCTGTTGGCCTTGCTGGCGCGGGCGGCGATTTTGATCGGGTGATTGCGCCTGGCCGGCATTTGGATCGGCATTGGGGTCGGCGTTGCGCTGGGCGCGGCGCTCCTTCCTTTGGGC
>Ga0163155_10003960_pt1 | contig 15547 bp, 15 predicted proteins | sample OliLakLV19SP4G1_FD_148611 | JGI IMG/M metagenome (GOLD analysis project Ga0163155, IMG submission 148611) | Freshwater microbial mat bacterial communities from Lake Vanda, McMurdo Dry Valleys, Antarctica - Oligotrophic Lake LV.19.SP4.G1 | ecosystem: Environmental > Aquatic > Freshwater > Lake >... | reverse complement strand
TATTCGTGCATATTGTGTATCGCTGGTTGATGTGTATTATGCCGCGTTGAAGTCTAGCCTAGAGAAAACATGACTAGGAAATATGGCGATCGCACCCGCGATCGCTGAAAATATCGCCCAAAAATATCGCCTAAAAATATGAAAAAAGCTGCTTAGCTGAATCAGAATTTACAGTCGATTAGAACAATTCTGCAATTGCCTAAAATCCAGTTTGCAGAGGAAAGTTATCACAAAAAATAAGCAAACTACCAAAGCGTAAGTCACAAAAGCATTAATCTATAGGACAACGATCATGACAGACAGCAAGTCAACTGGCCGTCCAAATAAACGCTTACTGTACAGACGAGATCTGCTTAGGTTTGGGGCAGGGGCGATTGCCGGGGCAGGTGCAGTGGCGCTGGGGCGATCGCCCCAAAAATCGTCTCAGGCAGAGACTCAGCTTGCCGATAGCCGCAGCTTTGACGTAGAAGGCGATCGCTCCCTGGGTGCGCGCGCTGCCGCCAAAGGGATTTTATATGGCGCTGCTGTCAGACGCTCTAACCTGTTTGAGGACACAGCGTTTGCAGCTCGGTTTGTGCAAGAATGCCGCATGCTCCTGAAAGGGCAATGAAGTGGCAGGCTTTGCGTCCTAGCCTGGACAAATTTGATTTTGAAGGCGCAGACCAGTTGGTAGATTTCGCTACCCAGCACGATCTTAAGCTGCGAGGTCATACTCTGGTGTGGCATCAATCGCTACCCGATTGGTTTGCTGAACAGGTAACGCGGCAGAATGCTGAGCAGGTTTTGGTCAACCATATCCAAACCGTGGCGGGGCACTACGCCGGAAAGATGCAATCCTGGGACGTCGTGAATGAAGCGATTCAGCCCAAAGAAGGAAAACCAGACGGATTTCGCAATAGCCCATGGCTGCAATTATTGGGGCAAGACTATGTAGAGCTGGCATTTCGGGTGGCTGCCGAGGCAGACCCGGACGCGATGTTGCTCTACAACGACTACAGCTTAGATTACGATACCGCAGAAGACGAAACCAAGCGCAATGCTGTCCTGCGCCTGCTAGAACGGCTGAAATCCAGGGGAGTTCCCGTCCATGCCCTAGGGCTACAGGCTCATTTAGATGGGGAAGAGTCTCGTCAGTTTAACCCAGTCCAGATGCAGCGGTTCCTGCGTGAGGTGGCCGACTTAGGGCTAAAGATTTTTGTTACCGAATTGGATGTCAAAGATCAGAGGCTGCCCGCTAATATAGAACAGCGCGATCGCATTGTGGCGGCGGCTTACGAAGATTACCTAACAGCGGTATTGGCCGAACCTGCGGTAACCGCTGTGCTGACCTGGGGATTGAGCGATCGCTACTCCTGGCTATCAGACGTTAGGCCCCGTGACGATGGTTTACCCATCCGCCCGCTGCCGCTCGACGCCGACTTGCAACCCAAACTCGCCTGGAATGCGATCGCCCGTGTCTTTGATCAAGCGGCTCAACGCTAACCGATTAGGCGGCTCAACGCTAAGACCAAGCGGCTCAACGCTAATGATTTCGATCATTCGTGGATGCCCGACCGCTTGAGTGCACCATCGATTGCTAAAGCTCTTTTTCGTAAATCCGGTACGTTTTGTAGACATGTGCTCCAGTCGCTTCAATGATTTTGCGCGAGGGCATGTTGTCTTCGTACACCCACGATAGTTCGGCGCACTTATACGGCTTTTGGCGCTGCACACCGCCCTGCATCCCCAGATAAATTACGGCCATTGGCACTAGCTTGCGGCGATATGCGGGTAACGAGCAAATCGCAATCACACGCGCCGTGTCGATACTGCGGCGGTACCACAGAAACTTGAGAATCCCCAGCCAATCTAGCTTGCCATTGACGCGCTTGAGCACCGGGTTATAGTCAGGCAGCGCCATAAAGAAACCGACCATTTCGGCCTCATACTCGGCAATCACAAAAATGTCGGTGTCTACTAAATCTTGCAGCGATTTTGCCTCTTCTAAAAACTCTTCTAACGTGCGCGGCGTCGAACTCCAGTTATTTGAAAACGCCTTGTTGAACAGGTTATATAGCCCCGTACAGTCTGCAATAAAATCATCGCCTTTTAGGTGTAATGGCCGAAAGGTAATGCCCGACTTGGCCGCAATTCGGTAAGCCCGTTCAAATTCGATCGGCAGCGGCTGGCTCAAATCCAACATGTAGGCGTAGGCATCCTTTGCCTTGTGCCAGTCGGCTTGCTCCATCAGCGCCGGATACCAGGCTGCGTTGTAGGGCATCATCAAATACGGCGGCGAATCGAAGCCATCCACTAAAAACAGGCAGCTATTGTGGGTAGAAAGGTCGATTGGGCCGCGCCCGCGAGCCATGCCCTGTTGCCGCAGCCAGTCGGTAGCCGCTTGTAGTAATGCTTGCCCCACGGCATCGTCATTAATGCATTCAAAAAAGCCAAATACACCAACTTTTTCGCCCTCGCGCTCAATCAACCGATCGTTGACTGCCGCTACAATCCGCCCGATCGCCTCTGTGCCGTTGCTGCCGAGCCGGGTGGCAATAAACTGTTGCAGCCGTCCATATTGCAAAAACGGGTTGTCTGGCTTAAAGTTTTTGGCCACGCTGCTGCGAATTGGAGGCACCCAGTTGGGGTCGTTGGCATAAACCAGTTTGGGCACATCTAGAAACAGTTCGCTGTCGCCAGGAGATAGGACAGGGCGCACTTGGAAGGCTGTGGGTTGGGTAAGGGCTGGGGGCATGGGAGGGATGGGGGATGAAATAGAATGCGAGGGTAGATTGCTAAAGTTTTTGGCGTGGTCAATTTGTCAATATTGTAGATTCTCTAGCTACTTTACCAGCTTCGATTTTTAGTTCTCACGGTTCATCCTGATGTTTTGGGCACACTAACGCTGAAGTGAAGGTGCAACTGGCAGGGTGTTGAGGCAGGAGTGAGTAGCTTGGAACGAGCCTATTGGTTGGGGTGGTCTAAGGTGCCGGGGGTGGGGCCAACGCTCATGCTGCGGCTGTATCGACAGTTTGGGTCGCTGGCGGCAGCATGGGAGGCGAATGCTGCCGCATTGGAGCAGGTGGATGGGGTAGGGAGGTTAACGGCGGTGGCGGCGGTGGCGGGGCGATCGCCGCTCAACCCTGCGGAGTTGCTAGCAGAACACGAGCGCACCAATCCCCACTTTTGGACCCCGGCTGATGCCGACTACCCGCAGCTCTTGCTAGAAATGCCTGACCCGCCGCCGCTGCTCTACTATCGGGGGCAAGTAGACGGGCGCGAGAATCGGGGTGAGGTGACAGCGATCGCCATGGTGGGCACCCGGACGCCATCCGACTATGGCCGCAAATGGACAGGCCGAATTAGCAAAGCGCTGGCCTTAGCCGGGTTTACTGTAGTGTCTGGGCTGGCAGAAGGGGTCGATACCGAAGCGCATCAGGCGTGTTTAGATGCGGGTGGGCGCACCATCGCCGTCTTGGGCACCGGGGTGAATAAGGTGTATCCCTTGTCTAATCGCCGACTGGCTCAATCGATCGACCAGGCGGGGCTAATTGTGAGCGAATACCCGTGGGGCACCCCACCCGATCGGGGTAACTTTCCTCGGCGCAACCGAATTATTGCCGGACTGTGCCGCGCCACCCTGGTACTAGAAGCGCCCGCCAAATCTGGAGCGCTGATTACTGCCCGCCTCGCCATGGACTACAACCGCGATGTCTATGCCCTGCCCGGCTCGCTCGACAACGCCTGCGCCCGTGGCTGCCTAGAGCTAATCAACAACGGTGCACAGTTAATTCTCGACGAAGCCCATCTTTTAGAGATGCTCGGCTCCATACCATGCCTGGATCACGCTTCCAGCACCGCGCCCGATTCCCCTGTGCCGCCGCCTTTACCGCCCCACCTGCAAGCGGTGTTTGCCGCCATCCCCACAGAGGCGATCGCCCTCGACCACCTGGTGCAACAAACTGGCTTAGATACAGGTACGTTGCTCGGGGCATTGCTCGAACTAGAGCTGATGAGCTTAGTCTCAAACCTGCCGGGTATGCGCTATCAGCGGATATAAGCCCCAGATCCTCACTTCTGTGACTCGTATCACATGAGAACCGTGGGCGCATCACACGGCAGCTGGTGCCTAAGTCACTCAAACACCTACGAATTATCACGTAGAGTTCTGGCTGAAATCACCCGCAGATTAGTGCCAATACCCGAGGATTAATAACATCCCATTCGAAGTAAATTTCCATGACAGGCAATTCTGTGAGCGTTGAGCCGAAGCGCAACGCAACCCGAGAAATGACCCCAACCTATTGGCGAAAGCTGATTGAAGCCGGGGTACCGATTGATGCCGCCAACATTATTGCCTGGGCGATCGCCCGCTACGATACGGCCAACAGACTGCCTCAAGACCACCAGCGCCGTTTAATTAACCACTACTGCCCGTCGGTTTGTCGGGCAGGATTGTGGCGATCGCAGCTTCTGTAGCGGATCTGCTGTAGCGGGTCTGGCGTCCCTACTTTCACCTGGACATCGCAATCACCGTTCTGTCGAGCCTGCTGTTCTCTGTGAGATACCCAACGCTAGAGGGTGGAGTCTTTCGCTTGCTAGATGTTCATCAACCAGTTAAACGCGTTATATGAGGACTTCAGGCGTGAACCCCCAAGACCACGAGCCATCGAAGATTGCCAGAGAATTTGCTTTGGCTCAAGCCTCCATGCAGCACGCTATCTACTTTATTGGACTCGGAGCCAACGACAAAGCCGCCGCTTATTTTCAGTTTGCCGCTCAGCGCCTACAAGGGCTGGTAGAACAGTTAACCGTGCAGGGTGAATAGGTCAGCAGTCAGCAGCACCAAATGAGATATAGCAGGGTGGAAGACTTAAATCAGCCTTCCACCCTGCTATTGTCATAAAAACTCCCTACCCGCACCCATGGAAGGCTTCATCGTCTCGCTGATTATTTTCACCGCCATCTTTGCCATTTTTGGCTTGGGGCTAAATCTGCAATGGGGCTTCACTGGGTTAATTAACTTTGGCCATGTGGCATTTATGACCGTCGGCGCGTACACCACCGTGCTGCTGAGTTTACGCGGAGTGCCGCTGCTGCTGGCTACTGTGGCAGGAGCCTTGGTAGCGGCGGCATTGGGGCTGTTGATTGGTCTATCCACCCTGCGTTTGCGCGAAGATTATTTGGCGATCGTTACCATTGGCGTATCAGAACTGATCCGGCTGGTGGCCGAAAATGAAGACTGGCTGACGCAGGGCACCTTTGGGCTGCAAGGCTTTCCCCTGCCGCTGGCAACTTGGACGCCCAACCTGTTAGCGCGAATGGGCATGGTGGTCTTACTCACGGCTGTTGTCGGACTCGCCTACTGGCAACTGGGTCTGTGGCTGCGTCAACGGTTCAAACAAATTCCGCTGCCGACGTTAGGACAAGGGGCGATCGCGGCCTTGGGATATGGGCTGTCGTTGGTGCTGTTGTTAGTGGGAGTCGGAGCCTTGTCTAGTTCGCTCAAGCAATCGGCTTTGATTTCCAGTGGGGCGTTGGGCGCACTGCTGCTGTTGGCATTGATCGGCATTATTTGGCTCTATCGATGGCTGGGGCACTATGCTGCTGCACGGATTGCGGGTTGGTCGAACTGTTTGGGTGTGGTGGGGGCGCTGAGTGCAGCGGTGCTGGGGGTGGGGGTGTATGGGTATGCCGCATCAGCCGTCTATCACTACGATCGCAACCCCAGCAAAACGGGGCTGATGCTGATCTCGGTGCTGGTGTTAGCCATCAGTTTTTGGGCGTTGGAAGTGCTGGTGCGATCGCCGTGGGGTCGAGTTTTGAAAGCGATCCGAGAAGACGAAACCGTGGCCAAAGCCCTCGGGAAAAATGTGTTTAGCTACAAGCTGCAATCGCTAATGATTGGTGGGTTTTTGGCAGGCGTGGCAGGCTCACTATATTCGTGGCAGCTGACGACGGTTTATCCCGACAACTTTCAACCGATTATTACTTTTAATGCCTGGACAATTGTGGTGCTGGGCGGAGCGGGCAATAATGCAGGCACAATCTTGGGCGCGGCTATCTTTTGGGGCTATCAAACCATTACCCGCTTTGTCCTAAAAGACGTAATCCCGCTGGATGATTCGCGCCTAGGAGCCTTTCGGATTATGTTAATTGGGCTACTGCTGATGGTAATTATGGTGTGGCGACCGCAGGGGATGTTGGGCAAACAAGATGAGCTGACGTTGGGACGATAGTCATACCCAGTTGAAATGCGATCGCGGGTTGATGTGCCATCGACAGGTAGGGATGAAGCATTTGCACCAACACCCCGACCACCAGTCCGACATCCTGATACAAATGCTTCATCCCTAAGGTATGTGCCACCCCTTCTACGGGATGTATCATCCCATCTTCTAACGGTTTTGAGGATGAAATGCGATCGCATTTTTCACCACATCATCCGCTATTTGGACGAATTGCTAGGAGACAATTGATCCTGCTGCCATGACGACGGATTGTTGCGAATATATTGCCGAATGTTTTGCAACGATTCTGTGTTGCGGATAATGTGTTCATAATAATTTAATTGCCATATAGCAATTATCGATCTGGTGCGGTACAAATCGGAGGGCGAACTGCCGTATCGTCCCTACTCTGATGCACTCCACTAGCATGAGAACCACTATAAAAGCATCAGAAGCTGGTCAGTCATTGACGGCACTTCAGTCCTTAAATGATCACGTTCAAAGCGCGCCTTAATGATCAACCACTGTGGCTGAGGCACTGTGGCTGAGGCACTGTGGCTGAAGCACTGTGGCTGAGGCAACCTGTTTGATTGCGGCTCAAATTGATCGTTTTGAGGTTTCCAAGGTGGTGTTGGTGGCCGCATTTCTACACCACCTTAGCTACTGCTGATCTCAGCCATTATTGATTATTGTATTGCAGGAATAGTTCTAAATGAAACGGGCATTTCGCAAGTACCATCGGGCGATCGCGCTCATTAACGCCATCCCAATTTTTCTAACTGTATTGACCGGAATGGCCGCGACTGTTATCCGCGAATGGGGGCTGAATCTTGGCCTGTCGGCGAGCTGGTTAATTAAGCTGCATACCGGTGAAGTGTTTCATTTGGAAGCTATCTATCCGATTTTGAATGGGGTCGGGTTGATTGGCTTATTGGTGACCGGATTAAGTATTTCCGGCATGTTTGGCCGCAAACCTCGCAAGCCCATCCAAGACTAAAGGTAACGCTGGTTGAAGCGGGTGCGATCGCAAGCAAATTGCTCAGCTAGCATCGGAATTTTGAGCAAGCAACTGTTTGATTTCGGCTATTAGTGTTTCTGCTTCTTGATGCAGTAGGGTGAGCCGCGTCAGCAGTTCTGAGAGGCTGGTGGGAGATGGATTGCCGCTAGCAGTCTGAAGTGCAGCCGAGGATTCGGAATCTGGGGAGACAGTGGTAGTGGGCGCGGCCTCTGAAACTAGCGCGCTGGCGGGCTGGGGTGCTCGCCTGAGGCGACGCAGCACCAACCCCACAAGAGCCTTAAACAGCGTGAAGGTCGCGATCGCCACCCACCGCACGAGTGTCAATAGGGTTTTGAATAACGTGAGCCAAATATTTTCGGTCAGTCGCCCCAGTACCCCAAATAGGCCAACCAGCAGCGCGATCGCCACCACCAGCCCGGTCAATATCCACAGTGGATGCCCCAGCCACCATTCCAGCAACGGGTGCGCCGCTAGCCACAGCCGCAGGGGATTTACGATAGATTGAGCCATGCTGCTTGTAGCAGGATCGAGCAGCGATCGCCTGATATGTTCCACCCCCGCCATCGGTGCGACCTCCTAGGGAAATGAATCTCATGACACCAGCACTTGTTCTAATGCCTCGGCAATCACCTGACGCTGCTCCGCATCGTAGCCCCAGCGGTTGAGAAAGGTCTGGTAGTCGCCTGCGCCCGTGACGGCACTGTGAACCAGCTGCTGCGCCTTCTCGGTGACTAGTGGGATTTGGGTGAGGTGAATGAGGTTGGCGGTACGCGATCGCACTCGCTCCGAACTTTGCGCCATGGTTTCATCCTCGTTGCGGCGGTGAGTGATGGCCATGGCAGACGACATTGCCACATTTTTGACCAACAGCTCAGCGACATGATCAGGCGCAGTTTGCAAGCCTCTAACTACAGCGGACGACGGCTGATCTGCCAGCGATCGCTCGTCCGTTAGGTAAGTTACAAAAAAACCGCGTGCGCCATTTTCAGACCCGATTAGTGAGGCGATCGCCGCTGCTTCGTCCGCCTCTGACAGCGCTTGCGTCTCTAGCTGGGCCAGGAGAGCCTGCGTGAAGGCGATCGCGTCTTCAAAGGTAATATCGTTTGCAGCCAACAAAGTTTTCGTCATCGCCAATCCTCCTAAACCCTATTCAGTTATCAAAAAACTGGGTCTAAAACCCTGCCCTTCTAGGGCGGCTTTCCTTCTAGCGTACGGATGAACTCTCGAATCACGTCAGTTTTAGTTCGTTTCGCCTTTTCGGCATAGCGCTCAAGTCGTTCCATTTCGTGTTCTGGAAGTCTAACGCTTAGTTGTCTTTCGCTCATTTGTATAGATAAATGCTACACTCATTCTAGTGGATAAGGTAATCAACCACTTAAAAAACCTTGCTGTCGAAAGACATGCTGAACCTTGACAATTGAATCTATGCGGTTCTGCTGCATTGTTCTAGCTTCCTCCTGGCAGCAGGTAAAAGATTTACAGGAACTAGACGAATCAGTTTTTTGAAGCGTTTCTGCTTCAGCCTAAAAAAGAACTTGGAGAAATCCAACTAGGGTAGGGCATACCCGAAGTCGCTTGGGGAGAATCCCACCTCTGGGCTAGAAACTGCAAGGTATCTAGTTTAAGTGGTTTCGTTGAGCCAAGAATCCCCGTGCGTTCACGCCGGGGAGTGTCAAAGCAATGGTCTTAGCAAATAGAAGAGATCAACTCAGCTGGCGTTGAGACCCGTAATCACCCAAAGGCCAGATCTCTGACTAGAGTAGAAGAGTGTGACATCAGCGAGCGTGAGAGTGGGCAAGAGCAGTCATGAAGCTAATTCTGAATCATAAACTGTACCCTGCTGTGCTTGCCTTGATCGGGTTGGGGCTGGCGCTTTGGCTGGTGAATCGGTTTGAGATTTCAGTGCAGGTGGAATCTGGTATCCCCTCGCTACAGCCAAACCCAGAGGAGGCGATCGCTCCCTCAACGAGAACTCCAGGCTCGTCACCCGATGGCCTAGCAGGAGTGGTGCCAGGTAGCAGCGGTTCTGCCCCACTCCCTTCACCTGCCGCTATCCCTACTCCCATTGTTGCCCCCACGTCACCAACGCCTCAAACTGCTGGTCAAACGGCGCTTCAGTCAGGCGGTTTGCGCATCAGCAACCAGAGCGACTACCCCATTCGGGTGGTGCTGCTGTCTCAAGTGGGGTCTCAGCCAACGGTCACCCCTAAAGCGGAGGCTCAGGTGGCTCACTATGGAGAACCTATTCACTGGGATTTTGCACCCCAAGAAGGCAATACCCAAGGGTTGCTGCTTGCCCTCCCCGACCGCGATTTGCGGCTCCAGCCCGGCGATGTGCTGGTAGCATTTGCCCAAGATGGCTCGCGTCGCTACTGGGGACCCTATGTGGTGGGCAGCTCCGATATACCCCTGTGGAATCAGCCAGGAAAAGAATGGCGGCTGCGGGTGCAGATGCAGATGCCATAAAAAGCAGCAGTTCTTGGATAGGGAATTGGCATACTAATCCCCTACAGCAGGGAATCGTGCAGTCTAGCGTTGAGGATGTGCGGCGGCAGACAAGCTCAAACTCCTACAGATATTGCTCTGTTCTGCTCGATCCGACGCGGTTGTTAAGCAGCGTATACTCTACGTGTTGGTTATGAACACAGATGCCCCAATCATAAGGGTTAGAAACCTTTATAGCGCTGCATATTGAAATTGCAGCCAGCAGGTATACTACCCATAGTGTCTACTACCACTGGGTGAAGCAAAGTAATGTGCTTTCAGCCCCATTTTACGGTAGGCAGTACTTTTGATCTACAGCCAGTCAAAAAGCAAATCTAATGACAGCACAGGTACAAGTTGAACAGAATGCCCACGAAACGGTGAAGCCAAACAAACCAGAGGTGGTGTGGAAGTCTAGCGATGGACTCTCCCGTCTGTACCACGGCGATAGTTTGGAACTCATGGCTTCACTGCCTGCTGAGAGTGTAGATTGCATCTGGACTGATCCTCCCTATAACCTTTCAAACGATGGGATTACATGTGTTGCTGGACGTATGGTTAAAGTTAACAAAGGGGAATGGGATCGTAGTCAAGGAGTTGAGCTAGACCATGAATTTAACAAGGCATGGTTGGCTGCTTGCTACCGTTTACTAAAACCAGCAGGCACTATATGGGTAACAGGTACTCTCCATGTGTACCCATCAGTTGGATTTGCTATGCAGCAGCTTGGCTTTCGTATTCTAAATGACATTATCTGGGAAAAACCTGCTCCGCCTCCAAATTTAGGCTGCCGCTGCTTTACTCATTCAACAGAGCTAATATTGTGGGCAACTAAGGCACGTAAAGGGAAAGAACGTTACACCTTCAATTATGAAGAAATGAAGGCTGAAAACGGTGATAAGCAGATGAAAAATGTCTGGAGAATGTCTACTCCTAGCAAAAATGAAAAACTTTACGGTAAACATCCAACACAAAAACCTGTCGATCTTGTTGCACGATGCCTTCGAGCAAGTACAAATCCAGGTGATTTAGTTTTTGATCCTTTTTCGGGTTCTTCCACAACTGGAGTTGCGGCGTTATCGTTTAGTCGGAAGTTTATTGGTTGTGAAGCAGATGCAGGTCATGTTGAACTGTCAATCAAACGATTGACCAATCCTGTTCAAGTAGAGTTGCCACCTGCATGAAGCAAGGTCATCTATGGAAAGAGTAGACGCGATTAACCGACTTACTACGCTAGTTGGTCAAGATCTTCGGCAATTGGCAGACCGATTGAATGTAACGGTTTGGAGCCGAGAAGGTAAGAAAAATAAAGGCTGGGCTGGTCATACAATTGAGCGTTATCTAGGCTTGGCTCTTAATTCATCTCGATCTCCTAATTTTGGTAGTTGGGAGTTAAAACTAGTTCCATTAGTAGCTAGGCGAACAGGGGTACTAAGAGTAAAAGAAACAATGGCGATCACTATGATCGACCCTGTAGAAGTTATAAGCAAAGAGTTTGAAGAAAGCCATCTCTTTAACAAGCTACAGAAAATCGTCGTTGTGGCGCGTGTCTTCGAGAGCCAAGCAGATCAGTGTTCCCGTGTGCATTCAGTAGCTTCCTTTGATCTTGACAAACCTGAAATTTATGATCAAGTGAAAGCGGATTATAACCTTGTTCGAGAAACAATAAGAACTCAAAACTTTTCAAGTCTTAGCGGCAGAATGGGTAAACTTGTGCAGCCAAGGACAAAAGGACAAGGTCACGGAAGCACTTCTCGTGCTTTCTATGCTCGCACCGGGTTCGTCGCGCATATTTTAGGAGAGGGCTACTCTATTCCTTTACCTGTCACGCCAGAATAAACTTTTCCTGGACATTTTTTTGGTTAGTTACAGCGTAGACATTCAACAGGCAGTTCTACGGTTGCGCCTCAACAGATACCTTAAGCTGCCTAACTAGGGTTTCTAAGCCACCATTTCTTTAGACGGGGGGGCTTCCTCTACGGTCGCAGGAGCGGGTTCTACCTCTGGCAAGCCCTTAATCCGCCGATAGAGCTTCACATATTCTTGGGCAGAGTGATCCCAGGCAAAATCTTTCTTCATGCCGCGTTTTTGGAGTTCTTGCCATTTGTCTTTGTAGTGGTAGCCTTCCCACGCGCGCACCATGCAGGTATATAGGTCGAGGGGTTCGTAGCGATCGAAGCAATAGCCAGTTCCGGTGTGGTTGTTCGGATCATTGTGCGTGACAGTGTCTACTAAGCCACCTGTGCGGCGCACTATAGGCACCGATCCATAGCGCATGGCAATCATCTGGCTAATGCCACAGGGTTCAAACCGCGACGGCATCAAGAAAGCATCGGTGCCAGCATAGACGCGTCGTGCCAGGGTGTCGTTATGCAGCAGATAAACCGCAACGCGACCAGGATGGCGTGAGGCAATTTGCCAAAGTTCGGTTTCATAATAGCGATCGCCCGTTCCTAGCACGACTAGCTGAGCGTCTGTATAGGCAATAAAGCGATCGAGCATCTGGATAATCAAATCTAGACCCTTCTGCTCAACTAAGCGCGTCACCATTCCCAACAAAAATGCCTGTGAGTTTACCTCTAAGCCCAACTCTTCTTGCAGCGAAATTTTATTGGCATAGCGCTGCTCAATCGTGTCTGCCGAAAAGGGCTGCACAATTTGGCGATCGGTGGCGGGGTTAAACAACTCCATGTCAATCCCATTCAGAATGCCTGACATTCTGCCACCGATAAAGGACAGTAGCCCTTCCAGGGATTCGCCGTACTCTATAGTTTTAATTTGGTCTGCGTAGGTGGGAGACACTGTCGTCACGGCATCGGCAAATTGCAGCGCCGCCGCCATCACGTTGTGGCCCTGCATGTACCACGGGCACCAGGTCATTTTCTCCAAGCGCCAGCGCCAGGGTCCTTGATAGGCTAGGTTGTGAATGGTAAATACTGTCGCAATGTCAGGCGATTGATGCATCCACACGGGGATCATGCCCGTGTGCCAGTCGTGACAATGAATGATATCGGGCTTCCAATAGTTCCAGGCAAACTCTGCTGCGCCATTTGAGAAGAACGTGAACCGCCAGTCTTCCCCGTCGCCTCCATAGATCCGCCGGGGTAAAAAAGATGGGTGGCTGAACAGGTATAGCGGGACGTCGGTACCGGGCAGGACTGCTTCATAGACTTGAAAGCTCTGAAACATGACATCACCCGACCAAACTGGCTCTTTAGGGATCTCCATTTTGTCGGGAAGAAAGCCGTAATAGGGCAGGAAAATCCGCACATCGTGCCCCATTTTCTTCAGGATCTTAGCGAGTGCTCCAACCACATCTCCCATGCCACCCGCTTTGGCTATCGGAGCCGCCTCTGCCGCAACAAACAGAATCCGCATAGTGCTCTCAAATCTCCCCGGAGTATTAGTCTGTCAATAGCTTGACTGCAAGCGGTTGCCGCCCGCCACCCGCTTAACGGTTGGCGACAGCAAACCTGACATCTAAAACCCTAGCAAGTTTTGGTAACGTTTTTGTAATCTGCCTGAGCGGAAATCTCAGCCGCTTAAACCGGGCTGGAGCTACTGGCGTTGAATTGTGGCAAAGATATCGTCCAAGATGGCTTGAGCCCCTCTGGCTTTGAGTTTGTGTGCCAGTTCAATCCCCAATTGTTCTGCCTCGGTAGCTGCACCAGAAACGACGTCTTGGATGACGGTTTGCCCGTCTAGACTGGCAACTAAGCCTATGAGAGTGAGGGTGTCGCCAGCAATGACTGTGTTAACGCCAATTGGGACTTGGCACCCCCCTTCTAGTTCATGTAGAAAAGACCGTTCGGCATAGCAGCGGTAGGCCGTTGGGGTATGCTCTAAGACTTTGAGCAAGGTCAAAATTTCGGCATCGTTGGCGCGGCACTCAATGCCCAACGCCCCTTGCCCAACCGCATGCAGCGAAATATCGGCAGGAATGGCTTGGTGGATGCGATCGCCCATTCCCAGTCGTTGTAACCCGGCTACGGCCAAAATCAGCGCGTCATAGTCACCTGCATCAAGCTTGGCAAGGCGGGTGTTGAGGTTGCCGCGAACATCTTTGAAGGCGAGATGGGGATAGTGATGCCGGAGTTGAGCTAGCCGTCGAAGAGACGACGTGCCAATGACGGCACCTGCGGGCAGGCTATCGAGCTGCTTGCCGACATGTTTCTCATGCAGCACTAGAGCGTCGGCAGGGTCTTCCCGTTCGGTCACGCAGCCGAGGATCAACCCTGGCGGCAAATTAGTCGGCAGATCCTTGAGGGAGTGCACGGCGAAGTCCGTTTCGCCATTTAGCATTCCATCTTCTAATTCCTTGGTGAACAAACCCTTATCGCCAATTTTTGATAGCGCCACGTCCAGAATCTTGTCACCCTGGGTGCTCATGGTATGAACTTCGAACTTGCGATCGGGAAACGCGTTTTGCAGTTGCTCTTGAACCCAGTAGGTTTGCACCAAAGCCAGCTGGCTTTTGCGGGACGCGATGCGGATTGTGCGGGGAGGGCTAGCAATCATAGAAAAAACTCGGTATGTGGGAAACTCAGTCTCTGCTTCGCACGGCTAACGCCTACAGAGCTGAGAGGGAAACGACACGGCGAATTTATTCGCCTTCAATCTTAAAATCCGTAACCGTAGCCATCCTTTTTGTGGATGGTTTTGCAGTATTTGTGACTGATGCCCTGAATCAAGCCCAGAGCAGTTGAGATGTTGAAGCTGCCTGTTGAACGCACTGCAATCCGACCGACATAGGAGCCGATCTTCTTGCCAGTCGTGACCCCCGCCTTCACAATGTCTCCAGTCTGAAAGCCAAGGGCAAAAGGAGATTCAGGAACGTAGCGACTAGGGAAGCCGTACTTGTCCGTCCTACATTTCTGCCTAGAACCGTGACCAGTCGCCTTAATCAGTAACGGCTGTTTCACCAGAACCTCCAGCGTAAGAGTTTCGCCAACACAAGCCGCATCTAGCCAATGCGTTTTAGGTAGCCCCAGGCGAGTCCGGTTAAACTTGGTCAGTCCGCCTGACCCCGTGGTGAAAGGCAATCCTGTTCGCTTCAGGGCGTTGAACAATGCCCATCGAGTTGAGTTCACCGCCGCCGCATCTTTAAGAGGACGCTTAGCCTGTGCCAAAATCCGTTTCAGGAGTTCAGGTTTCTTTTCTAGGAAGTCCTTAATATCCTGAGTTCCTTTCCTCGTGTTGCACGTCTGGCAAGCCAGAGCCAGGTTAGAGATTCGGTTGGAGCCGCCTTTCACTTTGGGGTGAATGTGCTCAATCTGCAACGGCACGTCTTGAGCGTCGCAGTAAGCACACTTCCTATCCCACTTATTGAGCAGATACTCTCGCACTTCGTAGCCAGCGAGTTCGCCTTGCTGATACTCAATGCCTGAGATTTCAGGGTTCTCAATCTGTTGCAGGTCGAACCTAACCAGCTCCTGAGCGATTGAGCCGATGGGTGCATAGCGGCGGAATTTCTCTACCCAAGTCAGGGTAGTTAGAACCCGATGTTGGAGGCTAGGAGCCAGCCAACCTTTGGGACGGGTACGATTCAGGAACCGCGCAGGTCGATAGCGAGTTACTCTAGCGCGACGATTGCGGCGAATGGAACGGCGAGATTCAAGACTGGCTTTTATGGCTTGCCCCCGGTGGGTTAGTTCAGCCCCAAAGATAATCTTGTCGCCCAGCCTTAAGGCAATCCCTGTCGTCTTGCTGCCGGGGTCTAGCTTTAGTTCAACAGCTTCAGGTGTAGCGTCTACCTCCTTTTTGAGAATGATTGTGAACGGAAACTGGCGGAACACCGCAGCTTTACCGAGTTCTAACAACCGACGCGCCGTTGATG